>Ga0207828_100101_pt1 | contig 105691 bp, 97 predicted proteins | sample TtaePargueraPR_11_FD_187276 | JGI IMG/M metagenome (GOLD analysis project Ga0207828, IMG submission 187276) | Aerobic enrichment media microbial communities from Bioluminiscent Bay, La Parguera, Puerto Rico - Tt and P2 (3) (SPAdes) | ecosystem: Environmental > Aquatic > Marine > Unclassified ... | reverse complement strand
CAGATCATGCGCGCGTGATCATCGGGGCGAATGATGTGTCGGCGATTGATGATATGCTTCGTGCAGCTGGCCGATCTCGCCGCACGGCACTACAAGTTTCAACCTTTGCCAGTATTCCAAATCTGATCCGCGGGACCAAGATCATCGCGACATTACCGTCACGGCTGTCGGAAAACATGATGGGGGGCTTTGCGACCTGCGAGTTTCCGCTGGCGTTTCCCGGATATGGATTTGCTCAATACTGGCATGTCCGGAATGCGGCGAATGCTGCACATAAATGGCTCCGCAGCGAGATTTTCAGGATTGCACGCAACCTGATCTAGTTCTTCGAGATGCCGTTTCCGGCAATTTCAATTCCGCCGACCCATCGGGTGCCGGTGAAGGTTTTCAGGAAGTTGCGTTTTCCCGACAGGGTTTCGGTACCTTCCGGCGTCAGGGAGATGGTGCGGGTTGGCCAATCCTGATTGTTGTCACCTGACAGGGTGAAAAGTGGCGTCGTGGATTTCATCATTGTCTGAATTTCGGTCCAGAACATCAGGTCGCCAAGATAGGGAAGCGGATCGTAACTTCGCATCAGATGACCAAAGACCTTCCCGACTGGCAGCGGCCCATGGTCGGTAATGATCTGAAGGATCAGTTTCTGGGTCAGGCCAAGCCCGGTTTGCGGATCGGGGCGTTCGGCGTGATGGCGTTTCAATGCCGCAATCATATGGGGCAAGGATGTGTCGCCTTTTTCAATGACGGATTGCAGGGCATCAGGGCTGGATGATCGAACGGCCTGCCAAGCCGACTGTCCGGCACGCAGCATGGCTTCGGACACAGGTAGCCGATGGTTCTCCCAGCACCAGATCAGAAGTTCCGGGGAGAGCTGCCCCAGACCGATGAAGCGTTCAACGCCGGGGACCTGTCCAACCGATATCAGTTCAAGGCGTGTGTTCGGTCGGCTGGCGGCGATGAAATCCATCAGAAATGCCAAAATCAGCTGATCGTAACTGTCATGTTCGAACCAGAGAACAACATGTTCGTAATCGCCAAGGGTTGTTAAAGCGCCATATTCCCGTAGGCATCGTGCAAGAGCGTCTTTGGGGGTAATTTGATAGCTACTGGCAATGAAATCGGCCCTGACTGATACAAATTCATCAAGCGGCAGGTTTGGCACCGGTCCCTGACAGAACGGGTCGGCAAATTCCAGAAAGTCTCCCAGGAAACCGGCAATCTGAAGTCCGTTGCGGATATCCGAACCACATCGCAGATGAAGGGTGTTCCCGGTGTCAGGCATCCGCTGCGTGCCGGTTGCGATCTGGCGGGTGTGTTCGGTGATACGGTCAATGTGATGTTTGAGTTTTGGCCAACTGGCAAAGCCGTTCTCGCGCGCGATCACCATCTGAGCATCGGCGAGCTTGGTCTCTGAAATTTCTGTATCCGGGATCGTTTGGCCGTTTTGCGCAAAGCGTTCGATTGCATCGGGATCAGAAGCGTGCAGGGCACGCAAAAGTTCCTTGGCACGGTTGCGTTGCTGTTCAAGGCTCAAGCGCCCGTCAAAGACAAGACGTGATGGTGCAGAAGAGGTTTTGTCGGATTTGTATGTACGTGACGCGGACATACGATTCCCCTGATGATGGGGCCTGTGTCCGCCTGACAGGCAAGGAAACCGTCTGTTTCATATGCGTTCTAGAGTGGGCGCAGCCCTTTCCGCGGACGGGGTGCCGGAAGGCAACCCCAAAATAGCGGTTTTGTATGCGAAAGCAAACCGTTCCTGAATTATTTCAGACGGACTTCGCTTTCGCGGTTCATCAGTTTGGCAAGCTTTGAAAGCCGTTGTTCAACAACCTCGCCATAGAGTGTCGAGACCTTTTCATCGAACTCAAGGATTAGCTTGTCACCTTCAAGCAGAAGCCGGGTTTGTTGCAAAATGCCCTCAACCCCGCCCGAAAGCGTATGCCCAAGTCGAATGACATGACCAAACAGGCGGCCGGTCAGACGGGCATCATCATCAAGGATCCGGTCGCTGGCTTCATCACCCTTGAAATTGCCGGTATAGCGCGACCCGATTGTGTAGGCGAGAAACACCCGGTCATGATGGTTCAGATCAAGATAGGGGTGACGCAGAATGCGGTTATAGCTCTGTATTGCGCGATAATCAGGATGTTCGTTCCAGCCGACATCGCCAATGATACAGGCTGCAAGGCGCAAGCGTTCGATATTGTCAGGCAGTTCGGAGAAGATGGGCGCACACCAGCGTGCGACTTCCTCGCCATGCTGATGGAAGCGTTCACCGTCTTCGGCGAAGCTGAGGCAGGCATCAAGAAGCGGGTCGCGCTGACGCAAGTCTTCTGGCAGGACTTCATACATCCAGCCTTCACGCAGGCCATGGCCGGAAAAGACGACCTCGTTCGGGCGCATGCGCGCCAACAGCATGTTCATGACAAGGGCGGCATGGGGCAGGCTGTCGACACGGCGTTTGGAGACACCGCCAATCTTTTCAAGCGAGATACGGCTTTGCTGCGAAATAATGTGGGTCAGTTCATCCATTTCGGATCGCGGCATTGCCAGGTTATGCACCACAGAAATCGGATAGTTTTCCTGGGCGATGAACAGTTTGGCAATCGAACGCCATGATCCGCCAACCGCAAAAAGCTGCTGCCCGCTTGCTTCGGAGAGCCAGTCGACACTGTCAAGATAACGGGTGATTTCGGCGGTCAGGCGCGCACGGTTCGAACCGAATACGGCATGAAGACGCATGGCCCCGAGGGGAAGGCTGACGCGCTTTTTAATCTCGCCCCGATCAAGCAGGACGAGTTCAAGCGACCCACCACCAATATCGCCCATAATGCCACTTGCAACCGGGTCACCGGAAATAATGCCAAGGGCAGAAAGCCGCGCTTCTTCAAGGCCGTCAATTACCTTGACCGTCAGTCCGGTTTCCCTTGCAATGCGATCACAAAACAGTTTGCCGTCACTTGCCGCGCGCACAGCAGCGGTGGCAAGAACATCTACACGAGCGACCTTCATGGCACGCAAAAGCGTTGCAAACCGCTGCATGGCGACCACGGCAAGCTCGACCCCCTCGGGGTTGAGCTTGCCGGTGTCTTCGGGGTCGCGTCCCAGTCCGCACATGACTTTCTCGTTGAAAATCGGGACTGGGGCACGTGTCATGCCATCGAAAATGACAAGGCGCACAGAGTTTGAGCCAACATCAATAATCGCGATGCGGTTGGAAGCCCGTTGGTCAGTTAGCATACTGTTGATGGCACCTGTTGGTCGTGTGTCTGCATCTTGGAAGGATCAATCATCAAGCTGCAGAACGGGGACATTCGGGTCCTCTTCATTCAGGGCGCTACCGCGGCCTGACAGGGACGGGTTGGTCATGAAATACTGGTGTGACGAAAACGCCTTTTCACCGGCTTCGCAGCGTTCATAGGAACCGTCAGCTTGCAGGTACCAGGCCTGTGCCGTGTCTTTGAGGTTGGCAATCATGATCTGTTCAACAATCTGGCGCTGACAGGTCGGATTTTCAACCGGAACAAGGGTTTCAACACGACGGTTCAAATTACGCGGCATCCAGTCCGCAGACGAGATAAATGCCTTGGCCTTGCGCGACGGAAGCTTTGCCCCATTGGCAAAGACCACAATACGCGAATGTTCAAGGAAGCGACCGACAATTGATTTGACCCGGATATTTTCCGAAAGCCCCGGCACACCCGGACGCAAACAGCAAATCCCGCGCACCACCAGTTCAACATGCACACCGGCCTGGCTTGCCCGATAGAGCGCATCAATCACCACCGGATCGACCAGACTGTTCATCTTGGCCCAGATGCCACATGGCTTGCCAGCCTTGCAGTTTTCGATTTCCTGATCGATATGGGTCAAAAGTGTCGGGCGGAGTGTATGCGGGGCAATCGCGATCTTTTCAAGGGAACGCGGGGTCGCATAACCGGTCATGAAGTTAAAGATGCTTGCCGCATCGCGCCCCAAAGCCGGATCGCAGGAGAAGAATGAAATGTCGGTATAGAACTTTGCGGTGATCGGGTGATAGTTCCCGGTTCCGAAATGGACATAGGTTTTAAGGCCGTGGGTTTCGCGGCGGACAACCAGCGACACCTTGGCATGGGTTTTCCAGTCAAGGAAGCCATAAACCACCTGACAGCCGGCACGTTCAAGGTCGGCCGCCCAGCGCAGGTTGGCTTCCTCGTCAAAGCGGGCCTTGAGCTCGACCATGGCGGTGACGGATTTACCGGCCTCGGCAGCCGCAATCAGGGCTTTGACAATCGGGCTGTTTTCCGAGGTACGATAAAGGGTCTGCTTGATGGTGACGACATCCGGGTCGCGTGCAGCCTGAAGCAGGAACTGCACCACCACGTCGAAATCTTCGAACGGGTGGTGAACCACAAGGTCCTTTTTGCTGATGGCAGCAAAGCAATCACCGCCAAAGTCACGCACCCGTTCCGGGTAACGCGCCGCATAGGGGGCAAACAAAAGGTCATGATGCAGATCGGAATCGATCAGCTGTTTGACATCGACGACCCCCAGAAGGCCGTCAACCTTGACGACTTCTTCAAGGGCGACATCAAGTTCATCAATGACAAAGTCCAGAAGGTCTTCGGGAATTGCCGCATTGACCTTAAGGCGGATGATGCTGCCGCGACGGCGACGTTTCAGGGCGGTTTTGAAAACGCGCACCAGATCTTCTGCTTCTTCCTCGATCTCGACATCCGAGTCACGGATGACACGGAAGAAGCCATGTTCGATCATGTCAAAGCCCGGGAATAGCTTGCCAAGATACAGCAAGATCGCCTGTTCGACCGGAAGATAGCGTTCATTGCGACCCGGCAGACGCAGGAAGCGCCCGATCTTTTGCGGGACCGGGATCAGGCCGCGCATATTGTGCCCGTCAGCCGGATCAAACAGCTGCATCACAATGGCAAAGCCAAGGTTGGGAATGAACGGGAAGGGGTGTGACGGATCAATGGCAAGCGGTGTCAGGGTCGGGAAGATTTCGCGCATGAAATAGCCATCAAGCCATTTGCGGTCCGTCTGGGTCAGGTCGGACTGATCAATGACCGAAATGCCCTGTTGTTCCATTTCGCGGCTAAGCTGTCGCCAGATGCGTTGCTGATCCTGCATCAGCTGGTTGGCATCAAAGGTAATGGCGCGCAGCTGTTCGGACGGGCTCATACCATCCTGACTGACCTTGGTCATGCCTGCGCGCAACTGACCGACAAGACCTGCGACGCGCACCATGTAAAATTCATCAAGGTTGCTGGCCGAGATCGACAGAAAGCGCAAGCGTTCAAGCAGCGGGTGCCCGCTATTCTGGGCTTCTTCAAGAACGCGATTGTTGAAAGCCAGCCACGAAAGTTCGCGGTTTATGAAACGGCTTTCCGAATCAATGGTGATCGCGCTTGATTGAACTGCAGCGGCGTGTGTCACGCTATGCCTCCTGCGGATTGAGGGAATGTCTTTGAATTTATGCGACAGTTCCCGGTTGCTAATGGAGTATAGGATAACTGTTTGCGCCCGTGCAATTTTCTTAAATTTATGTGTCAGTTTTTCTGATGGCGCTACAGGCTTCTATATGGCATGGAAGAACACCGTTTGATCATCATTCATGGCTGTAAAGACCGAAGACATGAAGACGTTGCTGTTGCTCAGGCATGCAAAATCAAGCTGGTCCGACCCCGGTCGGGCCGACCATGACCGTGAACTCAACCGTCGCGGCGAAAAGGCGGCACCATTTATGGGGCGTTTCCTGCGTGAGCAGGCCCTGATACCTGATCTTGTCTGGTGTTCGACGGCGGCCCGCACGGTGCAGACACTTGGTCTTCTGGGGCGCGATTTTGCCACCCATGCCGATGTGATCTATAGCGAAGATCTTTATATGGCCGGTGAAAGCGTGTTGCTTGAAAGCCTTCATCACACCCATGAAGACGCGACGTCGGTGATGTTTATCGGCCATAATCCCGGTATCGAGATGTTTGCGCAGGCACTGTTCGGGGCCGGGGACGCCGAGGCCCGAGATGCAATGGCGCGCAAATATCCGACATGCGCGCTGGCGCATTTCAAATTTGATGTGGAAAACTGGACGGATATCACCTTTGGCTCCGGCACCCTGATCGGCTTTACCAAGGTCAAGGATTTGCAGGCAATCAAGGTCGGATCGTGACGAACTGGCGATCTGCAAGACGGTGATATGCAAGACGGGCACTTGACGCGCCGCCTTCGAGAGCGTTTTATACCGCGGAAATTTTGACGCCGCGTATGAACGGCAGTGAACACATCACCGCGAAACGTTCCGAAATTGTCGGAACGGGTCTGTTGTGGTGCGTTTTTTGTTTGACAGCGCGTGTCTGGCATGCACCTTTGCGGCCAAATTGGCGGCCCAAAATATAAAGCAACCTGGAATGACAATGCATCCTTATCGCTCACATAATTGTAATGCGCTGCGCGCGACTGACGCAGATGCGGAAGTTCGTCTGTCTGGCTGGATTCACCGTAAGCGTGACCACGGCAACCTTCTGTTTGTTGACCTGCGCGACCATTACGGCATCACCCAGGTCGTGATCGACATCTCCAGCCCGCTGTTTGAAACGCTTGATAAAGCGCGCGCCGAAAGCGTGATCACGGTCGATGGCAAGGTTGTCAAACGTACTGCGGAAACCATCAACCCGAATCTGCCGACCGGCGAGATCGAGGTTTATGCATCGAATATCGAAGTTCAGTCCGCGGCTGAAGTTCTGCCGATGCCGGTCTTTGGCGACGTTGAATATGGCGAGGAAATCCGCCTGCGTCACCGTTACCTTGATCTGCGTCGCGAAAGTGTTCATTCGAACATCGTTCTGCGTTCGAAGGTCATTTCGGCCATGCGTCAGAAAATGACTGCACAGGGCTTCCTTGAAATCCAGACCCCGATCCTGACGGCAAGCTCGCCGGAAGGCGCACGTGACTTCCTGGTTCCGTCGCGTATGCATCCGGGCAAGTTCTATGCGCTGCCGCAGGCTCCGCAGCAGTTCAAACAGCTTCTGATGGTTTCGGGCTTTGACCGTTACTTCCAGATTGCACCGTGCTTCCGCGATGAAGATGCACGTGCTGACCGTTCGCCGGGTGAATTCTATCAGCTCGACTTCGAGATGGCCTTTGCCACCCAGGAAGACGTATTCGCCGCGATCGAGCCGGTTCTCTATGAGATCTTTGTCGAGTTCGGCGGTGGTCGTGATGTTACCCCGTTCCCGTTCCCGCGTATTCCGTTCGATGAATCGATGGCGAAATACGGTTCGGACAAGCCGGACCTGCGTAACCCGCTTCTGATTTCCGATGTAACCGAGCCGTTCCGTGGTTCGAGCTTTGGTATCTTTGCCTCGAACATCGAAAAAGGTTCGGTCGTTCGCGCCATTCAGGCAACCGGTGCCGCTTCGCGTCCGCGCAGCTTCTTTGACAAGCTGAACTCATGGGCACGTGACGAGGGTGCAGCTGGTCTTGGCTATATCGTTTATGGCGAAGATGGCGAAGCAAAAGGCCCGATTGCCAAGAACCTTGATGCCGATCGTATTGCGCAGATCAAGGAAATCGCAGGCGTATCGAACGGCGATGCTGTGTTCTTCGTGTGTGACAAGGCGCTGGCTGCGGCCAAGTTTGCAGGCAAGGTCCGTGACAAGGTCTGTGACGAACTTGAACTGCGCGAAGAAGGTATGTTCAAGTTCTGCTGGATTGTAGACTTCCCGATGTATGAGGAAGATGACGACGGCAAGATCGAATTCAGCCACAACCCGTTCTCGATGCCGCAGGGCGGTCTTGAGTCGCTTGAAAACATGAACCCGCTTGATATCAAGGCCTGGCAGTATGACATCGTGTGTAACGGTATCGAGCTGTCGTCGGGTGCCATTCGTAACCACCGTCCGGACATCATGTACAAGGCGTTTGAGATTGCCGGTTACGGTCAGGACGTGGTCGAAGAACAGTTTGGCGGCATGCTTAACGCGTTCAAATTCGGCGCACCGCCGCACGGTGGTTCTGCCCCGGGTGTTGACCGTATCGTCATGTTGCTTGCTGACGAGCCGAACATTCGCGAAGTCATTGCCTTCCCGCTGAACCAGCAGGCACAGGATCTTATGATGAACGCGCCTTCGAATGTCGAAGACAAGCAGCTTAAAGAACTGCATCTGCGTGTTCAGCTGCCGCCGAAGGCGAAAAAAGACTGATTATGTTTCGGGGCTTCGGGCCCGGAAATATCATGTGATGAACGGCCCGGTTTTGTCCGGGCCGTTTTCTTTTGTGCCAACTGGTTACCTAATATTAACTGCCGATGCGCCAAAGTACCGCGAAGATAACAAATTTGATCCTTCGGGGGATGGCCTGTGAAAAAGATACTCGTTGTGGCTGCACCATTGGCACTCGGTGCGTGCGGTGGGCCGATTGAGCTTACCGTTGCCAAGCTGGCAGGTGATTTGATCAGCTATGTCACCACAGGAAAAAGCACGACAGATCATGCCGTGTCCATCGTTGCCGAACAGGATTGCGCGCTGCATCGTCCGCTGTTTGATCAGGATATCTGCAAGGACGACGAAATCGTTCTTGCCGAAGAAGCAGCAGCACTCGCCCCACTGGGCGAGCCGGAAATCAAACAGGAAATCCGTACCGCCCGACCCGAGATTTATGCGGTCAATGCGCCCGCTGAGAACTGGTCACGCCCGGTTGATATGAATGCAACGCCGATTATCAAGACCGATCTTCCGCCGCGTGCAACAATTGCCCAAACCGAACTTGGCACGCCCGTAAGTGAAAAGCCGGTCGAAGTTGCCTCGGCATCCGAGCAGTTCGATGCCGGTGATGTTGTGTCCTATGGCAATGAAGGCAATGTGCTTGATCCGCAGGCCGAAGCCGATGCCGCGATTGCCGGTTATGTTCCCGACGCCAAACCGGCAGAAACCGCGCAGCCCGAAACAATGACAGCTGCCTTGGTTGATGCCGCGGTTATGACTGATGACAATGCGCCTGTGGCCAATGCAACCGGGATTGATGCAGCGGTCGATGGCAAGGGATTGGCTGGTGATGTACTTGCAGCACCTCTGCCGGGTGATTATGTGATCTTGGCAAGTTTTGCCAATGAAGCCCGTGCGCAGAAGGCCCTTGAGATTTACAACGAATATCAGCCCCGGCTTTTGACTGCGCTTGTGAATGGTCGCAATTATATGCGGGTTGCAGTCGGTCCGCTTTCGGCAGAACATGCAAATGATTTACGCCTTCTTGCTGTCAAAAAGGGTGTTAAAGATCCCTGGATTGTCGGGATTGGCGCCACCGGAGAGTGATATTGTCGGTTTTGTTTTCGAAGTTTGAAGAAAGTCGGCGTTCCTTCGCAGGAACGCTGATCTTGTGTTTGGGGCTTGCAGGATGTGCGGCACAGGCTGGAAGTGTTTCCAGTGTCGAAAGTGCAATGATCCCGCATGTCGCGGAATATCATTTCAAGATGACCCGTTCTGATCAGGGGAGTTCGGTGGTTGATGCATCGGGTGTCCTTGGTTATCGCTTTGAAAAAATGTGCGATGGCTGGGTCACTGAAATGCAGCAGATCATGATTCTGCAAGGCGCGGAAGGAACCGCAATCAATTCAGCCTATTCCATGACCCAGTGGGAAGACTTTGCTGGCGCGCATTATCGTTTCCGGATGAGCGACTATCTTGATGGTACCAAGGTTGATGAAATAGTCGGATCGGCCGTCCGTGAAAGCGACGCTGTCAAGGTGACCTATCAGGTCCCGGTTGAAGTGACCGAGGAGCTTCCGGCAGATACGATGTTCCCGACGCAGCATTCGGCAATGTTGCTTGAGCGCGCAGCGGCCGGTGAGAAATTTGGCAATGATCTTGTCTTTGATGGCAGTGGTGAAACACCGACCAACCGGATTGCCGTGGTCATTTCAGATCAAAAGAAGCCGGACCATAATGCTGATGATCCTGACAAGATCGCAACGACGCTGTTCCATCGCATGAATTTGGCATTCTATCCGCTGGGTGCTGCGGAAAACGGTCCTTCGACCGAGATGGCGGTGGATTTCGGGCTGAATGGGGTCGCCCATGCCATGCGGTTCGACTATGGCGAGTTCGAGGTGCTGGGAACGCTTGATAAGGTATCGTTGCTGCCGCAGCCTGATTGCGGGTCATGACCCGACGGGCATGCTGTTGCGTGTGATATGGTGTTAAGCCACAAAAAAAAGCCTGCCACAAATGGCAGGCTTTTTTTTGTGGGGGATTACCCTGATCATTTTCACGCAGCAGCGGCATTGCTGCTGGTATCGCAATAAAGCCCATAGAGTGTCTTGATGACACGCAGAGCTTCGTCACCATGCAACGAGTAGAAAATGGTCTGTGCCTCGCGACGGGTTTTAACAAGTTTGTCACGACGCAGGCGTGCAAGGTGCTGCGACAGGGCGGACTGGCTTAGCCCGACGATACGTTCGAGTTCGCCAACGGACTTTTCGCCTTCGTTAAGTTGGCAAAGAATAAGCAGTCTGCTCTGATTGCTCATGGCCTTTAACAGGGTGCTCGCCTGTTGGGCCTTTTGTTCTAAATGGTTTAGTTCCATTTGGCTTCCTTATAAGCCTGGCCGCAAGCGGCCATTGTCCCAATGAAAATCCGATTTTTTTTGTCATTTGATCCCATCAAAGCAGATGAAGATCATGCGACCGGAGTTTCCATTCCTTATACAACCTGAAAGGTTGTGGCTCTTGAACCCACCAAACACTAATGTTTGGCTCGTTCTTATTCTCAAGTATATGCCGGTTCTGTCAAGATGCAGTTTATTCTCAACAGGACATCATTTGATTGTTACTCGGTTGGAATACCTCGCGATACACCGGATTTCCGCGTTGATATCAGAAAGTTCACTGATAAGCGTTTCTTGATCCACCCCCTGACTTTTGCAAAGCTTAAAGGCAAAAATGCGCCGAATTACGGGCAATTTATCGTCGAAAGGTGTCTTTTGCGTCGCTTTCAGGAACTTTGTCGATTACGCAAATCTAACATCGAGAAAAAGGCGAAACTGTGAAGGTGATTACAATTTTAACGGTCAGAGGTCGCCCGGTTTGGCTTAAAAAACAACCAAAGAACTTGCAGCGCCCATGGGGGATATGCTGATTTAGAACAAAGCGGCGCGCCCGGCGTCGCGATTATGATACCAAAATCACGCATATAAGCAGGAGATGCGCAGCATAATCCTGCAAGACCCGATCATATTGCTGATCCAATCAGGAAGGCGACCAAAAGAGATGGCGACACTGTTCGTTACGCATCACGATTGCATTGAACATGATACCGGCCCGGGCCACCCGGAAAGCTCGGACCGATTGCGCGTCATTCAGCGTGTTTTCGAGGCCGAGGAATTCATGTTTCTTCACCGTGAAGAAGCCCCGCTGGGCGATATGGACCTGATCAAGGCTGTGCATGATCCGGCCTATGTCGACAAGGTGATGGCGTCTATTCCGGAAAGCGGCATCAAGTCACTTGATGGCGATACCTATATTTCGCCAAAATCGGGCAAGGCGGCGCTGCGTGCTGTCGGCGGGGCATGCGTTGCCGTTGACGCGGTCGTGGATGGTCATGAACATAATGCCTTTGTTGCCACGCGCCCGCCCGGGCACCATGCCGAATATGACCGGGCGATGGGGTTCTGTCTGTTTAACAATGCCGCGATTGCCGCCCATTACGCGCGCAAGCGTTACGGTTTGAAACGCATCGCAGTGATGGATTTTGATGTTCATCACGGCAATGGTACGCAGGATTTGTTCTTTAACGATCCGGATCTGTTTTATTGTTCGACCCATCAATGGCCGCTTTATCCCGGCACCGGTGCCGAGACCGAACGGGGCTGTGCCAACAATATCCTCAATGTCGGATTGCCTGCAGGTGCCGGAACAGCCGAACTTCAGGCGGCCTTTAATGAAACCGTGATTCCTAGCATTTCAGCTTTCAAGCCGGAACTTCTGATCGTCTCGGCGGGGTTTGACGCCCACAAGAACGATCCGCTGGCAGGCCTGTGCTTCGAGACCGACGATTTCGTCTGGATCACCCGGCAATTAATGGCGCTTGCGGATGCGCAATGCGAGGGGCGTCTGGTGTCGCTTCTTGAGGGCGGATATGATTTGCCGTCGCTTGCCGAAAGTGTGCTGCAGCATGTACGAACCCTTATGACGGGCTAAGGGATGGCGACTGTTATCCTAATGTTTCGACAACACGAAATTCCACTCTGTCTGGTTGCCCTGATCAGGACTTACGCGTAAACTCCGGCGCACTCAAAGAAATGGAGCTTACATGTCCGAGGCTACTTCATCTTCCGCCATCCCTGATGATATCGCAAAACTCAGCTTTGAAGAGGCATTGGGTCAGCTAGAGACCCTTGTCCGCCAGCTTGAGCAGGGCCAGGTTGGACTGGATGACGCGATTGCATCATATGAACGTGGTGCGGCCCTGAAACGTCATTGTGCGGACAAGTTACGTGCGGCCGAAGAGCGCATTGAAAAAATCACCCTGAATGCGGATGGCCGCCCGTCGGCAACCCCAATTGAAATTGAATAGGGCGATTGCCCCTTAACTTTCGGAGACCGTGGTGAGTTACGACCTGCTTGCCGGACTGAGTGCAGCGTCTGCCGATCTTGGTGAGACACTCGACAAAATTTTACCGCGTGCCAATGGCCAGATTGAGCAGCGCCTGTTTCAGGCGATGCGTTATTCCACCTTGGGCGAGGGCAAACGCCTGCGCCCGTTTCTGGTGCTGAGCTCGGCATCTTTGTTCAAGGTGTCACGCCATTCTGCTTTGCGCGTTGCTGCGGCGGTCGAGATGGTTCACAGCTATTCGCTGATCCATGATGATCTGCCCGCGATGGATGATGATGATCTGCGGCGCGGCAAGCCAAGCTGCCACAAGCAGTTTGACGAGGCGACCGCAATCCTTGCCGGTGACGCGCTTCTGACCCAGGCATTCGAAGTTCTGGCAGACGAAGACACCCATCCTGATCCGCGTGTCTGTACCGATCTTGTGCGTGCGCTTGCCCGTGCGGCGGGGCCGCATGGCATGGTGGGGGGGCAGATGATCGATCTGGCGGGCGAAGGCCAGTCCCTTGATCAGGCACAGGTAACCCACCTGCATCTGCTAAAAACCGGTCGCATGTTTGCCTTTGCCTGCGAAGCCGGTGCCATTCTTGGCAAGGCACCCAAAAGCATTCGCATGGCATTGCGGTCCTATGCCCATGACATGGGTTTGGCATTCCAGATCAAGGATGACCTGCTTGATGTCGAGGCAAGTTCCGAAGAACTTGGCAAGACCGCAGGCAAGGATATCGATCAGGACAAGTCGACCTTTGTCAAATTGCTGGGGCTGGAACAGGCCCGCGATCAGGCAAAGATGCTGTGTGATCAGGCGATCAACCATCTGAGCTGCTTTGACGATGAGGCCGAACCGCTGCGTGCAGTGGCCCGCTTTGTTGTTGAACGCGGTCGATAAGCCCTTTGCGCAATGTTAAGGCTAGATTTATCCAATTTTTAAGGATGCGATGCTCTTAACAACACTTGCGTCAGATGCTCGGTTTGAAAAAAAAAAGGGGGGGAGTTTGCAAGATATGACACCTGAAGAAGCTCTTGCTATTTTGGGGGTAGGAAGCAATGCAACCTTAACTGAAATCGAAGAAGCGTATCGTTCTAAGTCAAAGTCAAATCATCCTGATGCAAATAACGGCGAGGGAACAGAACTCCAACTCGAACTCAATCTGGCTCGAGAGGTTGCTACAGCCTCTATGGGCACAGAATTAGTATGGCGTCAGGCACTGGGTGACATTTCTTCTTTAAGGAAAGAGGTGGTTGCTCAGAATGCACGTCAAGAAAGTGAGTCTTTTTCAGATCGTTTAATAAAATTACGTACGCAGCCAATTCAAAATATAAAGTACTTTTCTTTCTTGGCTGCAGCTATTTCAGGATTGTTCTCTTTTATCTCAAATGATGTGGCCGTTACCGAATTGTTGGTAAACTTGCCACTGTTTCCGGCGCCTTTTGCTGAACATTTAGTGACCTCAATCAAATTGGGGGCAATTTTTTTTGCCGTTTGTGGAGGAATTTTACATTTCATAGTGGAGCATCAGAAGCACCTAGTGGAAAAGCTTAAAGGGCGTCTGTCAGATGAGTTTTATTGTGCTAAAGCGCTACAATATGAAGGTGTGAATACTGCTGAGAGTTTTACCTTGTATGAATTGCTGCGTAAGTTTCCGGAGGTGGGGGTAGGTCCAATACCGTTTTTTGCAGTAAGTCGACGAGAACGAGTTGAGCTTACCGTACTCAAGGCATTGGAACTTGGTATTTTGGAGCGACCGAATGGCTCGCGTCTACGAATTCAAGTTTCGGAAGATGCTAAGGAGTTGTTTTCCCAAACATCATTTTGATTACTACTTGCTTGATTTGATAGTTTTCGTCTGAAAGACAATGAGTTTGCTGAACCATTATTCAGCCGGTTTTCGTGACCGGCTGTTTGACAAGGATCCATTCCCGCTTGCGATCTGGTATCCGGCCGAAGAGCCGGAAACGCCTGTGCGTCACATGGGGGTGGCTTCCAGTGCAGCGCGTAATGCAAGTTTTGCAGGGGATGGACCGTTCCCGATTGTGATGTTTTCGCACGGGTCTGAAGGCCATCGGTTTAACCAGTTCTGGTTGGCCGAATATCTTGCACGGCGCGGCTATATTGTGGCCGCCCCGCAGCATGAAGGGGATAATTACCTTGATGCGTCCGATGCGAGGCAACTGACCATCATTGAACGACGTCCGCGTGAAATGCGTCTGGCGCTTGATCTGTTGCTTGATCATGGGGAAATCGCCGATCACATCGACCCGGATCGCATTTACGCGCTGGGCCATTCGGCTGGCGGGGCGACGGTCCTTAAGCTGGCTGGCTGGGATTTTGATGCCAAGGCCTGGCAAAGTTACTGTGCGCTCAATGCCGAAAGTGACAGGGTGATTTGCCAGTTTGCGCCAACGGATGATCACATTGACCTGCTTCATGCCGCCAATGGCGGGCCGGTGGTTTCGGAATATGATCCGAGGATTGCGGCAATCATCGCAGTGACACCGGCATTCGGTGTGGCGGCCACTGATGATGGCCTGTCGGATGTTTCCGTGCCGATGCTGTTTGTCGAGGCCGATAAAGACGAAATCCTGCATGATCACGTCAATGCCGCGCATTTCCGAAAGCTTCTGCGCGGTCGGGCAAAGTTTGTCCGGGTCAAAGGGGCCGGGCACTATTCATTCTTACCCCAATGTACCCCGTATATTGCTGAAAACTTTGGCTATTTATGCCGTGATTTCGGTCGTGAACGCGATGCCATTCATCGCACTGTCGAACAAGTTGTTTACGGCTTTCTCGAACGTGTGAAATCAGGTGAAATTCAGGGTCGCTAATTCAGTTGAACCTCGCTATTTTACGCAGCTTGCAACTTGGACATGGAAACGTCACCCTGTTGTAATCTACGCCATATAAAAATTGAAAATCGAGATCGGTATGAGCACGACCTCCAAGACCCCGCTGTTGGATACGATTAACACTCCTGATGAGCTGCGCAAATTGCAGCCTGCGCAGATGCGACAGGTGGCAGACGAATTGCGCGCCGAGGTGATTGATGCCGTATCTGTCACGGGCGGACATCTTGGTGCAGGCCTTGGTGTGGTTGAGCTGACGGTTGCGATCCATTACCTGTTTGATACGCCGTATGACCGCGTGATCTGGGATGTCGGCCATCAGTGCTATCCGCATAAAATCCTGACCGGGCGTCGTGACCGTATTCGCACGCTACGCCAGGGCGGTGGTCTTTCGGGTTTCACCAAGCGATCCGAGTCCGAATATGATCCGTTCGGGGCGGGCCACAGCTCCACCTCGATCTCGGCCGGTCTTGGCATGGCGGTGGCCAACCAGCTTTCCGATGACAAGCGCAAGAATGTCATTGCCGTGATCGGCGACGGGTCGATGAGTGCGGGCATGGCCTATGAAGCCATGAACAATGCTGCGGCCACCGACCAGCGTTTGATTGTCATCCTGAACGATAACGACATGTCGATTGCCCCGCCGGTGGGCTCCATGTCGGGTTATCTGTCACGCCTGATTTCCGGCAAGGGCTATCAGGGGCTGCGCAACGCTGCGAAGGGCCTGACAAAGCATCTGCCGCGCCAGATCGAAGAAGCTGCGCGCAAGCTTGAAGAATATACCCGTGGCATGGTCACGGGCGGGACCCTGTTTGAAGAAATGGGTTTCTTCTATGTCGGTCCGATTGATGGTCACAACATGGATCATCTGTTGCCGGTACTTAAAAATGTGCGTGATGCCGATGTTGATGGTCCGATCCTGATCCATGCGGTCACGCAAAAGGGCAAGGGTTATGGCCCGGCCGAAAGTGCCGCAGACAAATATCATGGCGTTGCCAAGTTTGATGTGGTGACAGGGAAACAGGCCAAGCCGACCCCGAATGCGCCAAGCTACACCAAGGTGTATGGCGAAACGCTGGTCAAGCTTGGCGAAAAGGACGAAAAAGTCACGGCAATTACCGCCGCCATGCCATCGGGCACCGGTGTGAATATCTTTGCCGACCGTTTCCCGGATCGCGCCTTTGACGTTGGTATTGCCGAACAGCATGCGGTGACCTTTGCCGCCGGTATGGCGTGCGAGGGCTACAAGCCGTTTTGCACGCTTTATTCGACCTTCCTGCAGCGTGGCTATGATCAGGTTGTTCATGATGTTGCCATCCAGAACCTTCCGGTGCGTTTTGCAATGGACCGTGCCGGTCTGGTCGGCGCGGATGGTGCAACCCATGCCGGGGCCTATGACATTGCCTATCTTGGCTGTTTGCCGAACTTTGTTCTGATGGCTGCTGCTGATGAGGCGGAACTGGTTCACATGACCACGACCGCATGGGCGATTGATGACCGGCCGAGTGCGTTCCGCTATCCGCGTGGCGAGGGTGTTGGTGTTGAAATGCCGACCGAGGGACAGGTTCTTGAAATCGGCAAGGGCCGCATTCTGCGCGAAGGTGGAAAGATTGCCATTCTGTCCTATGGCACGCGGTTGGCAGAAGCACTTCTGGCGGCAGAGGATCTGGCTGCGCGCGGTCTTCCGGCAACGGTTGCCGATGCACGCTTTGCCAAGCCGCTTGATCACCAGTTGATCGCCGATCTTGCCCGCAATCATGAAGTCCTGATCACCATCGAAGAAGGCTCGATCAACGGCTTTGGCGCGATGGTCCTTCAGCACATGGCAGTGCAGGGGCTTTTGGATAACGGTCTTAAAATCCGTACCATGGCATTGCCCGATAGCCTGATTGATCACGACAAGCCGGAGATCCAGTATCAGAAAGCCGGTCTGGATGCCGCAGCTATTGTCAAAACGGCCCTTGGTGCGCTTGGTCTGAGCGAGAGCAAGGCGCGGGCCTAAACCGGATTGATCATCGGGTCTGTTGAAATACAAACAGCGCAGATAGCGATATCTGCGCTGTTTTCATTTCGGAGACTGGCGGACCTTATTCGACGTAAATCATCTTGTGCGTCATGCCGCCATCAATGCGGATGGTTTCCCCCGTTATAAAGCCCGATTTCGTTGCGTCCAGAAGGAAGCTTACCGCCTGTGCGATGTCTTCTGGGGTGCCGACGCGCCCGACCGGATGTTGGGATTTGTCGGTTTCACTATGTTCGGGTCGGGATCGGCTGGATGATTTCTGCCAGTCGCCGACTTCGATCCAGCCCGGGGCAATGGCATTGACGCGAACGTCGCCCGCAAGGCTGACCGCAAGGGCGTGGGTCAGGGCAACGACACCACCCTTGGATGCGGCATAGGGTTCCGTATTGGCTTCGGATTGAAACGCGCGGGTCGATGCGATGTTCACAATTGCACCCTTGGTGTGGCGCAGATGTTGTGTGGCATGTTTGGTCGCAAGGAATACACCACCCAGATTGACATTGATCACACGCTGCCACTGATCCCATTCAAGATGCTCAATACCACCCGAATGCGGATTTGCAATGCCGGCATTATTGACCAGACCATCAATGCGCCCGAACCGGTCAACGGTTTGCTGAACAGCAAGTTTGACGTCGCTTTCGTTTGCGACGTCACCAGCGATGAACAGGGCGCGGTCCTGCTGTTCGGGGGCAAGGGCGTCAAAGGCCTCTTTGCCGGCGTCTTCATCGCGATCAAACAGCGTTACCCGCCAACCGGTATCAAGAAGGTGTTTTGAAATGCCAAGACCCAGACCCTGTGCCGCACCTGTGACAAAAGCGACCAGTTGATCAGACGCGTTGCTCATATTTGCCCCGTGTTCGAGTGTGGAAAATAGGATCGGCCAGAACAGCCGACTTGCGGAAAATGGTCCTGTTTTTCAGGGATTGCAATGGCTGGTGGCGCGGAAGTGCAGATTGCTCAGACAGATGGCGACTTGATCGCGGGATCAAGCTGATTAAGCAGCGCATGCACAAAGCCCTTTTGCCGCGGGTTCAGCTTTCGCCGCGAGGCTGTCTGTTGCAGGGCGTCGGTCGCCTCGATATGCAGGCGGTAATGGCCCGGGTCCTGATCAATTGTTGTTGCACGTTCGCTGTCATCCCCAAAGACCATCCTGTGACAGCGTCCTGCATCCGATGAGGTAAAGGCACGGCAGGACAGCGGACGGACATCATAGATGCTACAGCGGTTATCTTCGCCCAGAAGCGGGCAGCGCACGCGAACCTCGGCCGTTGTTTTCGACTGTTCGATGATCGCTGCGGCATTTTTTAAACGGGCAAGAAGGTCTGTCTGTTCGCGGTGATCAAATGTCTTGCGTATGTGATCGGCAATCAGGCTTGTGACACCGGGTGGAACACTGACAAACAGATTGCAGCAAGCGCTGCATTGATCGCAGCAATCGTGATGCTGCGGATTTGGGAAACTTGATGCGATGGCCTTAGAGGCCGTGTCGACCATGGACATTGCCAAACGTGCGGCATCGGCCATGGTTGGCTGGGCATCAAGGGCATGTTCAAGTTCGCGCCGGAAGGTCTGGAACATCTCGTCATAGCGACGCGATGCCTCGCAGGTGAGCGCACCTGTGGTGGCAATACTTTGCGATATCTTGTCAATGGCGTCGTCAAGTTCGGCCATATATCCCAGCGTCTTCCTGATGGGCGCATTAAAGTTACCAGCGCCGTGGTTGTTATTTGTTTTCTAATTTAGCATCTTGGCGTTCCAAATCCTAACAAGGACATAACAGCAGGTAACGGAAGGGGAAACGTCGGGTCGATGGCCTGCATTCAGACAAAAAAATTCCGGCCAGATCGGCTCTGACCGGAAGGTTGGGTCTATGACCCTTTGGGTGCTGCCTGTCAGGACAGCGGGAGATATTGGCTACATCACATCATGCAGCAGGGGAGGTAAAAGTGTCGGCATATTGCTTGCGCAGTTCGGCCTTTTGAATTTTGCCCATGGTGTTGCGCGGCAATTCCTTGATCACCCAGATGCGCTTGGGAACCTTGAATTTTGCAAGCTTGTCCTGGGTGCGTTTGATGATGGTATCGGTGTCGGCTGTTTCGCCCTTGGCGGCAACAATGACACCGGCAACGGCTTCGCCGAAATCGGGATGGGGCAGGCCGAAGATGGCAACTTCCTCGACCTCGTCATATTCGGCGATGACTTCCTCGACTTCTTTTGGATAGACGTTGAAACCACCCGAAATGATCAGGTCCTTGTCGCGACCGACAATCGTGACATAGCCGTCTTCACCGATGGTTGCGAGATCACCCGTGATAAAGAAGCCGTCGGTGCGGAATTCCGAGGCGGTCTTTTCCGGCATCTGCCAGTAGCCTTTGAACACGTTCGGCCCGCGCACTTCGAGAACGCCTATTTCGCCAGCGCCCAGAACATTGCCATCCTTGTCACAAACCCGTGCCTCGATCCCCGGAAGGGTCGGGCCAACCGCACCAGGACGACGTTCACCGTCCAGCGGGTTCGACGTGTTCATGCAGGTTTCGGTCATGCCGTAACGCTCAAGAATTTTATGACCGGTACGTTCAAAGAACGCATCATGGGTTTCGGCCAGAAGTGGTGCGGACCCTGACACAAACAGCCGGATGTTGGCGGTAACATCCTTGTTGAACTGCGGATGAGACAGCAGGCGGGTATAGAAGGTCGGAACGCCCATCAAGACGGTAGATTGTGGCAGACGTTCAATAACGTCATCAGCATCGAATTTCGGAAGCAGGATGACCTTGCCACCATTCATCAGCATGATGTTGATTGCCACAAACAGACCGTGGGTGTGAAACAGCGGCAGCGCATGCAAAAGCGTATCGCCCGGTTTGAATCCCCACGCCGAATGGAGCGTCCTGGCGTTTGAACCGAGATTGTTATGGGTCAGCATCGCGCCCTTGGACCGGCCCGTCGTGCCCGAGGTGTAAAGGATTGCTGCAACATCATTCTTGTCGGCACGTACAATGTCGGTCATCGGTGTTGCACTGGCGGCCTGATCGTTGAGGCTGCCATCGCCATTGGAGCCAAGGGAAAGAACAGCAGCAACATTGTTCTGATCGCCAAGGGCCGTGGCAGCATCAATATGGGCAGGTCGGCACACAAAAACGCGCGGTGCGGCATCGCCAAGGAAATAGGCAATCTCGTCACCGGTATAGGCGGTATTGAGCGGCAGGTGAATGGCACCAAGCTGCAAGCAGGCAAGATAAAGCGCAATCACGTCAGATGACTTGTCGACCTGGGCTGCGACGCGGTCACCCTTGACCACCCCGTGGGAAGCAAGAACAGCGGCATAGCGACCGGTTCGATCAAGCAACCATGCAAAGCTGCGTTCCGTGCCGTCACGTTCGATCAGAAACGTGCGCGACTTGTCTGCCGGGAAACGGTCGAGGAAGGTTTGAAAAAGATTATCAGACATGGTCATACCTACTTAAATGCCGGCAAGCTGTGCGACGGATTTCGATGTTGCGATCTTTCCGTCATTCATCAGCGCTTCGTGATTTTTCTCAATGCTGTCAAGGTGGTAGGCATAATTGACCATCATGCCGCCCGCTTGGCGCAGTCCCTTGATTGATGTGTCTCCCAGCCAGTTCAGCCGTTCAAGCTGTGCGCCATTGCCAAGATGGAAACGTGCGGTGGGATCAAGCGGTGATTTCCCGCGTTTGCAAATCGCAAGATATGTCGCACAAAGGGCAATCGTCGGTTTGCGCAGGGCTTCGACCTTTTCCGGATCATCAATCCAGTGATCATCACTAAGCCCTTCAAGAACCTGACTGGCAAGACCGGCGTCATCGGCCTTGCTTTTCTGGCGGGTCCGCAGCCAGCCCATAAAGCCCGGAATGGGCGACAGGGTCGCAAACTGTTTAAGTTGCGGGAACTCGCGTTTGAGTTCCTCGACAACCTGTTTGATCAGGAAGTTGCCAAACGAAATGCCCTTAAGCCCGGCCTGACAGTTACTGATTGAATAGAAGATTGCGGTATTGGCTGTATCAGGAGCCTTTTCATCAATCTCGGGTGCGAGAAGGGCCTGAACACTATCGGCCAGCCCATGAACGAGTGCGACTTCGACAAAGATCAGCGGATCATCGGGAATGGCGGGATGGAAGAAGGCAAAGCATTTCCGGTCTGTTGCCAGACGGCGGCGCAAATCATCCCAGCCCTGAATTTCATGGACTGCTTCATAGCGGATCAGCTTTTCAAGGATCGCGGCCGAGGTATCCCAGTCAATGTGACGCAGTTCAAGAAAACCACGGTTAAACCAGCTGGTCAGCAGATGCTGCATATCGGCATTCAGCGGTTCGAGATCGCGGTTGGTTTTCAAAAGCCCGATCAGGATTTCACGCATATCAACAATGGCCCGGGTTCCGCCCGGCGCCATATTGATCCGGCGTAGCAATTCCTGACGTGCAGGTTCTGATGCCTGGGTCAGGGCCGCCAGATTGGTTTCTGACGGGTCCTTGGCAAAGGCATCGGCGGCCTTGGTGACCTTGGCGCGATCTGCACTGAAGTCGTTCTGCATCATCTGGAAGAACCGAAGATGATCCTCCTCTGGCAGATTTTCCCAAAGCCGGACCACTTCGCGGGCAACGGCGGTGCCACGGGCCTCGCCTTTTTGCGAGACGAGGTCCTTGCACATGGCGCGAAGCTGCGCAAACGGGTCCTGCGGGGTGGAAATTGGCAGATCAAGCAATTCCCGACCACGGTCGGCGATGCTTGAAATCCAGCTTCTGACAGAAATCCCTGACATTAGCGTCCTCCAATAACCGTTTCTGGAAGCCAGGTGGCGATTTGCGGGAAGAAGCAAAGAATGATGATCGCAACAACCATGCACAGCACATAAGGCATGGCACCTTTGAGGATCGTCTGCAGGCGAATATCTGGTGCAATGCCGTTGATGACATACAGGTTCAAACCGACCGGCGGGGTGATCAGGCCGATTTCCATGTTGATGGTCAGGATGACGGCAAACCAGTAGGGGTCAAAGCCGGCATTGATGATCACCGGAAGCAGGATCGGCGCACTCATCAGGATCACTGCAACCGGCGGCAGGAAGAAGCCGCTGATCAGCAGGAACAGGTTGATGAAGCCCATCAGGACCCAGCGGTTTACTTCAAGTGCTGAAATCCATTGTGCGATCGACTGGGTGATGAACAGGGATGACAGCATATAGCTGAACAGGCCTGCAGCCCCGATGATCAGAAGAATCATTACCGACTCTTTGGTGGTGTCACGCATGACGTGCCACAGCTGGCCGGGCTTCCACATCTTGTAAATGATCATTGCGGTGATCAGGCAGAACAGTGCTCCCACACCGGCCGTTTCCGACGGGGTCGCAACGCCGCCGTAAAGAGCAAACAGAACCGCGCCGATGATGACAAGGAAGGGCAGAACACGCGGAAGGATTTCAAACTTTTCCTTCCAGCTGTATTTGATCACGCCAAGCGCAGCCTGGGCATTGCCCTGACGCCAGGTCGAATAAAGCGACCAGGTCATGAAAAGGGCGGTAACCAGAAGACCCGGCAGAAGGCCTGCAAGGAAAAGCCGACCAATCGAGGTCTCGGTCGAAATACCATACACGATCATGGTCACACTTGGCGGGATCAGAATGCCAAGGGTGCCGCCCGCTGCGATGGAGCCGGCGGCCACGGTGTCGGGAAAACCGCGTTCACGCATTGCAGGAATGCCCATCTTGCCGATGGCAGCACAGGTTGCAGGTGAAGAACCCGAAAGAGCCGAAAAGATCGCACATGCCCCCAGGTTGGAAATAACCAATCCTCCTGGCACGCGCGTCAACCAGCGATCAAGAACGGAATAAAGGTCGCCACCGGCACGTGACGAGGCCACAACCGCCCCCATCAGGATAAACATCGGGATGGCAAGAACTTCAAAGCTTTCAAGTTTGCCAAACAGGATTTCAGGCAGCAAAGGCAGGGAACCGGTGCCATCGAAGATGATGATGAACCCGACACTGACCAGAAGCAGGCCGATGCCGACAGGAATGCCGGAAAAAAGGACAACGGTGGTTGCGATGCCAACAATGGCCGCAAGAAGCAAAGGATCCATAATGCGGCCTCCTTAGAATGCGTCATCGCGCAGATCGAACGGGGTCGACCGGCGAGTGACAAGGGACAGGAAGTCGGCAAGGAACTGCAAGAACAGCAGGCCAAAACCGATTGGCAGGGCGGTATATGGTTTCCAAAGCGGAACAGCCCAGATCGTTTCAGACAGCCATCCGCCTTCAAATGCCTCGATCACAAGCTCAAGTCCGTAAAAGCCGAACATGGCGCTGATGGCCATTCCACATAGAAGGGTGAGAACGGCAAGCGTCATGCGTGCGCCGTGTTTGAGATAAAGCGGCAGCAAGTCGACATTCACATGGCCACGCAACAGCTGGACATAGGGCAGGCCGATCAGGGTTGCGCCGATCATCAGGAAAATCACAGCTTCGGTTTGCCAGACAGTCGATTCATTAAGCACATAGCGCATGAAAACCAGCTGGCAGATGATCAGCATTGAAATGCCGAACATGGATGCCGACGCGATTCCGCAAATGCGCGATGCCGTATGAATGACGGCAATGAATGCATCAAGCGGCCCTTTGGGCGGAGCCGCACGATTGGCGGCATTGACATTTTGATCGTCGATGGGCTCGACATCAGGCGGGGGCGGCATATCGGATTTAACGGAATGCGACGCACTTGGGGTCTGCGCGAAATCATCGGGCAGATCAATTGGAAGTGGGTGCGGGGACATGGCGTTGGACACGCGCGTACTCCTCTGACGGAACCTGATTGTTCTGTATTTTTATATTGTTCGGGAAATGGGGTGGTGCCGAACGCCTCGGCACCACCAGCGCATCATCAATGGATCACTTTACAGCAAGTGCCATATCAAGAAGTTCCTGACCGTTCGGGGTCTCTTCGACGAACTTCTTGTAAGAGGTTTCCATGGCAAGTTTCTGCCATTCTGCGAAATCCTCATCGGTGAGTTCTGCGATTTCCACACCGGCATTCTTGAAGACATCGATGCTGTCAGAATCCTGCTTGCGGCCTTCGGTGGTGTAATATTCTTCCGCTTTCTTTGCCGCAGCGGCAAGGGCATCTTTCTGAGCATCATTCAGCTTGTCATAGCTTTTCTTCGACATCAGAACCGGCTGATACATGAACCACAGCGCATTGCCTGCTGCCGGGGTATAGCATTTGACCTGCTCATAGATGCGATAGGAAACGAAGCTCGACGAGCTGGTGTTGGTGGCGTCAAGAACGCCGGTCTGCATCGCCGGATAGATTTCCGAGCTTGGCATCGCAGCGATTGAAGCACCGGCACCTTCAAGCATCTGCTCGAACGATTTACCAGCTGCACGAATCTGCAGGCCTTTTACGTCTTCCGGCTTTTGGATGCAGCCCTTGGTCGATGCAAAGCCACCGGCAAGCCAGCCCTTGGCAACCGTAACAACACCATCTTCGTTCAGCAGACCTTCAATCTTGTCCATGAACGGGGAGGTATTGATGCGGTTTGCGTGGTCATGGTTTTTGACCAGTGCAGGCATCAGGGTCAGGTTGGCAGCCGGGACACGACCACCGGCATAGGCCAGCGGATAAACAATCATGTCAAGCTGGCCACGCGTCATCGGAGTCCACTGTTCCTTTGCCTTGAACAGGGAACCGGACGGGAAGATCTGGATTTCCAGATCAACATTGGCGGCTTTGACTTCGTTGGCAATGATCTCGGCAACCTTGTGGCGGATATCGCTGGTCGACCACTGATGTGACAGTTTCAGCGTTTCTGCATTGGCGGATGCGGACATGCCAAAAGCGGCAACAGACAGAGTAATGGCGGCGACAGACGCCGAAAGGGTCTTCTTGAAAATCTTCATCTTTTCCTCCCGGATGAAGCATGCGTTCTGGATGCATTTTGACGGCTTTTTGCGCGTCTTATTATTGATGCGGTTTTCGCATTAGTCGAAAGCGTTACAGATTTCTGGCATTCTGTCTATGCAATTTTGTATACCAGAAATGCGTTTTGCAGTGCCACAAACCCGCGCTTGAGTATTTGCCTGCAAACTGGCAGAAATCGGCATGTAACTTTTGCGATGCAATATTGAAACTCTGCAAAGCAGCAGAGAAAAGGCTTTGATTAGTACCATTTTATGTGTTCTGGTATACCAGTAACCGAATATGGATGAGGGCGTTTTATGGCGCAAAACGGTAAGCTTGCTGCGGATTTGGTGCAGAAACTTGAACGCGATATTGTGACCGGCATTCTCAAGCCCGGCGACAAGCTTGACGAACGTTCGCTGAGCGAACGGTTCGGCGTTTCGCGTACACCGGTCCGGGAGGCTCTGCAGACTCTTGCCGGTTCCGGTCTTGTGGCAACCATGCCCCGCCGCGGAACGATTGTTGCGTCAATCACAGTCGCCGAACTGATCGAGATGTTTGAAGTCATGGCCGAGCTTGAGGCCATGTGTGCACGTCTCGCCGCCCGCCGGATGCCGCGTGCTGATATTGAAAACCTGATTGCACTGTCTGAAGAATGCAGCGCGCTTCAGGGGCATGCGGATGCAGATGCCTATTACGAGGCCAATGTACGTTTCCACGAAGCAATCTATGCTGGTTGCCGGAACAGTTTTCTGGAACGCCAGACCAAAAATGTCCGCAATCGTCTGGCGCCCTATCGTCGATTGCAGCTCCATCGTCCGGGCCGTGTTAAAAAATCAAACAATGAACATGCCGAGATCCTGAGCGCCATTTCAAACGGCGAGGCCGATGTCGCCGGCAAGCTGATGCAGCAACATGTCGCTGTTCAGGGCGAAGCCCTTAACGACCTTCTCGCCATTGTCCCGCGCGGATATCTTGAACCGTTGGCGAGTTAAATCTCGTGTGTTGACGAGTGGGCCGTGCGGTTTAGTTTGTCGAACGAAACTAGATATGCAAAGGCCCAAATCATTTGCATAATCGCAAATGAAATGCCCGCTCCAACTGCACCGTATACCGGTGTCAGAGCCATGAGGCTTGTAATATAAATTACAGCTAAAAGGGCATTTAGCTTTAGGGCATAACCATATCGTTTCAGTGATAGGTTGGCGGGCGGCAGGCAGAAAAATGCAACTGCAATCCAGATTCCCACAGCATATGTCAGGAAGTAACCACTCTGCGTGGGCATTGGGAGTTTTGTGTAGTCCTGCCAAAGAATGCTTATCAACGACGCTATTGAGATGAGCGATATTGTGGCGATGATGGTGCCAAACGCTATTAGCTTTTTAACAAGTGACCATAGCTTTGTGATTGGGGTTGTCTGGTTCTGGAAGGCGATGAAATGCGGAAAGGCAGCATTGGCAAGCGGATCCGATACGATCAATGTAGCGCGCAATATGGATTTGAAGACTTTAATTACGCCAGCTACATCTGGACCGCTAAATGCTGAGACAACTAAGATGTCAAGTTCCCGCGTGGCAACCTTGACCAGATTGGTGCTGTGTGATGTTGCGACGAGTTTCCAGTCTTGATGCATTAATCGCCTGAATATGCCACGTTTTAGGTCAGAGAGTAAGACACCTCGTCGTTTTATGATGATCCAAGCGCTACTAGTAAGTCCAATATGCCAAAGACTTTCAATCGCCGCCAAGGAGCCGAGCAGTATGGTTGGGTTTTTGCCAATGTTTGTGTTTAGCAAGATTGCGACGCATACAAGTCGGGCAATGCCGAGTGTCGAGCTATACGCTGATTGCCATAGAAATTTATTCGAAAGACGCAAGATTGCGCCTGCGCTACCGGAAAAGCGAAACAGGATTGAAAAGGAATAGATGACACCAGCCCAAAAATAAGTTGGGGGCAGATTCATCAGTTCTGACGCGATAGGCAAGGCGATCAATGCTAAAATGGTCGCCAGAACGTTTGTAATAAGTTCAGTTGCGAAAAAGGCGGAAAAATGCGCGCAAAAACGTTTTGGGCTTTTTGCTATGTAGGCAAAGGCATGTGACGTTACCAATTGCCAATTTTTCGTCGCAAACAGCGTTTCGAGAATCAGAACGTAAGAGATGATAACTGCAATCGCTCCCCAGCTTTCGGCAGGGAGTGAATTTGCCAACAAGAGTGTCACTGCAAGTTGGCATCCCGCATTTATGACGTTCCCGCCAAGAAGTAAGAAGGCATCCTCAAGCAGTTTGTTGCCCAGTCTCATTCCCATCCTGACGCTTTCTTTGTGCTTGATATTCCAGCAGAGAAATGCTGATGAACACGCAAACAACCGGCCAGACTGTTCTGGTCAGGAGTGCAAGCTCCTTGACGTTCAGAACAAGATAACTGAACAGAATGACGAGCGAGAGTCGCGCATAAGTTTGATTTTTTCTCAACAATCTGAGGGACGCATATCCGCCAATTAGCACAGGCAAGAGCATGAGTAGTTGGCCGAGAACTCCAACGCCATAAATCGTTAGAATGTAGCCTATGTCTGATGCCACATAGTGTCGGTCTTCTCTGCCAGTCAGAGAATTTCCGAACAGTAATTTGTGCCAGTCATTAGGAAGATGCCACATAGTTGTAAATTGTTGAACAAAGTAGCTTTCGGCAGGGTTCGTCATCATCAACCAGAACTCGACAAATCTTATTGTGAGGGTTCTTGTTGAGTGCGGGCCAAAGTAAATTGCCAAAGCTGATAACAAGCACACCAGTGCAAAAAATATCAGTCCAAGGGCTATCTGCTTTTTACTTCGGCCTAGAGCCTTCTGATAGAAGGCCAGCAAGATCAGAGGGAGAAAAATCAATCCTGTTCTGGCGGTTAATGTGCAAGCCACGATGTTCAATGCAATGAGGGAAATTTTGCTGACGAGCAAAAAGGGTGTTTTTGCGGGGATTGCTACCAGTATTGCGACAGCGCAGAAATAAAGGAAGGAGGTTAATGCGAGGCTATATGTCAAGCCGAGAGGCCTGTTTTCCAATGCCAGGACGGATTGATTTACATATGCGGCTGCATCGGTGGCGCTGTATATTATGTGACGAAAGTCGCTAAGGAATTGCGAGGCGACAGCAATCATTGCATGCAACGAAATGATGAGTGCGACTGCAATGATCAACCGATCATGAACAGGATTTGTGCCAGATATCAGAATACCACGAACCAAAATATATATGGCACCAAAGGTAATCGAAGCCCGGACGTTTCGAAGAAGCCACTGGACGCTGGCTGGTTCATTGAGCAGAAAAGTTATTGCGCAATAGATAACTAACAAAAACAAAGGGATTGATATCGCCAGCGAACTGGTAATGGTTGAAGCCAGATCCTTGACATTTCGAAACGCATAAACATAGACCGGCAAGCACGCCAGTACGGACAAATCCAAAATTGGTGAGAGTTTCCAGCCAAATATTGCGAAAAAAAGAAATACCGATGAGAGCCCAATGCGGGTCTGTTCTCGGGTCATCATGATAAGACCTGCACTGCGCGAGATGTCCATGTGTGACCGTCGGTTACAGTTTTATAGGCCTGTGCACCAAGCCTGGCGCGCATTCCCGCATCATTGGTAAGGAGTTCGAGTTTTTCCGACCATTGTTCGACAGCGTCATGCTTTGCAAGCAAGCCATTTTCGAGATCAACGATGATTTCTCGTAGGTTAGGCAAGTCTGACGCAATAATTGGTAGACTGTAAGCCATGTACTCAAAAAGCTTCATCGGGCTGTTCCAAGCTCCAATGTCACGGTTGCCAACCGGCATTGTTGCCTGATTGGGGAGCAAGGCAACGTCAAATGTCGGATACAAGTGATGAAGATCTTTATGGGGCAGGTGTCCATAAAGATAAACATTCGATGTGGCGCTCTCAAGCATTTGCTTGCAGTCCGGTAGTAGTCGTCCGACTAGATGGAATTCATGCTGGGGATTGGCTTTAGCCAATTCATAAACAATTTCTGCACCTTTACCGGTGCTCAGTGTTCCGACATACCCAACCCTTAAATTGTCTTTTTGTTCGTAGTTTGGCTGTTGACTGATATTTGGCAAGTTGGCGGCATCATGAGCGATGATAATGTCATCGAAATCGAGAAAATCAAAAATCTCAAGGTACTTGGCTTTGAGCTTTTCTGTGATGACGACCAGTTTCTTGAAATTGTTAGATTGGAAAATTTCCCGCTCAAAATTGGTGTGGATATCTGACGGGGGGAGAGCATGCGATTCATAAATGATTGGTGTGCCGTTATTGCGAAGCGCCCACAATCCCAGAAGATTTCGACCGTAAAAAAGATCAAAATCCCGGCGGCTTTTATACTTCAATCTAATACGAAGAAAGTCGATCAAGCGACCGCAAAACGGGATGGGGTTCTGATGAATTTGTTCAAGATAAAAATTGTTTTGGGTCTTGTAATAAGAGAACGGATCATCGGCGGAACCTCGATAGCAGAAAAGCGTCACGTTATGCCCAAGGGATTTGAAAGCATCACACATGTGCATCACGTGAACTGCATTCGCCATTTCGGACGGCACGGAGCTGGATGATAAATATAAAATCTTCAATGGTCGGTCACTTCAGGTCAGGGCTGAATATATGTGTTTTATAATTGTATTCTCATGCAAACAGGGAGAGACGCAAGGCGTTTGTAAGTTTCTGGCGTGACCTTTTTTCATGGGTGCGCTAAAACGCGCTTATGGCAAAGAAACGTTTAGATCAGATGCTTGTCGAACGCGGGTTGGTGGAAAGCCGGTCCAAGGCGCAGGCTTTCATTATGGCGGGCAACGTCTTTAGCGGCGAGCAGCGTCTTGATAAACCGGGCATGCAGTGCAAGGAAGATATGGCGATCACCTTGCGCGGACAGCCCCATCCATGGGTTTCGCGCGGCGGGTTAAAGCTGGAAAAGGGGCTTGCCGAATTCAACATTGATGTGACCGGCTTTATCGGAATTGATGTTGGGGCGTCCACAGGCGGCTTTACCGATGTTTTGCTGCAAAACGGTGCGGCAAAGGTCTATGCCGTGGATGTCGGGCAGGGGCAGCTTGACTGGAAATTACGCAATGACGACCGGGTGGTTGTCATGGAAAAAACCAATGCGCGCCACATCACTGAAGAACAGATTCCCGATCTGGTCGATATCGTCGTGTGTGATGCCAGCTTCATTGGCCTGCGCACCGTTCTTCCGGCCAGCATGGAGCGCCTTAAACCGGGCGGGCATCTGATTGCACTGATCAAGCCGCAATTTGAAGTCGGCAAGGAGCGCGTCGGTAAAAAGGGCGTCGTGCGCGAACCCGAGCTGCATCAGGAAGTGTGTGACACCATTTCCGACTGGCTGTCGAATTTGCCGGGCTGGGAAGTTCTGGGCATTACCACAAGTCCGATCACCGGGCCCGAAGGTAATGTCGAGTTTTTGATCTGTGGACGGAAATCAGCCTGATCACAGGCCGATTTCCATCGCGCGAATTTTGATTACTTGCCGATTTTCTTCATGAAGAAATCAATCCCGGCTTGGGCGCAGTCCTGATCCTGCGGGGGCGTGCCGGAACTTACACCGATGCCGCCAACGCATTCGCCATCGACAAAGACCGGAAGGCCACCGGCAACAATCGACAGGCGCCCGCTGATTTCGGAATCAATACCATAGGCCGGTTTGCCCGGCTGGGCGGCGGCGGCGTATTCGTGGGTGCCTTTGCGCGCGCCCGAGGCAGTGAATGATTTATCCTGGGCAATCGTGGCACTGGTGACCTTGCCGCCATCCATGCGTTCAAAGGCGATGAGAACACCGGATTCATCGGTGATGGCAATGCACATCGGAACACCAATTTCATTGGCACGGTTGCGCGCGCCTTCAATCAGGATGTAGGCGTCTTCGATTGACAGGCGTTTGATGGTCAGCATGGGATGTCTCCGGTGTTCTGGATATAAGCTGGCGCATCTTATGTGGTCGGGCAAAAGCCGATCAATCACATAAAACGTCTTTTCACATGGTGGAAGAATGGGGCCCGCCAATCAGGCTGGAACTGCGTCCGGTGTTACGTCATCGGGGGAAAGGGCTGCAATCGCACCAAGGGCAAGCTCGCGCACTGCCGGGTTGGCACGATCACGCACCATCAGGCTGATATCAACTGACGGCAAGGGTGGCAGAACATCATCAGAAAGCTGGTGCAATCCCGCATGTTCCGCCGTACAACGCGGCATTGCCCCTACCGCGTGACCGCCATTAATGACGGTAATGATCATGGTATTGGCGTCGCTGCTGTGGCTGATGCGATGGGGAGTTCCCGCCTTCTTAAGTGCGGATGTTGCCGCATCACGTATGACACACCCGTCTTCAAACAATACGAGCGGCAAGGGGCGCTGTGACAGATCGAAATCAGGATGCGCAACCCAGACCAACGGTTCGGAAACCACATGCAGGGATGGTGTATCAGGATCGGCCGTCAGAATTGCGAGATCAAGGTCGCCATTTGCCACACGCTTTGAAAGATTGCGTGAAAGATCGGCGTGACAGGTGATTTCGGTGTCGGGAAGCCGCCGTGCCGCAACCCGAAAAAGTTCGGGCAGATAGACTGCTGCGTAATCATCTGGCACACCGACGCGAATTCTCGACGGTGCGGCATCGACAAGATCGGCCAGCATACGGTCATTAAGGCCTATAATCCCCTCGGCATAGGATTTGACGACCAGACCCGTGGTGGTTGGTGTGATGGCCTTGCGGTCCCGGGTTATCAGGGGCGTGCCGACGGTTTCTTCAAGCTTTCTGATCTGCTGGCTGATGGCGGGTTGTGTGCGCAATAGCCGTTCTGCCGTGCGGGTGAAACTTTGCGTTTCAAGCACCGTCAGGAAAGTTCGCAACAGATCGATGTCAACATTGAGAAGGGTCATAAGCGCCCGTTATTTGCACTATAAGCCGAAGCAATTTCACTTCGATAGCGCAATCAACCATCCTGTGTCCAGCCGCAGACGCATCAGATGATCTTTCACCGGTCATTTGCACAACCAACTGCGATGCCACCTGAAAGCAAGCGCCATGTCCCATGCCGGAAGTTCTGTTTGTACTCCCTCCGCCACCAAATGCGTGGATGCAGGCGCGATTAAGGCTGGTGATAGTCATGTTAATCCGCTTTGGGCAATCGGCTTGTTGCTGTTTGCGGGCGGGTTGCTTGGAATGTCGCCAATTCTTGTGCGATTCAGTGGTGTTTCGGCTGATGCGTCTGCGTTCTGGCGCGTTGCGCTTGCCGCCCCTTTGTTATGCGCAACCGCATTCCTTGTGCCGGCCAGACCGGCACGCCCCGATCAGGCGAGCCCGACAAGCGTCGGGAAAGCCGTGATTGCGGGCTGGATGGTTCTGGCCGGTGTCTTTTTTGCTGCAGACCTGATTGCATGCCATGTCGCGATTGAGCTCACGACCGCAGGCAATGCGATCCTGCTTGCCAATCTGGCCCCGGTTATCATCGGTCTGCTTGGACTTGTCGGGCTTGCGCGACGTCCGGGCAGGATGTTCTGGTTCGGATTGCCTTTTGCCGGTTTTGGGGCCTGGTGCCTGTTTCGGGCAAGTGATGCCGGAACCGGGAGCATGGCCGGGGATGCCTTCGGACTATTGGCCGCTGTTTTCTATGCGGGCTATCTGATCGTGATCGGAAGATTGCGGCGGCATATCGGTGCCGCTGTTACCATGAGCGGCACGACCGTTGTCACCGCGATTGTCATTGGCGTATTTGCCGCGATCAAGGGTGATTTGGTTGCGCCAACAGATATGACGGGCTGGTTGGCGCTGGCCGCCCTTGGCATACTGGTTCATGCCCTTGGACAGGGGATGGTGTCTGTCGGGCTTAAATCGGTCGATGAGGCGACGGGGTCGATGGTCCTTCTGGTCCAGCCGTTTGTCGCGACCTTGCTTGGTGCATTGGTGCTTGGCGAAGTTTTGAATGGCTGGCACATGCTGGGCAATATTGCGGTGGTATTTGCCTTGCTGATTGCCACGCGGGCCCGTCGCAGACCCGCGTAAGGACAATCAGGTTTTAGCGGAAAATCATGAAGTAAAGCGTGCCCAGCGGCAGCAAGACAGCAATCCCGCCAATGATGTTCCAAAGCTTGCGGCTTTTTTCATAGGCCGCTGGCATGGTGCTTTCCCCGGCCTGAACGGTTTTGGCGGCAATCTTTGACATGTAGATCTGAAGAGGTAGTAACCCTGTCAGCCAGAGCATCGCAGCCATTCCAAACATGCCGATGCCGATGGTCAGGTGCGGGGCATCGGAAATTGCGATGCCGGTTGCGTGAAACAATCCGATCCCGCCAATTGTAATCAATGCAGCCCCGAACGCGGTAAAGAACAGGTCGGTCATATTCACCAGCCGACAGGCAAAGGCGATGACGACCGGGTTCTGTGTCCGGTCAGCCTGCGTTTTCCAAAGGGCAGAGACAATGATGTTGCCCAGAAAAAGCACGACACCAAGCACGTGGATAAATTTAACGGTGAAATATTCCATAGGAGAATCCGGTTGGCAGGGGACAATGGGCGGGAATGCGCGTTACATGCCTGTGGGGGCGTTTAAATCTTCGGCCAGAAGGCCAAGTACAAAGCTGCCAAGGTCCTGATCAGCAGGCGGAACAATCATGCCGTCAATTACCAGCATCGCGATCCCGTGTGCCCGGCTCCAGGCGGCAAGGGCACGGTTATAGGCCGTGGCGGCCTCGGTCAGGGTCATTTCGGCCTTGCGATCAACGGACGTGACAGCGCGCTGCAAAACATCAAAGGCATTGTCGGCGGCTTCGCGCAGTTCCGGATATTGATCAAGTGGCGGGCGTTCCCGGCCAAAGATCAGGCGGAAATGCTGCGGATTTTCAACCGCAAAACCGACATAGGCCGCGCCAAGATGCATGATGCGCTCTTCGTGATGTTCAACATTTGCGGCAACGGCTTCGAGTTGTTCGGCAAAACGTTCAAAGGCCGATATGGCCACCGCCGCCAAAATGCCATCCTTTCCGTCAAAATGACGATAGGGAGCGGCTTCAGAAACACCGGTCATGCGCGCCAGACGTCGCAGCGAAAGACCGGTCGGGCCTTCTTCGGTCAGGATGGTTTCGGCTTTTTGCAAAAGAACATTGCGGACGTCACCGTGATGGTATTTCCCCATTAGCTCGTATCTCGATTTTCTTATGTTAACTGAGTTAACATTATCGAATGATATCTGGTATTTCAAGGCTAAACTGATCTCGAACCGACAAAATATGCCACTAAAACAAGGCTGTCCTTTGTTAGGACTTAAAAAAGCACCGCTTCTGGAAGAAGCGGTGCAGTACGTTCAGGAGGTTATCCGAAGAACAGAAGGGATCAGGCAGGATCAGTTGCCGGTTTTGGATCATCCGATGGTCCCGGCGTTTGTGTCTGTGCCTGTGCCGTATTGGTGCTGTCATCCCCGGTTATCGAGGCTTGTTGTGCGCTTGCCGGATTGGTTTCAGCGGCATCCGCTTTGGGCTGTTCTGGCTGTACGTCTTCTGATGGTGTGTTTGCTGCGTCTGTTTGGGATTGCTCGTTTTGTGGTGGTGACACCGGCACTGCAGGATTTTGGCTGTCTACTGATTGATCCTCAGGGCGCACTGTATTTGAAGGATTTGACGCATCTGCATTCGGTGTTGCAGGCATTGCGGCGTCGTCTGAAATGTCCTGGTTATTTGAGGCTGACTCCAGCGGAGTTTCCGGTGTTGTGTCCTTCGTGCCCGTCGTGTCCGCGTCTTTATGGGGGAGATCATCAGACTTGGTCTGTTCGGGCGAACTGGTTTGTTCGGGCATAGTGTCTGTTTTGGTCTGCGCGGCGCCCGGCTCTGACGGCGCAGGCGTCTCAGACGGATCAGACGATTCTGTGGGGTTCAGGTCAACGGAAGGCGTTGGTGTTTGTAAGTCTTTTTTGTCGCGATCCGGGCGGATCAGGAACTTGTCGCCCAGCGTATCCTGCCCGATCAGAAGCGGTTGTTCGAGACCGGTCATTTCCAGAAGCCCGATTTCAACGTCGCGTTCGATACCACGAATTTTCATACGGGTATGGATGACTGGGGCGCGCACGCTTTCGCTGCTGCTGCTGGTTTGAATATCCCGATATCCGGCAATCGGAAGCGAGAGCTTCCAGACAATGGTGCAGGACTTCAAATTGCTTTGGGGATCGGGATTGCATTTCAGGGTCAGACTGAAGGAGACAATCCCGGCGGATGATCCGTCTGAGGTTTTGGTAGGCTCGGCCTCGGTATCCCGATCCGTGTCGGAACTTTCACCTGTACTGGCGTTATCTGAGCCAGACATTTCAAGATCGCTGACAAACAGGCAGGTTTGCGGGGCCGCTCCCAGGATCATGCCGGGCATTCCGGCAATTCCCCATTCCGGCAGGTCAAGCGCCTCGTCCGGGTAAAGGATCGTGCGGTTGCGCAATTGTGCATCAGTGCCAAGCGATCCGCCTTTGGCGGATTTGTTGTTTGATGCAGCAAGCGAGATCAGGGTTTTGAGCAATATCGGGTTCATGCCATCAAGACGTGGCATCAACCCGATTGTGACAGGAATTATCTGTTTAAGGGATCAGCTCGGGAAATGCTTGTTGATGTTCCAGCCTTCGCATTGCGCGCGATGGCGCAGAAGGTGGTCGGCAAGCACAATGGCCGCCATGGCTTCGCCGACCGGAACGCCGCGAATGCCAACGCACGGGTCGTGACGGCCCTTGGTGACAACGTCGACTTCCTTGCCATAAATATCGATGCTTTTGCGCGGGGTCAGGATCGAGCTGGTCGGTTTGACCGCAAAGCGAACGACAACATCCTGACCGGACGAAATACCACCCAGAATGCCACCGGCATGGTTCGAACCAAAGACGGGTTTGCCGTCATTGCCCAAGCGCATTTCATCGGCATTCTCGATGCCTGTCAGTTCGGCGGCTTCAAAGCCGTTGCCGATTTCGACACCCTTGACCGCGTTGATGGTCATCATCGCCTTGGCCAGATCGGCATCAAGCTTGTCATAAACCGGATCGCCAAGACCAACCGGAACGCCCGAACAGACAATTTCGATCACTGCACCAACCGATGATCCGTCCTTGCGCAGGCCATCAAGATATTCCTCGAACACCGGAACGGCTTCGGGATCGGGGCAGAAGAACGGGTTGTTATCAACTTCGTTCCAGTCCCAGTTATCGCGATTGATTTCCTTGGTGCCCATCTTGACCAGTGCGCCACGGATTTTGATGTCATCGCCAAGAACCTTGCGGGCAATGGCACCGGCCGCAACACGCATTGCTGTTTCGCGGGCCGATGAACGGCCACCGCCACGATAATCGCGCGTGCCGTATTTTTCCCAATAGGTGTAATCGGCATGGCCCGGGCGGAACTGGTTTTTAATCTCGCCATAATCCTTGGATCGCTGATCGACATTTTCGATCAGAAGCCCGATCGGGGTGCCGGTGGTTTTGCCTTCGAACACGCCCGAAAGAATTTTGACCTGATCAGGTTCGCGACGCTGGGTGGTAAAGCGCGATTGACCGGGTTTGCGTTTTTCAAGGAATTCCTGGATATCGGCCTCGGTCAGCTCAAGAAGAGGAGGCACACCATCTACAACACAGCCGATTGCCGGGCCGTGGCTTTCGCCAAAGGTGGTAAAGCGAAAGAGCGTTCCAAAACTGTTGCCAGCCATAACCGAATTCCAGAATTCAAATATTAAAGAGACAAAACGGGCCGCCCATAAGGGCAGCCCGCAAAATCATATCATGTTCAGATCAGGATTTCTGAACATTGATGTCAGGTGCGTCTGCCTGCTTCATGCCAACGGTATGGTAACCGCAATCGACATGATGGGTTTCACCCGTGACACCGGTCGAAAGATCCGACAGGAAGTACAGCCCCGAACCGCCAACGTCATCAAGCGTGACGTTACGGCGCATCGGCGAGTTATATTCGTTCCATTTCAGGATATAGCGGAAGTCGCCGATACCTGAAGCGGCAAGGGTTTTCATCGGACCGGCCGAAATTGCGTTGACACGGATGCGGTCCGGGCCAAGGTCATTGGCCAGATATTTCACGCTTGCTTCAAGTGCTGCCTTGGCAACGCCCATGACGTTGTAGTGCGGCATGACTTTTTCTGCACCGTAATAGGACAGGGTCAGAAGCGAGCCACCATCGGTCATCAGTTTTTCCGCGCGCTGGGCAACAGCGGTGAAAGAATAGACCGAGATGTTCATTGAAAGCGCGAAGTTTTCCGGCGAGGTGTCGACATAGCGACCGCGCAGTTCGTTCTTGTCGGAAAAACCGATGGCATGGACGACAAAGTCCAGCTTGCCCCATTTTTCCTTGAGCGTGTCAAAAACAGCGTCGATGCTTGCGGCATCGGTAACGTCACATGGCAAGACGATATCGCTGCCGACAGACTCCGCAAGCGGGCGTACGCGCTTTTCAAGTGCCTCGCCCTGGAAAGTAAAAGCAACCTCGGCACCCGCGGCAGCAGCGGCGCGCGCGATACCCCATGCGATGGATTTATCGTTGGCGACGCCCATAATCAGGCCGCGCTTACCGGCCATCAGGCCCGAAATGTTTTCGGTGGACAGGCTCATTTTTCCTCTCGTTCCCACGATCTCATTTTCTGGCAGGTAGAAGCATTCAAATAAAGCCGCGACCGGCACAGAAGGCATTAGACATTCGGCGCATCCTACACAAAGCTAGGCCAAGGTCAATCTGGCCTGTCATATCATGTATCGGCGCGCTATCTTGTTGATCACATGCAGTATAACCGGAAAATGCGTGGGGATAAGCGTTTAATGGTCGAAATTCAGAAAATGATCGCGGACCGAACGGCATTTTGGCGCTATGCAATTATGCGGTTTATTCACGATAAATCGGTCCAGCGTGCAGCGGGACTCTCCTATACGACGCTTCTGGCAATGGTGCCGTTTCTGGCTGTGGCCCTGACAGTTTTGTCTGCCTTTCCCGTATTTGATCAGTTCAAAGATCAGATCATGGATGTCGTTCTGAACAACTTTCTGCCCGAAACCGGGGAGCAGGTAAGCGACTATCTAGGCAACTTCCTGCAAAATACCGGACAGATGACGGCGATCGGTACCATGGTACTGGGGTTGACTGCTGTCATGCTGCTTGGCGCGATAGAAGGGGCGATGAATGATGTCTTTCGCGTTACGAGTCCGCGCAAGTTATTGGCACGACTTGTCGTGTTCTGGACACTTCTGACTGTCGGTCCGATGTTGCTGGGGTTAAGCCTGTCGCTTGCATCCTATATCTTTGCAATGCGTCATCTGGTTGGGGGCGAGGCGCTTGGCCAGCAGATCGGTCAATTGACATTCATTGCACCGTTCCTGTTGTCTACAGCCGCATTTTCGCTGTTGTTCATCGGAATGCCCAACCGTTCGGTTGCAATCATTGACGGACTCGTCGGCGGATTTGTTGCCGCCATGCTGTTCGAAGCCCTGAAAAAGGGTTTCGGGTTCTATGTCACCAACTTTCCGACCTATCAGACCATTTATGGTGCGGTGGCGATTGTTCCGATCTTCCTGTTGTGGATGTACCTGACATGGATTGTGATCTTGCTCGGCGCTCAGGTGGCCGCCGCACAATCTGAATGGCGTGCTGCACGGGCTGCGGGTCTTATTCCCGACCCGCGCGGTGCCGTGCCCGGACATATGGAGCGGATTATTGCCGTGCTGCGGGTGCTGGAATATCTGCAGGCGCGGTTCCATGACGCGGCAAAACCGCCGACCTATCGCAAGATGATGCGCGAGCTCAAACTTGGCGGACGTGATCTCAACTGGGCGCTGGCCGCTCTTCGCCGCGAGAAACTGATTGATCGGTCCGAAGATCATCGCTGGTTGCTTTCCGGGGACCTGTCGCGCATTACCCTGACGGAACTGATGACGCGGATGGGACTGTTTCTTGATTATGACCGGTTGCTGCTGGTGCAAACCGATGGTGGCTGGCCGATTGTCATGCGCGAACGTCTGGTCGAACTTGAGAAAAAGCGCCAGTCTGTTCTTGCTGTGCCGGTAGGGGCATTGCTCGATACACCAAGACCGGAAAACAAAATACCCGAACAGGTCGAAGCTGATCCTCATCATCTTAAGGCCAATCAGGTCGAACAAAAAGACATGACCGATATCATCAGCTAGATCGCGACCCGAGACATGAACCAAAAAGGCCGGGACAGTTGTTCCGGCCTTTTCATATGTGCTGCTGCGAATGGTTCAATCCGCTATTTGGCGGACTTGCGGGCAATCTCATTCAGGGCCCTGGCGATTTCTGCACGACGTCCGGCGTCCGCCCGTGGACGGCTGGGACGGTCCGGTGCCTTCAGGGCCTTTTCGAAATAGGTGCGAGCTTCGCTGCTGCGATCCTGCTGCAGCAGGAAGTCACCGTAAAAGTAGTTCGGGTCGATGCCGTCGGGGTTAACGGCCAGCGCCTTTTTCAGGAATTCCTCGGCCTTGGTGTCGCTACCAAAGGCAAGCGGCCATGACGGGACCTGATAGTATAATGACCCAAGCGAGGTATAGGCTGAACCGTCAAGTGCATCGGGATTGGTTTTGATCGCCTTTTCAAACATCTCGCGGGCATCACGGACCTTGCCAAGTGCGGAAATACCGCGATCAATTCCGGCATCGGTTGATAGCAAAATTCCCTGCCAGATCTGCAGTTCCGGGCTTTCGGGGAACCGGACAAGCAGTTCTGCGCCATCAGCTTCAAGCTGATGCAGGGCTTCTACTTGCTGGTCCTTGTCCGACAGGTCGTATTTGATCCGCGCCCATTCGGTCTGAAGATGTGATACGCCATCCATCACCGCACCGTTGGTGGTTTCTGCATGCCCAATCATGGGCAGCAATACCGCTAGGGCACAGAAAAGAATAAGGGGGTTGAGCTTCATGCGATGTTCCTCCGCTGGGCGTCACAGTTTGGGGCGGCAAGAGGTTGTGGCTCGGCGCTATCCTCCTGTTCGGAATTGAGAATATCGACGCCAATGGCCGTGTTCTTGCGAAGACCCTTGTCGATCAGGGAAGGGCACAGGGCGTTAAGTTGCGCAAACAGGCGTTCGGGCCAGCCGATCCGAACATCGGATTCATTGCGTTCAATGGCGTTGATGATACGGTTTGCCACGTCACGCGGGCGGTCTTCGGTCGTATGGGTCCGCTTGTTCAGCAAACCAAGTTTGCCGGCATTCATTTCGGTGTGAACAGCACGCGGTGCAATGTGGGAAACCTTGACGCCGCAATCTGCCATTTCGCGTCGAAGGGCGTCGCTAAATCCCTTAAGCCCGGATTTGGCCGCGACGTAACCGGTTATGTGCGGCAGGGGGATCAATCCCGCCATCGATCCGATATTGACGATCTGCCCGGAACGGCGTGCGCGCATGGTCGGCAAGACCGCCTGACACAAGCGCATCGGCACCAGCAGGTTCAAGGTCAGAAGCGCGTCGTAATCCTGCTTTTCGGCAAGGTCGAACTCGTTGATCCCGGCCAGATTGACCAGAATGTCGGGCGTGTTTTCGCGCAGGACCTTGCAGGTGGTATCGATATTTTCCATCAGATTACCCTGCTGGGCCCGGTCATAGGTTGTGACATGAGCACCGCGTCCCCTGAGCAGGGCGGCAAGCGGCCTGCCAATGCCGCCCGTCGCCCCGGTCAAAAAGACGTTTTTTCCATCAAGCAACATGTTTTCTCTGTCCTTCATGCGGAATGGCAGCAAACAGGTTTGCAAACAGACGGAAGGTGTTTTGGGCCACTTCAATGATCGCTGCCCGATCATCGGGATCGGTGATCTTGTTGACGGTCTGTTCGAAGAATTTCATATGCTCGATATCAAGCGACCCGTGCGAGAACAGATAGCTGAATGCCGATTTCGGAAGATCAAGGCCGTTCATGACGGCATCAGCACCCTGACTTGCGATCTGGGTCGAGGTGCTTTCAAGCATAAAGACCATGCCAAAGAACCCGACCGGGTTTTTGCGCGCGATATAGTCATAGTTATAGGCAACCATGACCTGGGTTTCGAGGTTCGGCGTTGCGTTGCGCGCTTTTTCGCGATTGCCGCCAGCGGCCTCGATGTCATTGAGAATCCATTCTTCGTGGCCTTCTTCCTCTTCAAGATATTCAATGATCGCCTTGTGCAACCAGCGTTTGTCCTCAGGCAGGCGCGATCCCATCGCCATCAGGAACGGGACGGTGTGTTTGACGTGGTGATAGGCCTCGGTCAGATAGGCAACATAGGTCGAGCGCGAAATATTACCCTGCAGTCCGTCCACCAGCTGCGGGACATGATAAAGGCTTGCACGTGCTTCTGCGGTTTCTGCAACAAGATGATCATAAAAGTTCATGGAAGGCTCCGGGGTAAATTGAGGAGAAAGGTAGCGGGCTGAAATTGCGTCGCGTTTGGGCCGACCATTGCCGGTCAGGCAGCCATTTTCGACGCTAAAAGGCGGGACGATCTGGAAATCGCGTATCTGCGCATAGTCGGGGAGAACGGTGTTGGTCGTCTCAATCGCGGCTGCGATATTAGCGGTCGCATTGCTTGGAACGATCAGGGCGCTCAGATGTGGCTGGTCATCGCCATAGACGATTGCCTGATAGATTTCCGGTTGCGCCAACAGAACGGACTCCGGCCATTCAGGCGATATGTTGCGGCCATGCGAGGTTATCAGCACATTCTTCTTGCGGCCGGTAACGTGAACAAATCCGTCCGCATCGATGTCGCCGATATCGCCAGTGGCAAACCACTGGGCAACGGTGCCGTCCGACTGGTCTGTTGCTCCGATATAGCCAAGGAAACCCGGGCGGTGGACATAGATTTCGCCATCCCGAATTTCTGCCTTTACGTGGGGAAGCAATGTGCCAGCCGTGCCAGGTTTGTCCTTGCCCGGGATATTCATCGAAAGAACCGACGCACATTCCGACAGGCCATAGCCCTCATAGACAGGAAGACCAAGCTGGCGTGCCCTGGCGATCAGGCGCGGGGCAACGCGTGCACCACCAACAGCGATGAATTTCAAATCAGGAAGCGGGCCTTTGGTATGGACCTGCATCATCAGGCCGCGCAAGATTTCCGGGACCAGAATGACCGAATTTGCGCGGGCCTGTTTCAGGACATCGTACAGATTGTGATATTGCGATCCGAATTCCTGCAACGCTGTCAGATGGATTGTGCATCCGGCCATCAGACCGGCATAGACCCCGGCGACATTTTCCAGAAGAACGGCAAGTGGAAGGACACAGGCATGTGTTCCGACAAAATCATCGCCGAGAACCGTGTGGATGGCATGTGCGACATTGAACATCGCGGTCTCCGACAGACAAACGCCCTTTGGGGTGCCTGTCGAGCCGGAGGTGAAGGTGATTTTTGCCGTTCCTTCGAGGATCAATGGCGAACGGTCAAAGCCGGTTGCAACAAGCCCGCCCGGTGTGACCATGTGCGTGATCCCGCCAGTCGCAATGCTGTGGTCAATCTGATCCTTGGTGAAAAAGGGTGGTAACGGGATGCAGATGATCCCGGTATGCAGGGCCGCAAGATCCCAGAGCAGCCAGTCAATGCCGTTATCAAGTGCGATGCCCAGAACATCAACATCCTGCAACTGGATGCTGCGTTCCTCAACATGACGGATCAGGTCGCCATAGTTAATTTCGGCGGTGCCTGTGCGCAGGGCAGGACGATGACCAGGATGATTGCGGATACGTTCAAACAGCATGATCAAATCTCGCCATTATGCTGGAAGTGGGGATAAAGACGCGGGCGCATATGCAGATATTCAGCGCCATACAGCGATTGCAGCTGTCGGTAGCCATATGCGACCGATCCGGACAGAACATGCGGGCAGCGCTCGTAATAGCGGCCCCAATCGGTGTCCTTTTCGGCCAGACGCGATGGATCGGCCATGGCGTGACGCACCGGGTTCAAACCCATCTTGCGCAGACGCTTTTCGATATTGTCGGTACCGGTGACGACTGCCTGCTTATAGGCATTGTGATACAGATAGGCCGAAAGGGCGGTGAACAGGAACGACGTTCCGCCACCACCGGACGAAGCCAGATTGCCGATTTCGACAATCTGATGGCGAGAAATGCCAAGGATGTTGTCAATCGGGCAGGGCAGATATTGTTCAAGGAAAAGTGGTCCGTGACCGGCAGAGCGAAAGCCAAGGGCTGCGACAATCTTGCCGCTGTCATCACGCACACTCATCAGCGTGTCATATTGCACCCGGATCGACGCGTCATAGGCGTTGGCATAGGTCGCGGCGATGAAATCCTCTACCTCGGCCCGTTCGGTCGCAAGGCTGGTCAGAATGGAAATCGCACAGGCGCGCATTTGCACGCGAGCTAAAAAACCATTCTTCTGCAGGCTTAATCGTGCCGCAGGATTTCCATTCTCATTGTAATTCAACAGAAGCATTTCGGGCGCCTTTGACTGCGTTAAGGTCGCAGTTTGGCGCGCCTACCTGACAGCAACCTGAATATGTGATCCAGATCACAAAAAGGTTTGATGCTGTTTGTCTGCCTAGTTTGTTGGCGAGGTCATCTCGACGCGAATGGGCGCATCGCCGCTACGCAGGTGCAGGTCGCGTTGCGGGAACGGAATTTCAATATTGTGTTCCTTGAAGGTATCCCAGACATTGAGCAGAATTTCGCTGATGATATTGCCGCGCCCGTTCTGCGGATCATCAATCCAGAAACGGATTTCAAGATCAACAGAGTTGTCCCCAAATCCGCGCAGCAATGTATTTGGACCGGGATTTTCCAGAACCCTTTGGCATTTCGCTGCCGCTTCGTTGCAAAGCTTGATCGCGAAATGCGGATCACAGCTATAGGCAATGCCGACCGGAATTTTCAGGCGCAGTTTGACGTCCGAATGGCTCCAGTTTTCGACCTGCGTGGTAATAAGGTCTTCGTTCGGGATCAGGAATTCGGTGCCGTCACGGGTGCGAACGGCGGTATATCGTGCGCCCAGCGACTGGATCCAGCCAAATGTCTCGCCGATGGCAATGACGTCACCGGGTTTGATCGATCGATCCAGAAGCAGAATGACTCCGCTGATCAGGTTGGCGACGATCCGTTGCAAGCCAAGGCCGATACCAACGCCAACCGCGCCACCAAATACCGCAAGGGCCGTCAGATCAACGCCAATCGTCGATAGCGCAAACAGAACTGCAACTGACAGCAGGACAAGTTTCAAAAGCTTTGCCATCAGGACCTGAACCGACGGGGTCAGGCGGTGGACCTTTTGAATGCGTTGTTCAAACAGGCGGGAAGCAAAGGATGCAACCCACAACAAAACCGCAAGTGATAATACGGCTTTGAGAATGCCATAGACCGACACCCGGAAATCGCCGACCTGCATGGCAAGGCTGTCAAGGATCTCGATGGTTGGTTCAAGCCAGCCAACAATATTAAGGGCGGCAAGCCCCCAGGCCACGGTTGCAATCGTACGTGACCATACCGGGTCGTTGACGATGGCTGCTGCCAGCCGAATGACGATCCATGCATTCAAAAGGCTTGCAACCAGTCGAATGACATTGTGGCGATACCCCGCCTGAACAGCGACGGCATCAAGCAGCCAGACAAGGATGACAAGAAGAAGCGGGAAGGCCAAACCGGGCAGGACCGTGGCAAAGCGACGGAACCCGGCATATTGCAAAAGCGGCTTCCAGTTTTGCAGACGCGACAGCAATGTTTCAAGTCTGCCGCGCAACAGGAACGCGGGAATAGCAACAACCACACAGACCAGAATTTGTATCAGGATCGGGATCAGCAACACATTGGCCGAAAGCCATTCTATCGCCTGTTCAACCCACAGAACGTACTGATCCAGATTGGTAAATTGTTCCATTATCCCCTGATGGTCTGTTTTGCCCTTCACACCATATGGGAACAAGAACCGGTTTTTTCAGGTGCCATAAAGTCAGATAGGACTGACTTTATTTGATCTGGTGGCGTCTCTGGCGGGCTTCGTCTTCCCAGCTTTCAGTGAGAATGGCGGCGCCAAAGCCCAATCCGCCGAAAATAACCAGGCTCAGGATCAGGGCCGGAAACAGGCTGTCAGGTGGCAGGAAATTCGGAGATCCTCCGGGCAGCAACAACCAGACGATTGCAGCACTTCCCCAAAGAAGGCCGATGGCTCCAATCCCTATTGCGGTAAAAGCCAGTCGCAAGGGCGATACGAATTTCATCACTGGGCCTTCCGGCGTTCGACTGTGCCGTCATAGTGAAGGGCAACAGTTTCAAGGGTTGCTTTGTCTTGAGCAAGGGCGACAACATCAAGCGGTTTGCGCCGAAGAAGGGTTACGATATCACCAGAGGCCACATCACCAATCACGTGATAGCCCGCAACGCTTGCAATCTTGCAGTCACGCATTGGTTCGGGAAGCGACATCATCGCCTGTTGCTCGGAAAGGGTAAGCTCGTTGACAGGGGAAAGTTCAATGTCAAACCCTTCTGCCATAAGGCTTTCTTTCCAGCCGTCGACATTCTTGCAGTTGGCCGAATAGGATAGTTCAATTGTCGGGCGTGCAGTGCCGACAAATGCAGTCAGCCCCAAAAGGGCAATGCCAGCGAGAATGGGAACAAATGAAATCGGGCGCATGGTTTTTCCCTTTGTGCGGTGAAATACTCCAAAGGGAAAATACGTGTTTGCGCCCGACCGAGTCTTGAGTCCTGTCAAGCCACGGGCAGGGCCGTGACCTAGCGCGTTTTGTAGGGATGTTTTTCAGACCATTCCTTGATGAACTCGATCAGTTCATCATCGCGTTCATCAGGAAGCTTGACCGTCAGGTGAACATACTGGTCACCACGTTTGGTGCCGCGATCATAGGGGGCACCCTTACCGCGTAGGCGCAATTTGGTGCCGCTATTGGCATTGGCCGGGATCTTCATATTCACCTTGCCATCGACGATCGGTACTTCGATCGACCCGCCAAGAAGGGCCTCGGGCAGGCTGATCGCAAGATCGCAATGGATATCATTGCCTTCGCGACGGAATGTCTTGTCGGGATGAACATGAAGCTTGATCAGTGCATCGCCAGCCTCGCCGCCATTCATGCCCGCCATGCCCTGCCCCTTCAGGCGAAGGGTCTGTTCATTTTCGCTTCCGGGCGGGATACGGACTTCAAGGCTTTTGCCGCTGGCAAGATTGATACGTTTGGTTGCGCCAAGGATCGCCTCGCTGAAATCAAGGCTCAGCTCATAGGAGATATTCGGGCCTTTGACTTTTTGCGGTTTGCGTTCACCGCCAAAACCGCCAAAGCCACCACCGGACCGGCCACGCCCCTTGCCGAAAATCTCGTCAAAGATGTCTTCGGCATTCGCCCCCGAGAATCCAAAGGGATCACCATTGCCGCCACCAAACCCGCCCGCGCGTCCGCCACCACGGGCAAAGGGGCTGGTTTCACGGCCGTCGGCATCGATTTCGCCATTGTCGAATTTCTTGCGGCGTTCGGCATCACCAAGCAGGTGATAGGCGCTTGAAACCTTCTTGAAGCGTTCCTCGATTTTCGCGTCGCCGGGATTTACGTCGGGATGGAGTTCACGCGCCAGTTTACGATAGGCTTTCTTGATTTCTTCCTGACTGGCACCCTTGGAAACACCAAGTATCTTATAGGGATCCTGCATGTACTGACCGGTTGTAAAAACTAAAAGCACGTAGGTTCATTATTAGAGCATGATCGGTCAAATATGAACCTTAATTGCGATCAGCAAGGTGGGAGAACGACCATCTTGTCTGGTCGCGATAATGAAAAGGCGGTGACAACCACATGGATTGCACCGCCCTTGATAGTTTTCACAGCCTGTGTTGGCTGTTATTGATCAATTAACGACCTGCCAACTGCCATCAGGCTTGCGGCACGCAGTACCATAGGCGGTTTCTTCCTGACCACCGATCATGACGGTCTGCTGGTACTCGCGGCAATATTCCTGGGTCTTGGGTTCCTGATAGGTGCGGGTCGGTGTAACCGTGCCCTGAACACCGGTGTCCGGGTTCTGCCAGGTGGATGTCTGACCTGTCGGGGTCGCTTCAAGCGTGCGCTGGGTACTTTGTGCCATGATTGCACGGTCTGCATTGTCCAGCGAACGTCCGACTTCGCTACCGATAAAGGCACCGGCGAGCGTGCCAAGCGCAACGCCAACGAGCTGGCCGCTGCCTTTACCAAATTGTGCGCCAGCAACAGCACCACCAACCGCACCAAGCAAGGTGCCAGCGGTTTGTTTCTGACCCTGATCCTGGGCGCAGCCAGCGATGAAGGCGGTCATGATGACCGGAATTACGATATGACGGAATTTCATGTTTGTTTTGCCCATCTTGTCTTTACAGTCCCAACCGATATTCTTTGCGTATATATATGAGAAGCAAACGACGTGTCTGCCACCAATGTTCCAAATTAGTTGAACCGCACGGCGACTAATTTCAATCAGCCAAAGGAAATCTTTTCCCAATGGACGAAAAAAATACGCCAAAATTTGGGCACGAACCCCACGACGCCCCTTACGAAATGTTCCAGAAATGGTTTGATGAAGCCAAAGCTGCCGAAAAGGCCTATCCGGACGCAATGACACTGGCGACTGCCGATGCGCAAGGTCGCCCGTCGGCCAGGATTGTTCTTCTTAAGGAATTTGATCCGCGGGGCTTCGTTTTCTATACCAATTATGAAAGCCGCAAGGGGGAGCAGCTTGGCGCGAATGGCTATGCCGCCCTTTGCTTCCACTGGAAAACGTTGGAAAAATGCGTCCGTATCGAAGGCAAGGTATCAAAGGTCGACGCCGCTGAGTCAGATGAATATTTCGCAACGCGCCCGCGTGGCAGTCAGCTTGGCGCATGGGCTTCAATCCAGTCCCGCCCGATGAGTGGCCGGTTTGATCTGGAAAAACGTGTTGCCGAGTTCACCGCAAAGTTTGGTCTTGGCAAAGTGCCAAGGCCGGATCACTGGGGCGGGTTCCGTTTAGTACCTGATCGTATCGAATTCTGGTCCGAGGGAAAATTCCGCCTGCATGACCGAAAACTCTATACCCGCGATTCTGATGACGCCGGGTGGAACATCGATAAATTGTTCCCGTGAGTTCGAAACGGTCGGTAGCTGAAAAAAACAAAACGCACAAGGTCGGGGGACTTTGTGCGTTTTTGTTTTTGTCAGAGGGGAAACAGCCTTTAAGCGTTTTCTTCCGGCGGGCAGAAGGTTTCCTGCAAGACGGCAATGATCTTCATGATGTCGGGATTGGCAAGGGAGTAATAGATTGTCTGAGCATCACGGCGTGTTTTGACCAGTCCTTCGCGGCGCAACCGTGCCAGATGCTGGGACAGGGCAGACTGTTTGATGCCCAGCTCGTTTTCCAGCGTGCCGACAGACTTTTCCAGATCCCCGAGCGAACACAGGATCATCAGGCGCCACTCATTGCCCAAGGTTTTGAGAAATTCCGCTGCTTCGCGGGCATTCTCATGGAGTGCTTCATAATCCATTCGGCAGACGACCCATTCTAAGTTCAATGTTTCACTTCGCCCATTGTCATAAATTTGCGGTTTTTTGAAGGGCGAAAATTTTGGTTTGATATTGAAACCGCCATCGTAATCACAACCATAGATGATACAATCATTTTGTGTGTTAGGCTTCACTAAATCTGATCAAATATACGGTATTTGAATGAATGTTCATGATGTTTGCCGGGATTTGATCTTGAACAAAGAAAATGGCACTGAAAAATTGCAGACTTAACACTGGCTTGAAATGAACCCGACCCGGTTTCCGGGCCACGCGGTTATCAAACGGATTGGCGGGAGTGTGAGAAATGGCAATACGAACAATTCTGGCTCCAGTGGCAGGGACGGCCATTGATGAAAGAGTAATGGAAACGGCTTTTCGGATGGCCAAACGGTTTGACGCCCACCTTGAAGCGTTGTTCGTCGCAGCCGAACCGCAGGACGCAATTCCGATTGTTGGCGAGGGCATGTCCGGACTGATCATCGAAGAAATGATCCGTGCGGCCGAAAACGAAACCGAAAAGCGCGAAATCAGTGGCAAGGCATCCTTTGAGGCCGCTGTGAAAGCCTCGGGGGTTGAAGCGACCGACGTGCCGTCCAGCGATGCCAAACCAACCTGTGCATGGCGCAAGGATAACGGTCGCGAGGATGAAACTGTTGCCCGTCGAGGTCGGTTGTTTGATCTTGTCGTGATCGGACGCGATCCCAAGGAAGCGTCTGCATCCCTGACCTTTGATGCCGCACTTATGGAAACGGGCCGCCCGATCCTTGTTGCGCCGGAAAAGTCGCCTGCGACAGTTGGCGAGAAGGTCATGATTGCCTGGAATGGCGGGGTAGAGGCCGCGCGTGCCGTCACCTCGGCGATGCCGCTTCTGCGCAGTGCCAAGGAAGTCACGATTGTCAGCATCGGGGATGTGCCCTATGGCCGGGCTTGTGGCAAGGCACTGGCCGAACAGTTCCGCTGGCACGGAGTCGAAGCCGTGGTTGTCGATAACACTGAAACGTCGAACGTTGCTAATGCCTTGATTTCCGAGGCGGAAAAATGCGGGGCAGATACCATTGTTCTTGGTGCCTACAGCCATTCGCGTTTCAAGGAGATGATCCTTGGCGGTGTTACGCAGGATATGCTGGGAAAATGCACATTGCCCCTTTGGATAATGCACTGACGTTTTGGTGATGATAACTGCCTGAAATCACGAATTTAAATTATCGGTGTACACAGGCAAACAGGGAAAGGCGCATGAAAATGCGCCTTTTTTTGTTGCACTCGCGAACAATTCACGACAGGGTTACGGAAATCTTACAAAGACGGAACCCCGATAAACGAGGCGTTTCGCACTGAGGAAAAGAAACGTCTGGCAGGGGAACTCCCATGTTGTCATTGCGCGATATCATTGATTTCGCAGCCATGTCCGAGGATCTGGCGCAAGAGCTCAATAACCCCAAAATCGGGCTTCCTGATCTTGGCGCGGTCGTTGCCGGGAACACGGGATATGGCAGCACTGTTCGTGGATGCGGTGCAACACACTGTGCCGCCAACGATGTCGATCTGGACTAAAACCTTTCGTCGACCGGATCGCTCGAACTGATTCAGTCCATCCTATTTTGAAAACAGATCAATCTGGTTCTGATCCTGATCGGCATTGTCGGGACGCGCTGTTTCTTCGTGCCAGGACAAGACATGATCTGGCAACGGGGCCAGCATGTGGTGCAGGTCGCGAAATGCAATCGCCGGATTAAGCCAATGGGCAAGGTGGCTGGGGCCAATAACCGCAGGCATGCGGTTATGAATATGCGCAATTGATGCAGACGGGGTGCAGGTGATGATGGTGGCCTCATGCCCGTTTTCCAGCCCGGCAAACAAAAACGGCTGATGATCGGGCAGGGTGATCCGGTTCTTGTGTTTTGATGAGCCGTCCTTGCGCCATTCATACCAGCCGGTTGCCGGAATCAGGCACCGCCGTTCCAGAAGAGGGCGGAAAGTCGGTTTTTCGGCAAGTGTTTCAGATCGGGCATTGATCATCGGCGCCTTCAGACCGGGTACACTTAACCCCCATGACCGAATGGCTATCGTGCGATCTGGCAGGATAACCGCAATCGGGTCGGTTGGTCGTCTTGTGCCGGTCAGGCTGTCGAACGCGGTTTCAATATCGTCTGATGCGTTGTCCTGCTCATAGAGTGCGTTATTATTCTCGTCCATTGCCATGCGACGGATATTTTCCATATCCAGCGCAAGCTGAGCCTGAAATGCCCGGATATCACTGTTGAGATCAAATCGGCTGCACATTTGAGTCCCTTGTTCGCATTGTCCCCGGATCATAGCGATTTTCACCAGACATGCCAAACAGGCATGGTTTCGGTTTGCAATTGATGCAGCCAAAAAAATGACGGATTTCGGGCTTTTTCTTCAAGGGTTTGGCAACGGAATGCTATAAGAGGGCAATCAAAAGCATGGATGCATGCCCAAGCTTGGAAGTGAGCAGGATAAATGACCACTAGCGCCCCGAAAACTGTCGTTCTGACTGGTGCCAGCCGTGGCATCGGCCATGTCACTGTTGGATATTTTGCCAAACGTGGCTGGCGGGTGATTTGTTGTTCACGCGAAGCGCCGCCGCCCAGCTGTCCGCGTGATCCGGCACAGGGTATTCATATCCGTGCCGATCTTTCCAAACCTGAAGATGTCGAAACTTTTATTGCGCAGGCCAATGAAGTGCTTGGTGACGATCCGCTGCATGCACTGGTCAATAATGCCGGCGTGTCACCCAAAACGCCCTACAAGGAACGACTGGGCTGTTTGAATGGTGATATTGCAGCCTGGCGAGATGTGTTTGAGCTGAACTTCTTTACCCCGCTGACCCTGTCGCGTGGATTTGCCGCAGCACTTCATCGCGGCAAAGGGGCGATTTGCAACATCACATCGATCGCGGGCCATTATGTGCATCCGTTTGCCGGCTCTGCCTATTCAACATCAAAGGCGGCACTTTCCGGGCTTACGCGCGAAATGGCTGTGGAATTTGCCGAGCTTGGGGTGCGCGTCAACGCGGTGGCACCGGGCGAGATCAAGACCGATATGATTTCCCCGGAATATGAGGCACTGGTGCCACGTATCCCGATGAACCGCATGGGCACGCCCGAAGATGTGGCAGCAGCGGTTCATTATCTGGTCGGCGATGACAGCAGCTATGTCACCGGGACCGAGATTTTTGTGACTGGCGGGCAGCACCTTTACTGATGATGTCACCGATATCTGGCCAAATGCGAAAGGCAGCCCGGTGTGGCTGCCTTATGTTTTGGGGGAAATTGCAAATGCCGGGTCGTACTCCACCATCCCTTGGGGGATCTCATCGACCAGTGGTCGCGCCATGAAATATTCATCGGGCACGCCTTCAAGTTTCAGATCGGGCAGGGTGGCAAAGCCGAACCGGCTGTAGTAGTTCGGCTCTCCAAGGACCACACAGCCACGCGCGTCATTGGCGCGCAGATGGCGAATGCCACTTTGGATCAGTTCCGATCCGATGCCCATACCCTGACGATCCGGGGTGACGGCAACCGGGCCGAGCCCGTACCAGTCGGACTTCTTGCCATTGATCAGGACAGGTGAAAAGGCAATGCAACCGACAAGCTCATTGTCTTCTTCGGCAATTAGCGAAAGCGTCAATTTACCGCTTTGTCTGAGAGCATCCACAATCAGATGTTCGGTTTGCTGGCTGTGAGGGGCCGTTTCAAATGCACTGGCCAACAGCGCATTAATTGCCGCGAAGTCGTCTTCGGTTTCTTCACGTATCAACATTTTCCGTCCCTGCCTGTGACGTTAGACCGGCTTCCTGCTGGCCTTCAATCACGACTATAACGGGAAAATGCGTCAGGCCAACAGGCTTTTAAGCCAGTCGCGCTTTTGTTCGAGACGTTTTACTTCCATTTCGAGCCATCCGGCAAAGTTTCCGGCTTCGCTGGCATGTTCTTCGCGCAGGGCAAGAACACGGTCCAGATCAAGCTCGCAGACATCATGGAGGATCTCGACCTGTTCGGCGCGAATGTCATCATCAAGCAGATGCAGGAACCGCATTTTAAGCGCCATGATCAGACGCGAAAGTTCACCCGACGTGTCACGCAGGTTACCTTGCATCAGTTCGATGAATTTCTCATGGCCAGCCGGTGTCAGGCTCAGTTGTGCATCGGAAAAGGATCCGTTGGATGTGTCTTCCTTGACCAGACCTTCAAGTTTCAGAAGCTGAAGGGAGCTTCCCATCATATCAAGCGATGGTCCCATGATGTGGGACATGAAATGGCGCACCGAATTGGCCAGATCAGCATAGCTGATCGGTTTGTCGGAAAGGGCAAGGGTGCCAAGCGCACAAAGTCGCAGACATTCTTTGGGAAGCAAGGTTCTATCCGAATACATGATGCGGTCCCTGATTGATCACAGGTCCGACGTTAACGCGAACGGTTCTTAATTGCAAGTTCGATCTTGCCAGTTATGGCCGGGTGATCGGTTTGCGGACCCTCAATATAGAGCGCCCCGTCGCGAAAGCAAATGTCAGACGTCAATGATCTGACTTACGGTGTCGCAATTCACCCAGATCACGAAAAAAGGCCGGGGCGTATGCCACCGGCCTTTGATCTGTCATTAGCTTTTGGCGTCAGGCTGCCTTGGAAATTCCCAGCTGTCCCCAAACGGTCAGAAGCGAATCGATCAGGTGATCAATCAGCGCGTCGTCATGAAGCGGGCCGGGGGTAAAGCGCAGACGTTCCGTGCCACGCGGCACCGTCGGATAGTTGATCGGCTGAACATAGATATCATGTTCGAACAGAAGCCGATCACTTGCTTCCTTGCACATGGCGGCATCGCCAACCATCAAGGGCACGATATGGCTTGGCGCATCCATTACCGGAAGACCCGCAGCCCGCATGCGTTCACGCAGGGTTTCTGCGCGTTCCTTCTGGGCAAGGCGTTCTTCGTTGCTTTTCTTGAGATGACGGACGGATGCCAATGCACCAGCCGCAATGCTTGGCGGGTGGGAACTGGTAAAGATGAAGCCGTTGCCAAAGCTGCGAACGAAATCGACGATTTCCGGCTTGGCCGCGATATAGCCACCAATCACGCCGAATGCCTTGGCAAGGGTACCCTGAATGATGTCAACGCGGTCCATGACACCGTCACGTTCGGCAACACCGCCGCCGTGCGGACCATACATACCGACCGCATGGACTTCGTCCAGATATGAAATCGCATTGTATTTTTCGCAAAGATCAAGGATCTGACCGATCGGGGCGATATCGCCATCCATCGAATAAACGGATTCAAATGCAACAATCTTGGCGCGTTCGGGCCCGATATCCTTAAGGATCGCTTCAAGATTTTCGACGTCATTATGTTCCCAGATACGGCGTTCGGCCTTGGAATGACGCATGCCTTCGATCATGGAATTATGGTTCTGCGAGTCCGAGATAATCACACAATCAGGAAGTTTGGAGCCAAGGGTCGAAAGCGTCGTCCAGTTTGCGACATAGCCCGACGTCATCAAAAGGGCGGCTTCCTTGCCATGCAGATCGGCGAGCTCTTGCTCAAGCGCGACATGCAGATGGTTGGAACCGGAAATATTGCGCGTACCACCTGCGCCACCACCCTGGCCGGTAATGGCATTCTGCATCGCTTCAATTACTTTCGGATGCTGTCCCATGCCAAGATAGTCATTGGAACACCAAACAGTAATTTCACGCGGGGCTTCGCCGTTGCCGGGATGATACATGGCCTTCGGGAATTTGCCGACAATACGTTCAAGGTTGGCGAACACGCGATAGCGGCCCTCTGCTTTCAGGCCGGACAATGCGTCTTTGAAGAAGTTGTTATAATTCATCTTTGGTTCTTTCGCCTGTCTCTGTGTGACCAGACTGGTTGGTCACAAAGCTCTGTCAGCGCCCGGATCAGGAACCTGATCAGAACATATCTGTCTGTTTTGACCGGGGCTTGATTATTCCCTTATCGGACATGGCGACCGATCCGGCATTGACCCTTGTCAAAAATTAAAGCGATTCCAGTTTAGTTTGGAACCGTTCGAACAGAGAAGGTGTTCCGTCTCTCGTTTGTCGATCTTTTCCCAAGAGGCGCGCCATCGCGGGATATGCGGGCTCGCCCCATCTCAATACAGTTTTCAATTTGGGCCTATTGGCTTCATTTGGCAAGGATTTGAACGCCTTTGCCGTCACAATTATATTGATTTTAGTTATAGGAAAAATCAATTGACTGTTGGTTTGTGTCGTTGTGCTTTCTATTTTCTCGGCGCTGTTCATTGCAAAGGCGGAAAACGGAAAATCCCGTGCAACCGGTTTGATTGCACGGGATGTAAACGTCAATTGTGACTCACACCGGAAAAAGCAATTGCCTACCGGGTTGCATGCCAAGCCGCCAGACCGGCTTCGACCTTATCAAACATGTCATTGATCTGGTCTTCGGTAATGATCAGCGGCGGGCAGAAGGCGACCGTGTCACCCAGTGCACGCAGGATCACGCCCTGTTCAAGGCAGGCCTCGGCAACGGCCTTGCCGGCAGCGCCATAAGGCTCGAACGGGGTTTTTGCGCATTTGTCTGCAACCAGTTCAAACGCCCCGATCAGGCCGCGACCACGGGTTTCGCCAACATGATCAAACTTGTTCAGGTCTTTCAGGCGTTTCTGGAACGGCGACATGACATTGCGGACATGCTCGATAATGCCGTCTTCCTCATAGATTTTAAGAGTCTCAAGGGCAACTGCTGCCGCAACCGGATGGCCGGAATAGGTAAAGCCATGGCCAAAGGTGCCAACCTCGTTGGAGCCCTTTTTGACCGCCTGATAAATCGTGTCATTGATGAACAGGGCTGAAATCGGCTGATAAGCCGATGACAGCTGTTTGGCGACCGTGATCATGTCCGGTTTGAGGTTAAAGGTCTCGGTCGCAAACATCCGTCCGGTACGGCCAAAGCCGCAAATCACTTCATCGGCAATGAACAGGATGTCATAGCGTTTGAGGACTTCCTGGATTTTCTCGAAATAGGTGCGTGGCGGAACAATCACGCCACCGGCCCCCATGATCGGTTCGGCAATAAAGGCACCGACGGTTTCGGGGCCTTCGGCCTGAATAAGGTCTTCAAGCTGTTCGGCAAGGCGGGTTGCGAAATCTTCTTCCTCTTCGCCCGGCTGCGCTTCGCGCCAGTAATGCGGGGTGTCGGTATGAAGGATACGATCAATCGGCAGATCAAACAGTTTGTGGTTGCCTGGAAGACCGGTCATTGACGCAGCTGCAACGGTGACACCGTGATAGCCTTTCTTGCGCGAAATGATCTTTTTCTTTTCAGGCTGACCGATGGCGTTGTGATAGTACCAAACCATCTTGACCGCAGAATCTGTTGCTTCCGAGCCACTATTGGCAAAGAAGACCTTCGACATCGGGACCGGAACCAGTTCAAGCAGCTTCTCTGCCAGATCAATCGCCGGGTTTGTGCTTTTGGACGCAAAGGTATGGTAATAGGGCAGGGTGCTGAGCTGCTTGGTCGCGGCGTCAACCAGACGCTTTTCGCTAAAGCCAAGGGACGCACACCACAGGCCGGCCATGCCTTCGATCAGGTTGCGACCACTGTCATCGGTGACATAGATACCATTCCCGCCCGTGATGATATGCGGGCCAGTTTTTTCGTGCGTGACCAGATTGGTATAGGGATGCAGATAGCTTGCGACATCGCGGCTGGCATCGGAATTGCCCGGGATGGTCGGATTGACGTTGGTGGCGTCGATGGTCATTTCGAACCTCTGTATTTTGATATGGGTCCCTGAAACCCGAAAGCAGTTTATTGCACTTTAAGCCTACCGTTTTGCGGCGCAACTCTTTCCTGTGCCGTGTCTGATCTTTGATCCGGAAATCGACTTTAAAAGCATAAAACCGGCCAGTTTCCTGACCGGTTTTACAGCTTTGCGATTGTGCAGACTGATCAAAAGGGATCAATGAGACATCAGAACCGGAACCGTCATGTGGCGCAGCAGATGCTGGGTGACACCACCCATCATCAGTTCGCGCAGACGCGGGCGGCCATAGGCACCACAAATGATCAGATCGATGCTTTCATCCGCCGCACGCGACAGCAGCAGATCCCCAACGCTGATCCCGGTTGCGTTCATGGTTTCACGGCGAACCTTGATGCCATGGCGTTCAAGGCGTGCGGTTACATTGGTGCCCGGCACCGGCATGGTATCGCGCGCACCCTTGTTCGGATCCGCACACAGCACCAGCGCAGATTTGGCATTCTCAAGGAACGGCATACCGTCATTTACCGCACGAACGGCCTCGCGATAAGGCTTCCAGGCGACCATGACGCGTTCGCCAATGGCGTCAAAACGCCCGACATAGGGAACGACAAGCACCGGTGCGCCAGATGTCAGGATAACCTTGTCAGGCATTTCAGAGACCGAGCACGGATCGGAGCTTTCCGGATCGCGCTGCCCCAGAACAGTCAAATCGTGGTGGCGGGCATACATGGCGGTGGTTTCGGCAATTTCGGATGCCGGGCAGGAAGTCTGTTGCCAACTGAACGAAATGCCTGCTGCTTCACAGGTGCTTTCGAACTCCTTGCGGGCAACGTTGCCGGTTTCCGCCATGGCTGCGCGCTGCTGGGAGATGATTTCCTCGGTGATCTGAACTTCCATGAAACGCGGAATTTCGGGGTATGGCAAAAGATACAGACCCGTCAGATGGGCGTTCTGTGCCTTTGCGATTTTCAATGCGACCGAAAGACGTTCCTTGCACGCTGGCGAGGTGTCGATGTGAACAAGAATATCCCGATACATAGGTTGATCTCCGTTGCATAAAAGACGTGGCGCAGACCGGAACGGTGCCAAACCCTACAGGTCTAAACGTCATGCCAAGCACGATATCGAAGTAACCGGAAGTTTTCTTTGTTCTATCTCAAAGTGCAGCTCATTGAGTTGAAAAGATCTTCAGCCGTCCGAGCCCGAACTGCTCATGGGAATGATCTTTTCCATTGTCGGGGTGTCGCTATCGCCTGCAGGCGCACTCGTTGCCGGAGCCGGAGGCCTTGGCGGACTGTCATTTGCGGGCACCATCGCCGGATCATTTGAAGGATCGGTCATCGGCATCTGCATGCTGTCCCCGGCCATCATCGACAGGGTTTTATGCAACTGTTGCGACAGGGGTGCCCAATTGGTCTGAAGTGTCGCGCAGGCCGCAGCATCGCCATCCTGAACGCAACGCTTTGCCATGCGATCAAGGATGCCGAGGGCAATTCGCGCCTCGTCGATCTGTTTTTGCTGAATCTGGTCAAGCGCCTTGCGGTTGGCGTCTTCCATCATCACCAGATTGCTGTCGCTGCTGCTCGTTGCGGTACTGCGTGTTGATGATGGTGCGCCCCAGGGCGTGACCAGCGTCTGGGACTCATTGGCAACCGTGACCGGTTCCTTGGCGTCAAGCAAACAGCCAGACAAGGCAAAGCCCATTGCAATCATGGTCAGGCATTTGGCCGTCTTGTGCATCGACATGGGTTGCTCCTTTGACCGTCGGGTAATCTTGCCCTGATCGCGTCTGTGTATTGTCCCGGATATCTGCCATAGTTCGGTCTATGGCTTTGCTTTTACTTGGGAACATATTGAACGTGGTTGTTCACGCTGTCCAGTCTGCGAGGATGAACAATCCATCATTGCGATGTTTGGTGCGCCAAACACCTAAGTCTGTGCAAGGTTCAGCCGAGGATCATTTTTCAAGGACTTGCTGATCCAGCGCATGGTTTCGCGGATGCGCGAAATATGGCGCAGATCAGGGTGGGTCAAAACCCAAAGCCTGTTTGCGGGAACATCAGGCAGCTTTGCCAGCAATTGCAAACCGGGCCGGGCAAGATCAGCTGGCAAACAGGCAAGGCCACATCCCGCATGCGCAAGTTGCGCCATGGCAATCAGATCATCTGTTCGCTGTTTGTATGGTTTGCGAATATGTTGATCGAGCCACTTGAACGTCGCGTGACCCACAAGGTTTCCTGCACCACCGATGAAAGTGTGATCGAACATCGTGTCTAGCCCGTCCGGTGTGTATTTTCCTGTTGCGCCGAATATGCCCCATTCAATTTTCCGGACTTCGGTGCCAACGAGATGGTCTGGCGGGTTTGCCGCAACGCGAATGGCGATATCTGCATATCGCTGTGTCATATTGAATTCCAGATTGCTGGCAAGCAATTCCACCTGAATTTCGGGCCAGCGTTGATGAAGTTTGGCGATGCAATCTGGCAAGAGAAAATATGAAAAACTGGTCGGGGCGGTTAATCGGACCAGCCCGCCAAGATCAGTATCGGCACCGGCAACATGGGTGCTGATGGTATCGAAACTATTCATGATCTGACGGGCGGGAACGAGCATTTCATTTCCCGTGTCGGTCAAGTGATACTGACCGCGTATTCGATCAAACAACCGGCTTCCGGTTTGCTCCTCCAGGGCGTGGATATGGCGAAATACCGTGGTGGTGCTTACCCGGATTTTCTGTGCTGCCTGTTCGAGATTTCCCGTTTCGACAATGGCAAGGAATGACTTGATGTAGTTCCAATCCACCGAATACTCCATTTCAAATTTGCAATCAAATACTACAAAACTGCCTATGTATTGCAAAATTGAAATTACCTACGGTGGTCGGCATACGGAATTCACCTTCATATGTCAGGAAAGAAAACATGATCGGATACACATCACTCGGCACCAATGATTTATCCCGTTCGGGCGCGTTCTATGACGCATTGCTTGCCGGTTTTGGTGCGCAGCGCGTCTTTGAGCAGCCGGACTTTATCGTTTGGAGTGCTGGCGAAAACAGCCCGGCATTTTCGGTGCATGTTCCGTTTGACGGGAATGCGGCAACGGTTGGAAATGGCACGATGATCGCACTTTCAGCAGCGTCGCGTGATCAGGTCGATGCGCTTTACAAGAAGGCGATCTCGCTTGGTGCGATGTCGGAAGGTGAGCCGGGGCAACGCCACGAAAACGGGTTTTACGCGGCCTACTTCCGCGATCTGGATGGTAACAAACTCAACATCCATCATATGGGCTAGGGCGATGACTGGTTGTGATGCTGCGGGGGATGAACTGATGACATCGTATCATTTGATCGGTCACCGGCTTTGCCCCTATGTCCAGCGTGTCGCGATGGTTCTGGCGCAAAATGGCATTGGCCACAAACGCACAGACATTGCCCTTGATGCCAAGCCGGACTGGTTTCTGGCACTAAGCCCGACCGGAAATGTTCCTGTTCTGGTGGTTGATGATGGGCGGACCTTGTTTGAGGCCGCCGCCATCTGCCAATACCTTGAGGCAATAACGGGGAAAAAACCGTGTGGGACGGATGCCTATGACCTTGCCTTGGCGCAGGCGGTGGTTGCGATTGGGGATAAGTTATTATCCCTCACCGCAGATCTGATTTATCGCGATCTGTCTGAAAACAGCGTCGATGCAACGATGCATCAGATCCACAAACAGATGTCGATTGTGTCCGGTCTTGTGCTGCCACAGGCCCTGGACGGGGGCAAAGAGCTTTCGATGCTCGATATCGTTTTTGCGACGGTTTTTCGGCCTTTTGCCCTGGTCGCGGTCGGGCTGAACCGGGATCTGTTTGCCGGTTTTCCCGGGTTGCGTGGCTGGGCAAGCGATTTGGCCAAGCACGAGACGGTCCGAAACGCAGTGCCCGCCACCTATTATCGGGAACTGCACGAATTTATCGCGTGCAAGGACGGATATCTGGCAAACCGTTTACGCATGATACCGCAAAACAACATCGTGCTTGCGCCAACAAGCTGATGATGTGATTGCGTTGTGATGCGCAATAAAGGCAATAAAAAACGCCCGCTTGGTTGAACCCGCGGGCGTTTTGTCTTTTGGGCTTGTTGCAGCTTAGTCGTGCTTGCCGCCATTGGCTTTGGACCAGCCAATCGGATCATTCAGGAACGAACGCACGCCTTCGATGGCTTCCTTGCTGAAATATTCACCTTCTTCGGCAACGGCCAGAACATCGGCCCAGGTTGCAAGGTAATGCATTTCGATGTCGTCCTTGCGCAGTTCGTCAAGCGCACCTTCAAAGATATCATAGAAAAAGACGACAAAGGCGTGTTTGCACTCGGCACCGGCTTCGCGGATGGCATTGACGAAATTGACTTTCGATGCGCCGTCGGTGGCAAGGTCTTCGACCAGAAGAACGCGCTGTCCTTCGTGGATGTCACCTTCGATACGCGCCTTGCGGCCAAAGCCCTTGGGTTTTTTGCGGACATACTGCATTGGCAGGTCAAGCGCATCGGCAAGCCATGCGGAATAGGGGATACCAGCCGTTTCACCGCCAGCAACCGCATCAAAGGCCTCGTAGCCAGCCGCATCGGATACCTGACGGGCGGCGAGTTCAATGACCTTGCGACGTGCGCGCGGGAAGGAAATCAGTTTGCGGCAATCGATATAGACGGGGCTGGCCCAGCCGGATGTCAGGATATAGGCCTCTTCCGGGCGGAAGTTTACCGCACCAATATCAAGCAAAATCTTGGCGACGGTCTTCGCAGCATAGGTGCAATGCGCGGTCGGTTTTTCGTTGGTCATGGCGGATATACCCTTCTCGGATCGAATATTTGCCGACCTCTTAACGCTTTCTGTCCAAAAGCGCAAAGAAAAGCCGCTGACCGTTTGGTCAGGTTTGCTGGCTGTCCTGTGTTTGACAATCCGGGGCGGGTGTGGACGGCGGGATGAAAAGAACCATGTTTATAAAATATGGCAGTGTTGATGTTTAAAACATCACTTATTTACTTTGAAATATCATTTCTCAGGTGCTAGATTTGCCCCCTAAAGAATGATGGCCTGCCTTTGGGAAAGGGACCTTGATGATTTCAGCCGGACAGATGCGCGCGGCGCGGGCCCTTTTGGGGATTGATCAGAAAATGCTGGCGGAAATGTCAGGGGTCTCTGTTCCGACCATTCAGCGGATGGAAGCCAGTAACGGAAATGTTCGCGGAGTCGTCGATACCTTGTCCAAGGTGATCGAGGCCCTTGATCGTGCGGGGGTTGAATTGATCGGGGAGCAGGCCCCAAGTCTTGCTACTGGTCGGGGCGTGCGACTGAAAGAACCGGTCATCCGGTCATCGGGCGACGACTAGCTTCGGTTTCGGGATTTTATCCGGTGCAGAAGGCATGGTGAACATGTTCTGCCAAACGGGAAATGCGGGTGCCCGATAGGGCATTGGTTTTGTGCAATCAATATCCACAAGGTTGCAACGGGAAATGAAGACAGCAACATCTACAAACGAACGGCATCGCAAGCCGGGTTTTGTCGACCTGTTTACGCCGAAGCTTGTAACCGTTCTTCGCGAAGGCTATGGGCTTGCGCATTTGCGCGCCGATGCCATTGCTGGGCTGACCGTGGCAATCGTTGCGTTGCCCCTGTCGATGGCGATTGCAATTGCATCGGGGGCTACGCCCGCACAGGGTCTTTATACCGCGATCATCGGCGGTATTCTGGTATCCCTTCTGGGGGGCAGCCGGTTTCAGATCGGGGGTCCGGCAGGGGCCTTTATCGTGCTTGTCGCGGCAACGGTTCAGGAACACGGGATGGATGGCTTGCTTCTGGCCACGATCCTTGCCGGGATCATCCTTGTCCTGATCGGGTTGTTGCGTCTGGGGACCTATATCAAGTTCATTCCCTATCCGGTGACGGTCGGCTTTACGGCCGGGATTGCTGTCATCATCTTTGCCAGCCAGATCAAGGACCTTCTGGGACTGACCCTTGAAGGGAAAGAGCCCGGACCGCTTTTGGACAAGATCCCGGTTATCTGGAAAGCCTTGCCGGGAACGGATGCCACAACGGTTATTCTTTCCGGATTGACCATTCTGATCATTGTCGGATTGAAACATGTTCGGCCCCATTGGCCCGGTATGCTGGTTGCGGTTGTTTGCGCGGCTGCGGCAACGGCACTCTTCAATCTGCCGGTCACAACCATTGGTAGTGTCTTTGGTGGAATTCCCGACAGTTTGCCTGTGCCGTCGCTCCCGGAGATCAGCTTTGCCAAGATGCAGGCCGTTTTGCCCAATGCGATTGCATTTGCGCTTTTGGGGGCGATTGAATCCCTGTTGTCTGCGGTTGTCGCGGACGGCATGACGGGGCGCAGACACCGGTCAAATTGTGAACTGGTGGCACAGGGGGTCGCGAATGTTGCATCGGGATTGTTTGGCGGGATTTGTGTGACCGGCACGATTGCGCGTACGGCAACCAATGTGCGTTCCAAGGCGCATGGACCGGTGGCCGGTATCCTGCACGGGTTTTTCCTGTTGGTGTTCATTCTGGTTGCGGCTCCGCTGGCAAGTTTCATTCCCTTGGCATGTCTTGCCGGTGTGTTGGCTGTTGTGGCCTGGAACATGATCGAAAAACACGCGATTTTTACATTGCTGCGGTCATCGCGCGGCGATGCGGCGGTTTTGTTGACGACGTTGTTGCTCACCGTTTTTCGCGATCTGCTCGAAGCCATCATTGTCGGTTTTGCGCTTGGGTCGGTTTTGTTTATTCGCCGGATGTCTCGCATGGCAGATGTCGAAAGCCACACCCCGTTTGTTGCAGAAGATCTGGCAGACAGCACGCTGGTTGCGCCCAATAGCGATGCGGTGTCGGCTGGCGATCCCGATGTTGTTGTGTTTCGGATTTCGGGTGTCTTTTTCTTCGGGGCGACAGCGGCATTCGGCTCGGTACTTGATCGTATAGGCGATACACGTCGTGCTCTGGTTGTTGATTTCTCGGCTGTGCCATTTCTGGATTCAACGGCGGCAAATACATTGGCCGGACTTGTGCAAAAGGTGCGCGGGCGTGGCGGGCAGATCGTTTTTTGCGGAACAAAACACGACATCCGCCGCGATCTGTTCGTGCATGGCATGAAGCCGCCAGCAGTCCATTACGAGGCTGATATCGATGAGGCGGTGGCATGGCTGGACAAAAGGCTGAACAAATCAAGGGAAACGGCATCTGTGACGACAGAAAGTCATGGTGTCTGATGTTCTAGTGACCGGAAACTGCTTGTCTTTTATTGGCAAGACCGCTGTTTCGGTTTATTCGGTATAGTTATGCCGAATTAAGCTGTGTCCACACAGCAAGCCCCAAAGGAAATGTCATGACCGACCAGACCGGATTGAATGTCGCCATTGCAGATGGCATTGCGACTGTCACCATTTGTCAGCCCGACCGCAAAAACGCCCTGACAAAGCCGATGTGGGGCACGCTTGCCAATATCGCACAGGAACTTTCCGGTGATCTGGATTTGCGCTGTGTCGTTATTCGCGGTGGTGAGGGGGCCGGTTTCGGTGCTGGTGCAGATATTCATGAGTTCGTGCGTGAAAGGGCCGGATTTGAAAAGGCCCGTGATTACGGGCTTTTGCATGCAGAAGCCCTGCAAGCGATCCAGAACTGCACCCATCCGGTGATTGCGGCCATTGATGGGCCTTGCATGGGGGCGTCTTTCGTTCTGGCATCGGCCTGTGATCTGCGCATTGCGGCGGATAATGCAAAATTTGCAGTTCCGCCAATGAAGCTTGGTGCGACGCTGGGTTATCCGGAGCTTGAGATCATGCTTGATCTTCTGGGCGAGGCAACCTTGTTTGAAATCCTGCTTGAAGGGCAGGTCTTTGATGCCGAGCGCGCGCGTGAGATCGGCTTTGTTGCCCGTCATGTGCCGATTGCCGACTTTGATACCGAGATCGACAAAACGGCGCACCGCATTGCCGGTGGTGCACCAATTACCCAGCGCCTGCACAAGAAAATGATCAACCGTCTCCGTCAGGGCGGTGCGATTGACGCGCGCGAATTCGACGAAGGCTATCGCGCCTTTGACAGTGCGGATTTCAAGGAAGGTTACACCGCCTTCCTTGAAAAGCGCAAAGCGGTCTTTACCGGGAAATAATCCCGATCTTACAGCGGCAAATCGGGGGTAAGCGGTACATCCGTGATGCCGTAATCAAGACCCATCTTGTGCAATTCACTGGTGATTTGCGATCTGTGATGGGTCTGATGGTTGAAAAGCTGCATCAGGAATAACTGGCGGGGAAGCTTTCTGGTGACCCCGTCCAGCCCCATCAATTCACGGTAATCATCTTGCCATGCATGATCGGTTGCATCGACAAAGGCACTGATTTCCTTGTCCATCGCAATACGTTGTTCCCTGAGATCTTCAAAGTCATCTGCAACGATGGTGCACGCATCATAGGTTCCGGCCTGACCGGTTTTCAGAATGCCCAAAATGCGCAGATCAATATAAAGAAGATGGTTCAGCGTGTTGTGGATTGAGCCAAAAAACATGTTCCTGTCGCGGCGGCGTTCTTCATCGCCAATTTGCGCACAAAGATCAAACAGCACCCCATTCTGCCAGCTGTTATAGGTCGCCATGCAACGACCGTAATCATTGAAATTCATCTTTGCCATGATCGGTGGTTCTCCTGTTCAATCTTTTATTCTGCGGCATCTGTCGCGGATGTTTCTCGTAAATTTGCGGTGACGTCGGTCGGCTTTGCTTCTGCGACGAAATGAACCATCACATTGGCAAATAACCCGAAGACCAGCATCGAAAGCGTGACAGGCAAAAGCGTGCCATCATGAAAATGGCCAATGATCATGCCGGCAAGTGCCCCGGTTGCGAACTGGATGGTTCCCATCAATGCGGTCGCGGTTCCGCCGATATGGGGGAAATATTGCATGAAAGATGCCGTTGCATTTGGCGCGGTCAGCCCGATCATTCCGACCGAAATCATGACCAGAGGCACAACACTATACAGGCTTGGCTCAAACACATTGATCGCCAGAAACAGTCCGATCACAGCCGCAAACTGAATGCCTGTTCCGTATTTAAGAATCTGATGAAGCTCCAGCCGGCGCAGCAACGGATTGTTCAGGCGGTTGCACAGCACGATGACCACAACATTGGCCCCGAACAGATAGGGGAACTGTGCCGGGGTAAAACCGAAAAAGTCGATATACATGAACGGGCTGTCGGTCAGAAAGCTGAACATGACGGCACTCGCACCCGTATGGGTCAGCATGAAGCCAACGGCCTTGCGCGTGCGCAGGACCTCAAGATAGGTCCACCAGACACGCCGGGTTGGTCCGGCATAATGCGGACGGTATTTGGTGGTTTCGGGCATCCTGAACCAGACGACACACAGCATCAGGCTGCCATAGATGATCAGAAGAACAAAGATCGCCTGCCAGTCAAACCAGACCAGAAGTGCTGATCCCACTGTTGGTGCCACCAGTGGCGCGATCATCATGATCACGGCAATCAGCGCAAACATTTTTGCGGCTTCCTTGCCTTCATAAAGATCACGAACGGACGCGCCGACAACAACCAGTGCAAAACCGCCACCAATTGCCTGAATAAAGCGCATGACATTTAGTGCCGCAGCACTTTCAACGCCCGTGATAAGCGCGCTGGTGATGATATAGATAACCAGCCCGGTCAACGCGACCGGACGCCGCCCGATACGATCAGATAACGGGCCGCCAATCAGTTGCCCAAGGGCAAATCCGATCAGAAATGTACTGATCGAAATTTCAACCGCGTGGGTTGCAGTACCAAAGTCGGCGGCCATCGCCGGGATCGCTGGCAGGTAGGTGTCGATTGCAAAGGGGGCCGTTGCAATCAGGGCTGCAAGCAGCAAAGCCAGACGTTTGGGATCGGGCCTTGTATCGGGCGTGCTTTGTGCCATTTGGTCTGCTTTCCGTTTCATGCAGTGGCAAGTGGGGCGAAATTCTTCAGCGTTCCGGGCATGCTGACAATTATTTGCCAAGTCGGGGCGTAAATCCGCGCACGATATCGAACGCGGTTTTAACGGGATAAGGCAAACGGGGTGGCGTCAATTCTGCGTCCGCGCTTATGCGACACATGCCACACCTTCAGGGACAGAAACCTGAAACAATTGAAGAAATCCCATTATCCACAAGATCGCTGTTTTTTCCAAGTGCCTCAATCCGATCCGCTGGAATGGCTGCTATGCGGGCAAATGAAAAGGGCGGTGTCACGTCGAACACCGCCCTTTTCAGGTATCTTTCCGGAAAATCAGAACCGTCTAGTGGGTCATGATCCGTTCCGGTCCCATCAGGGTTGTCGGAAGCCATGTTGAGATGGCCGGGACATAGGTGATGAGCACAAGGAAGCCCAGAAGGATCATCAACCAGGGCAGGGCTGCCTTGACGACCTTGAGAAGCGGCATCCCCGTGATTCCCGAAGTCACAAACAGGTTGAGACCCACCGGCGGCGTGATCATGCCGATCTCCATATTGACCACCATGATGATGCCAAGATGGATCGGATCAATGCCCAGCTGCATGGCAATCGGGAACAGGATCGGTGCCATGATCAGAAGGATCGCGCTTGGCTCCATGAAGTTTCCGGCGATCAACAGAACGATGTTGACCACAATCAGGAAGCCCCATGCCGGAAGTCCCCAGCCAATGATGGTTTCGGCAATGGTATGAGGAATGCGTTCGGATGTCAGAACATGGGCAAACAGCATCGCATTGGCGATGATGAACATCAGCATGATGGTGACTTTGCCCGCATCGAGCAGAACGTGACGCACTTCCTTGTCAAATGGTAGCAATGCCAAAGCCTTGCCCATCTTCGGAATATTATGGGCAATCAGGCTGCCAAAGCCGGTATTGCCGTTTTCCGGAACCCATGAAAGGTTCTTGATCGGGCCCATGTCACGGTAAAACAGCACAGCAACAAACATGGCATAGAAGGCTGCTACTGCGGCGGCCTCGGTCGGGGTAAAGACACCGCCATAAATGCCGCCCATGATCAGGAGAACCAGCAACAGGCCACCGGATGCTGAAAACAGTGCTCCGCCCCATTCTCCGATGCTTGGACGTGGCTGGCTAGGCAGTTTCTTGATGCGTGCAACGATATAGATGGCAATCATCAAAAGCAGGCCAACCATGATACCCGGGATGACCCCGCCAAGGAACATGCGGCCAACCGAAACCTCGGTCGCGGCTGCATAAACCACCATGACGATGGATGGCGGGATCAGAATGCCAAGCGTCCCGGCATTACAGATCACACCTGCCGCAAAGCTTTGCGGGTAACCCGCGCGGACCATACCGGCAATCACGATGGAGCCGATGGCGACGACCGTGGCCGGGCTTGATCCGGATACGGCCGCAAACAGCATGCAAGCCAGAACAGATGCCATGGCAAGACCACCGGGGAACCAGCCCACAGTGTCAATGGCAAAGCGGATCAGACGGCGGGCAACACCACCGGTCGAAAGAAATGCCGAGGCCAGAATGAAATACGGGATGGCAAGAAGGGTGTAATGTTCCATCCCGCCAAACAGCTTTTCGGCCAGCGTGGCAAGGCTGTCATCACCAAACATCAGAATGGTCGCAAGCGAAGATACGCCAAGCGAAATGGCGATCGGTGCGCCCATGGCCATCAAGCCGAACAGCAGGATAAACAGAAATGCAATTGTCATGAAAAATGTCCCCCGCGCGGCTTACGCATTTGGCTTTGATGCGTCGGCGGACTTGTCGCCGTTTGCAGCTGAATTGCCAGCATGATTAAGCTGATCAATCGCTTCGCGTGCTTCGTCTGCCAGATTAAAGCCAACCTGTTTGCCGGTGATGATGCGCCAGCCAACCTGTGCCAGACGGAATGCCAGCAAAGCCGCACCAACGGGCATGATCAGATAAACGAACCACAGCATCAGCGGGCTGTCTTCCGCTTCCATTTCAAGCATGTGGTTGAAGCTGACCAGTTCCCAGCCACCAATGATCAACCAGCTCGAATAGAGGATGCCTGTTGCGACAACAATCAGGCCAATCACGCGCTGTACCCGATCCGGGAACAGACGGACAAGTGCGTCCACACCAATGTGGGAACCGACCTTGACCCCATAGGACATGCCAAACAGGATCAGCCAGGCAAACAGGAATTCGGTGATTTCCAAGGCCCAGGTGAGGCCGGAGTTGAAAACGTAACGCATGACGACGTTTACAAAGGTAAGCGATGTCATGGCGGCAAGCAGGAGGGCAATAATGCCCTCCTCCAGCCGGGTAACGACCGTCGAGATCATCGTAAACGGCCCTTTTCCGATAAAGTGGGGAAAAAGCTAGGATCAGTTACACGCAGCAGCGGCGTCGATGATGTCCTGACCGATATCGCCAGAGAACTCATCCCAAACCGGCTTCATTGCAGTCTGCCATTTGGCAAAGTCATCTGCTGAAACGGAAAGGATTTCGGTTTCGCCGGAATCGATCACTGCCTGACGCTGTTCAGCGGTCAGATTAGCCGACAGGCCGTTTGCATAATCGGATGCTTCGTTCATTGCCTGGGTCAGGCCCGCGCGGATTTCCGGATCCAGACCGTCCCACCACTTGGTCGAGGTGACGACCATGTAGTCGAGAAGACCATGGTTGGATTCAGTGATGTAATCCTGAACTTCGAAGAATTTCTTCGAATAGATGTTCGACCAGGTGTTTTCCTGACCATCAACAACGCCGGTCTGAAGGGCAGAGTAGGTTTCGGAGAATGCCATTTTCTGCGGAACTGCATCGATGGCTTCGAATTGTGCAGCAATCACGTCAGATGACTGGATACGGAATTTCAGGCCTGCGGCATCTTCGGGTGCGCGCAGCGGCTTGTTGGCCGAAAGCTGTTTCAGGCCGTTATGCCAGTAGCCAACACCGGTCAGGCCCTTGCCCGACATGGAATTCAGGAGTTCCTGACCTTTTTCGCCATTCTGGAAGCAGGAAACGGCATCCATGTCCTTGAACAGGAACGGAAGATCATAGACCTGCAGTTTTTTGGTCCATTTGCCGAATTTCGCCAGCGACGGCGCCCCGAACTGTACGTCACCACGCAGGATGGCGGGCAGAACCTTGTCGTCGTCAAAAAGCTGGGAGTTCGGATAGATTTCGATTTTTACTTTGTCACCCAGAATTTCTTCTGCGCGCTTTTTGAAAAATTCCGCACCCTGACCTTTCGGGGTGTTCGGCGCAACAACGTGCGCAAACTTGATAACTTCCTGTGCGGAGGCTGCATTGACACCCATGAGTGCTGCGGAGGCAACGCCTGCTGCGAGGATATGTTTGGTGATAGGACGCATTCGATTGTCTCCCTTTGACTGGCTTATGCGTTTTCCCGTTAGCGCGCCTTTTGTGGCGTCGTTTTGAAACGCCTTTTGGCGCTGTGCCGTAATCAGCAAGGGACGGGCCAGTTTGGGGGTGTTAAAAATTATTATTTTAAATCAGCTTATTAAGCTGAATCTGATGCTATTGCGGTGCGGTATATTTTGTTGATTTGTGAGTTATCTCGCACATGATTATTTGCTGTTTGTGTGGATATCCACACAAGTTGGATGTGGCATCGTCTCAAGCAAAAAGCCCGCCTAGCTGGCGGGCTCTTCATTGCTGTTGCTGCGGGTTTTTCTGAATTCGGAGGGGGTGATGTCGTATTTGGTCAGCTTGTCATAGAATGTCTTGCGCGGGACGCCCAACGCGCTGACGGTTGTGGTCACGTTACCGCGATGCTCGCGAAGGGCCTCGGTGATCAGGCTTTTTTCAAAGGCCTCGACCTGCTGGGGCAGCGTCAATCCGCTTTGTGGTGCCGCGTCATTGTCGCTTGCCAAAGGATCAAGACCAAGAACACGACGTTCGGCAGCGTTGCGTAATTCGCGGACATTTCCCGGCCAGTCATAGGCCGTGAATTGCGCCATTTCAGCAGGTGTTACCAGTTTTACCGAGCGGTCGAACCGTTTGGCCGCATCCCGGGTGAAATGTTCGAACAGAAGCGGGATGTCATCCTTGCGGTCGCGCAGCGGCGGGATGTGAAGCTGCACGACATTAAGCCGGTAATACAGATCTTCGCGAAATTCCCCGCGTGATGATGCTGCTCGAAGATCGGTTTTGGTGGCGGCAACCACGCGCAGATCAATCGGTTGCACCCGGTTTGACCCAAGCCGTTCAAGGGCGCGTTCCTGCAAGACACGCAACAGCTTGATTTGCAGGGAAAGCGGCATGCTTTCGATCTCATCAAGGAAGATCGTACCCTTGTCGGCAAACTCGAACTTACCGATGCGTTTGTGATCGGCGCCGGTGAATGCACCGGCCTCATGACCAAACAGTTCGGATTCAATCAGGTTTTCTGGCATGCCGCCGCAATTGACCGCAACGAACGGGCCACTACGCCCCGACATTTCATGCAAGTTGCGCGCAATGACTTCCTTGCCTGATCCGGTTTCACCATTGATCAGGACATGGGCATTGGTGCTGGCAATATTGGCAATCAGGGTGCGCAATTTTTCCATTGCCGGATTGCGGCCGATGAAGTCAGACGCATTTTTCGTATGTTTGGCGAGCTCGATGCGCAGCGTTCTGTTTTCAAGGATCAGGCTGCGATGTGCCATTGCCCGCCTGGTCGCATCCACGAACATGTCCGGGGCATAGGGTTTTTCGATAAAATCGAATGCCCCGTTTTGCATTGCCTTTACCGCGGTTGCGACGTCGCCATGCCCGGTAACCATAATCACCGGCATGTCGGGGTCGATTTTTTTGACCTCGGTCAGGAATTCCAGCCCGTCCATTTTCGGCATGCGAATGTCAGAGACGACCACACCGGGCCATCCTTTGCGCAGGCGGGCAAGGGCGGATGTGGCATCGGCAAAAAGTTCGACCGGGATGTCGGCGAGCTCAAGTGTTTGTTGTGCGGCTTCACGCACATCGGCGTCGTCATCAACAAACAGAACACATTCGGCGGTGGCGGGCACTGGCGTATCCTTTGATCCTGATACCGGATCAGAAAGCCGGTTTGCGGTCAGGCCTGATCCCCATGCACATCAAGAGCAGATGCGATTTGATTCTGTTTTTTATCAGGCCCCGCATTTCCCGTCGAGACACTGTTTTCCCCGCTCTCCTCGCCAACACCATCATGGCGAAGCTCGATGATAAAGGATGATCCGCCGGTTGGGCGGTTTTCCGCACGGATAGTGCCGCCGAAGCTTCGAATGATGCCATAACAGATTGAAAGACCCAGTCCCAAACCGTCGCCAAAGGGTTTGGTGGTAAAGAACGGGTCGAAAAGTTTCGGCAGGTTTTCGGGCAGGATGCCATGCCCGTTATCCTTGACCTTAACAAGGACACGGTCTTCACGCTCGATAATCGAAATCTCGATTTTGGCGTTTTCGATACTGTTGCAGGCATCTGCGGCATTGCTGATCAGATTGGTAAAGACCTGTGTCAGCTGGTTGGCCTCTGCGATGACGGGGCGAATATTTTCATCGTGGGTCATAACAATCTCGGCCATGCCGGCACGACCGGTTTCATGAACAAGATCAATCGCCGTTTGCATCTGTTTGGGGACGTCAACCGGGTGATTGTCCTGTTCGGGACGGCGCGAAAATGTCTTGAGGTTGTTCGTGATCCGCCCCATTCGGTCGGTCAGTTCCGAGATGCGTTGCAGATTGCGGCTTGCCGTTTCTTCATTGCCGCGCGCAATGAATTTAAGGGCGTTTTCGGCATAGCTTCGAATGGCGGTTAGCGGCTGGTTGATTTCGTGGGCAATGCCCGCTGACATCTGACCAAGGGCTGCGAGTTTGCTGGTCTGGACCAGTTCTGCCTGTGCTGATCGCAAGGCATCTTCGGTACGGGACCGTTCATTGATTTCCTGGGCAAGACGCAGGTTGGTGCTCATCAGATCGGCGGTACGAAGGCGAACCTGACGTTCGAGCTCGCGCTGTGACCAGTCACGAATTTCAAGTTGTTCAAGCATCGCGCGTCGGCGCTGCAAGATGATAAACACCAGACCGGTGAAAATGATATGCGCTGCACCGCCCATCAAACCGGCACTGATGATCGAACGATCCAGTGATGATTTGTCGGTCAGCAAATACATCCGCCACCCTTGTGTTGGCAGGGTGCTGCCCGTCACAAGATAGGTGGTTTTGGCCAGTTCGGGTTTGGCTTTTTCGGTGCGGAGCTGACCGGTTTCGGGCGCGGAGGAGATGTTTTGATCGCCCGCATTGCGCGGTGTTCCGCCAAGTGTAAGGGTCCCAAGGTCATTGCCTTTTGGCCAGTCACCGGAAATCAATGGCATCGGATCAAGTGAATGGTCACCATATTTGCGTGAAGCAATGATCCGCGGTCGCTCCTTTGTCGGCAATCCGTCAAGATCGCGGAACCGCCATTCAGGATGAGACGCAATAATGACGATACCGTTTTCGTCGGTGACAAGAACGCTTTCACTGCCCCTTGCCCAGCGTTGCACAAGGGCCTCAAGATGGGTTTTGACCACCATAGCCCCCTGAAAGGTCGTGCCGTCCGGGCGGACCGGGTGGGAGATATAGTAACCCGGAACATTCGATGTGATACCAAACGCAAAATAATGACCGGTCATGCCCATGCGGGCTTGCTGGAAATAGGGGCGGAATGAAAAGTTGCGCCCGATAAAGGATGCCTGGCTGTTCCAGTTGCTTGCGGCAATAGTCGCACCACTCTCATCCATGAAATAGATATCAGATGCGCCACTGTCTGCCGTAAGCCGTTCAAGATAGACATTAACCGCCGCCGCTGTCGCCGGATCGGCCCCGAGAGCGAGATCAATGATGCGTTTGTCCGAGGCCAGCGTGATCGGAAGATATTCATGTTCCTTGATCGCGCCCTGCAGGTTGGAGCGATAAAGTTCAAGCTTGTTCCGGCCATCCTCGCTGATGTCGACAAGTTTGGTTTCGCGCCAGAATTCGGTCACCATCCATACAGTGACCGGCAGCAAGGCAAGCAGGATGCACAGGACAGTTCTTGAAGTTCTTTTGACCGATACCGATGAGCCGAGCATTCTGCCTGCGCCTGAGTAATAAGTTTCCCATCCTAAAGAATAGGTAGGGGCGAATGATTAAATTACAAAAATGTTTCATTGCCCAGCGCCAATTTCACGACTTTGCGTGGATGCTTGATAAACCCATAATCTGACTGTACCTATCAGATCAGCATCCATCGACCCGGACAGGCAAAAACGATAATCTGTTTTGTGCCATCGTCGAAAAACAATAATCAAATCAGGAAAGTTTCCCTGAATGACCGAGCAAGACACGCATCTGATATGGGTTCTGGCCGATGATCGGGCTGGAAATGTCAATCAGGCAATCGGTGTCGCCGAGGCATTGGCGCAACCCTTCAAGCGTATCGATATCGGTTATACCAAATGGGCGCGTCTGCCAAACTTCATCCGTGGATCAAGTTTGATCGGTGTTGATATGTCTTCGCGCACCAGATTGACCGCGCCTTGGCCAGACCTTGTGATTTCTGCCGGTCGCAGGACTGCGCCGATCGCCAGATGGATCAAAAAGCAAAGCCGGGGTCACAGCCGCATCTGCCAGATCATGCGTCCGGATGGTGGCGAAGGTGCCTTTGATCTGATTGCGGTTCCTGCGCATGACCAGATCACGATCCGCGAAAATATTGTCGAAATTCCCGGTGCCCCGCATCGGGTCACCGAGACGCGTCTTTTGATCGAGGCCGATCAATGGCGCCCTGTTTTCAAGGGGCTGCCGTCACCGCGTTTTGCCGTCATTGTCGGGGGCAATACCAAGAAGACAACATTTACAAGTGTGATGGCCGACGAGCTGATCTCAAAGGCAATCGAGGCCGCCCAGGCTGTCGATGGCAGCCTGATGGTCACGACAAGCCGACGCACGGGATCTGAGAATGAAGCCCTGATCGCAAGGCGTCTGGAAGCATCGGGGCTTGCCTATCACTATCACGACTGGACATCGCAGAACGAAAATCCCTATTTCGGATATCTCGCACTTGCCGATGTGGTGATTGTAACCGGTGATTCCGTTTCGATGTGTTGTGAAGCAGCGGCCGCGTCCGGTGGGGTTTATATCTATGCGCCCGATGGATTGTCCTCGGAACGTCACCGACGGTTTCAACAGTCGCTGTATGAAGGGGGCTATGCCCGGCCGATGCAAACCGGGACCGAGCTTGTGCCGTTTCATCATCCGTCTTTGCAGCCCGCACGTCTGGTTGCACAGAGATGCCTTGAACTGCTAAGTGCTGCGGAACTTCAGGACTCCATATAACGCCTTGATTGTTCAAGGGGTATAAGGTCTATTCGGTGCGCCCCAACCAGTCAGGATTAAACTGAATGTCCGCCGCCCGTCACGATCCGTCCCCGGTAACCCCGAATGCTGCCCCCGCACTGTTTCCCCGCCAGATTGCAGTGATGACTTTGGCGCTTGTCGCCTGCAGCTTTGCGGGCAACCATGTCGCCGCACGGCTTGCATTTGAAAATGGTACCGGGTTGCTGCTGGCGGTTCTGTGCCGATCAGGTGTGGCGTTGCTGATCCTGATTTCGATCGTCACCATGCAGCGTCATTCCATTCGCCTTCCCAGGCAATTGGGGCGGTGGCAATTACTACTTGGCCTGATGATCACGATCCAGAGCCTGTGCCTCTATTCTGCGGTCGCGCGTGTACCTGTGGCGCTGGCCTTGCTGACGGCCAATACGTTTCCGATCATTCTGGCCCTTTTGACATGGGGGCTGGGTGGTGCGCGCCCGACGCTGAAATCAGCTGCTCTGATGCTGTTCATTCTTTCGGGGCTTGTCCTGGCGCTTGATCTGCCGGGGATCCTGGGAGGCGGTATTGCTGTAACTGATGAATGGTGGCTTGGCATTGTCTTTGCCCTGATGGCCGCAACCGCCCTGTCGGTGGCGTTCTGGGTGACCGATCACAAGCTTGCTGCTTTGAATGGTTCTGTTCGATCCATGTTTACGATGGTTGTGGTCTTTATCGCCATGATCATGGCCGGGATCGGTGATGTACTGCCCGGTGGCATGGCGACACCGCAAGCCTTGCCGGGCTGGATCGGACTTGCCGTTCTGGTCACGCTTTATGGCAGTGCGTTTTCCGTTCTGTTCATCACCGTGCCGCGACTGGATATGGCGCGCAATGCACCGGTGATGAATGTCGAGCCGATTGCGACCCTGCTGTTTGGCTGGGTAGTGCTGGACCAGATGATCAGCCCGATCCAGATGGTTGGCGGCCTGATCGTTGTCAGTGGCATTGTCATTCTGACTTTGCGCAAGTCTGCATAGTCCGGGGCCTTGATTTCAGGCCTCTTTGACGCAGTTTGCGACAAAGTCGATAAAGGCGCGAACACGGGTGGCAAGATGATCGTGACCGGCCCAGACAGCATGCACCGTTTCCACGTCATCTGCAGTCCAGTCTTTAAGAATTTCGATCAGCTCACCACGGTCGATTGCATCCTGAACATGAAAATTGCCAATCCGGGCTATGCCGATACCTGCCAGACACATAGACTTGACCAGCGGGCCGTTGTTTCCCAGAAAATCACCATTGATGGTTTGTTCAAAGCGTCGATTGGTTTGTGGATCGGTAAATGGCCAGAAATTCCGACCCTTGATGAAACTGAAGCGCAGGCATTTATGATGGGCGAGGTCGGTCGGTGTTTGCGGGATGCCATGTTCTGCCAAATAGTCCGGGGATGCGACGATTTTGCGCTTCGTTTCAAGAAGCTTGCGCGCCATCAGGTTGGAGTCCGGTAACAAGCCTGAACGAATGGCGATATCAGCACGTTCTTCCAGTAAATCAACAATGCCATCGGTCTGGGTCAGTTCAAGCTCGATGTCGGGATATTGACGCAGAAAACGCGGCAGGTTGGGCACAATGAAAACCTGTGCAAAGGCGACAGATGCATTAACGCTAAGCTTGCCACGTGGTGCAACCTGACCGCCGCCGCCGATCAATCGGTCGGTTTCATCAATCTGATCAAGAATGGTCCGGGCACGGCGCAAATACATTTCGCCTTCAGGTGTCAGTTGCAGCTGGCGGGTGGATCGGACAAGCAATCTTGTGCCAAGGCGGTCCTCAATGCGCGTGACCAGTTTGCTGACGGCGGACGGAGACATGTGCAAATCCCGTGCGGCCTGGGAAAAGCTACCATGCTCGATGACTCTGACAAAGGTCTCCATTTCACCTGCGCGATTGTCCAATTGTGCCTCATCTTTGAATTGAATTCATATATGGTTGTCGCGCAATCCAGATTATCGCGCAAGGTTTTGCTTGGCATAGTCACACCAAATTCCGGGAAATCCCGATGAAACACAATTATCCGCATCATCTGCGGAAGGAGAATTTGGATGCCACTTGCCTTGTTTGCGTTGACCATCGCAGCCTATGCGATCGGGACAACAGAATTTGTGATCGTCGGCCTGTTGCCGACGGTTGCAACGGATCTTGCCGTGACCTTGCCGATGGCGGGCCTGATCGTCAGTGTCTATGCCCTTGGTGTTACTTTTGGTGCACCGATCCTGACCGCGCTTACCGGTGGGATGAACCGCAAATCCCTGATGTTGGGATTGATGGGGTTGTTCATTATCGGGAATGCGATTGCAGCACTAAGTCCGAGTTACGAGCTGCTGTTGGTCGCAAGGGTGATTTCCGCCTTTGCACATGGTGTGTTTTTCTCGGTCGGGGCGACGACTGCAGCGGACCTTGTTCCGGAAGATCGTCGGGCATCGGCCATTGCCATGATGTTCATGGGGCTGACGGTTGCAATTGTCACCGGTGTTCCATTGGGAACATTTATTGGTCAGATGTTCGGCTGGCGCGCGACATTCTGGGGAGTTGCCCTTCTGGGGGTTATTTCCTTTGTCGGGATTGCGGCATTGCTGCCCGCGAATCTCAAGCGCGGAGAAGCGGCAGGGCTTGGCGATCAGCTCCGTGTTCTGGGCAGTGGGCGTTTGTTGATTGTCTATGGCATGACGGCACTCGGCTATGGCGGGACATTCGTTGCCTTTACCTATTTGTCAGCGATCTTGCAGGAAATCACCGGCTTTACCGAATCATCGGTCAGTCTGATCCTGATCTTTTACGGTGTCGCGATTGCCATTGGTAATCTTGCGGGTGGGAAGCTTGCCAACCGCAATCCCATCCGTGCCCTGACTGGATTGTTTATCTTGCAGGCGGCAGTCCTTGTTCTGTTCAGCTTTGCTGTCATTTCGCCGATTGCGACGATTGCGACCTTGGGGGCGCTTGGGTTCCTGCAATTTGCTAATGTGCCGGGACTGCAGCTTTATGTCGTGAAACTGGCCAAACAACATCGCCCTAATGGTGTGGATGTCGCTTCTGCACTCAATATCGCGGCGTTCAATCTTGGCATTGCTCTTGGCGCCTGGATTGGTGGGCAGATTGTCGCATCAAGTCTGGGATTGGTCGCGACGCCCTGGATTGGTGCCATTCTGGTTGTTGTTGCACTTGGTTTGACTGTGTTGAGTGGATCGCTTGATCGACGTCACGAGATCAGTCTTCAGCCTGCCCGGTGAACGCATTCCCGCCTACGAAATATTCCACAGTTTGAAACGCAAACATCAAATGGATGTTTGCCATCAAAACGCAACAAAACGAGGATTGAAAATGTTTGATGTAACCGCAAATGGCGCGCGCATTCCTGCGCTTGGATTTGGGACGTTTCGCATCGCCGAAGATGATGTGAAACGCATCGTCCCGCAGGCTCTGAAAACCGGATTTCGTCATATCGATACCGCGCAGATTTATGAGAATGAGGCCGCAGTGGGCGAAGCCATCGAAATGTCAGGTATCCCGCGCAAAGACATATTCCTGACCACCAAGGTCTGGGTCAGCAATTACCGTCATGATGATTTCATTGCGTCTGTTGATGAAAGTCTTGGCAAGTTGCGTACAGACTATGTTGATCTTTTGCTTTTGCACTGGCCGAACAATGATGTGCCGCTGGCTGAACAGATCGGCGCACTTAATGCCGTTCACAAGGCCGGGAAGGTCCGCCATATCGGGGTGAGCAACTTCAGTACCGCTCTGATGGCCGAGACGGGATCGCTTTCAGATGCTCCGATTGTAACCAATCAGGTCGAATATCATCCGTTCCTTGATCAATCCGTTGTGATGGATGCGGCAAACAGGTTCGGGATGTCTCTGACAAGTTACTTTGCCATGGCCGATGGTAAGGTATTTGAAAATGACACCCTGAAAGAATTAGCCGCCGATCACGGAAAATCGGTTGCGCAGATAGTTCTCCGCTGGTTGATCCAGCAAAACAGTGTGGTTGCCCTGTCCAAAACTGTTAACGAGCACCGGTTGAAGGAAAACTTCGATATCTTTGACTTTGAACTGTCGAGCGCGCAAATGACGGTCATTCACGATCTTGCTGATGCAAATGGCCGCATCGTCAGTCCCGATGGGCTGGCGCCGCAGTGGGACTGATCTTTTCAACTCCGTTCGATCAATGAAAAAAGGGGCCAATTGGCCCCTTTTGTTGGACTATTCAAAGGATCAAACTGCCTGGGAGTGTCGACCATGTGCGGGATCAAGGTAAGTATCAAACGCTGCACAGACAGCACGCACCAAAGGACGTCCCGTTTCGGTCAGGGATATGTTATTGCCGTTAACTTCGACGATGTTATCGGCGCTCATGGCGCTGATGCGTTCAAGTTCGGGCGCAAACCGGTCCGCCGATGTGCCAAACTGTGCGCAGACGACATCAAGATCAACGGTCAGGTTGCACATCAATTCATTGATGATTTCGCGGCGCAGCTTGTCGCTGGCTGAAAGGGCGACACCTTTTTCGATGGCGCATTTGCCGTCTTCGACATTGCGTTGCCAGCGCGCAAGGGCCGGATCATTTTGCGCATATCCTTGCGGCAGGGATGAAATCGCCGAAGGGCCAAAGCCAATAAGCGCTTCTGCGCGATCGGTGGTGTAACCCTGAAAGTTGCGGTGAAGTTTCCCGTTTTTCAGGGCAATCGCCATGCTGTCGGCTTCATGGGCAAAGTGATCAAGCCCGATGGCAACATATCCGTGCATGGCAAGACGGTTCTGGATTTCCTCATACTGGGCCCAGCGTTCCTGCGTGTTTGGCAGGGCTTCTGTCGGGATCAGTTGCTGATGTTTTTTCATCCAGGGAACATGGGCATAGCCAAATACAGACAAGCGGTCAGGGCGCAATGAGACGGTTTGATCAACCGTTTCGCGCAATGTTTCAAGAGTCTGAAACGGCAAGCCGTACATCAGATCGACATTGATACCGGTAATGCCGCGATCACGCAGATTGGTAATCACATCGCTGACCAGTTCCATGCTCTGGATGCGGTTGACGGCCCGTTGCACCGTTTCATTAAAGTCCTGAATACCGATGCTTGCGCGGTTGAAGCCGAACTCGATCATGGCATCCATGAAATCGATTTTGGCTGTTCGCGGGTCCATCTCAACGGCAATTTCGGCATCGTCAAGAATATCAAGCCGGGCCCGAATGGTTGTCATGATCGCACGCAAATCATCGGCTTTCATGATGGTTGGGCTGCCACCGCCAAAATGGATATGTGAAACGCTGAATTTCTTGCCTTCGGGAAGCTTGCTCAGCGTGCTTTGGATTTCGCCAACCAGTGCGTCTACATACCCGGCGACCGGCTTGTAGTGTTTTGTGATCTTGGTGTTGCAGCCGCAAAACCAGCACATTTCCTGACAATAGGGGACATGCAGATAAAGGGAAAGCGGCTGGTCGGGATCAAGGTCACCAAGCCATCCTTCAAATACGTCACCATTTACGCCAGCATGGAAATGGGGGGCGGTCGGATAGCTCGTATAACGTGGCAGTCGCAGATCGTATTTTTCGTAAAGTGCAAGCTGCATGACGGATATCCCGGTTAATTCGTTCTATCCGTCTTTTGCATTATTCCAATCTGGGGTGCCTTGATGTGCGTCAAGCAGGGCTGCCTGAATATCTAAAGATGCTTGAAAGCGGAAATCAGATCGGCCCGCAGGGTAGCAAGACGATCACGACCGGCATCTTCTGCATATGGCTGAGCCGTTCCAACGCCCCAGATCGGGCCGGGCCATGCCGGATCGTTCTTGAAGCGGCCAACGACATGACAATGAAGCTGCGGAACCATATTGCCCAGCATGGCAACATTGGTTTTGTAGGCTTCAAAACGGCGCTTGATCACTTTCGAAACTGCCGCGACCTCGTTGCCAAGGGTGATGCGATCCTCGGTGCTCAGATCATCATAATCAACAAGATCGGGACGTTTGGGCACAAGGATCAGCCAAGGATAACGCGCATCATTCATCAGCAGAACATGCGACAACGGACCATCGGTCAAAAGGGTCGTGTCAGCGGCAAGTTGGGGATGAAGGGCAAAGGCGTTGTTCATGCTTGGGGCCTCTATCATGATCACAATAGACCGTTGTTATAGCGACAAGGTGCGGGCTTGTCTTGGGTTGCGTGCGCATTCGAAGATCGCAAGCAAAGGTCTGGCCGATATCATGAGAAAACCGAATTTATCAGCATGTCCGGTTGGTGGCATCTGATCAGGGACACGACCGGGCCGGGACAGAATCCTTGCCCGGTCGTATGATTTCATGCAGCGTTTCTTGTGCTGTGTTTCCTGATCAGCTTGTTTGCAATTTCGATTGTTTCTGCCTCTGCCATGGCAATTGATCGTTCGGTGCGATCATCGCCGAATTCATCATATTCAATTGCTGCCCCATAGCTGTCCGTAATGCCGAGATATTCGAGCGGCGCAAAAAGGCTGCCTTCGACAAAGTTCAAATGCGCGACCCGGCCGCCGGGGTCATAGCCGTAGTCCCCGCGAGAGGACAAAACGACAACTGATTTGTCATCGGTTATCATCGGCCAATAGGGAACACCATCGCGCGAGCGGTCAAAGCCGAATGTTTTCCCGACGCGGACAATGTTGTCGACCCATGCCTTCATCTGGGCGGGCATGCCGAAATTATACATCGGAACACCGGTGACAATGACATCAGCCGACAAAAGTTCATCAACCAGAAGATCACTTTCACGAAGGACGTCATGCATCCAGTCTTCGCGATCATCGGGTTTGGTAAATGCAGCATGGACCCAGTCACCGGTGACGGGTGCTGGCGGATTGGCACCGACATCACGATAGATAATCTCATCATCCGGGCGAAGGGCGCGCCAGTGTTCGACGAATTTGGCCGACAGGCGGCGGCTGTGGGATCCGTGAGGTTTCTGATCGGAACGACCGGGACGGGCGCTGCTGTCGATGTGAAGAATTCTGGTCATTTTGGGGCTCCATATGATGATTCTAATTCATCTTTGATTGGGTAATGACCAAGACTTGTCTTGTTTTTCAGGTTGGTGCAAAATCGAATTCTTCACGTATCAGATGAGTTAAATTCATCCATATGTCTTTGCCACCCCTTGCTGCCTTGCGTGCGTTCGAAGCCGCCGCCCGCCATCAAAGCTTTAAAAAAGCAGCTGCCGAAATTGCCGTGACACCAACGGCAATCAGTCATCAGGTGCGCCTTCTTGAGGAAACTCTTGGTGTGCGCCTGTTTGATCGCAAACCAAGACAGGTGGTGTTGACCCAGGCCGGACAGGAACTTTACCCGGTGCTTCGTGACGGGTTTGTGTCCTTTGCAAATGCAATTGATCGTGTTCGTCGCCGCAAGACATCGCGCGGTTTGACCGTCTCGGTTCTTCCGTCCTTTGCCGCCAAATGGCTGTTGCGCCGTTTGCCGGATTTTCAAAAACGTCATCCTGACATTCACCTGCATCTTCATACCTCGGCAGAGGTGGTTGACCTTGCAAGCGGGACGGTTGACGCTGCGATCCGGTATGGCCGCGGTCCGCATCACGGGCTTGTGGTTCAAACGATGTTTCGCGAAACTTTCGCACCGCTTTGCAGTCCGGCGTTGGGTATTCAAGGCTTTGATGATCTGTCCAGGGCAACCTTGCTGCATCTTGACTGGTTAAATCCTGATGACGTTACCCCGACCTGGGAACGCTGGGCTGAGGTCAACGGGGTGAAGGGGCTTGGAACATCGGGCGGGATCAGCTTTTCTGATGATACGCATGCCATTCAGGCCGCCATTGCCGGGCAGGGCGTGGTTCTTGCCAGTCCCGCCATGGCCCGCGAGGAGATCAATGCCGGTCTGTTGACCATGCCCTTTGATCTGTATCTTGAAGGTCACAATTATCACTTCGTCCATACCGGGCGCGGCAATAACCGGGGGGAGGTCGAGATGTTCGGGGACTGGCTTTTGGCCGAAGTCAGAAAATCACAACTGCATCTTGAGAATTCATTGATTGATGATTGACCTTGTGTGGCGCATGGGAAACCATACCGGATAATTTTCACTCACCCGTCAGGTGCGATATGCCACGCTTTGCCGCCAATCTTTCATTTCTGTTTGCCGACCTTCCATTCGAGAAACGGTTTGCTGCTGCGGCTGAGGCGGGGTTTGTCGGTGTCGAATATATCGGTGCCTATGACATGCCGCTCTCAACGGTCAAATCGCTTCTAAAGGATAACGGGCTGGAACAGGTGCTGTTTAATCTTCCGGCTGGTAACTGGGAGGCCGGTGACCGGGGCCTTGCTTGTCGACCGGGGCGCGAGGACGAATTTCGGGATTCCGTGATCAAGGCGCTTGATTACGCGGCGGCAACAGACTGCAAGATGCTTCATTGCATGGCCGGTGTGATGGGACAGAACGAGAATTCCGGCGAGCTGGCCCGTCTTTATTGTGACAATCTGCTCTATGCTGCCGATCTTGCCGATCAGGCGGGAATAGATATCCTGATCGAGCCGATCAATCCGATTGATATGCCGGGTTATCTTTTAAACTCGGTCGAGCAGGCGGCGGTTATCCTGGAGCAGCTTGCCCATCCGCGGCTTAAGCTTCAGTTTGATATTTATCATGCACAGATTGTTGGCGGGAATATTGCCGCCCGTCTGGACAAGCATCTTGACCAAATTGCCCATATTCAGGTGGCTGGGGCACCGGGGCGTCATGAACCCGACAGTGGCGAGCTGAACTATCCATTCCTGTTTTATATGCTTGATCGCATTGGCTATGACGGCTGGATCGGCTGTGAATACAAACCGCATGGCAGAACTGAAGACGGGCTTGGCTGGGTCCGGCCATGGATGCCAAAGCCTGATGCCTGAGCCCGTCCTTTGCCCAAATTTTAGCGGCTGATCCTATTCGATCAGGATTGCGCGAAAATCATTCACATTGGTCAGGGTCGGGCCAGTAATGATCAGATCATCGATCCGGGCAAAGGCGCTATAGGCATCATTATTTGCAAGATATTCACGAAGATCGATGCCAAGCTCTTGTGCCTTTTTCCAGCTTGTCCCATCCATGATCGCACCGGCATTGTCTTCGCTGCCATCAATGCCATCTGTATCAATGGCAATGGCGCTGAACCCCGGCTGATCGCGCAGTTGAATCAGAAGTGACAGCAAAAACTCGCTGTTGCGGCCGCCACGGCCGCCTTTGCTTCGGACTGTCACGGTGGTTTCTCCACCAGAAAGCAGAACACAGGGTTTCGCGGCGGGTTGTCCGTGATTGGAAACCTGATGGGCGATACCGGCATGCATGATGGCGACTTCGCGAGATTCCCCTTCGATGGCATCGCCAAGGATCACCGGGTTCAGCCCCATGTCGCGGGCAACCGTTGCGGCGGCCTCAAGACTGTCTTGCGGGCGCGACAGCATGATTGTCTCATGCCCGTCAAAGCACCGATCATCGGGTTTGACGGTTTCATCAGCAGCACTGCGAAGAAGCGCTTCGGCGGCTTCGGGAATGTCGATCTGATAGTGGCGAATGATATCAAGCGCGTCCTGACCCGTGGTCGGGTCTGCAACGGTCGGGCCCGATGCAATAATCGCCGGATCGTCGCCGGGCACATCCGATACCAGATAGGTTACCATGCGTGCCGGTGCCGCCACCTTGGCTAGACGTCCGCCCTTGATCGCCGAAAGGTGTTTGCGCACGCAGTTCATTTCCGAAATGGTTGCGCCACTGCGCAGCAATGCCTTGTTGATGGATTGCTTGTCATCCAGTGTCAGTCCGGGGCCGGGCAGGGCAAGCAATGCCGATCCACCGCCCGAAATCATGCAGACAACCAAATCATCCGGGCCAGCGGATTTGACAATTTCGAGGATGCGTTTTGCGGCTTCTTCGCCTGCGGCATCCGGTACCGGATGGGATGCCTCGACGATTTCAATTTTCTCGCACGGAACAGCATGGCCATAACGGGTCACGACCAGCCCTTCGAGATCACCTTTCCATGCCTGTTCAAACGCGCGCGCCATGTTCGCTGATGCCTTGCCGGCACCGATGACAATGGTTTTCCCCTTTGGCGGTGATGGCATGTTGAGCGGGATCTGAACGCCCGGATCAGCTGCCTTTAGTGCGGCATCCATCAAAGCCAGAAGTTTCTCGCGCGAGGTCGTCATGTCGGTTTTCCCATGAATGGATTTGTTTTGTTATCGGCCCTGTTGTTTTTTGCGATCAGGTTGATTGCTTGTCCGAGGCCGTTTTAAAGAAATCAAGTACCGCCTGAAGGTGGTTGGACATCGCCTTTTCCGCGGCATCCGGGTCACGGGCTGCAATTGCTTCGATAATGTCGCGGTGGTGATCCTGTACCATGCGGTCGAAGGACGGGCCGCTCATGGAGTTAAACCGGATTTCAGTCAGTGCTGCTTGCAGCACATCGTGAAGCATCTTCATCACGTGATAATAAATGATCGATCCGGTGGCGCGGCCAATCATCATATGCAGGCGATGATCGTCATCTGCACGGTATTTGGCGGCACGCCGCGGGTCATGTGCCTGTCGGAAGGCCAGACGCAGCAATTTGATATCTTCATCACTGGCATTGATGGCAGCACGGCGGGCAGCCCATGTTTCAAGCGTACAGCGGATTTCCTGCAGATCGCGCAGATTGTTGATCGAATCGCGCACCAGATCGGTCATCGCCGTGTCCATGTCGATCCCGGTCGATGACAGGATTTCCGTACCACCACCCTGAACCGCACGGAGATAACCGCGCGTCTTGAGCTTTTGCAATGCCGCGCGAACCGAAACCCGGCTGACTTTCATGCTTTCGGCAAGCTGACGCTCGCCGGGCAGTCGGTCACCGGGCAGGAAAATGCCGTCCGAAATCTTTTCAAGAATCTGATCGGCGACCTGATCGGCAATCCTTTTGGGGCGCTTGCCTTCCTGATCGTCGTTTACGGCTGCTGGTTTGGCAGACGGCATGTTGGGTTTACTCCAATCGTTTTCTTCTATGCCAACGCGGTTGCTCAAGCGGTTGCAACGTGATCCTGAACGTAATGGTCATACCACTTTACGGGATGTTTGCGATGGACGCAAAGCGTCGATGCGCGAAGTGATGGCATAATGCAGGGCAATCTTGTCTCGGGATCGATAAATTGATAGTTCAACAGATGTCGGACGGATCACAGGCACCGCTTCTATCGGGACAGTGACCTGTCGGCAGAACCCGCCACCACACAGCAAATACCGACTTTCAGGAGAATACGCGTGTCTCACCATGCAGGGACCTTGTTGGGTCAGGATGATCCGGCCCCGTTCGAAATTTTGAATGAAGCAGGCAAGGGGCATTCGCTTTTTGTCTGTGATCACGCATCGCGCGTTATTCCCAAAAGTCTCGGTACCCTCGGTCTGCCCGAAGAAGAACGCAAACGCCATATCGGCTGGGATATCGGCGCACGCAAGGTGACAGAGATTCTGGTTGACCGTTTTGATTGTCCGGCGGTTCTGGGGGGATATTCCCGTCTGGTGATCGATTGCAACCGTCAGCTTTGGGACCCGACCGGAATGCCTGAAATTGCCGACCAAACGGTAGTGCCGGGCAATAAGAATATCTCGCCGACGGAACATATGAAGCGTATTCGCGAGATTTTCCTGCCTTATCACGGTGCGATCGAAGAACGCATTGCCAATTTCCATGCGCATAAAATCGTCCCGGCCCTGATTGCAATCCACAGCTTTACGCCCGTGTTCCAGGGCTTTGAACGCCCATGGGAAATTGGTGTTCTTTGGGATCAGGATGATCGTATTCCGGTGCCGTTGCTTGCGAAATTGCGTGAACAGAACCCGGACCTGACCATTGGCGACAATGAACCCTATTCCGGGCAGCATATGGCTGACTACACTATTGATCATCATGGCGAAGCAGGGGGATTGCCCTGTGTGTCGATTGAAATTCGCCAGGATCTGATTGATACTGATGAAGGTTGCGAGAAATGGGCAAAGATCCTTGGCGATGCCTTTGTCGATATCCTTGCCGACCCGAACCTTTATAAAATCCGGAGAGACTGATTTGGTTGGGTCCAGTGCACAGGAACCGGGATTTTCCATCGGTATCGAAGAAGAATTCTGGCTTGTTGATCGCCACAGCCGCGATCTTGCCAAGGACCCGCCCGCCGATTTCCTGAAAGATGCGAAGGCAAAGCTTGGCGATCAGGTTTCAAGCGAATTCATGCGTTGCCAGATCGAGATCGGAAGCAAGGTTTGTAACAGCGCCGCCGAGGCCCGGCAGGAACTGACGCATATGCGCTCGACCTTGTGTGAAGTCGCTGCGAAATATGATATGGCACTGCTTGCCGCATCTACCCATCCGTTCGCGCAGTGGGATAATCAGAAACATACCGATGGCGAACGCTACAACACGATTGCGCGGGACTTGCGCACTGTGGTTGATCGGCTGCTGATCTGCGGGATGCATGTCCATATCGGGATCGAGGATAATGATCTTCGGATCGAACTGATGGCACAGGCCAGCTACTTCCTGCCGCATTTGCTTGCATTGACGACAAGCTCGCCATTCTGGCGGGGCAGGGACACGGGGCTTCAGACCTTCCGGCTTTCGGTGTTTGATAATCTGCCGCGCACCGGTTTGCCCGAAGTGTTTGGTTCATGGGCGGAATATCGCCGCCATGTCGATATGCTTATTCAGGCAGGGGTGATTGAAGACGGCACCAAGCTCTGGTGGGATCTGCGTCCGAGTGACCGTTGGCCAACGCTTGAAATGCGTATTGCTGATGTTTGTACGGATCTTGAAGATGCGATTTGCGTCGCATCCATTACGCGTTGCGTGATGCGGATGCTCTATCGGCTGCGGCGCAACAATCAGCGCTGGCGGATTTATTCCAACATGCTGGTGCGCGAAAACCGCTGGCGGGCCTGCCGCTATGGCAGTGATCCGGGTGACAAGGCAGGGCTTATTGATTTTGGTCGCGCAGAGATTGTCCCTTATGCCGATCTGGTCGAGGAAATCCTCGAGCTGATCCGGCCTGATGCAGAATTCTTTGGGTGTGTGGCCGAAGTCGAACATGCCCGCGAAATCATCCATCGTGGTACAAGTGCCCGGCGCCAGCGTGAGATTTACAATGCCGCAATCGAGCAGGGGGCAAGCCCGAACGACGCATTGCTTGCCGTGGCAGACCGTCTGATTGAACGAACAGTGCCCGGATCGGGAATTGCTTCCTAACGACACTTGTCAGCGGGCAATCCATTGAGTATCGTCGCGCCGCATTAAAAATTTCGCGCACCGGATATCCGCTGTGCAATCCATCATCGGAGAAGAATTGATGACCGAAGTCGGTGGTATCGCAGCCGATCAGCTTGCGAGCTATGTAGAGCGTATCGAACGCCTCGAAGAAGAAAAAGCCAACCTGATGGCTGACATCAAGGAAGTCTATGGCGAAGCCAAGGCATTGGGCTATGACGTGAAAATCCTGCGCCAGATCATCCGCCTGCGCAAAATGGAAGACCACGAGCGCACCGAACAGGAAGAAATCCTCGAGGTTTACAAACGCGCACTGGGCATGAGCTGACACTTTTTGTCAGTAGACATACACGATCCCATGAAGCCCGCTTTCGAGCGGGCTTTTGTTTTTGTAAGATTTCGCCATGGAAACAAGAACCCGCCCCCAAATCACATCTGAAGTCACAGCTGGCGTCTGTCGGCTCTTGTATCATCACCAGATGGCTTGTTTGACAGAGCTGCGTCTGGGTAATGGTCGGCGACTGGATGTTTTGGCATTGGGGGCAAAGGGGGAATTGTGGGCGGTTGAGGTCAAATCTTCTGTGGAGGATTTCCGGGTCGATCAGAAATGGGAAAGCTATCTTGATTATTGCGACCGGTTTTTCTTTGCCGTGCCGATGGAATTTCCAAAGGAACTGATCCCTGACAATGTTGGTTTGATCGTTGCAGATCGATATGAAGCCGCGATCATTCGCCAATGTGAGGGATGCTCACTTTCGGCAGCAAGGCGCAAGAAGCTTCTGATTTCGTTTGGTCAAACCGCCGCTACCCGTCTTCAGGGTGGGGGAAGCGATGCGGTGTTCATCACCTGATCGGGTTCAAAACAAAAGGCCCTGAAACATGTTCAGGGCCTTTGTCGATCAACGGGGTTATTCCGCCGCCTTAAGGTGTTCTGGCGGGTTGCGGAATTGTTCGATCAATTCTGCCTCGCGCTTTTTGACCTTGTCGATATTGCCATCCTTGATGTGGCCATAGCCACGGATCTGTTCGGGCAGGGCAAGCAGGGCATTGGCAATACGGGCATTATCCGCATTCAGGCCATCAATGACTTCGGTCACGAGTTTCTCGTAATCGGCAATCAGCTGGCGTTCCATCTTGCGTTCATGGGTGCGTCCGAACGGATCAAGTGCGGTTCCGCGCAGGAACTTGAATTTCGCAAGAACACGAAACACACTCATCATCCAGGGACCATAGGTGGACTTTTTAAGCTGACCGCTTTCCGGGTCCTGCGTGGCAATGGCAGGCGGTGCAAGATGGAAGTGGATTTTGTAATCGCCAGCAAAATTCTTTGCCACTTTCTTCAGGAACGCCGGGTCCGTGTAAAGACGGGCAACTTCGTATTCGTCCTTATAGGCCAGCAGTTTGAAGTAATATTTGGCAACCGTCCGCGACAGTTCGTCTCCGTCCCCAAGCCGTTTTTCCGCAGCACTGACTTTATCGACCAATGCAACAAAACGATCGGCATAGGCCGCGTTCTGATAATCGGTCAGGAAGGACCGGCGTTTGGCAACGATTTCGGAAAGGTCGGTTGCAATCGGATGGGCTTCGGTTTCGTTCGGACCGACGACTTCGATGACGCGTTTGGGATCATGGGCATAAAGGCGGCCCCAATGGAAGGACTGCTTGTTCATGTCCACAGCAACGGCGTTAAGTTCAATCGCCTGCATCAGGGCTTCTTCGCTGATCGGGATCAGGCCACGCTGCCAGGCAACACCAAGCATGAACAGGTTGGTTGCAATCGAGTTGCCCATCAGACGGGTGGCAATGTCGCTGCCTTCGACGAAATGAACCGCATCCGCCCCGCAGGCATCGTTGATGACTTTCATATGCTCGTTGGTTCTGAGCTGGAAGTCCGGATTGCGGGTAAAGGCACCGGTGACGGTTTCATGGGTATTAATTACTGCCTGGGTGAAGTTGCGGCGCATCTTGGCAAGGCCCTCAAAACTTGCCGCCACCAAAAGATCACAGCCCAGAACCACGTTTGCTTCACCCGCCGGAATACGCGCGGCATGCAGTTTGCCCTGGTCATTGGCAAAACGGATATGGCTGACCACAGCACCACCTTTCTGGGCAAGACCGGCCATATCAAGGCCGACAATGCCTTTGCCTTCGATGTGGGCTGCCATGCCAAGCAATGCGCCAATGGTGACAACGCCCGTACCACCAACACCGGTGATCAGCACGGACCATGGATCATTGATATCCGGCAAGGTCGGACGTGGAAGGCTGGCAAGAACGGCATCACCTGTTTTGTCGCCCTTTGCAGCTGCTTCAGGCTTGCGGAGCGAACCGCCTTCGATGGTCACAAAGCTCGGGCAGAAGCCATTCAGGCAAGAGAAATCCTTGTTACATGCGGACTGGTCAATCGCACGTTTACGGCCAAACTCGGTTTCAACCGGGACAACGGCAAGACAGTTGGATTTCTCACCGCAATCGCCACAGCCCTCGCACACCAGATCGTTGATGAATACACGCTTGGGCGGATCAATCATCAGCTTGCGCTTCCGGCGACGGCGTTTTTCGGCCGCACAGGTCTGATCAAAGATCAGGATCGTAACGCCTTCGATTTCACGAAGCTCTTTCTGCGTATTATCAAGCTCGTCACGATGACGGATATCAACGCCGGGCGCAAAGTCCGCGCCCATCGGGTATTTGTCGGGCTCGTCCGATAGAACGATGATGCGTTTGGCACCTTCGTCAAACATCTGGCGCGTGATCTGCGGAACCGTAAGCGGACCATCAACCGGCTGCCCGCCGGTCATGGCAACTGCGTCGTTAAACAGGATTTTGTAAGTGATATTGACGCCTGACGCGACGGCCGCACGGACAGCAAGCGAGCCGGAGTGATAGTAGGTACCATCGCCAAGGTTCTGGAAAACGTGCTTTGTGTGGGTGAACGGGGCTTGGCCGATCCATGTCGCACCTTCGCCGCCCATATGGGTAAAGGTTTCGGTGGATCGATCCATCCAGTTGACCATGTAATGGCAACCTATACCGGCCATGGCGCGGCTGCCTTCGGGCACCTTGGTTGAACTGTTATGCGGGCACCCCGGGCAGAACCATGGAATACGCGCGACATCCGGGCGCGGTTCGGCGATTTCCTTTTCTTTTTCAGCAAGCCAGTTGATGCGTTCATGGATGGCCGGGCTGTCATAGAAACGCTTGATGCGTTCGGCCAGAACCACAGCAATCCGGGCCGGGGTCAGTTCATCCATGGATGGCAGGATCCATTCGCCTTTTTCGTCGAACTTGCCGATCACCGTCGGGCGCACATCTTCGCGCCAGTTATAAAGCTGTTCCTTGACCTGGTTTTCCATCACCGCGCGTTTTTCCTCGACGACGATGATTTCCTCCAGCCCCATGGCAAATTCGCGAACGTCATCGCGGTTAAGTGGCCAGCTCATGCCGACTTTCAAAACGCGAATACCGATCTTGGCAGCATCGGCTTCGGAAATGCCGAGATCGTCAAAGGCCTGCATGACATCAAGATAAGCCTTGCCCGCAGTAATAATGCCGATACGGGCATTCGGGCTGTCGATCACGGTTTTATTGAGCTTGTTGGCGCGCGCATATGCCAGTGCGGCATATAGCTTGTATTTCATCAGGCGGTGTTCCTGTTCCTTTGGCGTATCAGGCCAACGGATGTGAAGACCACCTTCGGGCATCGCAAAATCTTCGGGAATGATCGGGGTGATGCGATCCGGCGCAACATCGGCAGCGGCCGAACTTTCGACCGTTTCTGCGATGGTTTTCATTGCCACCCAGCAGCCGGAATAGCGGCTCATCGCCCAGCCATGAAGACCGAAATCAAGAATATCCTGCACACCTGACGGGTTCAGAACCGGGATCTGCGCATCGATAAAGGCATATTCGGTCTGATGGGGCAGGGTGGATGATTTGCAACTGTGGTCATCCCCGGCCAGAACCAGAACACCGCCATGTTTTGAGGTGCCAGCATGGTTGGCATGCTTGAACACGTCACCCGACCGGTCAACACCTGGGCCCTTGCCATACCACATGCCAAAGACGCCATCATATTTGGCGTCTTTATACATATTCACCTGTTGGCTGCCCCAGACGACGGTCGCAGCCAGGTCTTCATTCACACCGGGCTGAAATTCGATTTGCTGTTTGGTCAGGAATTTCTTGGCACGCCAAAGCTGTTGATCAAGGCCACCCAGCGGCGATCCGCGATAGCCTGAAATGCAGCCAGCAGTATTCAACCCCGCGCGCGCATCCAATTGGCGCTGCATCAGGGGCAAGCGTACCAGCGCCTGAATACCCGTCAGGTAAACACGACCTTCTTCGAGCGTATATTTGTCGTCCAGGCTGATTGCCGCCAATTGTGCCATGACCGGTCTCCCTTGGGATCTCTCTGATATGCGGGGTCATTTCGGGCCGTTCGCACTGCATTTATTGATATGGGTGTTATTGCAGTGTTTCGGTATGACCTGTTTGTCTTTCATCCGGTGACAGCTTGCGGGACAGATACCGGATACAAGAATGGTAATGAATACTGACCTTTTTTCAAAGTGAACTCGCATCGCAATGCGTAAAACGCCTGATTGCATCGGTTGACGTTGGGTCAACTTATTATTTACTTATTTCAGTACCGATTTACGCGCAATATAATTGCGTCTCTGTTGCGGTGCGAAACTTCACGGCATGTCGAGTCCGGGCTCGGATACACAAAAGGACCGTGTTAAAGTGGCACGGGTTTTGGGTGCTCTGACACCGAGGAGCATAATATGGAACAGCGTGTATCGCTGATTACTTTGGGGGTGGCCGATCTGGACCGGTCACGCCGCTTTTACGAGGACGGCCTTGGCTGGCAAATGACCGAGATGGTCGAAGGCCAGGTGGTTTTCTATCAGTTGTCCAATGGTCTGGCACTTGGTCTTTTCGGTCGCGAAGACCTGAAAAAGGATGGGCATTTTGATGATGATACCGGTGCGACATTTGCGGGGCTGACCCTGGCCTATAACGCGCGCAGCGAAGAAGAAGTCGATCTGGTCATGGCCGATGCAGAGAAGGCCGGAGCAAAAATTCAGAAACCGGCCGAGAAAGTTTTCTGGGGTGGTTATTCCGGCTATTTCCGTGATCCTGACGGACATGCCTGGGAGATTGCCTTTAACCCGTTTTGGGAAATTGATCCTGCAGGGAATTTGATCATTCCTCCCAGCAAGGCGGAATAGCACTTGCCAGGGATAGAGGATGCGAAAGAGGGCAGTGCGTGGGTGCTGCCCTTTTTTATGTCCGGATTGCGTCAAATGGCATGGGGGAATGGACTGCAAGGTTGCATCAGGGGGAAATTCGTTTTACACAACTTGAATGTATTATTGGTCGCATTAAAATGAGCGATCAATAGTTGTACGCTAAACAGGGGGATCAGGATCGTGAGTTGGATTGACCAGTTTCAGGGTCTTTCGCGTTTGCCTGACGCCATTCGAAACTATCTCCTTGAAGAAAGCAAGATCGTTACGGTTCCGGCCAATACGGTCATTTTTGGCCCGGGAAAGTCGCCGGAAAATTTGTTGTTATTGCTCGAAGGAACCGTTCGGGTACAGCAAACGTCAGATGCCGGACGCGAAATTGTTTTATATCGGGTGCATGCCGGGGAAAGTTGCGTCCTGACCACCGCCTGCCTTCTGGCCTATGAGGACTATTCCGCAGAGGGTATCGCCGAGACACAGACCCGCGCCGTCGCAATACCCAGAGCAGCCTTTGACAAACTGGTGTCTGATTCCATCGAGTTTCGACAGTTTGTGTTCACCGCCTATTCCAAACGCATCACCGACCTGTTTGTTGTGATCGAGGAAATTGCCTTTCGCAGACTTGATATCCGACTGGCACAGAAGCTGATTGAACTTTGTGGGGCTGAGGACACAGTACTTTCAACCCACCAGAAGCTGGCAGTCGAACTGGGAACAGCCCGCGAAGTCGTGTCGCGGCAATTACAGGAATTCCAGCGGCGCGGCTGGATTGAGCAAACCCGTGGCACAATAAGACTGATCGACCGTGACGAGATCGGCAAGCTTGCAAAAAGCTGATGTCGCAATGTTTTCCGGCTTTTGCAGGATATTTTTATTAATACATCATGATGTTTCGTTGTTTGGTGACAAGGTCACTGAACACCCAGGCCAGAATGCATAAAATGAACGGCATAACATGATGATTTGTTCGGAAAAGCACCGAACAGGGCTCATCCCAACCTTGTCTGTCCTGCGCTGTGAACCACAACTTGCAGGCCGTACTGTTTAGGAGGAATTATGTCTGATTACCCGGTAAACATGTCTGTAAATCCAGTCGTATCAGCATTCTTTGATCCTGATACCAACACGATCAGCTATGTGGTCAAGGACCCGGAAAGCAACGCCTGTGCTGTTGTTGATTCCGTGATGGACATTGACTATGCGGCAGGCCGGATCAGCTTCGACCATGCTGACAAGATCATTGCCTTCATCAGGGAAAATGATCTCAAGCTTGAATGGATTATCGAGACCCATGTTCATGCCGATCACCTCTCGGCAGCGCCATATATTCAGGAAAAGCTGGGTGGCCAGCTTGGCATTGGTTCACAAATCACCGTTGTGCAGGACACCTTTGGCAAGGTGTTCAACGAAGGCACCGAGTTCCAGCGTGATGGCAGCCAGTTCGATCGTCTGTTCGAAGATGGCGACACCTATCAGGTCGGTTCGATGACCTGCTTTGCGATCTACACGCCGGGACACACGCCGGCATGCATGGTCCATGTCATGGGTAATGCCGCCTTTGTGGGCGATACATTGTTCATGCCGGACGGTGGTTCAGCACGTGCTGACTTCCCCGGCGGGGATGCGGGAACTCTCTATGACAGCATTCAGAAATTGCTCGCGCTGCCAGACGATATGCGTTTGTTCATGTGCCATGACTATGGTCCGAATGGCCGGGAAATCCGTTGGGAAACAACGGTCGGCGAGGAAAAGCAGAACAACATTCATGTTGGTAACAACAAAACCCGCGAAGAGTTCATCGCCTTCCGTACCGAGCGCGACGCGCAGCTTGATATGCCGCGTCTGATCATTCCGTCTCTTCAGGTCAATATGCGTGCGGGACGACTGCCAACCGATGAAAGCGGTCATCAGGTTCTTAAAGTGCCGGTCAACGGCCTGTAATTGTCGGGAGGATCACCCATGGATACCAGAAAGATCAGTGACGGGATTTCGGTCAGTCCGCAAATCACGCCAGATGATGTCAGCGAGATCGCCAAACTTGGCTTTCGGTCGATCATTTGTAACCGGCCGGATGGCGAAGGCGCGGATCAGCCGACCTTCGACGAAGTTGCCAGAGCCGCTGTCAAGGCAGGACTGGAAGCACGCTATCTTCCGATTGTGTCGGGAAAGGTAAGTGATCGTGATGCCGATGATTTTGGTCAGGCGCTTGATGCATTGCCAAAACCGGTATTTGCCTATTGCCGGACCGGAACCAGATCGGCAACGCTCTGGTCGCTAAGTCAGGCGACCCGTCTTGGTGCCAGTGAAATTCTGCGCGCAACCAAGGCCGCAGGCTATGACATGGGCGGCGTTGTTCGCCGTATCGTTAATGGTGGCAAAACCCCGACCGATAATGGCGATGCCCGCTACGATGTCGTTATTGTCGGTGGCGGGGCTGCTGGGATTTCCGTTGCGTCAAGTTTGCAGGCCCGCCGTTCGGGGCTTGAAATTGCAATCATTGATCCGGCCGACATCCATTATTATCAGCCGGGCTGGACGATGGTGGGCGGTGGTGTCTTTGATGCAAGCACCACGGCACAGACGATGGGATCACTGATCCCGAAGGGTGTTCACTGGATCAAGGCGGCTGTTGCTGCATTTGAGCCAAAGGATGATGCCATCGTTCTTGATGGTTGCCGGGTGGTTAAGTATGGCCGTCTGATCGTCTGTCCCGGGCTGAAACTTGACTGGCATCGTATTGAAGGTCTGGTCGAGACATTGGGCCGCAATGGTGTGACGTCGAACTATCGCTATGATCTGGCGCCTTACACGTGGGAACTGGTATCGTCGATGCGTGAAGGCGAGGCGGTGTTTACACAGCCCCCGATGCCGATCAAATGCGCCGGTGCCCCGCAAAAGGCGCTCTATCTGTCGGGCGATCACTGGTATCGCAATGGTGCGATCAACAACATCAATATCGGGTTTTATAACGCCGGTGGCGTGTTGTTCGGCGTAAAGGACTATGTTCCGGCACTTGAGAAATACATCGACCGTTATGGCGCAGAACTGAATTTCTTCCACAATCTTGTGGCGATTGACGGTGTTGCGAAAAAGGCCTGGTTTGATGTGGTCAAACCAGATAGCGCGGTCCAGCGGGTCGAGAAATCCTTTGATATGATCCATGTCTGCCCGCCGCAAGTCGCACCGGACTTTATCCGGGTGTCACCGCTGGCGGATGCTGCGGGATGGGTCGATGTTGATCAGTCAACGCTGCGTCATAAAACCTTTGCCAATATCTGGTCGCTTGGCGATGTGATGAATGCACCCAACGCCAAAACGGCCGCCGCTGCGCGCAAGCAGGCACCTGTTGTTGCGGAAAATGTTGTCGCCGATATCGATGGCAAATCACCGATTGCACAATATGACGGTTACGGTTCCTGTCCGCTTACGGTCGAGCGTGGCCGGATCGTTCTGGCCGAGTTCGGATATGGCGGCGCACTGCGACCATCCTTCCCGAAATGGCTGATTGATGGCACGCATCCGTCACGCCTTGCATGGTTGCTTAAGGAAAAGATCCTGCCTCCGATTTATTGGAAAGCGATGCTGCGCGGCAAGGAATGGATGGCAAAGCCGGAAAAGATTTCTGCCAACTGACCAATGATGTCGGGGGCGCTTGTCACCCCCGATTAACTCTGATCGAAGAGATCAATCGATGCTTTTGAAGTCGTTTGTAAAATATATTCCCGTCCTGGATTGGGGGCGGCGCTATGATCGGACCGCGTTCGGGAATGACATGGTCGCTGCCATCATTGTGACGATCATGCTGATCCCGCAATCGCTGGCCTATGCGCTTCTGGCAGGCTTGCCACCCGAGGCGGGGTTATATGCATCGATTGTACCGATCATTCTCTATGCGATCTTCGGAACCAGCCGCGCGCTTGCCGTCGGGCCGGTTGCCGTCGTTTCCCTGATGACGGCGGCCGCCATCGGCAATGTCGCCCAGGCGGGAACCATGGGCTATGCCGTTGCTGCCCTGACACTGGCGGCTTTATCTGGTGCCATTTTGCTGACGATGGGGGTGTTCAAGCTTGGTTTCCTTGCGAACTTTCTGTCTCATCCGGTAATCGCGGGTTTTATCACGGCATCGGGCATCCTCATTGCCGCAAGTCAGCTCAAGCATATTCTGGGTGTGAATGCCGGTGGTCATAACCTTTGGGAAATGGTGATGTCGCTGGTCGACCATCTGCCATCGACCAACCTGATCACGTTGCTGATCGGCGGGATGGCGACCGTATTTCTGTTCTGGGTTCGCAAGGGGCTCAAACCTGCCTTGCGCAAGATCGGCGTTGGTGCACGTCTTGCAGATGTCATAACAAAGGCGGGTCCGGTTGCTGCCGTCGTGGTGACGACATTGGCAGTCTGGAAATTCCAGCTTGCGGATGCCGGGGTGAAAATCGTTGGAGATGTACCGCAAAGCCTGCCACCACTGACCATGCCGGATTTTTCGATTGGTCTGGTTTCCGATCTTCTGATTCCGGCACTTCTGATTTCGGTGATCGGTTTTGTTGAATCGATCTCTGTGGCCCAGACGCTGGCTGCAAAACGTCGTCAGCGGATCAATCCGGATCAGGAACTGATCGGTCTTGGCGCGGCAAACCTTGGTGCCGCTTTTACCGGTGGCTATCCGGTAACCGGGGGCTTTGCGCGCTCTGTCGTGAATTTTGATGCCGGTGCCCAAACGCCTGCTGCCGGGGCCTTTACCGCAGTTGGTCTTGCGATTGCCGCGATTGCGCTGACCCCGCTGGTTTATTTCCTGCCAAAGGCAACTCTGGCTGCGACCATCATTGTGGCGGTGCTATCGCTTGTGGATTTCTCGATCCTTAAAACCAGCTGGCGCTATTCCAAGGCGGATTTCGTTGCTGTTCTGGCAACCATTCTTCTGACCCTTGGTTTCGGGGTTGAGGTCGGTGTGACGTCCGGGGTGGTGCTGTCGATTGGTTTGTTCCTTTACAAGACATCGCGTCCACATATTGCGGAGGTCGGTCTGGTTCCGAGTACCCAGCATTTCCGCAATATCAAACGCCACAAAGTGATCACTGATCCCTCGGTTCTGACAATCCGGATTGACGAAAGCCTGTATTTCGCCAATGCCCGTTTCCTTGAAGATTACATCCTTGATCGTGTGGTCGGTGATGACCGGCTCAAGCATGTCATTCTGATGTGTTCGGCGATCAACGAGATTGATCTGAGTGCCCTTGAATCGCTTGAAGCGATCAATCACAGACTGGATGAAATGGGGATCACCCTTCATCTGTCCGAGGTCAAGGGCCCGGTGATGGATCGCCTGAAATGTGCCCATTTTCTTGATGAACTGACCGGGAAAGTCTTCCTGTCGCAATATGACGCGATGAGTGATCTGTATAAGGCGCCGCTGGTCTCCGTCGCCTCAGTCACGCAAGAAGATGGCGATGAAAAGCCTGCGTCAAAGGCTGTTTGATCGCCACGATAAAACGACAAAAGCCCGGCAGTGCGTATACCGGGCTTTTGTTTTTTTGGTCAGGCCTTTCGTTTCCCAAGGTGGGTCAGCAGATAAATCAGCCCCCCAGCCAGCAGCCCCCAGAACGCACCTGAAATCCCGTAGAATGTCAGTCCGGCGGCCGTAACGATAAAGGTCACAGCCGCAGCTTCTCGGCCATCTTCTTCCTTGAAGGCGGCAACGGTTGATCCGGCAAAAGCCCCGATCAGGGCAAGCCCGGCAACTGCTTCGATAAGGATGCTTGGTGCCAGACTGACAAAGGCGGTGACCAGGCCGGCAAGCAATCCGAAGACGATATAGAAAACACCGCCCGAAATTGTTGCCCAGTAGCGTTTTGATGGGTCAGGATGGGCGTCCTTGCCTGCACAAAGGGCCGCCGTAATTGCAGCAAGGTTAACTGCATGTCCGCCAAATGGCGCGGACAATAGTGAAAAGATACCGGTTACAGTGAAAAGAGGACCCGGCGGTGTATCATAATCATTGGCCCGCAAAACAGCCGTCCCCGGAATATTCTGCGATGCCATGGTGACAATGAACAGCGGCAGGGCAATACCGATCAGGCCGCTTAACGTGAATTCCGGTATGACAAACTCGACCGGCGGGGCGATTGAGTTACCAAGATCGGCAAGGGCGCTTTCCGGAAACTCCACGCCAAAGATCATGACAGCAATAAAGGCCAGAAGAGCCGCAGGAACCGCCAATAGACGATTGAAACGCCCGACGACCAGCCAGGCAACGGCAATTGGCAGACCAAGCAATGGATTAAAGGCAACGGCCTTGACCGGCGCAAGGCAAAGTCCCAACAAAACTCCGGCCAGCATCGCATTGGCCAGCGGGGCAGGGATGCCCGCGACCGCGCGACCCAATGGACGCCAGACACCGCTTATAACGATCAGGATCGCACAAACGATAAAGGCACCGACGGCAACGGCAAATCCCCCGTCAACTGCTCCGGACGTCGCCAAAAGTGCTGCTCCGGGCGTTGACCATGCAATGCTGATCGGCATGCGGGTTTTGAATGACAGGACGATCGCACATAGACCCATCGAAACCGAAAGCGCCATAAGCCCGGACGCCGCCTGTTCGGGCGATGCCCCGACGGCAGTCAATCCCTGTAAGACAACAGCAAATGAACTGGCAAACCCGACAAAACCGGCCAAAAGGCCCATGAAAATACTTTGAGGCGAAATATCCCGCAGCATGATGGCTCCGACATCTGACTATTCTGAGTTGCGCGATGGCGCGGTTTTCGAACCTAGCGGGAAGTTCTTGATTTCACCACAAAAATAAAGGTCCCGAAGCTCTTGGCTCGGGACCTTCATACGTGGTTATGTTTTTTTGATCAGCGCTCGGTGATTTTGAACTCGATACGCCGGTTTCGGCGATAGGCGATTTCATCATCGCGGTTATCAAGGGGCTGATATTCACCAAAGCCCGCTGCAACCAGACGATTTGGCGGAACACCCTGATCAATCAGGAACTTGACCACCGAGATGGCGCGCGCGGCTGAAAGTTCCCAGTTCGATGCGAATTTCAGGTTCCGAATTGGCACCTTGTCAGTGTGGCCGTCAACGCGCATGACCCAGTCAATATCGTCGGGGATATCCGCCGCAATGGTTTTAAGCGTCTCGCCAAGTTTGGCGAGCTGTTCCTGACCGCCTTCGCCCAGATCCGCAGAACCCGATGCAAACAGGACTTCTGACTGGAAGACAAAGCGATCGCCAACCACACGGATATCCTGACGGTCGCCAAGGACCTCGCGCAGGCGGCCAAAGAATTCCGACCGGTATCGCTGCAATTCCGCGACCTTGGTTGCCAATGCCGCGTTCAGGCGCTGCCCCAGATTGACGATCTGGGCTTGCTTGTCGGCATTTTCACGTTCGGATGCTTCAAGGGCTGCTTCGATCTTCTGCAATTGCTGGCGCAGTGCCAGCATCTGCTGGTTCAGCGCGGCAACCTGTGCCTGTGCCTCGGTGCTCAGGTTTTTCTGGGTTTCCAGTTCGGCCGCACGCGATGCCAGAAGGGCAGAAAGTTCTTCGATACGGGCATCCTGATCCGATATTTTTTCTTCGCTGTTGCTGCGCAGTTCGGAAAGCTCGGTTTCCTTGTCTTCAAGTGAGGCAAGGGCAGCCAGAAGCTTTTTCTCGATCTCGTCAGCAGAAAGCTTGGCATCAGAAAGCTGCGTCGCCAATGCAGCCGCACGCGCCTTAAGATCATCACGCTGGTCACTGGTGTTGGAAAGTTCAGTGGTCAACTGGGTTAGTTCCAGTTCCATCCGCTGGTTATTTCCACGTTCAAGCGACAAAAGATTGGTCAATTCATTGACCTGTGCAGTCAAATCACTCAGCGCTTCATCACGACCCGAAAGAGCCGCGCCAAGATAGACCTGCGCAATCACGAAGATCATCAAAAGAAAGATGATCACCATCAACAATGTTGCCAGCGCGTCAACAAAGCCCGGCCAGGTATTTACATCGCGGTTACGACGGCGCGAAAGCCCGATCATGCGATCAGCCCTCCTCGGCGATGGCGGCGATGGTACGGGCCAGAAGTTTGATTTCGCTTCTGATTTCCTGTGTGGATTGCTGGCGGCCGATGGTCAGTTCTTCGGCGACACGGCTCAACTGGTTGTCAAGCGAACGGATATGCGCACGCGTGTTGTCATCAATGCCAAAGCTGCCCATTTTCATGGAGTCTGCAAGCTGATCAAGAACCGGTTTCAGATGCATCTGGTTTTCGGCCAGCTTGACCATCAATTGCTGCTCGGCTTTCATCTGATCGGTGAGGGTCGACAATTTGTCAGCAAGATCAATCAGGGTGTTATGCGACTTGATCTGCGAGCTTTCAGAACGCTGGATCGAGTTCTGCAAGCCTTCCATATTGTCAGCCATCTGTTCGATCAGGGCCGAAAGATAGGCCGGAACCGATTGTTCGCCATCCGAAAGTGCGCTGCCCGAACCCAGACGGGTAAAGCTTGAAAGCCATTCTTCAAGATCATTGAAGAAACGGTTCTGTGCCTGACCAGCCTGCATATCAAGAAGGCCAAGGGCAAGCGACCCTGCCAGACCAAACAGTGATGACGAAAACGCTGTGCCCATACCACTTAGCGGTTCAGACAGGCCTTCCTTAAGATCGGAGAACCAGAGATCAAGGTTCGACCCGCTGCCGACATTGACATTCCCAATGACATCCGCGACCGAGTTGACGGTCTGAAGCAGGCCCCAGAACGTGCCGAGCAGGCCAAGGAACACCAGAAGTCCCACCACATAGCGCGACAATTCGCGGCTCTCATCAAGGCGCGAACGAATGGAATCAAGGATCGTCCGGGTCGATGTGGTCGAAAGCTGCGGACGATCACGGCGCTGTTCGGCCATCATGCTGGCCATCGGAGCCAGAAGTTTCGGCGGAACCTGTGATGTCAGGCCCGGACGTGACCGACGGAAATCCTCGATCCAGGTTACTTCCGGTGACAGGCTTGCCGCCATGCGGAAGGTATAAACAACCCCGACCACAAACACGCCAAGGATCAGACCATTGAGAACAGCATTGGCCATAAAGGCATCAGACAATGTTGGGAACAGCAATGCGCCGACCCCGACGATAATGGCAACAAAGATTGCCATACGTGTCAGATAACTTCCGGGTTTGGTAATGGGCAGGACCGTGCCTGCACCATTGGCCGAATGACTGCTCATGACGGATTAATCCTAGCGTTGAACGGTTTTGATATCGACGCGATCAGCAGGGCCGGATGGAACGTTCGAGCCAAGGGCACGAACATCAATGCGCGTGGAGCGCACGCCCTGATCGATCAGATAGGAACGGACCTGAAGTGCACGCGAAAGCGACAGTCGACGCGCCTTTGACGCATTCGCCCCGTCACCCTGCGCATAGGCCTGAAGCTGAATGCGAAGGCTGTCATCTTTGTTCATGGCGGCGATCACCTGATCAAGCTCGCTTCTTGCCTGACTGCTGAGTTCAAAGCTGTCGGCGGCAAAGCCTAGGCTGTATTCATCGCCACCACTTGCAGGCATCGGTGCCGGTGCAGTGCTTGCGGGCGGAATAGCGGCTTCCTCAGCAACTGGTTGCGGTGCAGGTGCCGGTTCGGCTTTCGGTGCGGCTTCGGCCATCGCCGGTGCAGACTGGGTCGTATCAGGTGAGGGTGCCGGTGCAGGCGGAACTTCGGTGCTTTTGGCGATCGGTTCAACTACTGGCGCACTTGGTGCGGCGGGGGCTGCGCTGTCCTCGGACAGAAGCGGCGGGGCCTTTGGCGGTTCAATAACTTCGGCTGTTTCGGCCGCCGGCGCTGCAGTCGGGGCTACAACCGGTGCTGCTGCCATGGTCGGTGCCGCAGGTGCAGGTTCCGGCGCCGGTTTGGTCAAGGGCGTTGGCGTATTTGATGCGCTGCTTTCTGCCATAACCGGTGCGGCCGGTTTGCTGCGCGGCGCAGACGTCGGTTCAGGCTGTTGCAGGGCAATGGTCTGGTTTGCACCATCATCCATTGCCGCCGATGCACTCACGCCCGGAACGCCATAAAATTCGGATCGGCTTGGAAATGCGTTGCCACTGCCTGCACCATCAATCACAACGGTTTCATAACCGATGTCATCGCTGCTCGCTGCCCTGGCACCGGCGAACTGGTCGCCTGCAAGGAACTCGGATTTCGGTCTGGTTTCCGGGTAAATCAGATCTCCACCGGGCATCACGATATGTTCGCGCGAAACGGTTGGCGAAAGATATTGCGGCACGGTCGGCTGATCGCCAAACCCGTCTGCGACATCCCAGTTTACCTGTACGCTATTATCAACCGAGACGGGGGAGTATTGCTGTGCGGATGCGTCACTGCCATAGAACACGCCGGTTCCCAGTGCAGCTGCCATCGCAAGCACGGAAATATTGGAATACCCCTTCATCAAATCGCAGGCCCCTTAATACCCTGTGTTTGAAATCGTTTTATAACGTTTTTCTTTTTCACACAGTTTTGTGTCGATCGTTAGGCACCCGCAAAAATTTACCGAATGCCGCCCCTGTTGTCTGGCAGCCCGTTCAAAGGCCACTCAGTACCAAGCACCATAGCTTAGAGACAGGTAATGGACAACCGCTTTGACCGATAAAGCAAAAGGGGCACTTCGGTATTTTCCGAAGTGCCCCTTTCAAAAAACGGTAATAAAAGCGGGATGTTAGTCCGTGATCGCTTTCTTCAGCGTTTTAGCCAGAACCGGCTGGATATAGTCGTTGGCAGCAACGACGCTACCGGTGCCAAGCATATTGGTACCACCGTTAATATCGCGGACATAGCCACCAGCTTCGGTCACGATCAGAAGACCTGCTGCGATATCCCACGCATTGATGTGGGACTCCCAGTAACCGTCGTAACGGCCTGCTGCGACATAAGCCAGATCAAGAGATGCAGCACCCATGCGACGAACACCAGCACAACGATCTATGACCGAATGCAGCTGTTTTTCAAAGGCAGCATGATCGCCATGGCCAAGATGGGGAACGCCACAAGCCAGAACGCATTCGTTCATACGACGGCGGCCGGAAACACGCAGGCGACGGTTGTCAAGAAACGCACCAAGGCCTTTTTCCGCCCAGAAGCACTCATCCTTGGCAACGTCATAGATCATGCCAGCAATGATTTCGTCCCCTTTCTGAAGGGCAACCGAAATGGCAAAATGCGGAATGCCATGCAGGAAGTTGGTGGTGCCATCAAGCGGGTCGATGATCCAGCGATGTTCCGGATCGGACCCCTTGACCTCACCGCCTTCTTCAAGCAGGAAGCCGTAACCCGGACGGGAACGTTCCAGCTCTTCACGCAGGCGTTTCTCGGCACGGTGATCAGCGGCAGATACGAAATCTGCCGGGCCTTTCATCGACACCTGAAGGTTTTCGACTTCACCGAAGTCGCGTTTCAGTCCATAGGCTGCTTTTTCAACAGCCTTGTACATAACGTTGATATTCGCAGAACGACGGGCGGCGCCTCGCACGGCATATCTCCCGGTGTTTGAATTAAAGGGAGGGCAAAAACCCTAAACCAGAGAGCGGATAACGCCCTTAGTCCTTGGCACGCTCGATATAGGTGCCTTCAACCGTGTTCACGACGATGCGGGTACCCGATTCAATATGCGGGGGCACCATCACACGAACACCGTTTTCAAGAACGGCTGGTTTGAAAGAAGAAGACTGGGTCTGACCTTTGACAACGGCGTCGGCTTCAACAATCTGGAAGACAACATGTTCCGGAAGGGTCACGCCAAGCGGCTCGCCTTCGAAGGATTCGATGGTAACAACCATGCCATCCTGAAGATAAACAGCCGGTTCGCCAACAAGGTCAGCATTAATCGTGATCTGATCGTAGGTTTCGCTGTCCATGAAGGTGATCATGTCACCATCGGCAAACAGGTAGGTGTATTCTTTCTGCTCAAGGCGAACCTTTTCGACAGTTTCCGATGCACGGAAACGTTCGTTCAGCTTGGTGCCGGTACGAATGTCTTTAAGTTCAACCTGGTTAAAAGCACCGCCTTTACCCGGCTTCACAGCCTGGCATTTTACTGCACGCCACAGGGCACCTTTATGTTCGATAAGGTTACCCGGACGGATTTCGTTGCCGTTGATTTT
>Ga0207828_100100_pt1 | contig 106014 bp, 107 predicted proteins | sample TtaePargueraPR_11_FD_187276 | JGI IMG/M metagenome (GOLD analysis project Ga0207828, IMG submission 187276) | Aerobic enrichment media microbial communities from Bioluminiscent Bay, La Parguera, Puerto Rico - Tt and P2 (3) (SPAdes) | ecosystem: Environmental > Aquatic > Marine > Unclassified ... | reverse complement strand
CGACGACATCGGCGATCTGGTCATCAATCGCCTTTTCAAGATCAGCCAGTTGCACATCGTCGCGCGGCACGCCATAGACACCGAAACTTGCCAGATCAACCGCGACCGGGTCATAGAATGTCCCGACACTGGTCGCGATGCCCTGATCGACCACAAGCGATTTGAAGAAGCGGCTGGTGGTGCCTGATCCGATAATCTCGCTCAGCACTTCAAGCGGGACGGCATCAGCGGCATTTTCACTGTGATAGGACGGAGCCAGATAATAGCGCGACATGGAGGCCTGCCCGACACGCGGGTCATGCATGGTGACCTTGCGCGGGGCATGCTGCACCGGTTCCTTGACCCGGTTGCGCGTCAGAACATCACCGCGCGGGATGACGCCGTAATATTTTTGGGCCATCGGCAGAAGTTCATCCATCGTAATGTCGCCAGCCACTACCAGAATGGCGTTATTGGGCGCGTACCATTTGCGATAGAAATCAAGCGCGTCTTCGGTCGAAAGTTGCTCCATTTCATGCATCCAGCCAATGATCGACCGGCCATAGGGATGGGCCATATAGAGGCTTGCGCGCATCTGTTCCCCCAGAAGCGCACCGGGATTGTTTTCAATCCTTGATCTGCGTTCTTCGATGATGACGTCGCGTTCGGGCAGCACGACATCGTCAGACAGCTGAAGATTGGTCATGCGGTCGGCTTCCATCTTCATCACCAGGTCAAGACGGTCGCGGGCGATATTCTGGAAATAGCCAGTATAGTCCCAAGTAGTGAAGGCATTGTCATTACCGCCATTGCGCGCAACGATCTTGGAAAAGTCACCCGGTGCAATATCCCTGGTCCCCTTGAACATCAGATGTTCAAGAAAATGGGCAATCCCGGAAACACCGACCGGTTCGTCAGCCGAGCCGACCTTGTACCAGACCATCTGGGTAACAACCGGCGCACGGTGATTTTCCACCAGCACCACCTGCATCCCGTTATCAAGGGTTGCTGTCTGCGGGCTGAAAACCGCCGCAAAGGAAATGTTCGGGATCAATGCCACCATGACCATCGCCAGCAAACTGGCAACAGTGCGTTCACGCATCGAGATTACAGAAAGTCTTGGAATTCTCATTACGTCATCCCATTCCATATCAGGCGTTCATCCCGGATTTCTTAAGTAGCGAATATGACAGAACAAGGGCGCGAAATATCCGCGCCCTTGTCTTTCGTCATCACATTGTCGTGTATCGCATCAAAGCGTGCTGTCAGATCAGAAAATGTCTTCGAGCCAGCCTTTCTGTTTGCGTTCGATAACCGGGGTGTTGCCACCGCCCGAAACACTGTCGCCAAGGGCCTGCTGATCGCGAATACGCTTGGCCTCGGCCGTCGGATCAACGACGGAGTTCGGATCCTGTTTTTCCTGCCAGAACAGCAGGTCATCAACGATGCTTTCGCTTTCACTGATGAAGATCGATGTTTCACGATCCACCGTCGAACGGATTTCCGGATCGGCATATTGCGCACCGGATGCGGAAAGAAGGGCGACCTGCCCCTTGCTTGCCGTGCCGCTGGTGATGTCACGTTTGACCTTGGTCGGGTCATCGCCAACCAGAATGCGGCGCGCCTGATCGGTGGTCGAACCGGTCTGCGGACGCGGTGCACCCGGGTCGGGCACACGCATGGTGAAATCAGGCGGCAGGCTGAGCGGCGCACGCGAGACCACGGCAAACTCGTCCGGGGACTGCTTGTTCAAACCAAAGGTCTCACGGGTTGATTCACAACCGGAAACCCCAAGTGCAAGTCCGCCAAGCAGCGCAATTCTGAAAATACTGGTCGTAAGCTTCCGGGCCATTTGTGCCTCTTTACCACTCCGCAACCGGGATCATGTCACCCGGCCAAAAATTCATCTGGCAGATTTTTTACCGCCAAAAAGGGAATCGATCAACAGTAGCGCGGCACCAACCGTAATTGCACTGTCTGCAATATTGAATACCGGCCAGTGATAACCCGCGACATGAAGATCAATAAAGTCGGTCACAGCCCCGTGACGCAGGCGATCAACAAGGTTGCCAATTGCCCCCCCGACAATCAGAGCCAGCGCAAGACGCAACATGGAATCGCGCGTCCGCCACATCCAGACGCCAAAGCCGATGGTAATCGCAGCCGTCACCGCGATCATCACCCACGGTGCCTGCCCCTGAAACAGGCCAAAGGACACGCCGGGATTCCAGGCCAGAACAAAGTTCATGAAGGGTGTGACTTCAATCACCCGAAACGGATTGGACAAGCCGTCAATCGCAAGGGCCTTGGTCCACTGGTCGACACCAAAAACGATTGCAATGACGATCAGACCAAACACAAAGGCGCGATGTTTCATCGATACTCTTTCTGACTTGCCGGTATCAGCCCTGCAAGATCGCAGGTCTGATACCGCAACCGCATGCCTTATTCGGCTGCGGCAATTCCCATTTCATCAACGGCATCTGCACAACGGTTGCAGACGGTTTTATGCGCGGCATGGCTGCCGACTTCCGGCAGGGTCTGCCAGCAACGTTCGCATTTTTCACCCTCTGCCAGTGCCGATACCACACCAACACCTGCAACATCATCAAGGGTATAGGCACCATCCGGCGCATCACCCGTGATCAGTTCGATGTCAGATGTAATGGCGATTTCGGCAAGATTAAGGCCATCAAGCGCTTCGACATATTCAGCCGTGGCATAAACCTTTGGTGCGGCATCAAGGCTTGCGCCAATGCGTTTTTCCGCACGTTCAAGTTCAAGCGCACCGGTTACAACGCGACGCAGCTTGCGGATTTTCGCCCATTTCGCTGCCAGTGCCTCGTCTTTCCAGCCGTCCGATACCGTGTTGAAGGTTTCGGTATGGACCGAGCTTTCCGCACCATAGCGCGAACGCCATGCTTCATCGGCGGTAAAGCACAGAACCGGTGCCAGCCAGCGCACCAGACAATCAAACACCCGATCCATAACAGTACGGGCCGCACGGCGGCGCAGGCTGCTTGGCGCGTCGCAATAAAGCGCGTCCTTGCGGATATCGAGATAGAAGGCCGACATGTCGAGCGCACAGAAGTTGTGCAATTCGATGAACATGGTGTGGAAGTCGAAATCAGCAGTCGTCTTGCGCACCATATCATCAAGGTGGCTCAGACGGTGCAGGACCCAGCGTTCCAGTTCCGGCAATTCGTTATCCGCAACCCTTTCGGCATCATCAAAACCATCAAGGTTGCCCAGCAGGAAGCGGAGCGTATTGCGCAGGCGACGATAGATGTCGGAATGACGTTCGATGATTTCATGGCTGATGCGCAGATCATCATGATAGTCGGAACTGACCACCCAAAGACGCAGGATATCGGCACCAAGCTTGTTGATGATGTCATTCGGCGCAATGACGTTGCCAAGTGACTTCGACATCTTGCGGCCTTCACCATCAAGCACAAAGCCATGGGTCAGGACGGCTTCGTATGGTGCACGTCCACGGGTGCCACAGGATTCCAGAAGCGAGCTGTGGAACCAGCCACGATGCTGGTCCGATCCTTCAAGATAAAGGTCGGCCGGCCATTTCAAATCCTGACGTTCTTCAAGCACGAAGGCATGGGTCGAACCGGAATCAAACCAGACGTCAAGAACATCGGTGACCTGTTCATAATTCGCCGCATCATATTTATCGCCAAGGAATTCCTGCGGATCACGAGTGAACCACGCATCGGCACCCTCGGCACAGAAGGCTTCGTAGACGCGGTCGAGAACGCCCTGATCGCGAAGCGGCTGACGGGTGTTCTTGTCGATGAACACCGTGATTGGAACGCCCCATGCGCGCTGACGCGAGACGCACCAATCCGGACGGTTGGCGATCATGGAATGCAGACGGTTACGTCCTGCTTCGGGCACGAAGCGGGTTTCATCAATCGCCTTGAGCGCCTTTTCACGCAGGTCGTTATCCTGCATGGAAATGAACCACTGCGGGGTGGTGCGATAAATGATCGGCGCCTTGGAACGCCAGGAGCACGGATAGGAATGCTTGAGACGCCCGCGCGACAGCAATGCGCCAACTTCGATCAGCTTGGTGATAACCGCTTCGTTGGCATCTGCTTCCTTGCCGTTTTCATCATAGATGCGCTTGCCGGCAAACATCGGAACTGTCGGGTAATAGGCGCCGTCACCATCCACCATTTCCGGGATTTCAAGACCGTATTTCAGACCGGTCTGGTAATCGTCCGGGCCATGGGTCGGCGCGGTATGGACAAAACCGGTACCGGTATCGGTCGTGACATAGTCAGCCGCCAGAAGCGGCACATCAAAGTCATAGCCCTGACCACGGAACGGATGCGCCGAAAGCGTGCCTTCAAGCTCAGAACCCTTGAAGGTCGCGACAACCTTGTGACCGGTGATACGACCGTTCTTGCACAGGTCTTCAAGAAGATCGGTACAAACCGCCATCTTCTCGCCAACGGTGGCCCATGCTTCCTCGGCGGTTTCGGTAACCTCGATCACCGCATATTCGATTTCCGCGCCATAGGAAATTGCACGGTTGCCCGGAATGGTCCAAGGCGTCGTGGTCCAGATGACGATGGTCGCGTCTTTGAGCGCTTCGATGCTGGTCGCGGTGACCGGGAAACGCACATAAATGGTTTTGGACGTATGGTCGTGATATTCGACCTCGGCCTCGGCAAGGGCAGTTTTTTCAACCACGGACCACATGACCGGCTTCGAGCCCATATAGAGCGAACCGTTCATCAGGAATTTGCCAAGTTCACGGGCGATGGAGGCTTCTGCCTTGTAATCCATGGTGACATAGGGATTGTCCCAGTCACCCATCACGCCAAGACGTTTGAATTCCTCGCGCTGGACATCCAGCCATTTCTGGGCGAATTCGCGGCATTCCTTGCGGAATTCGGCGATTGGCACATCGTCCTTGTTCTTGCCCTTGGCGCGATACTGTTCCTCGATCTTCCATTCAATCGGAAGGCCGTGGCAATCCCAACCCGGAACATAAACAGCGTTCTTACCCAGCATTTGCTGGGAACGGGTGATGACGTCTTTCAGGATTTTGTTCAGCGCGTGACCAATATGCAGATGCCCGTTCGCATAGGGAGGGCCATCATGCAGGACGAACATTTCACGATCTGCCGAAATACCGCGAATTTTGCCATAGAGGTCCTCGTCCTTCCACTGCGCAAGCAGGGTCGGCTCCATCTTTGGCAAACCCGCCCGCATCGGGAAATCGGTCTGGGGCAGGATAACGGTTTTCTTGTATTCGACACTCATCGTGACGGTCCTGTCGTCTTGAACAAATTAAAAGGGCGAACCCCCGGTGAATTCCGCAAAAAGCGCGCGGATCATAGCGGGTTCGTCGACAAATTCAAATCTTGCCGAGAATCTCTTTGGCAGCAATCACATCCGCCGCGATCTGGGCCTTTAGGGCATCAAGCCCGTCGAACTTCTGTTCGCCCCGGATAAAGCCGTGCAAACGTACCCGGACGCGGCGATCATAGATGTCCTGGTCAAAGTCAAACAGATGGGCTTCAAGCCCGGCATCATCATCACCGCCAAAGCTTGGCCGCACGCCAATATTGGCGACTCCGGGCACCCAGCGTTCGACCGTTTGGCCATCCTTCTCGGAAATCAGGCCAAGCTCGACGGCATAAACACCGAATTTCGGACGCAGATGATCGCCCAGTGCAACATTGGCCGTCGGAAAGCCGATTGTGCGGCCGCGCGCATCGCCATGGGCGACAATCCCGGCAATTTCCCACGGGCGTCCCAAAAGATGGGTGGCATCTTGCGGGCGACCTTCGCGCAGAGCCTGGCGGATGGCAGTTGATGAATAGATCACGCCGTTGTCGTGGGTGACGGCCTCGACCGCAGTAACGCCAAAACCGGACTTTTCGCCAATGGCACGCAGCAAATCAACATTGCCTGCACGGCCCTTGCCAAAACAGAAGTCCCAGCCAACCACGACATGTTTGACACCAAGCCCCGTGACCAGAACCCGTTCAATGAATTCTTCGGCCGTCATCGCCGCGAAATCGCGATTGAATTCGACCTCAAAGAACAGATCGATATCAATGCTGCCGGCAGCCGTTTCGCGATCCTCGGCCGAGGTCAGGCGAAATGGCGGGTCATCGGCACGGAACAACATGCGCGGATGCGGCTCAAAGGTCAGGATCGCAAGCGGCACACCGAGATCGCGGGCAATCAGACGTGCCTGATCGAGAAGCGTCTGATGCCCCAGATGCAAACCGTCAAAATTGCCGATCGCCACAACAGCGCCGCGCGCCTCATCGGTCAGGTTTTCAAAAGATCGAAAAACGCGCATCCGCGCCGGTCTCTCTTTGCTGCTTAATCCATGTCAGCCGATCGCGTATCGGCAAATCCAGCAGGCAGCTATAAAGGGCCCGCCCCCGGAGCGTAAAGACTTTTCCGTCAAAAAAGCATGCCCGATCCTGCATGGCAGATCAGATCAGGACCCAAACCATGCCGATATGGTCCAGACTTTACCGGCACAAGCGGTGTCTGATCCCATACAGGAATTTGGCAAACCGGGAGTCAGGCGCGACTTGGAACCATCACAACGGCCTCACCGGAAATCACGCAGCGATCGCCGACATAGCAATTGGTTTCAAGGATGGCGCGTTTCTTGGCGGGGATGATTTCACGCACAATGACCTTGGCGGTTACGGTGTCGCCAATACGTACCGGCGCCTTGAATTGCAGGTTCTGCGACAGATAAATCGTACCCGGTCCGGGCAGGCGGGTGCCAAGCACGGTTGAAATGAAACCGGCCGAAAGCATGCCATGGGCAATGCGCCCCTCAAACATCGTGGTTTTGGCATAGTCTTCGTTCAGATGGACCGGGTTGGTATCCCCGGAAAGCCCGGCAAACATCACGATATCGGTTTCAGTGACAGTTTTGCCATAGCTTGCAGACTGACCGACCTCAAGATCTTCGAGATACAGCCCCTCCAGTCCGTTCATTTCTTTCATTTCCTGTGGTTCCCTTGCCTGTTCTGGGCCTGTTCTGGCCGAAACGACCGTCGCATTTTCACGTTTATGGTTAATTTTGCATCGCAGCATTTGTAATTTTATTGCGCATTTTGAAATTTGAGCAATCCCTATTTCGTCGAATAGCCAAACCATCCGGCCTTGCAATAAATGAAATTGGTGACACATCAGATACTTGGCTGCTGTGTGGCCCATGCGCAAAAATTCAATAAGGCTGTGAAACAGCCGTTATCGAGGAAACCTGATCCGATGAATATGACAATCGCCGACACCTATGAAATCGCAATGGGCCGATGGAGCCGCCGCTTGTCACGCAGTTTCCTTGATTTTGTTGCCGCCCCGTCTTGCGGGGCACTGGTTGATGTCGGCTGTGGCACCGGAAGCCTGACACTGGCCGCTGCCACCCGTTACCCCAAGGCCGAGATCGTCGGCATTGATCTGATGTCTGATTACATGACCGATGCCCTGCGCAGTTCCGCACCCAATGTACGTTTTGAAACCGGTGATGCATCCGCCCTGCCCTTTGCCGATGACAGCTTTGACACGGCCTTTTCACAATTGCTGTTAAACGATCTGGATGGCCCGGCCGGTGCGGTTGGCGAAATGGTGCGTGTTACGCGCGCCAATGGCCGGATTGCAGCCACGGTCTGGGATCGTATCGGCGGACTGACCTTTATCCGGCTGTTTCTTGATGTTGCCGCCCTGATTGCCGAGGGCGAAGGCGAAGAACTGCGTGCCAGGGTCTTTGACGTTCCCTATCAGAACGAGGATGACCTGTTTGATCTTTGGTCCGATGCCGGGCTGGAAGATGTGGCGACCACCACACTTGCCGTGCGCATGGATTTCATCGATTTTGATGATTACTGGCAATCATTGATGGGCGCGCACAGCCTGATCCGCGACTTTTTCGCCCGTCAACCCGCCGAGATTGCCCATGAAATACAACAAGCCACCATGCGGGCCTATCTTGGTGGCAAGCCCGATGGACGCCGGTCACTGGTGGCGTCCGCGCTTGCTGTGCGCGGGATGGTTCCGGCCTGATCACGGCTGGCGAAATGGCAGCCAAAGCACCCCAAGAAGGCTTTGGCTGTTTTTATCGCGGAACTCTTCAAGACCGATCTGCATGTCATGGTCGTTTGTTCTTGTATGATCAACATAGCTGACAAACAACCGATCCCAAACCGACAGGATATTCCCATAATTGCTGTTGGTTTCGCCCATGACGCTGGAATGATGGACCCGATGCATATCAGGCGTCACGATCAGCATCCTCAGCGCCCGATCAAGGCCCTTGGGCAGATGCACATTGCCATGATTAAACAGGGCAAAGCCGCTAAGCATGCTTTCATAAATCACCACCGCCCAGGGATCGGCCCCGATCAGCAGGACAAAGAACGACTTATACAGGGCTGATGCCACAATCTCGAACGGGTGAAAGCGCACAGCCGTCGAGACATCAAATTCCACATCACAGTGATGTACCCGATGAAACCGCCACAGCAACGGGATCATGTGGGTAAAGCGATGCTGCCAGTAAATTGCGCAATCCAGAGTGATGATGGTGACAAGTCCCGCCAGAACAGCGGGCAGCCCGACCAGATTATTAAGACCCACCCCCTGATCTCGTGCCCAGATTGCCGTTGCAATCATTGCCGCCCCAACGGTAAAGCGCGCAAGGGCGGCACTGGTCAGCAGCAATCCGAAATTGGTCAGCCAGCGCATCGGACGGCGCACGGCTTCCTTTGGGCGATAGGGTGTAACGGCCTCCCACAATGCCATGACGGCAAGAATGGCGGCAAAGATTCCCAGTCGCAGCAATCCGTTCTGATCCATTCCAGTGTGCCTTTGTCGGGTTAAACGATCTGCGATGAGGTGATCACCAGCAATCCAAGTGATAGCGATACCTGCCCTTACGAACAATATCTTGCGCGTCGCAGTGGCTTCACCTTTGTGTTAGATAATAAGTGTTTCGTGATAAAATACACCTTTGTATAGAGTGATCAGGACCAAGGAGGCCCCATGCCACAGCCATCAGGACGTTTTCGGACACTTGCTCTTTCCGTGTTCGCAACCCTGACCCTTGGTGGCATTGCAAAGGCCGATGGCCCACCCTTTGATCTACCGGTTGATTGCCCGAACAATACGTGCAGCATCGTGCATTATGTCGATCATGACCCGGGTCCCGAAATTCGTGATTTCGCCTGTGGCACAACCACATATGACGGCCATCGCGGCACTGATTTTTCAGTTCCCGACGAAGCCACCATGCTCGGTGGCGTTGCCGTGCGCTCGGTTGCCGATGGCACGGTCGTTGCCCTGCGCGAAGGGGTCGAGGATATTGATTCAGGCCGTCTTTCGAAAAACAGCCTTGATGGCATCGAGTGCGGAAATGGCGTTCTGATTGATCACGCTGATGGCTGGCAAAGCCAGTATTGCCATCTGCGCCGCGGGTCGGTCGCGGTCAAAAAAGGGGATCGCGTGACACGCGGACAGATGATTGCCGAAATCGGCATGTCGGGTCAGGCAACTTTCCCGCATCTGCATTTCAATCTGCGCAAGGATGATCAGCTTGTTGATCCATTTAGCGGCACGGCCATGGGGGCCAGCGACCAAAATACCTGTTCGACCGATCAGGCCGCGCTTTGGTCATCAGAGGCCCGCGCGCAACTTACCTATCACGACATCACCCTATACGGGCACGGCTTTTCGATGGCGCGACCCAATGCATCTGATCTGAAGCGCGGCTATGGCAAGCAGACCGAACTGCCGCGCACAAGCCCCGGGCTTTATTTCTGGGCCTATCTGATCGGGGCCAATAATGGTGATGTCATCCGGCTGAGCTTGCAGACCCCGAATGGCAAAGGCGGTCATCGCGATTTTGTCATTGATCAGCCCGATGATCAGGGACCTCGTGCCAAATGGTTCTTTATCAATATGGACCGCCCTGGTGCCGCATGGCCGGCCGGAAACTATTCCGGTGAAGTCACCTTCACCCGGCCCGGGCAACAGGCCCGGATGATCGGGCAGACCAACCTGAGCATCCGCTAGGCGACCAAAACGCTATATCTGCAAAGTAAAAGCGGCCCTGTCCCTGCCATTCAAACTGATCCGGAAACGGATGCAGATCGTAAAGCAACATCAGAAGCCATGTTCTTTTTGCCGTGGCGTGACCGATTTCATGTGCAGGGCGCTACCTATGTCACGACCTATGTATAGACATGGTATTATTAATTGCCTTGGCCGTTCCACAGGAATTAAAATCACATTAGAAAACTGCATTATGCCTTGAATGCGTTCAAAAATGAAATACACGGCACCTGAATGTACAGAATATATGACTGCCTTGCGACCCAGCACGATATCGTACTGGTTCTGATCGCGATTGCGATCGGATTGGGCGGGATCCATACGGCCTTTAATCTTTATGCACGGGCCTGCATGGGCCGTTTGCAACAAAGACTGGCATGGCTGTTTCTGACAGGTGTGGTGACGGGTGGCGGCATCTGGGCGACGCATTTTATTGCGATGCTGGCCTATGATCCGATTGTACCGGTCGGCTATGAACCCGCACTGACCGCAACGTCACTGATCATTGCGATTGCCTCGACAATGCTTGGCTTTGCCATCGCATCCATGACCGGGCCGCATTTGTTGCTGTCGCGTCTGGTCGGCGGCCTTGTTGTCGGGCTTGGCATTTCGGCGATGCATTTCACCGGCATGGAAGCAATGCGTGTCCCCGGCATCATCAGCTGGCATATGGATATCGTGGTTGCCGCGATCCTGATGGGCGCCATTTTCGGGATGGTTTCGCTTTGGCTTGCCGGGCAGGCGCGCACATCGCGTCAGAAACTTCTGGGCAAGGCCAATCTGACGGTGGCAGTTGCTGCCATGCATTTCAGCGCCATGGGGGCCCTAATCATCACCCCCGACCCGACAGTTCCGGTCCCTGCACAGCTGATTTCCCAGCATTATCTGGCGATCGGTGTCGCAATTGTCGCGGCCCTTCTGATTGCAATCGGGTTTGTTACCGCACTGGTTGATCGCCAGATGCGCGACCATGTCAGCAACCGGATGCGTATTCTTGGTGATTCCGCCATCGAGGCACTGGTCCTGACCCAGAACGGGCGGATCGTTGATACCAATGAAAGCTTCCTGCGCCTGACCGACAGCAAACCCCATGAAGTGATTGATCAGGACTTTCTAACGCGCTGGCTACCAGATACGCCGCCTGCGTTCCAGACCGGGAACCTTAACTATATCGAAACGGCCCTGCGTCTGGGCGAGCAGAAAGAATTGCCGGTCGAGGTCATCCGTCGCGAAATTCCCGCCGACGATATTGCCGACGATACGGTCATTTATGGTCTGCGCGATCTGCGTGAACGTTATGCCGCGGAAAAACATATTCGTTTTCTGGCCGAACATGACTCGCTTACACAACTATTGAACCGAACGACCTTTAACGACCGGCTGGCCGAGGCACTGGTTGAGGCTGATGAAACCGGTGTTCCGGTCACAGTCATGTGTGTCGATTTCGACCACTTCAAAGAGCTCAATGACAGTTTCGGTCACATTGCAGGCGATCACGCCTTGCGCGAACTGGGAACGCGGCTTGGCCGACTGGTGACCGATGAAGTCACCATTGCGCGTGTTGGCGGCGACGAATTTGTCGTGTTGCTCCATCATCAGAACCGCAGCGGTGCCAGCAGCATCATGACCCACACCCGCGAAGTCGCGCAGCAGATCCTTGATTGCATTGCATTGCCGATCTTCATCAATCAGGAGAACCGCGCGAAACTGTCGGCCAGCATCGGTGTTGCCAATTACCCTGCAGACGGGGCCGATGCCGAAAGCATCCTGTTCCACGCCGATCTTGCGATGTATCGGGTCAAACAGTCGGGCGGCAATGATGTGGTGTTCTATTCTTCCGAAATGGACGAGGAATACCGGTTCAAACGGCAGCTGGCCTCGAACCTGCGGCTTGCACTGGAAAACGGGCAGCTTGAACTTCATTACCAGCCGCAATGTCACGTCGATGATCAGGAAATCCGGTCCTTTGAGGCCCTGTTGCGCTGGAACGATCCGGAGCTTGGCCAAGTTTCGCCCGGCCGCTTCATTCCGATTGCCGAAGAAACCGGCTTGATCATCCCGCTTGGTGAATGGGTGTTGCGCACCGCCTGTTTTGAGGCCGCCAGCTGGAAAAATCCGCTTGGCATCGGCGTGAACCTTTCGGCAGTACAGCTTCAAAAGCATGAATTACCCGACGTCGTTGCCAGCATCCTTCAAGAAAGCGGCCTTGATCCCAACCGTCTTGAGCTTGAAGTCACCGAAACCGCACTTATTCACAATCCGGCGCGCTCGATGAAGATACTGTCGGATATCAAGAAACTTGGTGTGCGGATTGCGATGGATGATTTCGGTACCGGCTACTCGTCGCTTGCAACCTTGCAGAATTTCCCGGTTGACCGCATCAAGATTGACCAGTCTTTTGTCAATAAACTGGTCGGGAATGCGCAGGCCGGGGCGATTGTGCGCGCTGTGATCAATCTGAGCCGCGATCTGGCGCTTGATGTGATTGCCGAAGGGGTTGAAACCGACGAACAGGAAACCTTCCTGACCGATCATGATTGTCGCGCGGTCCAGGGATACAAATATGGTTACCCTCGTCCGATCACCGACTACCGGCACATTGTGCATCCGCAAGATGATAATGCCAATGCGGCAGAATCCCCGAAAACCGGGGCGAATCGACACCGGGGCATTGAAACGGTTTAAAACCGGTTAGTACAGTTCCCCCCGCCCCTCAGGGGGATCACGTAGGTAAAGCGCCATTTGTGACAAATTCGACGAGAAAAAAGCGACCTTTTCCACGCAGTTGAAAGTTTTTTGACGTTTTTTGAGTCAGAAGCCTTGTATCGCGGCCACTGCCCTGCATATATTTGGTGAGTGCCCTGTCAGGGCATCTGGAAGCTACCTGTCATAAGACGGAGTGAATATGATGAATAAGCGCAAAGCCGTTGCTATCGCCGTTGCCCGTGAGCAGCAAATTGCCCGTTCGATGGAAATCCTGTTCGCAGGCACCATTGTGGCTTTGATTGCATCGCTACTGGTTCTCTGATCCAGTTATTGCCTTCATCATTTCCGGGATATTTTCAAACCACACGGTTCTGAATATACACACCCACAAGTTAGCTTTATGACCAATCGCCACATTTTCACTGCCATCATTACGCGAATTATTTGCCCGGTTGTCTAAGGACACCGGGACGTACCTGTTCGCCTGTTTGATGCATTGAAAATCCGTGAGCATTGTCATGACCAATCATGCTTTTGCTGCGTCCCAAGATGACGCGCAGACTGCCAAATCCGTTTATTGTTTCTCTGTCCATGCTGCTGCAGAACCCGATGTTATGCCGCGTGTTCTTGAACTGTTTGCCAAACGCAATCTGGTTCCAGCCAGCTGGCATTCCACCGTTGCCGAAGGCAATCGCGGGTTTGAGGAACTCCAGATCGACATCCAGGTCCAACAGCTTGAAACCAAGGTTGCCGAACATATCGCGCGCTGCCTGCGTCAGGTGATCCATGTAAATACGGTCCTGACGTCGGAAAAAGGCTATTCAAACTCGGCGCTTAGTGCGTAACCTGTCGATGTCGTGGCGCTGTCGGGAAACCTGACAGCGCAGACCACCCGACAGGAGTGCCCAATTGGCCTATATTGACCATATCATTGCCTGCAATAACGCCAATCTGTCGCGTTATGCGCGTTTCCGCATTGATGATCAGCCGGTCGGGGCGATCCGGTCCGATTTTGCATCGGCCTTGATTGCGCTTGGCACCGATTTCATCCGCGACGAGAACGGCGAATATGGCTTTGCCGCGCATATCAAAACCCCTGAACAGCGCAATGAAGTTCTGGATGCTGCAACCCGCCGCCTGACCGAACAGGGCGTGATCCGGCAATTGCACGGCGAGAAGTTTGATATTCGCAAACGTCTTTCCGACGAACCGCTGTGCCAGCTTGACCGATTTGCCATGCCCTATTTCGGCTGCCGGTCCTGGGGGGTGCATATGAACGGTTTCGTGCGCAAACCCGACGGCATCCATATGTGGATCGCTCATCGGTCCAAGGACAAGCCGACCTATCCCGGAATGCTTGACAATATGGTTGCCGGCGGACACCCCACCGGTCTTGGTTTCCGTGAAAACATGATGAAGGAATGCGCCGAAGAAGCCGGCATTCCCGAAGATCTGTCACGCCATGTTCAGCCGATCGGGGCGATATCGTATCTTTACGAAACCACCGAGGGGCTCAAACCCGATGTGATGGTCAATTTCGATCTGGAATTGCCCGAGGACTTTGTTCCCCGATGTGTTGATGGCGAAGTCGACCGGTTTGAATTGCTACCTCTGACCGATGTCGCCAACATCGTTCGCACCGGCTTTGACTTCAAGTTCAACTGCGCGCTGGTTGTCATCGATTTTCTGATCCGCCACGGATTTCTAACCGCAGATAATGAACCAAGCTACGGTGAGCTGCTCACTGGTCTTCATCGACAGCTCAATTCATAAGTACGCACGTCTGCTTGCACCCGCAACACCAAGAGCCCCTTCGAAACATCGAACGGGTGCTTTTGTGTTTGAGCAGATATCTCTTTGATTACGGGCAGATTTACTGACGCGTATTAGGCCCGCCCATCAGGGCACCAACAGCCATCACCGTCAACTTTGCACGCAGATCGGGATCAAGCTTGTCGAGATCACTTTGCTTACTCCGCAGGGCCTTGACCGCCTCGTTGATCAGTTCCTGTCTGCGATCATCGGCCTCGGTCGGCATTCTGCTTTTCTTTTTGCCAAGCTTGGCATCGGCAGCATTCAGCGCCTTCAGAATTTCGTTATGGGGGTTATCAGCCTGCTCGGTCAGGGTTTCGGCCAAGGCAAGAGCGCGCGCCTCTTCAAGGGACATGCCTTCGTCCTGATGGGCAAGAGCACGGTCTTCAATACGGCGCGCCTGTCTTGCCTGAGCAGCGGTTTGTTCGGCGGTTGCGGCGTCGCGCATCTGAAGGGATTGCGCATCACTATATGCACGAATGGCATCCCGGCCTTTCTTGCCGACAAACACGCGCATCAGTGTTTCCTTGAGCAGTCCCATCAACTGATCCTTTGATTATTTTTCCCGCCTCGGAATTCAACCATTATGCACTTAAAGGGTTTCTAAATCATTTCCCCCGCGCCTTTGCGGAATCTTTGAATGATTTAAATATGTTGTGCCACACGGCCTTCTTCAATTGCCAGAATATAGGCAATCAGGGCTTCGCAATCGGCAGTCTGAAGATGTTCAAGGTCACAGACGAAATCGACATTCCCGCGGGCCGGATCATCCGCATGCCCGACAATACCGACTTTGACATATTCCGCATCCAGCCCGTCTAGTGCCGAAATCAGATCGGCAACACTCACACGGTCCTGTGCCGTCAGCGATGTGCGGATCAACACCAGCATATCGGCATCACAATCAATTGCCTGCATGGCAATGGACTGGGCATCGGAATGCTGGGGGGCAACATCCACATCGAACCCGCCATCGGCAAACAGGGTAGCGACATGTTTGTGATAGGCCTGCTCTTCGTCCGAGGCGGTTGCCAAAAGAAGCCGGGGATGGCGGCCTTCCATTTCGGCAAACCTGGCAAGATTGGTCGCGAGTTGCGGAGATGTCATGATACCTCGCTTGAATTTGCGCCCGACAAACCAAAATGGTGCGGCGGGTTTTCGCATGTTTTGCAACATGCCTTGGGAAACAGTATCCCTTTCAAAACTTGGGCTGACAAGCTCCGGCGTCAAGCCCCTACTACCAGCCAGCCATTTCAAGCGGGTTGACACCAATCACATGACCATGCCCCATCAGGATCACGACATAGATGATCCCGCCCAGCAGAAAATCCTGCCAGCCAAACGCCCCCTTGAACAATCCCGACAGTGAGAAGCGCCGAGTCCCTGCCTGAACCGCCTCCTGCTCGGCTACGCTCATGTCACGCAAACGGATTTTCTCCATCCGCCAGAACCCGATCAGCGCAAAAAGCGCACTGCCCCCGAAAAAGACCAGAGAGACAAAATCGCCATTGGCAACCACATGACCGATCCCCCAAAGGAAAGCCCCCAGCAACAGGGGATGACGGCAGAAACTGTTGATACCAGGCCGATCCGGATCAAAGCCGGATTTGCGCCCGATGGATAACGGACAGGGTTGAAGAATGGCGCTGGCCCACAAGATACAGGCGGGTAGCATGACAATAATCAGCGCCTTTGCCTGCCATATCTGGAAGTCCCACAGCCAAAACGACTCCGAGACGATAACTTCGTGGATAACCCATGCAAATAACAGGGTGGAAAGAACCGAGAAACCAACAACATAAGCTCGATAGCCGACCAGGCCGACAATCCTGTTTCGAAGCAGCCCCGGAATAACGTGTGCCCCAAGGAAAACCGCGACCGAGATGAAAAACCAGACCAAAGTACGATCCCCTCTTTACATTGCTGCTTCAACATGCAAATTGCGCTGTTCCCGCACACGGGTCGGGACGCGAATCTCCAAGACCCTTGCGTTACGAGATATTAGCGGATACCTCTGTATCCCTGTTTGACATCGGACAATAAGCAACTGCCTGCGGCAAGAAAACCGTCAGGCGGGCAACGGAACACGGAATATACTCGAAATGAGCTGGACGCCGGAAAAGATTGAATTGCTGACCTCGCTCTGGAATCAGGGCTGGACCACGGCACGCATCGGTGAAGAACTGGGTGTTGGCAAGAATGCCGTCGTAGGCAAGGCACATCGCCTTGGCCTGCCCAAACGCCCGTCCCCGATTCAGCGTCGTGCTGAGGAAGCGGAACAGAAGAAAGCCCCGGCCCCCAAGCAACAGACCAAAGGCATTTCGATCTTTGATCTTGGGGCTGGCATGTGCCGTTGGCCGTTCGGTGACCCGGGCGATGAAGATTTCCACTTCTGTGGCAAGAAGATCGTGCCGAGCAAACCCTATTGCGACGAGCATTGCGCACAGGCTTACCTGAACGGCAAAAACCCGCGTGAGGATAATCCCCCTGCGCATCAGGGTGCCGGTGGCAAGGGCCCGCAGGCCGCTGCCAAAAAATAAGTTCCGGCCTGGTGCCCAGTGCACCGCCAGAAATCAAAAAGCCGCCCTTTTTACAGGGCGGCTTTTTTTAATGGCTAGATTGGTTGAGCAAACGTTCTATTTGCTTTGCAGGACATATTTGGCAAACCCGTCCTGATCCTCGCCGATGAAGCTGATATTGTCCGGGGCATTGGCCGCAGCCGATGCTTTCGGGCTGGTGACAAACGTGACCTTGTTGGCATCACCAATCGGCGCAAAGGTCCAGTTGCCGTCTGCCTTCGGATCAATTTCCTTTTCGGTCAGGATATAGTTGGCAAGAACCGTGCGGTTTTCATCGGGTGCCTCGACAATGATGGTCGATCCGTCAAGACCGGGGAAATGTCCGCCGCCGCTGGCGCGATAGTTATTGGTCGCAACAACAAACTGTTGGTCGGCCGTGACCGGTTTGCCCTCAAAAGTCAGGTTGACGATACGATGACTGTCAGCGTTGACCAATTCACCAGCCTTGTTGTACCGGGCCGGTTTGGTGACATCAATCTGATAGGTCACCCCGTCAATCACGTCATAGTTATAGGTCGGGAAATCCGGATTGATCAGCGGCTGTTCATCACGGCTGGCGGGGTCAATCTGGTTGAACTGGCCTGCCGACATTTCAAGCCACTCGCGGACCTGGTCGCCATCAAGCAAAACCGCGCGCACCGTGTTCGGATAGATATAAAGATCCGCGACGTTTTTAAGTGCAATCTTGCCTTCGGGGATATCGGTGAAATAGTCCGGTCCGCCACGACCACCCGCCTTGAAAGGCGCACCGGCAGACAGGATTGGAATGCCATCATATTCCGAGCCGTTCAGGATCTTTTCGAGATACCATTTCTGGGCATTGGTCACGATCTGGATCGACGGATCATCGGCGACAAGCGCAAAGAAGCTGTTGATCGGGGCCGAGGTCGTGCCGACACCTTCGCGCATATAGGCGATGGTTGCTTCATGCTCTTCCTTGACTGCGGCAATGATTTCCGGATCAGCTTCGACCAGCGGGGTGATGGTCCGACCTTCGCGCTGATAGATCGGGCGCGCATCCGACAGGCTGTCGACAACTGTCCATTCACCCGCGTCCGAGACATTGAGCTTGAGATCAATCACGCCAAGATGGCTGCCCCAGAAGCCCGGCATGACCGCAGCAACACCGTTGATCGTCCCCTTGGCAAGATCAACGCCTTCAAGATCGGCGAAGGCCTCGGACGGGAAGACGGTATGGGCGTGCCCGAACAGGATCGCGTCAATGCCATCAACCTTTGAAAGGTAATAGGTCGCGTTTTCTTCCATGCCATGGCGTTCCATGGTCGAAAGTCCCGAATGCGGAACGGCAATGACGATATCGGCCCCCTTTGCCCGCATTTCCGGTACATATTTCTCGGCCATTTCGACGATGTCTTTGGTAAATACCTTGCCTTCAAGATTGGCCTTGTCCCACTGCATGATCTGTGGCGGAACGAAACCGATCACACCAACCTTCGCCTTGTGCGACTTGCCTTCATCATCGACAAATTCCCTGTCAAGAAGGACATAGGGTTCGAAATAGGGTTTGTCATTCTCGGCATTGCCATCGCCATCATCGACAAAGATATTTGCACTGACATAAGGGAAATTCGCACCGGCAATCGAGTTCCCCAGAAACTCAAGACCATAGTTGAATTCATGGTTTCCGAGGTTGGCGGCATCATAATCAAGAAGGTTCATCGCCTTGTAGACCGGGTGAATTTCACCCTTTTTCAGACCGCGCTCCTTGGCCATGTAATCGCCAAGCGGGTTACCCTGAATAAGGTCGCCGTTATCAACAAAAACAACGTTCCTGGCTTCACCACGTGCGGTTTTGAGCAAGGTCGCGACCTTTGCCAGACCAACCGTGTCAGATTCCCCATCCCGGTAATAGTCGTAATTGACCAGATGAGTGTGAATGTCGGTGGTCTCGAGAATACGCAGCGAAACTGAACTGTCGGCAAGTGCTGTACCGCTTAACAGCGCCAGCGACAGTCCGATTGCAGTTGCGCCTGTCTTGCGCATGCGCGCTTTGAGGATGGATGTCATGTGTCTTTTCCCTGTTCGAGTGCTCGGTCGCTTTACTTTATTCTTGTTCAGATGGTCAGGTTTTGAAGATTTTGCGAAAAAGATGGGGCAAATACAAATAGAAACGCCCGCGCGATCTGCACGGGCGTTTCCTGATTGAAGTTATCCGCCAAAACGGCTTGTTCAGGCTGGCAAGGCTTCAGGGGATTTATAGCCCCGTATCACTTCGTTACCCGGTTCAGGGTCACTCGGGACATTAAGGGCAAGGACCAGTGACACAAACGCCATTGCTGCCCCAGCAAGGAAGACTGCACTTGGTGAAATCAGCCAGAGCAGTCCGAATGCAGCCGGGATAAAGACCGCAGCAATATGGTTGATCGTAAAGCTCACCCCCGCCGTTGACGAAATATCAGCCGGATCGGCGATCTTCTGGAAATAGGTCTTGATGGCGATTGCCATGGCAAAGAACAGATGATCAATGACATAAAGACCACCGGCAATCACATGGTTCTCGACAAAAGCATAAGAGACGAACACGATAAACAGACCGATATATTCAAAGGTCAATGCGCGGCGTTCGCCCCATTTGCTGATCAGTTTGCCGATCTTGGGCGCCAGGAACATATTGATCGCGTGGTTTAAAAGATACAGCAACGTGATGGTTGCCGCGTCATAGCCGAACTTCTCGACCATCAGAAAGCCCGCAAACACCGTGAAAATCTGACGCCGCGCACCGCTCATGAAGGTCAGGGCATAATAAAGCCAATAGCGTTTGCGCAAGATCAGCTTCTTGGTCTGCGGATGGGCGTCGGCAAATTTCGGGAACGCTCCCCAGACGAACAGTGCCGCGATGATCGTCAATGCACCACCAAACAGATAGACATAGCGATATTCAATTGCGAAGACTTCCAGCATCAGCCAGACAACGCCAAACATCACCAGTGACGAGATCGACTTCGCCGAAAGCTGTTTGCCCATCACGATGGCGGTGCGTTCCTTTTTGACCCATTGCAACGAAAGGGCCTGTTGCATGGTTTCAAAATAATGGAAGCCGATCGACATCAGCACCGTCGTGCAATAAAGCCCGACCACCGTCGGGAAATATCCCGAGATCGCAACACCGATGCCCAGAACAAGCAGCGACAACAGGGCAAAGGTCTGTTCACGCAGTACCAGCAATACAAAGATTGCGGTAAAGGCAAGGAAACCCGGAATTTCGCGCAGGGACTGCAAAATACCGATCTCGCGCCCGGTAAAATCGGCCATCTCGACCGAAAAGTTGTTCAAAAGCGCCATCCAGGTCGAAAAGGATAGCGGCATCGCCGCAGCCATCAGAATCAGGAGCACTTCGGGGTTACGCCATCCCTTATAGACAGGGATGCTTGCCGCATGCTCCCCCGTCACCTCGCCAATCGGGGCGGCGTGATTACTGGCCTCTGGTATCAGTTCTTCCTTGGACATTTTTTCTCCCCGGACAGGGCCGCGTTGGTGGCGGGACCATCGTCACAACTGTTGTTCGTTTGGAATGCGACCAAATTAAACCTGTTGCAGGCCGTCTGTCTTACGATAATCTGCCATCATATATCGCAAACCAGACACAACGGTGGTTGTAGATGCATCGCCCGACCCCGACCGACGAAGCACGTCATATTCGCCCCCGCCCGGCAGAGCTTCCTCGCCCGATTTATGTCCGCATGAGCGACGTTCCCGCCGGATACAGTATCGGCGCACACAGCCATGACTGGTGCCAGCTGATCTATGCATCAGAAGGAACGATGAAAGTCATGACCGAAGCCGGTATCTGGATCGTGCCGCCCCAACGTGCCGTCTGGGTGCCGCCGCATCTTGAACATGCAGTAAGCCATGCGACCTTTACCCGGGCTCGTCATATCTATATCGACCGCCATGCACCGGTCGACCTTCCGGATCGTTGCATGGTTCTTGATGTCAGCCCGCTTTTGCGTGAGTTGATCCGTGCGGCGACAGAAATTCCTGTCGAATATGATGAAGAAGGTGCCGAGGGGCGTCTGATGCGAGTGCTGCTTGACCAGTTACGCGCCCCTGATCAGGAAAACCTGCATCTGCCTGCCCCCAAGGATCTGCGCCTTGCAAAGATTTGCGACGAGTTGCTGGCCGATCCGGCAGATAACAGGACGCTTGATGACTGGTCACGGATTTGCGGTGCGTCGTCGCGTACGTTGGCACGTTTGTTCCTGCGCGAAACCGGCATGCCGTTTCGCGACTGGCGACAAAAACTGCGGCTGCTTTATGCATTGGAAAAACTGGCAAATGATCGACCGGTTACCGAGATCGCCCTTGATCTTGGCTACGAAACGCCATCGGCATTCATTGCGATGTTTCGCAAGGCAACGGGTCGCACGCCCGGCGGATATTTCCGTTAAACAGACGGCCCGTCACGGACACCTATTTGTCGGTAAAATATCGAAGCGGTGGCAGGATGTCATTTTCCGGTTCGGGATCGGCACCATAACGGCGGATGGCTTTGGCGTGTGCGGGTCCAGACTGGCGGTTCTGGGCACAAAGATTGTGGATTTCGACCATGACGTCAGATGACCAGCACCGGGTGGAATCTTCACTCTGTGTGTGCCCGCAATCTGACAGGGTTTGCGGATCGGGACGATGGGCCTCTTCATGAATGCCTTCGCCGTCACGTCCTGCCAGCATTCTTTCGAGCACCGGCATGATATCGGCAATACTTTTAAGGACAGTGACGCTGTCGCCGATCGTCTTGACCATTGCCATTGCCATTTCCTCGTAGGCATCAGATGGCGGCGTGGCTTCCAGACTTTCCTTGTGGCTTTTCCGGATCAGATCAAATCCGGCACGAGATCGTGCAAGCAGCGCGACCGGACTGTGCCAGGCCTGATAGTTCGGTTCGTTGATCCTTCGGCCGGGCACAATATGGCTGGCCGGCCCCCAGTCGCGCCCCGGATCCGAGAAATTGGTTTCTCCTTTTCGACGCGCCGGGTGTTTTTCGACTGAATACATGTTCTCCCCCAGAGAGAAATATCAGCGTTGCCCTGAATGCCCTGCCGGATTGACGATCAACCGCAGAGCTATGTGTTGTAATTTTGTTGTATTATGTCTAGCACGATCCCGTTTTTTCCAATGCCCATTGCGTCCAAATCGTTTTGCAATCAGTCCAGAAATTCATCAAAAAATGGCAGTTTTCGTAGGGTCTACACCTTTGGTCACCCACTTTAGGATAGTAACCACAAGGATAACTATACCAAAGCATCTTTGCGCAAAAGATGAATTCAAAGTAATTAAATTAGACAAATTGATACCCGGAACCGCGGCAGAAAAATCATAAAAACGCGCACAAATACGGACCGGAAAACTGTCTTTCGGGGGTAACATGACTACGGATCAATTATCCGGCGGGTCAACCAGTTCGTATTATATGACCGACAACCTGCCTGTGGATGCACATAGCGGCATCCGGAACAAGCCAATCGGCACGCAGTCCATCAACAAGAACGAAAAGTCCGGACGCGAGGCTGTTTTTACGGCAAACATCATTTTTCATCCCCTCCGATCGCGGGTTGTGAGAGCAACCTTGCGAAAACCGGGCTCGGACAGCTTCAGGCAACAGATTGTCTGCAGCGTCAGTGATCACTGCGTGATCAGCATGTCCGACAGGAAATGGCGTGACAGGTTATTACATCAGAATGATTTAATTTAATCATTTTGAATAAAACCTCTTTACGAGATTCATCAACTTACATAACCTAGACGTGTGGATAGGCATGTAAGCCTGACCCGATCCACACCGCATACATTAGTTGTAAGTGTCCGCCAGGTAGGCAATTGGGGTAGCAAGATGCAACCTGATCATGATTCAGCTGGGGCCACCAGCACATTCTTTACTGTCGACAATCTGCCGATGCATGAAAGATACGACGTCTGGAAACAGGCGATCTCATGCCTTTTTGATGTCGATGCCGATAAAAATGTTCGGGAAAATGACTTCCGGACAACCATTCAATCGCACATTTTCGGCTCGCTAATGCTGATGGAAGTCGCTTCCCGGCAACAACAATGGAGCCGTGGCTACAAGCAGATTGCCGGAAATGGCATGGATCACTACGGTATTGCCGTATACCAGAACGGCAGCATTGAATGTGAAACGTCACGGGGACAGGGGCGCCTCAAACCGGGCGGGCTTCTGATTTATGATCTTACCCAGCCCTTTAATGCCCGCACGACCGATCACCAGACACTTAACCTTGTCATCCCGCGTGCATTGCTCGAAGATCAGTTGCAGCACCCTGACGACCATTGCATGCGTATTCTTGAGCCCGGCGATCCAATGGTTCAGATCATCCGAGACATGATCATTTCCCTGCAACGTAACGTCCGCGACCTTAAACACCCCCAGTCGCAAACACTTGAGAAAATGTTCCCGACACTTCTTGCCAACTGCCTGAATGCGCTGAGTGGAGAAACCAGCGAGATCAGCCATGAACGCCAGAACATCATGAGCATGGTCAGAATGCGGCGCTATTTCCGTGAAAACCTTTGTTCACCAGACCTCAACCCCCGTCGTGCGGCACAGGATCTTGGGGTATCGCGATCAAAGCTCTACAACTACTTCGCACCTTATGGCGGAGTTTATAACTATGTTCGCGACATGCGGCTGCGCAAAGCGATCTCACTGTTAAATGACCCGCTTCATGCGCGTTCGTCAATCTATGACATTGCCCTGGAATGCGGGTTTTCCAGTGATGCCAGCTTTATTCGCGCCTTTCGGGACAAATATGATGCAACCCCCGGCGAGGTACGCAATGGCGCATCGATCCATGCGCGCAAAACCCAGTGCATCATTGGTGCGGCCGATACACAGTTCGAGAAATGGATACATGGACTGGGCTAGGAAGGCGTCAGGCCGGTTCGGCAGAAAACCGGACTTTAGATAATATCGCCACGGCCTGACGGCATCCGGCGGCTAATCCGACCAGATGCGGGCGATATTGCCTTCCTGTCTTGAGCTGGCATAGCCCAGCAATCCCTCGATTGCGAGAATTTCCACATCTTCGGACCTGAAGAGATTGATCATCCGCACGCCGACATAGGCGTTGGGCACAAGAATGATGTCGGCCAATCCAAGATACAGTCCGATCAACTGACCCAGATCTTCCTGATTTTGCTCGATAATCACGACCGGCCGCTGATTGATGGCACGACAGCAAATCGCCGTATCATCAGCATGAATGTCGGGCTCAATTTGCATTTCTGTCGGTCTTCCCTACCTGGTTGACGACCTTCACCAATGCCTCTGAAACCGATTTTCAATGCATTGGGCTTATCCCTGATAACTTGACCTGAAGTGTGACCCATTCGAAAAACGTCCACTATCCCGTTCGTCCAGATTTTTATGCAATTCGTCCAGAACTTGCCGATTGAACCCGCAAAAACATAGACAGTTCAGTCCTCTGCGAATTTTTCTCAGCCCAGACCTGAGAAATTGTCATTCAACAAAACCGGCAAAACTCCGGTATTGATAGAAGTAACGCCCCCGGAGTTATCAACGATGAACAATGTTTGGACTGGAATAGGATTGCGTCTGGCCGCAACCGGCCTGTTTGCCATTATGAGCCTTTTTGTCCGAATGGCATCGCTTGAGGCGCCGGTTGGCCAGATCATGTTCTGGCGCAGTGCTGTCGCAATATTGCCAATTGTTCTTTATCTGATGTGGCGCAAGGAATTCCCGCGTGCCTTGCGTACAAAGCGCCCATGGGGACATCTTAAACGCAGCACATTTGGTGGCGTGTCGATGTTTCTGTCTTTTGTCTCGCTGGCCTATCTTCCGCTTGCACTTGCGACCGCCCTTGGCTTTTTGGCGCCGCTTGTCGTCATTCCGATTGCCATGGTGTTCCTGCGTGAAAATCCGGGTTGGCTGGTCACCGGTGCGACACTGGCCGGTTTTGCCGGTGTATTTCTGATCCTGTGGCCGATGATCTCAACACCGGGGCTGGATCACGAAACCATGATCGGGATCGGGGCCGGGATCGCCTTTGCCATCACCACCGCCTTTGCCAAGACCCAGATCAAGGCCCTGACCACGACCGAGCCATCGGGCACCATTGCCTTTTACTTTGCCGTGGTCTGTTCGATTGGCGGATTGCTGAGCATTCCGTTTGGCTGGGCGCCGATTTCCGCGGGCAACCTGATCTGGCTGGTAAGTGCGGGTCTGACTGGGGGCCTTGCCCATATCGCCATGACCGAAGCACTGGCGCGTGCCCCGGTTTCAACCCTGTCTGCATTTGAATATACCGCAATGATCTGGGCGATTGCCCTTGATCTTCTGGTCTTTGGCGTGCTTCCTGCCCCGGTCAGCCTGATTGGCGGGGTGGTTATTGTTGCCGCCGCCGCCCTTGTCGGCTTCAACGATCAGATTTTGGTCTTTGCCAAACGCCAGACAGCCAAAAGCCAGACAGCCAAACCGGCCATCTGCACCGACCAAACCGAAGCACCGGCAGAATAGGTTACAATCACCGCAAAGCCATCTGGCTCAGGAAGCCTTGCCTTCCTGAAGTTTGGTCAGAGCAAACAATGTCAGATTGGTCGGGGTCGGAATGCCGAATTCCGTACCCTTGCGCACAATGTAACCGTTGAGGTAATCAATCTCGCTGGGCTTTCCACGCGCAAGATCCTGTGCGGTTGACGAAAACTGTGCGGGCATGGTGGTGGCGATTTTTTCAATGGCCTCCCATACATTCCCCGGAACGGTCACGCCATCAGCCTTTGCCACGGCAAGACATTCATCCACGGCACTGCGCATGACATTCCAGACACCATCACCTTCGACCAGCTTGCCATAGGGAAGCTGCGTGATCGCTGACAACGCATTATAGGCACAATTCAGGATCATCTTGGCCCAAAGCGCACCTGCGGCATTTTCCGATATTTCAACCGGAATACCTGCCGGGCGCAGGGTATCGGCAATCACCTGACTTTGATCGGATGGCCCGATCACGAGTTCTCCACGGCCATGATGTTTGACATGCCCTGCCCCGCCCATACTGGTGGCAACATAAACCACCACAGGAATGACGGGTTGATCGAGAACAGCACTTAACCGTTCAGCATTATCCACACCGTTCTGCAAGCTTAGAATGATGGTGTCTTTGGATATGAACGGTTTGATCTGTTCACCGGCCGATTGGGTATCGGTCGATTTGACGCAAAACAGAACAAGCTCTGCACCGGAAATTGCCACAGCATCCGTTGACGCAGTGACCGAGACAAATTCCTGTGTCGCCCCGAAATCAAGCAACAGACCATCACGGTTCATTGCCTCGACATGATCGGGACGGCCGATCAGTGTCACGTCATGACCGGCACGTGCAAGCATTGCCCCGTAATAACAACCAACGGCGCCCGCGCCCATTACCGCGATCTTCATGATGCAAACCCTGTTTGAAATTTCACTGTTGGGTCTAGTTTATCCACATCACGACGCGTCGAGACAAGAGATTGCTCTGGTTAAACAATCCCGGCTTCACGCAATTTCGCGATCTGATCGTCGCTGAGATCGGCGACTTTACGCAGAATTTCGTCGCTATGCTGCCCCAGCATTGGCGGGGCCTTTTCATCCGTGATTGGCGTTTTGGAAAACTTGATCGGGTTGGCAACCGTCGGAACAGTTCCGGCAGTCGGGTGATCAAGCTGTTTGACCATGCCACGATGTTTGACCTGCGGATTGTCAAAGACACGATCAAGGGTGTTGATCGGACCACAGGGCACATTGGCCTTTTCAAGGGCAACAATCCATTCATCGGTGGTTTTGGTCGCCATGGCCTGACGGATCAGCGGCACCAGTGTGTCACGATTGGCCACCCGTTTGCGGTTCGTGGCATAGCGTTCATCAGATGGCAGATGATCAAGCCCTGCGACCGAGCAGAAACTTTTGAACTGGCTGTCATTGCCGACGGCCAGGATCAGATATCCATCGGCACTCGGAAAGGCTTCATAGGGCACGATATTGGGATGCGCATTGCCAAGACGGCCCGGTGCCTTGCCGGTTGTCAGGTAATTCATTGCCTGATTGGCGAGGATTGCGGTCTGAACATCAAGCAATGCCAGATCGATATATTGACCCTCGCCGGTTGCATCACGATGGCGCAGGGCAGCAAGGATACCGATTGTTGCATAAAGCCCGGTAAAGATATCGGCAACGGCGACCCCAACTTTCATCGGCTGCCCGCCGGACACCGTATCGGGCGCACCGGTAATGCTCATCAAGCCGCCCATGCCCTGGATCATGAAGTCATAGCCCGGGCGGTCCTTATAGGGGCCGTCCTGACCAAATCCGGTGATCGAGCAATAAACAAGCTTGGGATTGATCGCAGACAGGGTTGCGTAATCAAGGCCATATTTGGCAAGACCGCCGACCTTGAAGTTTTCGAGCACCACGTCGCTTTGAGCCGCAATATCGCGAACGATTTCCTGACCTTCCGGTTTGGTGATGTCGATGGTCAGTGATTTCTTGCCGCGATTGGCCGTCAGGTAATAGGCAGCCTCGGTGGTGTCATCGCCATTGCCATCCCTGGCAAAGGGCGGGCCCCAGCCGCGCGTATCGTCACCGGCACCGGGACGTTCAATCTTGATGACTTCGGCCCCCATATCAGCAAGGGTCTGGCTGGCCCATGGCCCGGCCAAAACGCGCGAAAGGTCAAGAACACGAAGCCCGGAAAGTGCGCCAGTCATCTGAATATCCCGAAAGTCGAGGTGGAAATACGCGGCAGAATCAAAGCGGGCGGCAACATGACTGCTGCCGCCCGATCAGAAAGTCATCAGCCTTCGGCAGAGAAAGCCTGAATTCCGGTCTGTGCACGGCCCAGGATCAGGGCATGAACATCGTGGGTCCCTTCATAGGTATTGACCGCTTCGAGGTTCATCGAATGACGGATGACGTGGAATTCGTCAGCAATACCGTTACCGCCATGCATGTCACGTGCAACACGCGCAATGTCGAGCGCCTTGCCACAGTTGTTACGCTTCATCAGCGAAATGGCTTCGGGTGCGCCCTTGCCTGCATCAAGCAGACGACCAAGCTGAAGCGCGCCCTGAAGGCCCAGGGTAATTTCGGTCTGCATGTTTGCCAGTTTCAGCTGGATCAGCTGATTGGCAGCAAGCGGACGGCCAAACTGTTTGCGATCAAGGGTATATTGACGTGCCGCGTGCCAGCAGAATTCAGCAGCCCCCATTGCCCCCCAAGCGATACCGTAACGGGCCTTGTTCAGGCAACCGAACGGACCGCCAAGACCCTTGGCATTCGGCAGCATGTTTTCTTCGGGCACAAAGACATTGTCCATGACGATTTCGCCGGTGATCGAGGCACGCAGCGAAAACTTGCCTTCAATTTTCGGCGCTGACAGACCGTTCATATCCTTTTCAAGGATGAAACCGCGAATGACACCTTCGTCATCCTTGGCCCAGACGACAAAGACGTCTGCGATCGGGCTGTTGGTGATCCACATCTTCGAACCCGTAAGGGTAAAGCCACCCTCGGTTTTACGTGCACGGGTTTTCATGCCACCCGGATCGGAACCGTGATCCGGCTCGGTCAGGCCAAAGCAGCCAACAAATTCACCGGTTGCCAGTTTCGGCAGGTATTTCTTGCGCTGTTCTTCACTGCCATAGGCAAAGATCGGATGCATAACGAGCGAGCTTTGCACCGACATTGCCGAACGGTAACCGGAATCAACACGTTCGACTTCGCGTGCGACCAGACCATAGGCAACGTGGTTAACACCCGGTCCGCCATATTCCTCGGGGATCGTCGGGCCAAGCAGGCCAAGTTCACCCATTTCGGTCATGATTTCACGATGGAAAATCTCATGACGGTTGGCTTCAAGAACGCGGGTTTGCAGGTTTTCCTGACAATATGCACGGGCCGCATCGCGGATCATGCGTTCCTCTTCGCTCAACTGCTCGTCAAGCAGGAGCGGATCTTCCCAGTGAAACGGTGCGCGGCTTGCCATTTGCCTGATCCTTTTATGAATTTTTCGATAGAAAGCAGGGGCAGCGCCATAGAAGGGCGAGATGACGCTACCCCTGAAAGCTTATTTGCTTATGCCGTTAAGCTAGGAATTGGCAGACAAAGTTGCAAATGATAAAAGCGACATAGTTTATGCAAAAAACTCATGAACTATGTCGCACGTGACAGACCAGAGGTGATGATTGAGCCGACGCATCCCTAGCCTTAAGGCACTAAGCTGTTTTGAACAAACGGCCCGTTTTGGCAGCGCGTCGCGCGCGGCTGATGAATTGTATCTGACCCAAAGCGCGGTCAGTCGGCAAATTCAGGGGCTTGAAAACTGGCTTGGATGCAAGCTTTTTAACCGTGAGAAGCAGCGTCTGGTTCTGACCCCCGAAGGCGAAAGTTACCTGCAATCTATCAGGCCTGCCCTTGATCAGCTCGAAAGTGCGACCCTGACCATGTTATCTGGCGGGTCGGAAAGCGGTGTTCTGACGGTCGCGGCTCCACCAACATTCGGATCACGGTGTCTTATTCCGCTTTTGCCGCAATTCAGGTCCAAGCATCCGGAAATTGCCATCAACTTTATTTCCCGGATCGGGATGCCGGACTTTGATCGCGAACAGATTGATATCGCTGTTCTGTTTGGTCAGGGCACATGGTCCGATCTTGATGCCCATATCCTGCATGGCGAGGAAATGGTGCCGATCTGCGGACCGCAACTGATCGCAAATCTGGATCGCGCCCCCGTTGCCGACGATCTGTGTCATTTCCCGTTACTGCATATCGCTACCCGACCGCGTGGCTGGGCCGATTGGCTCGCGGCAAGCGGACTTCATGATATTGACGGGGATAATGGCCCGAAATTTGAACATTTCACCATGGCAATGCAGGCCGCCGCCGCCGGACTTGGTGTTGCCTTGCTGCCAACCTTTGCCATTGAGGACGAGCTTAAATCCGGACGCATTGTCGCGCCCTTTGGCCCCCCGAAGGCAAGCCCGTTTCACTATTATGCCTGCTGCCCGACATCGCGCGCACGCCTGCCAAAAATCCGCGCTTTCATGAGCTGGCTTGATCAGCTTGAAACTGCCGCCCAGCTTACAGCGAAGATCATGCGCGAAGACCGGTAATTTACCGACGATTGGCCGTCTTGGAAATCAACTGGCTTTCTGGCTGGTCAATGCCCGGATGGCTGACATGCCGCGACGACGCAGAACGTCTGCATCTTCGGGGCCGTCGACAATCTCAAGCAAACGTACCGTCGCCATCAGATTGCGCTGCGCATTGGGGATTTCTTCGGGCGCAAGACGCCCCATGCCATCAACACCGGCACGGCCAATCTGATTGAGCTTTTTCTTAAGCTCTACCACAGCCTTGGCGGCCGAGCTTTGGGCAGCAAGAACGTCTGAAATACGCGCGGTTTCGGCAATTGCCTCTGCCGATTTTTCTGCTGCCAGAACTTTCTCATAGTCAAAGTCCTGGGAAAATAGCGGCCGGGCAAGCCCCTTGGCGCCCGATCCCGGCCCCTGACGAACTTCCATTTTAGGCAGTGCGTCAATCACGCGTTCCGGTGTTGCGCCGAACATCGTATCGGCCAAGGCACGCGAAACCCGGCGGCGCGTTTCAAGCAGTTTTTCGCCCCAGCGCCCATCCTTGCGGATTTTAAATTCGCGGGTGATTCGGGTGAATTCGGATGCGTACCAGCGCGCCAGTGACAGGATATGGGCTTCATCCTTGCCGGTCCCGACACCCTGTTCGATCTCGCTCACGGTTTCGGCCAGAAGATCAATGATCAGATCACCTGTTTCGGCAAGGTTGGTCTTCTCGATGGTGCGGTCATCGGCCTTGTTTGACAGAACACGGATCAGCTTGAACAGCTCGCTCGGCCGCAACAGGCGTGCCAGAACTGCAAGCAGGAACATCGGTTCGAACCCGGGTTTTGATTGCGAAATTTCCACAAACCGGTCACGAAGCCAGGTCACATCATTGCCATCCAGCCCCCTGATCGGGGCAGACGGGAAGCGGGCCCGGACCTGACCGATCTCTTCGCCGACATTCAGGATACGACCGACCTCGCCAAAGGCCTTAAGATGGATACGCGACCCAAGACGCGTTGCAAGAGCACGCTCTTCCTTGACCCCTTCTTGGGAGCGGGCAATCTGGTCTTCGATGATCCGCGCGCCGGCTTTCCAGAGCTTGCTTTCCGCGATTGCCAACTTTGCCGAATCCCTGACAGCGGCGGCAGCCTCGATTTCTTTCATTGCTTCGCTGAAATGCGGATCATTTACACCTGTCACGACACCCCAGATCGGCATCAATGATGACCGGCTGATGCGAATGCTTTTGTCACTGGGCTCGGCCGAGGTCAGAAGATCTTCAAAGGGATCGCAGAATTGACGCATCGGCGTCGGGTAGCGTTCCGGCTTGAGAGAGGCCAGACGCGGACGCAGGATTTGCAGAATGGCTTCGTGCGGCAAAGGTAATTTCGGATCGACACGGTCGCTTTCGATTGCACGCGTAAAACGCGCAATTTCCGAACCGCTAAGCGACTCAAACAGCTGCCCGAGTTGAGAAACACCAAGTTTCCCTGCATCTTCAACCTTCATGCAGACTGTCTCCTGAAGCGTTCGAGACGATCCACCATATCCGCATCAATTTCCCCACTACCCAACTTGCGCAATTCGCCTGCCCACAGCATCTGGTTGACGCGAATATCGACCCAGAATTGCTGCTCGTCCTTGGTGATTTCCTCTATCGGAAGGACCGGCGTAAAACTGGCAACTTCTTCGATAATCTCGCGCTGCTTGGCGCGATCAGTTACCGGCCTTTTTTGCCACAGATCGATCATTTCCTGCCAGCCATCCAACAGCCACCAAAGCTTTTCGATGGTTTTGCCAATATTCTGCTTGGCACCTTCCCAGTCGGTCAGGACCTTACCCAACTCGCCATTCCAGCTATCGACTTCCTCGACGCAAAGCAGTGCGTGCTTATAGGTCGCCTTGGTTGCGCTTGAAACACGTCCTGCCATAAACCGGAAGTCAGACTGTTCGGAGTTTGCCCATTCCTCGATATCGGTGGCAAACTTTCTCAGACTGCGAGTCAAAACGCGCAATGCCCCCTGACATCCGTCAAGCTCAAGCCCGACCGGCGCGATCATCTTGCTCCATTCACCAAGACTGTCGATGATCGTATCATTGGCCACCTTGTGTTCGGAAGCGAACCGGTTAAGGGCCTTTCGTGCGCGAACCTGCCCCTCCATGGTCATCAGCTCTTCGCGCTGCATATCCTGAACTGCACTGCCGCCAAGCTGAAGCAAGGCCTGATGCAAAACAGCAAGCTGGCCCAACTCGCGGGACGACTTTTCGTAAGCGTCACGTTCAATCGCGGTCCGCGCCAGTTCAACGCCCCCCACACCGGTCACCGCGACAGCCCGCGCGTGCTCCAGAACTGTTCCCGGGCGAATATTTTCAAGTTCAAGCAGACGATCAAACAGCATACGGTCATGCACCGAAAGATCGAACACGTCGCGCAGCGTATCAAGCGGCAATTCATATGTTCCAAGTCCGCCTGCAAGCCCCGGCAACATGATCATCGAGCGGCCACTTTTCCCGATTGCGACGCGCGCATAACGCAGCGTTTTCGTCGTAAAGGGTGTTCTCACACCGCGGGTCGCGAATGAAACCGGCAAACATGCCAAAGCATCTTCTGACGCTTTTTGCGGCTCAGGAGTTTTGTGACTGACGGATTTGACGATCTTCTGCTTGGTCATTATGGGCTTTGGTCAACCTGTACAGGCGATATTGATTTGCAGCCATCTGATTGCCTGATTACAGCCAAATGGCAGTGTTGAATGCAGTGCAGTATGACCTTCTAATCTACTAAAACCATACTTTAAAGACACAGCATAAATTAACCAGACAAGTTGACAATACCGTTAACAGCCTTTGTCAGGCTTTCCGGCCTTTATTTGCCTGCCGCAGATTGCCATTTCCCTACCGCATGGAGCAAGTCCTTATAAAGTTTCCTGCGCCTTTTCCCAGGTTTTTACATAGGCCTTCCATTCCGCGCCATCAGGAATGGACTCATCGACACTCAAAACATCCCGACTGTCGATCATCACAGCGATCTCGTCGGTTTCAACCGGGGCCTTGATCATTTTTTCCTGATAGGATTTCGGGTGCGGTCCATGCGGGAAACCGCTTGGATGGAAGGTCGCCATACCCGCCCTGATCTCGCCGCGGCTGAAGAACTCGCCACGATGATAGAAGACGAATTCATCGAAATCCTCGTTAGAATGATAAAATGGCACACGCAGGATGCCCGACACACCCTCGCCGACTTTGGGGATAAAGGTACTGACCGAAAAGGTCTTGGCGACAAAAGTACAATAGGCCGCTGGTGGTACCTTTTGCCCCGCATTTCGCTGTTGGGACAGGTCGCGCCAATTGACTTTGGCAACGCACAAATCCCCCTCCCACCCGGTCGCATCAAGCGGGTTATAGGGATAGGTCAGCGTTGATACCTGCCCTTTGCGTTTGATGTGGATTTCCCAGAATGCCTCATCCTGCTGGGCGCGAAAGGCATCATCAATACGCGGCAAGGTAAACAGCATCGGATCAATCGTAGCACCACCGGCAACAGTTTTGGGGTCCGGCAATCCAAAGGCATCGGCCGTTGCCTCGATCAGCAAGAATTCGCAAGGGGCAGAGGGTTCGACACGCCAGGCCGTACCGCGCGGCAACAGGATGTAATCACCGTCGCGATAGGGTAGATGCCCATAATCACAGAATAATGAACCTTCGCCATGATGGACAAACAGCAATGTATCTCCATCTGCATTACGCGCCAGCGCATGCATCTTTGCATCGGTTTTCCAGTAACGGACTTCCATCGTGTTACTGAACAAAAAACGCCGCGCTTGCAACGGACAAGCCGGACCGGGGGCAAGCTTGGCAAGATCGAATGCACGCGGCCTTAACGGTCCTTCAAAAACGGCCCAGCCGACCGGAGGATGACGGTGGAAAATCTGTGCGGATGGCCCCTGAAACCCGGCGCGCCCGACATGACGCTGATAGGTAGGTCGCTCTCCCCCTGTGGCGGATGCCCCGACACAGTCGCCTTCACTGTTGGGAAGCCTGATCCAGTTCGTCATTGTATCCTCCCGATCCATTTTTTGGTGCGCTTTTCCATGAAAAATCACGGCATTTGCACATAGTAAGGATATGAGAAGAACACTGATTGCTTTCAAGCTGTGAGAGCAATACGCAACAGCTTGAATTCGGCGGAAACAATCTGGAAGGATGGTGCGCCCGACAGGATTCGAACCTGTGGCCCCCAGATTAGGAATCTTGGACGCCCTCATTTTGTAATTTTATGGTATGGAACAATAAACCAGCTAAGACCCATGGAAAAAGGCCGTTTTCACACATTTCCGGCGATGGAGTTTTGCAGCAAATCACATAAAACGTTTATCGTTTTTTGGAAGTCCTGCTACCTATTTGCTACCTGACGCCGCGAACTAGGAAGGCAATCCATGACCGCAAGAAAAGAAACCCTGTCTAACCCGATATGCAAAAACGCGGAGCCATCCGACAAAGACTATCTGATATGGGATACACAGATCACAGGTTTCTTTCTCAAAGTCACCAAGACGGGCAACAAGGTTTTCGGGCTCTACTATCGAACAAAAACCGGCAAACAGCGCCGCCCAAAAATTGGCACCTACCCGGAACTGAAAACCGCCGCCGCCCGTGAGATTGCGCAACAGTGGATCCATGAAGTTGCCATTGGCGGAGATCCGGCAGGCTCAATCGCGACAACCAAGAACCAGAAACTTCCCAAAGTTCGAGATCTCGCCGAGCGCCACATGAAAGAACACGTAGCAGTCAAGAAAAAGAAGGGGGAAAGCCAAGCCAACGACGAACGGCTTCTTCGGCTTCACGTCCTGCCGGAAATCGGAGATCTCAACGTGATCGACGTCGGACATGATCACATTTTCAGGATGCACCGGAAACTTCAGGAAAAATACGTCGTAAACGGAAATCGAGCCCTCGCCCTATGCTCCAAAATGTTCAACAACGCCGAACTCTGGAAGATGCGCCCTGACGGCTCCAACCCCTGCCGGTTTGTCGAACTGGACGAAGAAGAAGACAGGGAGCGATATCTTGAGGATTGGGAATGGAGCGCACTCGCAAACGCCCTGAACGAGTACGAAAAACTCCAACTCGGCAATATCGCAATTTGCTGGCTGATCAGACTGATAATATTCACTGGATGCCGACGCGGCGAAATCATGAATGCGGAGCTTTCCGCCATCGATCTGCAACGCGAGGTTCTGGTTCTATCTGATCACAAAACGGCAACCATGGGCCGACGTCGCAAAAAAAGACGCAAAGAAATCACCCTGAACAGTAACGCGATGGAAGTGATTAGCGACCGCCTGCGTCATTCAAACTCGAAAGACAACCCTTGGCTTATCCCCGGCAAGCCGGGCACAGACGAGAACGGAGAAATCATTCACCGGCACATGATCAATCCGAAAAAGGCTTGGGAAAAAATAAAAGATCTGGCTGGCATAAAAGATCTCAGGATTCACGATTTACGCCACGCATTCGCAACGGTCGGCATCGATGACGATATCGACATGACACTGATCCAGAAGCTACTCGGACACAGCAAGATTGAAACAACAATGCGTTATGCACACCGCAGGCACAGCGTACAGCGCAAAACACAGGACCGAATCGCAAAGGGAATTGTTGCCAGAATGAACAGCAAAAAAGCGTAACCCCCTGGACAACTTCTACACGGCAAGCCGTACCGTGAAATCCTTCTGCCCGCAGTCAACACAACGGAGCTTGCGGGTAAACGTCCAAAGCAGCGTTTCTGGGGGCGCGATTGCTACCAGATCCGCAGGGGTTTTAGAAACCCACCTATGACAGGAACGACAGTAAAAAATCACAGCGGAATAATCATGACGAACAAGCTCGGAGAACGGCACTCCGTCGGGCATATAATCGCCATCAGCCATAACAGACCTCTTTTCGATCCGCACCCATCACCCTGAACAATCCCTACCGCTAACAGATCCCCCGCGCAACAGACAAAAAAAAGGGGCGGAGCGATACAAGTTCGCCCCGCCCCCTCTCACTTCTTGAACGCCTTCAAAAGCGCCCGCGCCCCGGATACGATACCCGAAAGCCCTTCGCCCCCCTGCCCGTTCTCACGCTTTTTGTCAATCACACTGCGCAACGTCATGAAGCAAAGAATAATGATGGATGCAGGCCCGACAACCTCCTGATACATCCGCGAATAAAGCGAGATCTCCGAACCGAAGAAATCACCGCTCACCAACCGAAACTGGATCAACGTCCCGTCAGAATGAACAACCTGCAACCCGGCAAGCAAAGAATTTGTCACCGCCAAGGACAGATCGGCCATCATGGGGAACAGGATCGGCCAGACCATGACGCGGGTCATTAAACGCACGACCCACGGCCTTGTTGTCATGCGCATTTCGGCAATTTTTCCACGGCTCGCTTCAGGAACAGCCGAAAGAAGGTTCGCGTCAAACGCGCCTTGCTCCGCATTCAATCGATCTGTTTGCGCCTGATATTCCTCAATGCGCTTTTGCATCTGATCGATGAAAAGTGATCGCTGATCTTCAGGCATCTTCAGAACCGCATCTTCAAACGCTTCCGGCGTCTCAGGCGGCTTTTCACCTGTGATCTGCGCATAAAGATCCCGGCCCATGTCAAACAGGGCAGAAGCGCCGCTCATGGCGGCGATGATCCCGGTCAACATATCAACCCCCTATGCGATCATTGTCGGCGTATTCAATGAACAGATCTCCCCGATACGCAGCCTCAATCACCATCGGGTAAAGCTTCCGGTAAGCCGTTTCGGAGTTTTGAACCGACATGCGCCCCGGCGCGGTTTCCACCCCCGTTCCGGGCAAGTAACACCCCGCCGTATGCTTGTGCGTATTCCCGCAGTGAATGAGGATATCGGTAAAGCCCGGAACGTCGGCAACTTCCAGCATTCCGCGATGCATTTCCGGGAACCGATCCGCATAGCGATCATGAAAGCCGCCATACTGGCGAACCTTGATCTTGTAACGACCTGCCGGAATACGCGTCTCGCCGGGCACTTTCGGGCCGTCGCGATACTGATCTTCAAGACCAAAGCAAACAAAAACACCGTCAACCATTACCCGGCTGACGGTGCTATCCTGATCGCCCGTGAGGCGATCCACTGAGATAAGCATTTTTTACTCCTGCTTTTTGGGTCCGTATTTCTCAACCGCCTTCATAATCATGACCTGCAAACCGCGCGGCCCTATGTAACCAACGATGCCGACAAGGGCTTGCGTCATAAAAAGATCAAGCCCCTGATAGGATGCAATGCCCCCTGCGATAACCGCACAAAGCGCCGCCGTCGGAATTTCCCAAAACAGATCACGGCTCCAAAATCGCCGCCGCCCCTGCCGGGCTTCTCGCTGGTGATAGATCAGCCGCCCCAGCAATGCGGTCGGCAACAAGCCGATCACGCTAATGATGACTTGCTGCGCTTCCGGCGGTAGTTTCTCTAACAAGGCGGATCCCCCTTACCTTGAGTACAAAAAAGCGCCCATACGGGGCGCAAGCGTTAAACGGGGTTTGTTTTTCGCATCCTCACGTCAATTGACGTGAACCCTGCTATCCTCGACTACCGCAGTAATTTCCAATTGTTCCCCGCCGTTTCTCGGGACGCATGACAGAAAGCGGCAAAGCTTTCCCCAATTGCCATCCGGCCCGAAACTGAAATACGTCCTTTCTTCTTCTGTCCCGGTGTATGGATCGATTTCCAAAGGCTCAAGAACACGGACAAGATCCGGCTGATCACCCGGCTCGCAAAGGTACGGCCCGGTAAGAATACCGTTGCGCCCGCGAAGGCCAATAAAATGACTTACACCATCCTGCCACTCCAACGGTTCAGAAAGGCGAAGCAAGCCGCTTTCCTCAACCCATTCGATCACCTCCCCGCCCTGCCCCCACCGTGGCATGTCGTGCGTAACCATGATCAGATCTCCATAGGTCGGGATCATCCCGTCAAGTTCCGTGCGGAAATTGACGAAGATGCGGCGATAACGGTTTGCCGCCGCTTCATAGTCACCCTCACGCTTGGAGTGAGCCCGGACAACGGAGCCCAAAAGCTTCATCGTCCCCGGCTTGACGGCCTCGGAATCCTCAAGCTTGCACGTCACGCTGTCCGGCTTCCATGTGCGTTCGTTGAAAAACTCGACTTTGACCGCATCCGCCGTATCCTCGTTTGGCATCAGATACGATATCTCAAACGAATTTTTGACGATGTTTCGCGGCCCGTACATCGCAACCGGGATCGACTTCGGCGCGTCACGAACAAAGCGGACAATCCCGCCCTGTTGCACCGGAACCGCACGCCCGCAACGACAAACCGTTTTCAGCGCATCCCATATCGTCAGTTTGGAATCGATAACACCATCAAATTGATCTCCGCGCGCAGACCAATCCGCATCCAGATCAACAAGATCCGAAATCATAATTCGATTATCTGATAGCCCCGCACCCGCCGAACTCCGGCAGATATCAGCCAGCGCCCACGCTATCGCGCGACAAGGCTCCGGCTCGCTCCACGCCTGAAGGCCATCATCCCAAATCGGGATCTTTCTGGTTTGGATAACATTGACCATCCGTGACGAACGCTGGCTTAGATTGTTGGTCGCCCGCATCCGAACCAGCAGCAAGGAAACATTGTCAAAGCTTGTCGGTCCCTCGACAAATGCCTTCAACGCCCCCCAAACCAGTTCGTTTCCGGCCCGATCCGAAAGATCCTTTGCATTCGTCCGCCGTAACCGAACCTCATAGCGATCATGTGACGGCAGGTCGTAATTGTACGTTTTGCGGATTACCGAGTTTTTGGCATCCGTGAGCGTTTCAGATCCGAGCGTCACCCAATCACCAGAACCAACCGGCTGATCGTCTTCATCAATCTGACGGCACTCAACCACCCAAGAAACAGAACGTGAAGACAGCGTTCCGCTATCATTGGCATAATAAAGCCCGCGCGGGCAGGCAACATCGATGCCGACCTTATGCGCAAGCGTATCAACCGGGTTCAGAACGAACGGGCCAACATACCCGTCGCCCTCCTGTTCGTTTGTGCCCTTCAATTCCTGCGATGCAACTTCGGTACGCGTAATAACGTTGACGTCAAAAAGCGACACCGCCTGACCGGGCTCGACAATTTCGTAAGTCACTTCCTCGAAATTATCGATACTGGTTTCGCCGATCTGAATGCGCTCCACGTCATACAGGCCCAACCCCAAACTCATAGGCTGGTTCAGATATTGCTCATTATCGATATACTCAGACCAAGGCTCATTGACGATCAGATCAGGAAAGACCTTATGCCGCCCATATTGGGACGGTATGACCTGCCCCAGACGCGCGCTATTAGCCTGCGCCTGAATGCTATAGGTCGGGCTGGCAGACCCAAAACCGCTATCATTCCCTGAAAATGAAGCCGCCGCAGGCTTTGGAACGGGAACCAGTGCGTTAACAAGCGCGCCACCAACCACGGACACCGCCGCCCCGGCAACAGCCCCCCACGTCGCACCATACGCGGCACCAACAACACCCCCGGTATAGATCGACGCAACCAGAACAACGATATTCATCACAATGCGAAGCGGGTTTTTTCCACCCCCGCCACCCCCGCCGCCATGAGGCAAGGCAACAAACGTGCATACGTCGCCGGATCCGATAACGGTCCGCCCCCATTCTGCCCTCAGCAGCGCCTCGCCATTAAACAGGCAAAAAGTCGGCTGCGAAAATTCCTCAATCCCCTGCGAAGCCATCCATTCCCGTATCGTGCAAGCCTGCGAGACAGGCTCGACCAGACGGTTGCGATCAGGGTTGAAAGCATTCGCAACATGAATGACAACGCCCGGAACCCGGATCTCTTGCAGCCCATTCATTTTTGATCTCCGACAAACTTATAGAACCCTTCGATCTGCCAGCCAGACAAACGAAGAAGGGTGTGGTCCTGAAAAACCACACCCTTTGATTCCTCACAGTGCAAAACCCCGCCGCGATCCGCTTCCAGCCATATCCCGACGTGGACCGGATGCCGCGACTGGCACAAAAGAACACAGTCGCCCTCTTCCGGTTTTTCCACCCTTTGCCATCGCTCCCGCTCGGAATGATCCCGGAACGCCTTCGCTACCCCCAGGATTTTCTCGGGGTTCGGAACCTCGGGTAAATCCCTATCGAAGCGCTGCTTTTGCACATGCCGCACAAACGACCAGCAATGAAACGCGTTTGGCCCCGCGCCCTGCGGATGATACGGCAGGCCGATATACTGTGACGCCCAATGCATCTGATTACCTTTTGGAGAAGCGTTTAACGGGCTAGGCCGGGGAACGTTTCAACGTTGTACGTCTCCCCCGGATAGGATCTGTTGCCGATATCCATCACATGCGCCCGGCCCGTCACACGCATCGTATTCCCCTTCACATTTGACAGGATCATGGTCAAAGGCGGATCCATCTGCGGATAGGCAACGTTGTTTGAGTGATAGGGGCGATAGGTGACCTCCGTTTGATACTGACTTTGCGACGCCAGTTCCAAGGCATCGGAAATTTCCCGACTGACATTATCCATGGTTAATGTCGTTTCCGGCAACGGAACCGAATCAACTTTCGGCAGGACAACATCAAACGCCAGTGCAATGAACGGAACATACTCCCCGGCATTGGCCGGGGCAGTATCTTCCAGTCGCGCCACAAGCCCCACCATTTCGCGATCTTCCGGGTCCATCGCATCAAGAACAGGCTGAACATTCGGACCATCAAGACGAACCCACGTCGCAAGATCTTCAAAGTTCCTGACGACCCGGATCGGTGTTACAAACGACGGATGCCTGATTTCCAATGTATCCAGAATAACGATATTGGATGGCGCGACCGCCCACGCCTCAAGCATGGCTTCGGTTACTTGTGCATTAGGCATTACGCAACTTCCCCAATCGACTTCATTAGATTCTCACAATCAGCCCATCGCGCATGGCCGGACCATGACGCCATGAATTTTCTTGCCTGTTCGGATTCACCGCTTTGCCGGTACTGTCGCAGTTTCCTTTTGGCCCGAACCACTGATTCCCTACGCAGCAATTTATGCGTCGGCCATATTCGATAGCCGACAAAGTTAACGCCCCGGCTTGCGCGCTGGACGCTCCATTTTGAAAATGAAAGCCCCATCTGATCCTTCGCAAAATGCTGCATATACAACCGCAACAGATCCATCGCCTCACGGCTGTAACCGAGGACCACGATGTCATCCATATACCTGAAGAACCGCTTTACGCCGATTTCGTGAACCATCCATCTGTCAATGATGTGACCGTAAAGATTCGCTGCTATTTGGCTGGTTAGATTGCCGATTGGTATCCCGATACCCTGTTGAGGAATGTATTCTTCAATCAGCCTAAGCGTGCGCTCGCATGCTACCTTCCGTCGGATTTCACGATGAAGAACGCCCCTGTCTATGTTGTGAAAATATTTGCTGAAATCGGTTTTAAGAACCCATATATCCCGGTGAACTTTCGACATCCTGCGAAGCTCCGCCTGCACCGCTATTGCGGCGGCATGGGTTCCTTTTCCGGTCCTGCAAGCAAAACTCTGCGGCAGGAATACCTTTTCGAAAATAGGTTCGATGACATTGCACAAGGCATGTTGCGCAACCCGATCAACAAAGGGAAGCGCAACAATTTCACGTTTCTTTGGTTCGAAAACCTCAAAGACATCAGGTTCGCCGGGATGGTATTCACCTGATTGTATTGAATTCCGCAAATTAGCAATATTCGAGGCCAAATGCTGCCGGAACAAAAGGTGTTGCCTGGTGTGTTTCTTGCCTTTTGCTGCCTGCCTGTATGCGCAATATAGATTTTCTGTTTCCACAATTCTTGGAAACAGGTTTTTGTGCTTCTTTCCCATTTTGCCCGATAAATGCCAGCGCGACTTTCGCCGAAGCTACTCGCCGCTATCTGGACCTTGTAATGTATTCGCCAAAGCAGGCTTGCCGAGCTGACCACCAGAGTGTGGCCTGACCGGGACGCCGTAGCAGCCCGATCCAGTCATGATTGATCGTCACCGGCGGCACGAACCGAAATATTCCAGTTCGAGTTGGACAGCGCATTGTTGAAGTTCGCGCAGCGCGACCCGGAATTCGAGCCATTGTCACGGTTGCCGCTTTTGCCTCGGCCTGCCCTTTTGCGTTTTGGATATCCACGCACCCAGCATCTGCCCTGTCTCGGCAAGGTGTATTTCAGCGACCTCGTGCTGATGCCTTGACAGGAGCTTCCGATTCTGGTCGGCGGCAAAACGCAAAAACTCTCTCAATACCGCCAGACCAGCATCGGCGGCGTAAAGCCGGGATGGCTGATCTGACTTGGCGGCAAGATGAAACAATGCCACCTGCTCAAACATAGTTCCCAAAAACGTTTCCCGAAAAACCCGGTGCTTTCCTGACCAATTCACGACCATCGGGTAAACATAGTTGACGAAGCCCATGTATCTTTCTGTTATGGCAAGACCGCGCGTCGAAACACGGTCGCCACATAAATCTATGCCATCTCCCTTCATGTCTCGTCTGCGCTACCGCGCAGCCTGCCCAAGGTTCAGGTGGTCACCGGCGGCACGAACCGAAATCCGCCAGTTCGAGTCGGACAGCGCATTGTCGAAGTGCGCGCAGCGCGACCCGGAATTCGAGCCATAGTCACGGCTGCCGCTCAGAAGGATTTCACCTGTACCGGCATAGATGCTACCACGCCCTACGCCGGACCAACCGGAACCGCCGACGCTGTGGATCGGCCCACCAATCGTGTATTGATGTCCAGTTGCCTGTTCAATCCCGATCCGGCTTGTATATCCCGCCTGCCGCGCTGTCGCGGTTATGGTTGACGATGCACCTCCAAGGCTTTGGCCCTCGGTTACGCCGAAGGCGAAGGACATGAACTCCTCATATCGCGGCAGACGTAAACCGAAAGCAGTTACCAGTTCATTTGCTTCAAATGTTGCAAGCCGCGAATATTTCAACACACCATCCCCACCCCACGCGGACGGGATGTAGGGCAAAACAGTTCCGCTGCCGACATTGGTGTTGTAGGCGGACGGTCCATTATTATCCGGGTCATCCGACATAAAATAGATCGCGGCCCACATCTTCATGATCGGATCAAATGCCATACCACGCTGTTCGCCAGCGCACTTAAACACGTCATCCCAAATCGAGAATTCGTTGATGCCTTTGATCTTGTCTACATCGCCTTGTGTCCAGCCGAACGAGCCACCAGCAGACGTAACGCCAGATGTGCTGAAACCTCCACCAGCAACGGTTTCCGTCGGTCCAACAAGGCCGTAATGATAACCGCCGACTTTTACCGCACCAGCTTGCGGCGAAGTCAGATCACCAGTCGTTGCCGGGCTACCGAAGCTATCCGCTACAGCTTCCAACGTGCCATCCGTTTTCAGCCAGATCGAATAATCTGTGCCAGCCGAATGTGTTGGCATGGTTACGGCAGTGTCTGTGGCCCAATAATGAGCCGTGCCACCAGCCGAAATGCGCGTTCCGGCCTTGATAGAAATCGTCTGCGCTCCGGTTTTCTTGAAAGCCGGGGTGAAGATGTCAGATTTTTGGAAGACGCTGTAATTTGCAAAGATGCCAGTGAGGTTGACTGCATTCAGGGCAGGCAGGCCAGCGTTGCCGCCAACGTCGATAAGCTGAGGAATATTACCGACAGATGTTCCAACGTTCTGCGCAGCAGCAGTTCCTAAGTCATCAAGCGTAAGTGTGGTTGTTACCCAAACCGCCGCTCCGGCAGTGCTGTCGATGCATTTATATACTTCCCCTGTCGAAACGTTCAGCCAGTTTGAACCAGGCATATAACCGGCATCGGCGTCATCGTTTGCGCCCGGATCGACTGCTGCATCGTATTTGTTGAGCGGAATAATCGCCGCCGATGCCGCTGCCTTCTGAGCCCAGTGAAACGAGGAGTACCCCGTCCGGCCATCCTGATCAGTATACTCGCTATCTTCCGCCCGGTTAGCCCAGTTGAATGATTCTGCGTTATTTAACTGACCCGCCGCAATCACTGCGTTAGCTGCGTATTGCGTCTCCATATCCGCAATGGCTTTTGCCAGCGATTTGACCGGGCCGTTCTCCGTTGTCACGACCGTTGTGAAATCGCCATGAACGATCTCATGCATGATCGCCTTATCTGCCCCGATCAGCGCAACGGAACTTTCAAGATCTTCCTGCAAGGTAGCCATTATTTAACTCCAACCGCTAGGTCCTGGCATCGATACCGAAACCAGTGAATTGAATTTTTTGATTGCTGAAATCAGCGCGGGAACGTCCTCAACAAGCGCCACTTCAAGCGCCTCGGAACTCAGAACCGGGCGCTCTCGAATTTCGAGGTTCGAGGTGACAATCCAGATATTTCCAACCCCGCGGGCAGGAGCCGCACGATAGGGTTTCTTTCCCTCACCAAGAAAACGGGCTTGGTGTTCAGTCAAACCAAGCCCGCCCAGAAGCGTAATGTTGAACCATGCCGCCCCAACCTTTGCCCGGTTCACGAACCAAGATTCGAAAAGGGCAAACTGCCACTCATTGAAACGCCAACGAACAGTGATCGAAGTTGGTGTTTGCGTATATCGCCGCCGCTGACGAGCCGGGCCGGATTCCATTTCCGTTCTAAGAACCGCATCCATGGGCTCGATACCAAAACCCTGATACGTCGGTTTCGGCAGCTTTTCAGGCCAATTTTCAACCGTCATTTACCGCCTCGCCCCGGCAGCCGGATTAAGCAGGTAACGGCCTTCGAGAACACCGGCCATCCCTTCACCACGCGCCACGTTCTGCCCCATACGGCTTTCGATTTCCTCGACAAGAACATCGATCTCGAACCCGCCATTTCGGCCCTCACGAACGCTTGCATCCGCCGTTGCGACCCTTCCTGCATTGTTGTTGACGTTAATCACCACCTCGCCCTTGCCCCGTTGCGACATATTGGCAAGTGACGAAATGGTTTTTGCGGTGTTCTCTTGCTGCGCTTCGGTCAATACCCGCTCGCGATCCAACGCAATGATTGGGCGTTCTCCCGATTTCAAACCAACGAAACCGCCTGAATGATATCGTTCCGCATCACTGAAAAGAGAAAGGGGGACGTTTCGCGCCCCCCTTCCGTCTCCGACGATTCCGCCAGTATGAAACGACCCGACCCCATAGCTTCCAACCGCCCGGCCCCCGTTGTAATGCGCAGCAGAACTATCAAAGGCCGACGCACTGAACAGACTGTTAAACCAACCGCCAATCGCCTGCGCAGCCGGTCCCGATATCTGTTGCTGAATGACAATCCGGGCAATGTCATTGACTACCGACGTTGCAAAATCGGTGAAGCTATCCTTCGCTGTCTTGGTTCCGTTGGTGAAAGCGAGAAGATTGCTTGTCATCGAATTCATGCCACTGGTAACGGCCTGCTCTGTTGCCGCCGCCGCATTGGTCGCATTGTCGGTATAGTCAAGGAATGCCCGCTTTGCGCCGTCCGCCCATTCCCGAGACGCATCAAGCTTGCGCCGTTCCGCTGTCTCGTAATTTCGCGCCGCTTCTTCACGCGCCCGGTTTGCCGTTTCCTGCGTGATCAGATCCTGATCGACAAGTCGATTGATTTCCTCAAGTGCTGCCGTCCGCTTTTCTTCGGCGGTCATCAGGCTTTTGGTCATCTGTTCAGCATTGCGCTTTGCTTCCGCATTTTTGTTCTGCGCAATCTCGGCCTGATAAAGCTTCTGAGTAAGCTCCGCGAGTGTCGCCGCCTCGGCGTGATTGGCATCAATCCCCGCCCGCTGCAATTCAACGAACAACTTCCGGCTCAAGGCCGTTCGGTTGACCTGATCAAGTTGAAAGCGAAGCGCTTCCGTTACCTTTTCAATCTTTTCTGCTTCGGCCTTGCTATCCCCTGTTTCACCCAAAACCCTCGCCGGTGCTGAATTGCTGGTATTTCGACTTTCGATTTGAGCGGCGATCTCATCACGCTGCATCGCGATCGCGTCGGCGCTTGACCGGATCTCGGCCATACGTGCATCAAGGTCCGAAAGGTAACGCGTCAGATTATCGACACGAGCCTGATCACCAGCCTCCCGCGCCCGCGACATCAACCCTTCGATTTGCTCACGACGCACAAGCAAAGCATCAAGCTGCGGCTCGATACGCGCCATTTCTTCATCGAATGCCGCGTTAGCATCCGTTAAACGGCCCTCTAGCCCTCGCGTAGACATGCTGTCTAGGTCGCGGAAGCTATCGACCGCAGACGACACAAAGCGCGCCACATCGGCAAATGCTTCAGCTACACCAAGGGCCACCGGCGCAAGATCAACAAGAGCCTGATTAAGCTGAAGATCAATCAGGCGCTGCAACTGGTTCATCCGGTCGCGCGTTTCATCCGCCCGCTCGATAAGGTTCGCGTCAATGACATATCCGGCATCACGTGCCTGATCCATCAAACGGCGAATTGCCTCTTCGCCCGCCGTGATCATTCGAACAAATTGCTCGCCGCCAGTTCCACCAAAGATCTCGTCGGCTACCCGCAGACGCGCCGCCTCACTTTCGAGATTTTTCGCCTTGGCAACAACATCAAGAAACAATTCGCCGGTATCACCAAGCTTGCCCTGCAATTCCTCTTGCGTGAAACCGAGCCGACGAAATGCTTCTTCTGCCGGCCCTTTACCTGTCTTGATCCATTCATCTGCCCGAAGGTTCAATTCCTTCAGGCCATCCGTCAATGCCTCCTGCGAAACCGAATAATCTTCAGCCGCGTAGCGAAGCGCCTGAAACGTCTCAACAGCCGTACCCGCTTGCTGCGCTTCATCCTTTATCGCCGCAAGCTGGTTTGCAGCATTGACCGACGCGCGAACGAGGCCGGTAACTGCCGTAACCGCCGCAGCAACACCAGCCGCCGCGACAAGCCCCGCAGGCCCAATCGCACCCAACCCGGCACCAACGAGCCCTATCCGGCCCGCACTGGCTTGCATCGACCCTTGCAATTCACGCGAAACGGCATTAACGGCCAACAGGCCCTTTGATGCCGGGGCACTCTGTTTTTCAATTTTGGCAAGCGCCGCCTGTCCGTCATTGCCAAGCTGCATCAGGGCACGGCGTACCGTTTCGCCATCCTTCAGGGACAGCCGAATACTAAGATCCTTCATCGACACCGGATTGATCCTTTGCTTTCAAGATAGCCGTTACCAGCCCCGCCTCGCCGTGCGGCAACAGTTCAGCAAGCGTCACTGCGTCATAGCCGAGTGACGAAGCGAACGACAGCGCCACCCCCAGATCAATTCCAAGGACGTCGCCCATCCCCCCTAACCGAAGCTGACCAGAACATTTTTTTAGAACATCCCACGCCTCAAGCCCGTTCTCTGTCCGGGGACGGTCTTCGATATAAGGGCAGCATTTGCCGTCTATTCCGGGCTGTCCTTTTGAGCATGGAAGCCCGTCGTCTCGGCACCCTGCGCAATATTTTGGCCCTCCTCCGAAATGCCATTCGGCGAGAGCCCGGATGCGTTTCCCTCCGAAAGCAACCCGGCATGTATTTTCGTGTATTCGGAAAGGAATGCTTCGGCCATGTCGTGAATCAACATCAGATCCGAAACGGTTTGCCCTGTCACTTCCGCAGGGTTTCCGGCGTTATCAGCAACACCTTCCCATTTCATGATCGCGCGAACTGCAAGCGCTTTGGTGAAAAGAAACTGCGAAAGCCCTGAAACCGCATCCGCATCCGAAATATCCGGCAACCCCTCGACAGTGCCGCCGACCATCGAAATCTCTGCATGCTCCTTAACCAGTTCTCCAGCAAGCCGGTATCCCGACGTTCGCGCAGCCTCATAAACCGGCGTCGTCAAAGGACGAACAAATACCCGGACCCCATGCGGCAAATTCAGCCAGTAAGGTTCCTTCGGAAGCGAAAGCCTGATCATTTTATTCTATCCTGATAATATTCACCCGAAGCCAGAACCGGGCGCGAACGCCCGGCTCACGACAAATCAGTAGGTTTCCACGTCGTTCTTGAGTGTCACACGCAACGTATAGCCTTCAGCCAGATCGAAAGCCGCTTGCCAGTCATAACTTGCCGTGATCCCCCCCGGCCCGGAGACGGAAGGTTTTTTCTTCGGAAGGAAGACACGCGGCATATCCCACTTGAGAAGGAAACCTTCAGCACCCGGCATCGTGTGTGAGTAAGAAAGCGAAACCGGAGTTTCCGCGTTGATAGGATCGGTCAAGGTTGAGTCGATACCAAACCGGACATCAATCGTCCCGGTCGGCTTTGCTTCCGCCTCATCCGCGCCATCAATCAAACCGTCGTTACGAATGGTTTCAATCGGATCAAGGTTGTTCGAGAACGAGAAGCTGCCACCCGTCACGTTACCCAACTGGGTATTTCCAACCTTGATTGAACCGCTGGTTTGATTGAACCGCCGAAGCTGGAAAGCTTCTGGCGCAGCATCAACCGGCTCGGCCTGAAGACTTTCACCTTGAGCGATCAGGCCAATTGTCGCATTCAGCGCGCCACTGCGTGACATATTGTAAGCAAGGGTATTTGCCTTCACGCCCTTATGCTGAAAATGCTTTGGCGTTGTCAGTTTCACATGACCGATATCGATAAAGGCGCTCGGCAGATCCTTGCCCGCCTCAAAAACATGGGTAAAGGTTCCATCAAGATTATCGGTTGTGACCGGCTCACCAAAAACCAGCTTCAGCCAATAGCCAAAACCGCGAAGATCGACAGGAACGACAATATCGCCATCATCGGTTGCCGCCTCATAGAAAGGATCTTGCGCGTTTCGCCCCTGTCCCAAAAGCGGATCTTCACCAAGCGGGCGCTCTTCACCAAGCGTTGAACTTGCGAAAAGCATCTTATTGAAAACGCCGCCCCCCGACGCGTCCGGGGGTGTTCCATAACCCGTCTCGAACGCCATCAAAAGACTTACATCCGAGCCCGTGCTGCGTGTTTTTGTAGCCATAACCTAACTCCCTTGGAAGACCGCTATCCGAGCGGCGTAGAACTGACATATTCAAGAATAACCGGGACAAAGAACGCCTTGACGGACGCCGCTCCTTCAATCCCTTCAACGTCGTTTTCCGGCGTTCCTGGGCTGACCATTTCAACCGCCCCGCCCAACGTCGGATCAGCATCCAGACATTCACCAATAGCCTGAAGCAACGCATCGGCTTCCTGATCACGCCCGGCACTGTCCGCGCCCGTGAACTGAACAACTAGCTCGGCTGTGTGGCTGTAAGCATACTGAAGCGGCGAAAGGTAAACTTCCGGCTCCCCCGGATCCCCATCCCGAAGAACAAGCAAACCGCCCGTTGGAATTTTCGTTGCTTCCGGCTGGTTGCGAACAACCTTCGCATCCGAAAGATCCGGCCAGTTCTGCAAAGCAGCCAACAGCGAAGCAAGCGCTGTCTCGCGCACACTAGGCACCATCTGAAACCCTCCAATTTTTCAGGATCAACTCAGGCAACCGCGCCTCCCATTTACGAGAAAGGCTTGAGATATTCGTGCGCTTGTTAATCCGCGTTTGCGGGACCAGAACAAACATCGGCACGGCCCCGGCCTCCAAAATCTTTTTGGTTCGCCCGACCCGCCCGGACCCCAAAAGCTGATCATTCACATACGCCCGATCTCGGACCCGCCCGCCAACAACGGCTTGCGCCCGGCCGACTTTTGCAAACAACAAAAGCGACCCGTCTTTTGATTTCTGAACGAAAGTCCCCTGAAGATCTCCCGGCTGATACAGCACCTTGCCGTTAACCTTTCCGCCCTTCCGGTTGAAACTGGTCGGAATTAACAAGTACCGCGAACCCGTTGATCGTATGGTTGCGCCATGCTCAAACGCCCAAAGCGCCCCGCGTGTGCGCTCCCCGCCCCTCGGGTAAATAAATGCTGTCGATTCCCATGGCCCGCGCCGCCCACCATAGACACGAACGCGCCAGACCTTCGCGAGCTTCCCCAAGCCCGCCCCCCGCGCATCTGCAACGATACCATCACGCAAACCCCGACCGCCTTCACGCAGACCGGCCCGGATTGCCCGCCCGGCCTGACGCCATTCATCGGCAACAAATTTGCGCAAATCTCCCTTGATGGCTGCGCTCATCCGCATAGCTCACCCCGAAAATCAAAAATGTCATGAGAACTGCCCGCGCACGAACGGCACGACAGATTAAAAAATTAAGCGCTCAGTCCCCACTTATGGGGTTGTAAGGAAAGGCCATGCCTCGACTACACTCCGGCATGGCTAACTGGATTGGCACAACTTCATAACCTCCAAACGCCACCAGTTCCCTCGCGAGGGATGGCGGGTGTCATTGACATAGAGGCGTTGCGCTATCAACGCTTTGAAAGGCACGTTCCCGCGTGCCGCCCGCCAACTTCGGCGAACAACGAACGGTAGTTCAAAATTCTAAACAATATCAACAACTAACAAGGACAGGCACCGAACTACGCTAAAGGTTCGGCACCTGTACCTTTAGACAACTCAAAGCTTCAAAAGTGTAGCTTTATTCCATCGTCTCAATTTGCCAGATCTTCCTTGTCCCATCCCGTCGGGGCACCCCTTTGACGGTATAAATCTTTCCGTCAACCTCAAGGGTATCGTCCGCCTTCGGAGACTGAACGTCTTTGACCTGCGCTATAAAACCGCTGGTTCCAGACGTGATCTGGACATCGAAAACAGACGATGTACGATCAGGCAAGTAAGGCAGAACCGGCAAGGTGTAACCCTCACCAGATCCACCAGATCGATAGATCGCCAAAGACGCTAATCCATCTTCGGCATCGAAGAACGAGGCGAGATCTTCAGCGTCTTCGAGCATGGCTTATTCGCCTTGCTTTGGTTCTGCCGGAGCAGACTTCGCCGACTTCGCGTCAACTGCCTCGGCCTTACCCATTGCAATAAGTTCCTTTGCAACGCCCGCATCGACTGATTTCACAATCGAACCAACTTTCGCAAATTCACCGGCGATAAACACGTTCCGTTTGATTTTGATGTTAGCCATCACAAAACCCTCTCATTTTCCGTTAAACGCGAAAGGACCGCCGAAGCGGTCCTTTTCGCAGAAGAAGCCCTTGACGAAATCAGGACGTCAAGACGTCAAGCATCGCGGCAAAGCTTTCGGCATGACGAACAGCAACATCGACATCCTGAAACGCGCGAACAATCGTGCTGCCGCTATCGCCGCTCGAATAGGGATCAACCTGAATATCAAGAATACCCCATTCGCCAATCAGCAGATCCGACCAGTTCCCGAAGACGATAGCGGAGCAGACGCTATCGGCGCTTCCCTTTGTCAGATCACCCGGAACCTGATTGGATGCCGCCGCCCGATAACCGTTCAGCATGCCCGTTCCCGGCTCCTGTCCGTCTTTCCAGATAAACTGGCCAGTACCAGCTTCAACTGGCGTCGCCTTCAGCTTTCCGCGAACCTTGGAGTTTGTGAGATATGCAAGCGAACCGATATCGGCATTGTCCGTCGAAACTTCGGTTTCCAGATCAATGATGTTCTGCCAAGTCGGCGCAGCACCATTCGCCCCACCGGCAACGGCACCAATTCCGACTTGGTTGATCACGCCGCGAGGCTGGTTAGAACCACCCGTGCCAGAAACCGCAGCTTTATCGATTGCAAGCGCAAGGCACTTGTTCAGATCGTCACGAACGATACCTTCAACAGCCGGACTTGATTGAAGCATCAACGACCGGGTGAACTTGGTTTTCGCTGCAACGGTTTTAGGCGAAAGTTCTACATCGCCCGTCCCCGGCGTGGACCCTGTAACGTCTTCATCCTCACCGAGCCAATACGCCGTAGCACCGCCCAGAAGTTTCGGGATCTTGAGATCACCGACAAGCCCAGGAATTAGCTGCGCACCAAGCGAAGTCACCATCATACGATTGCGGAGCAAATCGATAAACGAACCGGCAAGGTGATCCGTGCCGACCAGCGAACCGCCCTGCGCGGAATTGCCAACCGTCAAATCACGGCTCAGAACGTCATAAGGAACAAAGAAGCCGCGCGCCTCGCGACCGAGCTTCTTTGCAATGGCTTCGGACGCTTCCCGTTCCAGCCCCGCATTGCGCCAATCACTGCGCGCCGCCGCATTGATAGCACGAAGCAGGCTATAATTGCTGCGCTCGCTATCAGACAAACCCAAATCCGTTTCAGGCGTCTGAACCGTTTTAAGCTTGGCTTCCTGATTTTTCAGAACCGCCTCGCGGAACTGATCAACCGTAGCACCTTCGGCGATTGCTGCCTGCGCCTCTTGCACCATTCCGAAACGCAGGCCAAGGCCGATGATCTCGGAAGCACCGGAACGCGCGTCTTTAAGTGCCGCTTCACGAACTGCGGCTTCATCGACCGAACGCGGCGCAGCCGGGGCGGTCGGGTTTTCAGTAATCGGATTCGGCATGGTTTTCTCCTTGATGCCAAAAATTGGAACTTCCCGCGCATCGTCTTCGGCCTCACGACCAACTCCGACCGTCATATCTGCCGGTATGGAAACGATGCTGATCTCAAGCGGCTTCCAAGAAACGACGCGATAAGTCGCCTTATCGTCCTTCTCTTCGACAAGCCGAAGCTCGTTGATTTCGTAGCCAACTGATACGTTGGTTCGAATATCATCAAGCACGTCACGAAAGACCTCTTCAGCGCGCGCACTTTTCCCAAAGCGCACAACCGCCCGCCCCTTGCGGTCGGTTCCGATGAATGCCTTTTCGATTACCCCCGTTTGATCACGGCGGTCATGGTCAACCAAAAGCGGTGCATTGCCGGTTTCCAACCACGACAAATCCACTTCGCCTTTTTCATGACCAAGGATTTCAATCCCCCACCAACGTTCGTAGGGCTCTTCGGAAGAGAACGCCAATTCAACCTGACGCGTCTCTTCCGAATCCTCCATACGAACAAGGCGGGCAGATCGGTGTTGTTTCCCGATCTTCAACCGACCGGCTTCACTTATCGCCTGCGGCATCTTCTTCCTCCTTTTCCTCAGATATAACGGAGCCCTTTGATGCCCCAAGCGTAACGCCGAGATCCTTTGCTAACTGCTCTTCGGCGGCCAACTCTTCATAGACCTCCCGCAAATCCCGACCCTGTTCAGCCGCAAGCCGTGTGCGGCTTTGAACACCCAGAGAAATATCACGTTCCGCTGTCTTGGAATCCTTGTCGGGATCAACCCACTTCCACCGACGAGGAAACCACTGCGGCGACATAAGCTTGTCAATTTTGGAAAATGGTAACGGGACCGCTTTCTTCAGCATCGCCTGTTCTAGCCAAGCGCTGAATACCGGCAGCACCAACCCCTGAATAATGAATTGCTGCAATACCATCCATTCATCGCGCTCGTCCTGAAGCCCCGCCCTGATCGACGAAAAATTGACGCCTTCAAGGTCATTTGCGAGGCCGTTGTAAGAAACCCCCAAACCGGCAGCGGCCCCACGCAGAACACTTTTCATGAAGAACGGCATTTCTCCATTCGGGTATGACGGATCGAACTCCTTGAACTCGAAGCCTTCAGGCAAAATCTCGATAGAACCCGGCTCGGCCTTATCGATAAAATCGCCTTTTTCGTCCGTTTCATCCGGCGTGTAACTGCCTGCCCCTTCGCGTTGCTGGAAAAATCCCATCTTCGCAGCACCCGCCCGCGCCGCAACCAGTGCCGCTTCTTCATACCCCCCAAGCATTCCGAGACGACGAATGGCCGAATGCGCCCAAGGCAGGCCCCGCGTTTGCTCAAAATCTTCAGGCACGTAAAGATGTTCGATTTCGGAAATCGGTATGCGTTGGTGGCGCGCATATTGCCGATCAGACGCCTTAACCTTCAAATGAAGGGCAACGGGCCGCTTCCACTGATCCCGCTCAACCCCCATCCGTATATCGCCGCCACCCGGCAACTCAGTATTCAGGGTTTCGTCAAGGTGATCGGCGCTGAACAACTGCACCGCAAATCCGAACTTGTTGGGAAATCCCCGAACCTTGCGAACGATAACCTCGCCATCGCGCGCGATCAGGGTTGCGACCATCCATTGAACTTGAAGCCAAGAGTATTGACCGCACACCGTACAGGTTCCGCGCTGGCCCCAATCCGCCCACTTCTGCTCTATCAGGTCGTTGGCTTCTTTATCGAGCTTGCCGTTATCGTCCTTTGCGCGGTTCTGAAGGACAATCCCCGAAGGCCCGATAACGTTCCGACGAACCATCCGCAAGAATGATTTCATGTAGTCGTTATTCATTGCAAGCCGACGGGAATTTGAACGCAACGCGACCAGATCCCGACGAAGATAAACATCCATTGGCCCGACAGCGCCAACCCAATCAGAAAAGAGCCGACCAGTTTGCGCCCCCGAAAAACTTCGCGTTGTCGTATCGGGCTTGCCATAACGAAGCGCCCACGCAGCATCAATCACGCGCTGCACCGAACGGGTGAACAAGTTAGGCATAAAAGCCTCCTTAGAATTTTACTAAGACCCGCCGCCCCGTTGCGCGCCCTTTGCTGGCTCGCTCTCGGGCCAGCTCGCGATCAACCTCACGGCGGTATTGATCACGCAAAGTCAGAAGATCGGAGATCGGCGTTCGCTTCAGGCTCCGCCCTTCAATCGAATACTCTTCCTGATCTTTGGTTGCCCGCCGCTCAATTACGGCTTCAATGGCTTCCAGCACGCGCCTTGCGTGTGATCGGGTATCAAGCGTTTCAGCGCTCCCAAAATTTGGCAGCACTTCGACCGTTCCGGTTTGTAAGCGAAACCGTAACGCAGTCCCCTTTTTGACTGAGGCTTCCCACTGGTAAACCCCGGCCTCACTGGATGATGTATCTTCCGAAGATCGCATAACCTTGAATTCGTCGCCTTCTGCAATCGCATCAAAAACGATCTTCTGCGACGCATTCAACAACACGAACGACAGCACCCAACCCTCAGAAGCCGGGTAATCCGAGAGGCCATCAATCGACCATTGCCAGGTATCACCGGCAACAATCTGTTCGGGCATAAAAGACCGGTTCACAGCCATAGGTATCAACTCCACGAATTAACGAACCCGCCAGACTTCCGGCGCGGTTTACGCTTTGCCGATTTCGGCTTTTCTTGTGGTTTCGCACCCTCGGAAGACGAACCGGGCTCCCCATTCATAACCGACAGGAGATCCCCTTGCTTTGGTTCTGCCGGAGCACATCTAACCGCTTGCCACTTCGACCAGTCGCTTTCGGTCATGATCCCGACGCCCTTATGCACTGCCAAGGCTGCGTTATAGATCGAACAATCGTGATAATGGTTCGGCGCGGTAGCGACCCATTCTTTCAAGACACGCCCCTTGACTTCACGTTCCTTGATACGTTCAGCCGTAAGCTGTTTGAAATACCGTTCGTCATGTAACGCTTCGGTGAAATGCATAAAACCGGGCGGGTCAAGTTCCGCGCCGTCCCGCATTCCATCCTTGCGAAGATTTGCGTACATCTCCGCTTTAAGGCTCCAAGTGCCGATATGCCAAAGCTCAACCCCGCGCCGTAACCGTTTGCCGCGAACATTAATATCAACTTTGGTCGGCGTAGAGGAAATTGCAGCCTTGTGCCAACCGGCATCCCCTTTTAAAGCCATCGCTTTCGGACGCGACCGGCACCACTGATAAACAGTGTTCGAATTGAAACCGGAATCGACCCCGAAGGCATCTACCTGCCAATGGTTGCCGTAAGCATCGGGATAGCGCCGGTCATAGACTTCATCCAGCTTGCCCCAAACAGCATTAGATGGATCCGCCGTGTCACCCTGAAGAAAGCCGATATCTATCGACCATGATTGTTTGTCACGCCCCCAAGCTTTGACTTCATAGTAAATCCCGTCCGCTTGAACATCCGCCGCCCCGGTTATGATTATGCCACCGGGCGGAATTGATCGAGCCGGATAGGTTTCACGCCGAACATATAGACGATCCCACTCCGGCGCATCCCCGCGCTCTTCCCATACTTCACCAAGCCAAAGGTTTGTGAACGCCTTCAACGTCCGGGGATCATCCTTCGCCGTTAAGAAGGCTTCGGCGATTTTATCCCATGTCGTGATGTTCGAAGACAGCGCGTCTATGTGAAAGCTTGGGTGACGTCCCGGCTCAGGTTTCGTCGCAACGAACTCGCCTGCCGCAAGCATTTCCTTTTTCTGGTAATGCTCAATCGCCGATCCGCAATGCTCGCAAACATAGTGCGCGTTATACGGCCAAGTCGTATTGAACTTCAGACCGTAATCAATATCCTTGTTTCCAAAGATCAGCCTTTGCTTTTCGCCGCAATGAGGGCAGGGACAAAAGAGATATCGCTGATCTCCATCCTCAAACGCTTTGTCAATTCTGGAAACCCCCTTGATCGTCGGGGTGCTTGCCTCGAATTTCTTGTAATCGCCCGTCGCATGGAATGCGATCTGACGGGCATTCGCCATTTCCATCGGGTCGCCCTGCCCGTCAAGGTCAAGCGGCCATTGATCGATTTCATCGCAAAACAGGTACTTTACGGTTTTTGACCGCAGATCCGACGCACTGTTAGCCCCGGTCAAGGTCAACGACCCGCCCGGAAACCGCTTGCTTAACGCCGTTGATCCCGAAGCCGAACGGCTCCGGTGCTGGTTGACCTTACGGCTCAGTGCCGGAGTTTGATCGACAGAAGGTGTAAGCTTTTCGCGATTGAAATCCTGAACAAGGGTAATGGTCGGAAACACGACCATAGCTTTCGCTGGCGTCTTGTCGATGATCGAACCTAGCCAAGCAATACCAGCTTCGGTCAATCCGGTTTGCGCTGACTTGCGAACACTAACCCGGTTATGGGGGCTTTCCGCTGCCAGACAATTGAGGATCGGCACAACATACGGCGTAAGCTCCGGCGACCACTTGTGACCAGCTTGCGGGCCATCTGCGACAATCAGATTTTCCGCCGCCCATGCAGCCGGTTCAATGATCGGATCCGGCGCGATCCCGAGTGCCAGTGCCCCCGCTATGAGTGCCAGCGTTGTTTTACCCTTGCTCTCCGTCATCGGTGATACTCAGACTTTCCGCTATCATGGTTTGCATAGAACGGATTTTGGATTTCAGAACGGAACGAACGGCATCCGGCCCGCCGTTACGAGCAGCCGCGTCTAGTTCTTCGGCCCATCCAATCATACCGTCGAGCCCCTGTCTGATCCGGCGACCCGATGCAACCATGGCATCAATGATTTCCTGCTTTGGAAGCAGGTTCCCCATTTTCTGCTCATAATCGAGCCGAGCCAGCTTTGCCGCATACTGTTCGCGTTCAGTTCGCGCATCGGTGAAAGTCGGCCCGGATTTTTGTTCGGGTTGTTTGCTCGTGCCCCGATTTCCCTCCGGCTCCATCGCCAAAGGATTTTGATCATCACGCTCCGCTTCCACTGGATCAGTCAGCACAGAGGAACGGGCAGGATCTCCATTTTGGTTCCGCGCGTGATCTGCGTCGGCAAAATCGATTTTGCCATCCTCACGCACCGGGATCTTTCCCGTTTTCACCATCTTGGTTACAGCAGCCGGACTAACCCCCAAGTGCCGCGCGTATTCTGACTTACTGCCAATCATGCGTGACCTCACATTGTGCGATTTCACCGCTTGGCTTTAACCATCGGAATGCGGATCTTTAACCGCTTTAACCGCCTTTAACCTTGTTTGAAAAACCAAAAACTGGCGAAGATCCGCGCCCGCGCCACCCGTATTGATAAAGCCCCAGGAAGGACCCAAAAAGATGAAGCCCCGCGCGGCGTGAACCGGCGAGGCTTCAAAGTTTGGATAGTCGAGGGCAAGAACAACAAAGCCCGCGAACCGATGCCGGTCGCGGGCCTGATCTAGGATGGATGAAAGCTGTCAAACTTTCCCCGCGTTGTCAACGTGGTTTTTTATCCACGGAGAACGAGGCACCTCCGGCCCGATCACTTCATAGCCAGTCTTCCCCTCCAACTCAGACCGCAACGACGACAGCGCATCCCACCAAAGCACATAGATCTCGCGGACAAACTCGACATGCTCCGGTTCGGGATCATAGGCGACATGGCAATAGATCGGCTTCCTCTTGTTCGCCGGATCAAGATATTCAATCAGCGGGCGACCGCGATGCATTACGGCACAAGCCTTGACCTGCACACCATCAAAGCAATCAGGCCGCGAACCGGCCCGACCATGCTCAATCAGCAACCCGACCTCCAACGGCTCACAGACCGAACAGATCGTTTCATGGGTGATCTCCGCATCCTGATCAAGATCGTTGTGCGCGTATGACAAAGACCCGTCCCCATCGATCTGCGTTCCGATCAGGCCGTTTCGCTCAATCGTCAAGAGATTGCTTCGAAGCGATGCACTCGGCCATGCCCCACGACCTGACCGCCGCGTCAGTTCGTCGGCTTGCTGATCCTGATAGGTCCACCGAACCAGTTCCTCTATATCAACCACTTTGCGAGGGTTGCGAGGGTTTGTGATACTATCCTGTGATAGTTCAAAAGCTGATTTATCTTTAGTAATCAACACTTTGCCAATTCCTTGCGATAGTAGCGATAGTTATGTCAGTTCATAATTGAATGCGAACGCGCCCAAGCGCGAAAAAGGACCGCATAAACCCTCGCAACCCTCGCAGCTATCGTAACCCATTGATTATATTTGGGTTTGTATGCGCGATACTATGCGAGGGTTGCGAGGGTATGAGCGGCTAATTCTCCCGCCCATACGCGCCCGGATCATCAACCGGGGGCGGATCTTCTGAAGCTTCAGGCACGTTGACGAGATCAACATTCATGTAGACGCGAATGCGGCCATCGGCCTTTGTAATCCCGCGCTCTGGCAAAGCCTTGCCAAACGCCGTCATAGTCCAAGGCCGTTCAGCGTTCGCGGAACACCAAGCTTTATAAGCCTCGTACATCGCCGCAGCCTGAACGCTGCACCCGTTACGCGGAACGATACATTCCGCGATGAACCGCCCGAGCGGATCGGAATCCGCGCGGTATTCATCGGTTGCCGCCCTGATCCGATCTGGCACAAAGAGCCCGTTCTCAAGCCAAATCCGAACGCCATCAAGCATCCAGTTCAACACGCCAGACCTTTCGGCCCAAAGCTTTTGCGGCAACATCAGATCCTGCCGTTCGTCTGGAACATTGACCTCCCATGGCAACAGCAGGAAGCGCCGCCAAATGCCGCGATCCTGTCCGCGAATTTTTGGTTTGTGGTTGCCCGAGAGCGTCAACTTGAATTGAGGCACGAAATCAAAGAAGCCATGGTTCAAATGGCGAACCGTGATCTCTTCGCCGCCAGTGATGGCCTTAATTGTGGCCTCGGCAAAACTCGCGCCCTTTTCTGGCTCGGACGCGCGAACAAACCTCGCCCCCGGAAGCCGTGCAAGGTCCGGCGTCGCTTCCCCGCCGCGCTTCCGATCATCCTTGAGCAGGGACGCAAAGGGCAACGAAAGGGAATAAGGCCCCATCATCTTAGCGATCAGGTCAATAAAGACCGACTTGCCGTTACCGCCTTCGCCATAGTTGAAAACAAGCTTCTGCTCGCCGGTTACGCCCGTAAGGCAATATCCCGACCACACCTGAAGAAACGACCGTATTTCATCGTCGGGCTGAACCTCTTCAAGGAACTTCTCAAATGTCGGGCATGTGGCCTCGGGATCATATTCAACATCCATTATCTTCGCGAGCCGGTCGCCCCGGCGATGAGCCCGAAGACCATCACAAGCCCCCTCAAGCCGAAGCGATCCGTTCTGAAGATTGATCAGCATCGGGTCAGCATCCATCATTTCAGGGCTGACCGTGATATATGGCTTCGCCTCAGATATCATCGCGTCAAGCTTGCCCCGGTTGCCGGACGCCACCGACCATTTAAGCAAATCCTCTAGCTTCTTATTCCAGTCACCCTTTGAGATATAACCGGGATCGTCTCTATCGAGATCCGGGCGACCCTCGTCCTGAAGTGCCGCAACCTCTTCAACAATTGACCGGGCAGTTTCGTGGGCTTTCCTCTTTACCGCCTCTTCCGCATCGTCCGGGCTCCAATACGAACCGCTCCACACGTGCCAGCCTACTTCACTGACATAAAGAAGATCCTGCCCGTGCCGCCCAAGGAACCGCTCGGCGTTACCGAGATCGTTCCGTTCTTTTTCAGCAAGGAAAAGGTTGATATCCTCACCGTCACCACCCCCCGGAAAGCTGTAAATTTCGGCATTGCCAAATGCTCGCCGGATGTCGTTCGCGCCCCTGTCTAGGCCGAAACTTCCATGTTCTTCGATCACAGCAACACCCCCTGACGCGCTTGATTTGACTTGACGGGCTTCGCCGCCACCTTCGCGCGACCTTTGTTTTCCTTTGCTTTAGACAAACGAACCTCTTCCTCCTTTGCATGGATTGCGCAGTACCACCTTCCCAACCACGTCACCGGATCGGGTTCGTTTCTATGCACGGCGATATGAAAGCGCCGCTGATCCACATCGAAGCCGATGCACCCCCATGCCTTACACCCTGGACACTGGCAGAAATGAACAAACCGGCCTTTGGCATCAAAAAACGGCGCAATAGATGAAGCGTTCAAACGCTTCGCGTTAAACAAGGCGCTGGCGGTATCGGTATGTTGCGAAGCTACTGCCCTTGCCGAGCGTTCCGTTTCGCGCGTGTACGCGGATTTTTTAGCAAACCCCATTTTTAGCTCCATCGCGATAAAGCCGCTTGAAATCAGGATCGCCGACATAGCCACGCTCGAACTCGTACCAAGCATGTTCTTTCGGGTTCGATCCCTTGCGCTTTTCAGGGGCGATATGGAAATACCACCACGTTGCGCGCTCGGCGCAGAAGTGAACGTTCTTGCAACAGGCACCATCCCACCACGAACGACGGGTTTTGCTGCCGAACCACGCGATCCCATGGAAGTTGAGAACTTTCCGCGCCCCCAACTCGAAAGCCCGATCAACAAATTCGCAAGCGCGCGTGAATGGGGCATTCATGAAAACATCGAAGCTTTGCGGCTCCCACCCATCAACAAGGGCCTCCGCATCCGGGGAAAGGAAATCAACCAGAAGCCGCTCGCCCTCGTACTCCCACGGGTAAACATCCGCTGACCTCACGTCATGCCCGGCTGCACGGGCGACATTCGAAAGAACGCCCCGACCCACGCACGGATCGATAATTCTTGTTTGAAGATCCGCGCACGATAGACCGGCATAAGCCGCCCAAAGCGGCGTTTCACATGCCTCCAACTTCTTCGCCGCATCTTCGATTGCCTCGAACGCCAGCGGACAGGATCCATTAAACAGGTCCATCACGCGCCCCGCCTCAGTACATCGTTGAAATCCATACCAACAGGCGGTCTAACGACTGCAACCCGCAAACCACGGGCGGAATGAAAAGCACCAGCTTTTTCAATTACCCGCTCCGTCTCTGCCGGGGAGCTATCCCCATCAACACAAATCACCAGATCTCGAACGATTGGGGGAACGATGATCGCCGCAAGGTTCCCCATGCTCCCCGTCGGCCAAGTCGGCGTTTGAGTTGCGGCAAATACGGAAAGCGCGGTTTCAATACCCTCGGCAATCGCAAGCCGAGAACCCGCTGGACAAAGCCGAATAGCGCCCTCCCAACATATGCCCGCCATCAGTTTAGGCTTCTTAACGTCCGCCTTACCCGACCCGTCGGGCTTCAGGTATGTCCGATGAACGCCCGTGATACGACCGGACGGACCTTGGACGGCAGACACCATCGCGGGCCACTTTCGGCCACTGTATTTATGATGAAGGCTTGGGTGAAATCTGATCGAAGGCGGAAGTCCACCCGGAAGATCTCGCGCGAATATCCCCCGGCTTTGAAGATAGGCTTCGACAATCGTTCCGGGTGCTGACAGGCTTTCAGCGAACACCGAACGCGCCCATTGAACACTATCCTCTTTTTCCTTTTCTATCTCTTTTGGAGACAGGCGCGGAACCGGCTTTGCAACCGGCTTTTTCCTTCCTTCGCGATCAGACTGAAGACCGCATTCAATAGCCAATTGCTCAACAGCTTCAACAAAGGTGAAACCATAGCGCGCACGGACCCATTCAAAAGCGTCACCGTGCCAGCCACAACCAAAGCAATGAATAAAGCCCTTGCGCTCACTAACAGAAAAGCTAGGGGATCGCTCTTTATGAAAAGGGCAAATCCCCCAATACTCCTGTCCCTGCTTACGCAACTTCACATCGCGCGCAACCAGATCCACCAACGAGGTTCTTGCCCGAACATCGTCAAGAAAGGAGACATCAAAGCCGCCCTTCATTCCTGAACCTCGGCATCAAGAACAGACACCAACGCACTATCTATCCGCGCCAGAACTTCAATCACGTCGCCGATCTCGCGGCGAAGTTCAAGGTCACGAACCTCCTGCGCAGTAACAACACCACCAGACGCCAAAGCCTCGGACAGGCGCGCCATGGCCTCGCCCGCCTCCTTACCCAATGCCCCCAAATGCGCGACCCATTCTGCGTCACCATGGGCGGGCGGCTTGGCAAACAAAACATAGCCCTGCAAATCGGCAAGGTAGCGGGTTACAATCGGCTCGCCCGCGTCCTGTTCAAGATCCGCGACAACATCGACCGGGGCAAACATACCCTCGCTCGCGCGCCCGTATCGCCCCAATCGCTGATAATCAACCCGCGTGATACTTGCAGCACTTTCCTGACCGCCAACAGCTTTTGTCAGTCGGCGAAACGCCGTTTTGATACCTTGATAGGTACTCGCGGGAAACTGGCGGCCCATGACCGCGCCATTACGAGAAGTCATGCGTAATTTCCTGTATATTGCGCAATGCCTTGGCTCGAAGAACCCGGCATGATCGGGACATGAAAAAGCAAAACGACCGACTTGAAACACTCGCAACCATCTGTGAGCAGAAGTTGCGAGCCAACCCGAACCACCCGCAACACAAGCGGATGACGAAAGATCTGGACCGCGTTCGCCGACTTAAACGGATTGGCGAAAAGGCAATTCGAAACAGGAAGAAACATTAAACAGCCTCCCCGCCCGACGAACTGCCACCCCCGATCCCATAGAGATCGTTCGGGGTAATGGCCTGATCCGTTGCGCGATAAATCGCCTCTACCGTCGCACGATCAACATTCACCTTCCCGCCAACAATCCGGCTAACGGTTGACTTGTTCTTGCCAATCCGCTCGCCGAATGCGGCGTAAGTGATGCCTTGTGATTTGAGGTATTCGCCTAGTGTGCTCATGCACCTTATGTTGCATATCATGCACCAACTATGCAACAGAATTTGTTGCAATTTCTGCTAGGATGTTGCTCACCATGCAAAAAAACGAACCACAGCTTCACATCCGCGAATGGCGGAAGGCGCGCAACCTCACGCAACAGGATCTTGCCGACCAGATCGGACGAGACAAATCCATAGTGTCAAAACTGGAACGAAACGTTTCCGGCATCACAAGCGCAACCCTTAACGGCATCGCCGCCGCCCTTGGCGTAACACCCGCAGCCCTCTATGAGCCGCCACCAGAAGGAACTCGCCCGAAATCCGCAGATACACCCCACCAAGCCGGTTCGGTTGCGATAGAAGCAACCAGAACCCGCGCCGACGGGATGGTTACGGAAAACCTTGTTGGTGATCGACTGGATCTGCCTGTTTATGCAAGCGCCCAAGGCGGGCAAACTGGCATGGTGATTTCATACGAGCCGATTGATTGGGTCAAACGCCCTGAACCGTTGTTCAACGTCAAAAACGGCTTTGGAATGTATGTCGTCGGCGATTCAATGTTCCCCGCCTACCGGCAGGGCGACATGATCCTGATACACCCAAGCAAACCCGCCAATCCGGGGGACGATGTTCTTGTTGTCAAAAAGAACGGCTCAACCCAGGAATTTGAAGCACTTGTTAAAACTTTGATTTCCACCAACAGCAAGGAAATCCGCCTTGCGCAGTATAATCCGAGCGACGAGTTCAGCATTCCGAAGGATACCATCCAAGCCGTTTATCTGATCGTCGCCAAGTACCACAAACGATAAAATCAGGAACGAACCATGCATCGCATCACCGCTCGTGCAGCCCTGATCAGCACCCTTTTGTCGCTCGCAGGATGCGCAAGCGTTGATCGCCTTTACATGACGGAGTTTGAACCAACCGGCGCGAACGAGTTCAGGTATAAAGCATTCGCAAACGCGGCCTACAAACCGGAAGACCCGGAAAGCGAAGCAACCCGAATTGAATGGCTGCAACAATACCTCACGGATAACAATCTGTGCCCTAACGGCTATGTCATTGACGACCGCAAATCCGTCTATAATGGCACAATCCTTGCCGCCAAAACCTACGATCTGATTTATTACGGTCACTGCACCAACTAGCAGCCCGAAAGACCCGCGCCAGACCTTCGCGCGCCCGCCTTGTTGCATATGATGCACTTTTGTGCATTGACATGCATTTTTTAAAGTTGCATCTTATGCACCTCAACTGAGGCATAGGAGGCAATTTTGCGCACTTCCCCACACAACCGAGAAAAGCTCGCACCCCAGTCACGCTTGAACGCCATGGCTGACGCCATGACGGAAATCGCCAAACTCAACGGATCGGTTTCACGCGATCAACTGATTTGCCGGGGGTTCTCTCCAATCGAAATTGACCGTTTTCGCGATCAGGCAGGAGCCATCGCAGGCGGACGGATTTCGGGGGAGATCTGAACCATGCGCGCGGTTCCGGCAACCCTTCTTAAACGCTGGCAAACCGAAGCCCGCGCCATCCTCGAAAACTCGCAGGCAGCGACGAGCCTGAAAAAGCTCGCTGCCCGAGTTCTCAAGCAATGGGATCGGAGCAATGGGAACCATCGGCGATAACCGCCTTTTCCCCGAAGAACAAGCCCTTCTATCGGCTATTCGCCGATGGTTCCGGCACCGAACCCCGGAAAATACCCGACACGTTGTCATGGCTACGCGCGACTGGCTTCGCGCAGAACATGCCCGCGAAGACGAACGGACATCGGGATAACCAAACAGCGTCAAAGGCAGCATCGATGAAAAACCGGCTTCTTCGCCGCGCGCGAAACCAGCTTACCCCGACCGGATGGGCCTCTGTTTTGCTCATTCTTTTGGCTCTTGCCGCAATCTGCATCGACCGGATCCATTAACCATGAAACAGCACCAAAACACCCTTTGGCGGCAAATGCCATCCGGCGCGCGCTGGCCCCTGCTTAACCCAACCGAAGACGACGTTTTTTGGCCTGACGTTGCCGAATCACTGGCAAAGATCTGCCGTTGGGGTGGCTCAACAACAGTGACTTACAGCGTCGCCCAACATTCCTGTCATGTGGCGGATCTCCTGCCACCACCCCTTAAACTCAAAGGTTTGCTCCACGATACGGACGAGTGCGGGCTTGGCTTTGACATGCCATCCCCGACCAAAATGCTATTTCGCAGCTTGGGCGGCGCGGAAGCGCTCAAACAGGCCGAAGACATGCAAAAGAAAGCGTTCTTTGCCGCCGCGGGGCTGACTTACCCGATCCCCGATCACGAGGCCGCACTAATCAAAAAGGCCGACAACGTAATTGCAGCCACCGAACGGCGGGATCTCAACCGCCCGTGCAACTTCGCTATCGAAGGACTCCCCCCGCCCCTTTCCGACCCGATCCGGGCATGGCCTTGGCCTCGCGCGATGGAGGAATTTCTGAACCGTCTTGAACGCTGGCTTCCGCCGCAGAAACGCGGCCTCGCTTGGGGCGGCATCCGGGTTGCCAAGAAATAGGATCATTCACTCATGACATTGAAAAACCGTACACGACCACGCGGCTTTATTGACGAATGGTCCCCAAAACCCCAAACGCTCGCACTGATCGAAAACGTCAATTCGATCCTGAACGACAACCGGGATATCGCCCCGCTCACGCTCCGCCAGATCTTTTACATGCTGGTTTCGCGCTATGGCTTTGAGAAAACCGAAAAGGACTATCAACGTCTTTGCGAAGTGATGAACCGCGCCCGCCGCGCGAGGTTTATCGACATGAACGATATCCGTGACGACGGGCTTCGCAGGGACACCCCTTACGGGTGGCACTCGCCGGAACAACTCGTTAAGAGCTTCAAAAGCGCTTGCACCAATTTCAAGCTTCATCGGCAGGAAGGCCAGCCGGTTCATAGAATGGTTTGGTGCGAAGCGGGCGGGATGCTTCCGCAGCTTGCCAACTACTGCCGGGAGTATGGCGTTTCCGTCCTGTCAAGCGGCGGCTTCGATAGCGTCACCAGCAAGCATAACTTCGCCCTTGAAGTTTCTGACTACGATGAAGTCGAGGTTCTCCATATCGGCGATCACGACCCTTCCGGCGTCCACATGCATAACAGCCTTGACGAGGATCTGAAGGCTTTCGTGGGTCACTACGGCGGAAAAATAAACGTTGTCCGACTTGCCGTAACACCCGAGCAGGTCGAGGAAATAGGCCTTCCCACCGCCCCGCCAAAACGCACCGACAACCGCGCCTTTTCCGGCCTGACGACGCAGGCCGAAGCAATCCCGCCCCAAACCCTTCGAACAATTGTCAGTGACGCCATCCGCGACCGCATGGATTGGGACGCATTCAACCACGTTCTCGAACGCGAACAGGACATTCGAGAAGACCTCATAACCAAGCTTGAGAACCTGTAAGGAGCTTTCAAAATGGCCGGATCAGTCAATAAAGCGATCCTTGTCGGCAACCTCGGCAAGGATCCCGAAATTCGGTTTTCACAGGCCGGAAAAAAGATCGCGAATTTCAGTATCGCCACATCGGAAAGCTGGCGCGACCGCCAATCTGGCGAGCGGCGCGAACGAACCGAACGGCATCGCATTATCATTTTCAACGAAGCCCTTGCCGAGATTGCCGAGAAGTACCTGAAGAAGGGAACAAAGGTTTATGTCGAGGCCCCCATTCGCACCCGCAAATGGCAAGGCCAGGACGGCAAGGACAACTACACAACAGAAATCGTTTTAGAGCCCTACAAGGGCACTTTGACAATTCTGGACCGGATAGGCGACGGCACCCCCAACACCGATCAGGGCGCAGGAAAACCGGACGATACAGCAGGATCGACCGGATACCCCGACCTTGACGACGAAATCCCGTTCTGAAGGCCGAACAAATGACAGCAAAAACCCATTTGCGCGGCGACGAGATCTTACTGGTCGCGGAGATCCACGGAGCCCGCGCCCTACGCGAAGCACTGGCAGCACTCAAAACACACGCGCAGCACTTCGAAAGCAGCCCTTCCGCCGAGACATTCCTGCGTCGGATCTGCGACCGGGCAACCAATCAAGATCCTGACGCATAGGAGCAACCAAAATGCACTTATCGACCGAAACCGCACAAGCGGTAATCAAACCAAAAGGCACCCCGCCCCGGACAATCGGCTATTGCCGGGAATGCGGTCATCCGTTCCATCCGGGCCGACACGATCAGGAATATTGCGGCAACACATGCCGTAAAACGTTCCACAAGCGCCGCTACGAGCGCGGGGCACAACTTTACGATTTCGCCATGGAATGGCGCGGTAAACGCCTGAAAGGCGGCTTCACGCAACTTTGCCAGATCATCGACGACTGGCTTCGCGAAGAACGCGAGCGCCGCAACCAGCACAAAGAACTGAAGCGCGCCTACGAGAACCAGCAAAAAGGGGGACATTCCAATGCCCGCCATTAATTTTCAGGCCCGTTTCGCCGACGACGTTGAAACCGGACGAAAAACGCAGACCATCCGCGCCGAGCGTCGCGACAGCCGCCCGACCTGCAAGGTTCATGACCACCTGAAGCTTTACACCGGCATGAGAACAAAAAATTGCCGATTGCTCGGATCTGGAACCGCAACCTTTGTAAGCACGGTTCGCCTGTTCAAAGAAAATGACACCCCCCCGGATGACCATCGGCGACCGCGAGATTTCAGAAAACGAACTCGCACAAATCGCCCGGCAGGACGGTTTCACGACCACCGGGGAAATGTTCGCCTTCTTCAATCTGCCGTTTCAGGGCTGGATCATAAAATGGGCCAACGGAGAACCGCAATGACCAAAATCGAATGGACCCAACGCCCCGGCACCAAGGGCGAGACATGGAACCCCATCAGAGCGAAGAACAAGGCAACCGGTGGTACCGGCCATTTCTGCACCAAGGTTTCTGCGGGTTGTCAGAATTGCTACGCCGCCGACTTCCAGAAGCGGTTCAAGAACCCGGCACGCTACGCAGCACAGGATGCCGAGCAGGTTGATTTGTTCCTTGATGAAACCGTACTGATGCAGCCGCTACGTTGGAAGAAACCGCGCACGATCTTTGTGTGCAGTATGACCGATCTTTTTTACGAGGGCCATCCTATCGAATGGATTTGGAATGTGTGGGCAGTTATGGCACTTGCCCCGCAGCACACATTTATCGTGCTGACCAAAAGAATTTCGTACGCCAACACTGCGCTGGTTAATCGCCTGCATATGGGCGATCCAGCTATCTGCAAAGCCATCAACCAAATTCCGGCATTTTTGGGAAACCGCAAGGGCGCTCTCGAAATGCCGCTTCCAAACGTTTGGATTGGAACGAGTGTCGAGGATCAAGCCACGGCGGATCACCGTATTCCCCATTTGCTGAACACACCGGCAGTGGTGCGGTTCATCAGCGCGGAGCCGCTGCTTGGACCACTTCAAATCGAAAGATGGCTTAACATCGCATGGCAATGTTCTGGATGTCGCGGGTATTTTTCGGGAACATGGCAGAGAACTTGCCCGGACTGCGGTAAAACTAACTATTGGTGCGGCAGTCACAAGTTCAATGGTCGCAAACGCGATAAAAATCCCATTCGCCCCCCTCAATCAGGGCAAGGCCTCGACTGGGTCATCTGTGGCGGCGAAAGCGGACACAAGGCCCGCCCTATGCATCCAGATTGGGCGCGCTCTCTACGCGATCAGTGCAAGGCGTCAAGCGTACCGTTCTTCTTCAAGCAGTGGGGCGCTTGGATACCCCAGATTGGCGCGAAGAACGACATTTCTGATAACCCAGAGATCAGCAAATACGTCTGGAAAGAATGGAACCCAGATGAACGGAAATGGGAAGACTGGCCTTACCCAATGTGGTGCGACGACCTCGACCCGGAGCAAAGCGTTATAAAGGTCGGGAAAAAAGCCGCTGGTCGCGAACTGGATGGACAACAGCACAACGACTATCCGGGGAAAAGCCATGTGCAAGCGTAACCTGAACCGCAAGGGCTTCTTAGCAGCCATCGCCCGCCAGCTTTGCCAGCTTCGAAAACAAGCCTTCTTCGGCAAGAACCGGGACAACGCCTACATAGACGCGGGATCGATCCTAGACCTACTTCAAGGTGACGGGATCAAATTCGGCAACAAGGGCTTTGACTGGAATGAACCCGCCGCCATCGAACTTGCAAACAACTGGATCAATGGCGAATTTACCGCAGGGGAACGCTTGTCATGACACAGCCGATTTTTCTAACATCCACTCAAGTGAGCGACCGATGGGCGGCGGCTGGTATTTTGGGCCGTAACGGCAAGCCGATATCAACCAACACCCTAGCCTTCTGGCGAAGCGAGGGTTCCGGCCCGAAGCCCGTCAAAGCGGCTGGCGCTGTCCGCTATCCGATCAATAAATTGCGCGAATACGAGCGCGAAGCTTTCGGCCAAGCTTGCGATATCGACACCGATTCCGAAGAAGCCGCCTAGCCTCAAATTTGCTACCTATTTGCTACCTAAACAAAACAAGGGCTTAGAGGTTTTCGCTCTAAGCCCTTGTTTTGTATGGTGCGCCCGACAGGATTCGAACCTGTGGCCCCCAGATTAGGAATCTGGTGCTCTATCCTGCTGAGCTACGGGCGCACATCGCAAAGAGAAGCATCAATTAGCAGCTAATCGAACGGTGATCAATCCGGGAGCTTGAATCACGCGCCATCAACCCCTTCGGCAAACAGACGAATGCAGGAAAATCGGGCTCTTCCCCAAAAAAAGAGCCTTTGGGGGGCTTCCTCAAAGACTCTCTTTTAAATCGCGATTAAGGCCAATGGCCCGATGACATCAACGCCGTTGGGTATTTTAGTCAAACAGACGGTCAATCGGGAAGGAATAGGTCAGAGACAGGATTTCTGTCCCCGGGTTCTCATCACCGATGCTGGCATTGGAAATGTGCGCGATGCCAAGGCTGAGACGTTCATGGCTGTCAAAGCGGAAGCCAAGTTCAAGACCTGAACGGAATTCGATCCAGTGACCGAGATCCTCACCATTGCCCTGATGATAGGCGCCAACCGAGGTATAAATGCTCGATACGAAGTGATCGCCCCAAAGGACGTCCATCGCAAGGCCGCCATAGCCGTGAACGGCACCTTCTGATGTGACCATGACACCACCGATCGGGCGGGCCACATCAAACATGGCATGTTGTGCACGATAATTGAGACGGAATTCTGCGGCTTCTTCATCTTGTGTGATATCGACCATACCGGTCGAAAATTCGAGAAGCCCTGAATCCTTGTTATTGCCGAGAATTTCTTGCGCAGAAGCTGCGTTTACGAAGCCGAAAAAGACACAAACTGCAAGCAGTTTCCCCAAAGTCACTTTCATTAATCAAGTCCCCACGAGATCAATACGTGCGACATACTTACCCAAGCATGTCGGAAACTCAACCACACATTGGTGTAGTTTAGTAATTTTCACTTAAACTTTTTACCGTCGAACTGATCCATCGCCCGAACAAGTTCACGGACGATGCCAGGCTCGCTTGCCGCATGTCCGGCATCGTCAACAATCACCAAGGTTGCTTCAGGCCAGGCATCCTTTAATGCAAATGCCGATGTCGGCGGACAAACGACATCATAGCGCCCCTGAACAATCACAACAGGCAGGTGGTTAATCCGGCTTACATTCTCAAGCAGCTGGTTTGGCTCGAAAAAGCAGCGATGGACAAAGTAATGATGTTCAAGCTTTGCCAGTGCCAGTGCAACTTCATCGCTTTCGAAATCTTCGATCAGACCTTCATCAGGCAGCAGGGTGCAGCAGGTCGCCTCATAGGCCGACCAAACGCGCGCGGCTTCGATTGCGGCATCCTCGCCATCGTTGCCTGCAAAAATCTCGGTATAGCGATCCAGCATCTTCTGCCAGCCGGGATTGCGATCAAAACCGGCAACATCGAGGAATTTACGCTCTGCTTCCGGGAAGAAACGGCCCATGCCATCCATAAACCATGCGATCTCGGTTTCACGTCCCAGGAAAATGCCCCGCAAGACAAAGGCAAGAACCCGTTCGGGATGTGCCTGTCCATAGGCCAGCGAAAGCGTGGATCCCCACGACCCGCCAAATACAACCCATTTTTCAATGCCGCGCTCTTCCCGCAGGGCTTCTATATCGCCGATCAAATGGTCGGTCGTGTTGTTTTCGAGGCTTCCGAATGGTCTGGATTTACCCGCACCGCGCTGATCAAGCAAAATGACGCGGTATTTTTCCGGATCAAAGAACCGGCGACTGTTTTGTGAAAGTCCTGCGCCTGGCCCCCCGTGCAGGAAAACAACCGGAATGCCAGCCGGGTTACCGACTTCTTCCCAATAAATTTCGTGACCGTCATCGCGTGACAGATAACCGGTCGTGTGGGGCGTAATTTCGGGATAAAGCACGTCGGACCTCATGACTTTGGCAGAATGTGATTTTACAGATTGCTGGTGGCAATATCCGACAAGCAATCTCACAACTTATGGAATAAACACAAGTCTCTAATCGGTCATGAGGCATAGCCGGTCAGGGTTATCGACCGCGATATAGGGACCACCGCGATTTTCAACGATGCCACGTACCCGGACTTTCTGCCCGATCCAGCCGGAAAATGCATCATCGGGTGACTGATCTTTGGCAAGCCTCCGACGCACGTCATCCTCAAGCGCGATGGTAAAATCGCGCCGCCAATCCGCCCCGAAATTAAGGTAAGTCCGCCATTCCTGATGCTCGACAGCACGCAGGATACCCTCAACCAGAACAAACCGCCCGATAGCATCATGAACACGCGGCAAACCGGTATTCCCCTGATCGGCTGCAACAAAATAGGCGCGCCCCGGCGAGCGATCCGACCAGATGCCTGATCTCTGACTGATCGCGTGATTCTCGGCTGCAATCAGTTTCGTCAAATCCGTCCGCCCCTGGGGCAACAACATGGCGAGCCCCTGTGACAGAAGTTGTTCCGACCATGACGTCATCTTTGGCGCACCACTTTCCCCCCTGGAAAGGCTTTGAACATATGCCCGATGTCGTCCCAGATAATCGGCATGATCCGATGCAATGGCGATTTCCACTCCGGCGCGACTGGCAGATCTCATCCAGCTTAAGGCTGCGTTTTCATATTCCGGAACAAACGCCAAGTCGGAAAGACGCAGTTTTGTCTCTTTGAATTCAGGTGCGTTGAGGTCATCAATGGCAGCGACCCCCAATTCAGAAACCTTTTGCCAGACGAAATCATTATTCTGTGCCGCACGGGGCTCAAGGGAACGCATATTTATGCCCACCCCGCACAGCCAGTTGTCCGCCCGGGCTTCTGGACTAAATGCCATAGATAACAGAATGCAAATCTGGAAAATCGGCAGGTAAAACAGGCGGCCCAATACCCTGACAAATACCCTGGCCGCAAAATTTCCCCAATTGGAATGCCAGATTAATACAAGCGAATCTGTTGAATGATGTTTGAACACGCGCTACCAATTCCCACTTGGTTTCGCCGGGTAAGAACCGGTAGCTTACGCGGCAGAGCGACATGAGGAAAGGTATCAATGAGCTGGTTGAAATTCGGTCATAAGAAACACCTGATCGCAATTCTGGCTGCGGTAACGCTGAGCACATCCCTTGCAGGATGTTCAACCAACCGGGCAACCGGCGAAGACAGCTTTACAGCCTTTATGTCGCCTGAAGAGGAAAAGAAAATCGGGTCGCAGGAGCACCCGAAAATGGTCAAGGAATTCGGTGGAAATTACACCGAAAAAGACCTTGCCGCCTATGTCACCGAGATTGGTGAAAAGCTTGTTGCGGTGTCAGAAACCCCGGACGAGAAATTCACCTTTACCATTCTGGATTCTCCGGTCGTTAACGCCTTTGCGCTTCCCGGCGGGTATGTTTACATCACGCGCGGTCTGGCGACACTTGCCTCGAACGAGGCGGAACTGGCCGGTGTGATTGCCCATGAAATCGGTCACGTCGTTGCCCGCCATTCCGCTCAACGTTATAGCCGCAGTGTCCTGACCCAGATCCTTGCCGGCGGGCTTTCAATGGCCATTGGCAACGGCGCAGGTGAAATCATCAATACCGGTGCAAGCGCATACCTTAAGTCGTTTTCGCGCGAACATGAATTCGAGGCCGACATGCTTGGCGTACGCTATATTACCCGTGCCGGTTATGATCCCGATGCAATGGCGACATTCCTTGAAAAACTGCGCGCCCATTCCCGCCTGCAAGCAGTCCTTGCCGGAAGGTCACCTGATGATGTTGACCAGTATGACTTCATGGCGACCCACCCGCGTACCCTTGACCGCATTCAACAGGCCCATCAAAGCGCAAATGTCACCGCAATCAAAGACCCGGAACTTGGCGCAGTTCGCTATATGACGGCGATTGACGGAGTTCTTTATGGGGATGGTCCGGATCAGGGCTATGTCCGCGGGCGTGACTTTGTACATGTGCCGCTTGATTTCCGCTTTGAAGTGCCGGAAGGCTTTACCATCAACAATCAGCCCTCAGCCGTCGTCGCGACAGATAACAAAGGCGCGCAAATCGTCTTCGAAGGCGCGCCAAAGGCAAAGGATGTGCGGCTTGACCGGTATCTTGAAAGCGGATTTTCAACCAAGATCGCGCTTCGTGATATCGAAATGATTGATATCAATGGACAGGAAGCCGCGACAGGAAGTGCCGATATATCCCTGCGATCAGGTTCCGCACGCCTTCGGGTGGTTGTGATCCGCCACGGGAATTCGGCCTATCAGTTCCTGTTCATCACCCCGCTTGACCAGACGGAAAGCTATAACCTTCCGCTGCGTCAAACGACCTATAGCTTCCGGTCGCTAAGTGCCAATGAGAAGAAGATATATACGCCGCTTCGCATCAAGGTTCGGGCTGTAAATCCGGAATATACGTTGCAAACCTTTATTGATGACATGCAGGTTGACCGCGCGCCCGCAGAAACCTTTGCCACCCTGAACGGCCTTGCCGACGGGCAAAACCCGGCCACAGGATCACTGGTCAAGGTCGTCCGTCATTAGGAACGGCCGTCAATGGAAATGACAAAAGGCAGCATCCCTGGCGGGTGCTGCCTTTTTTGACTGAGGTTCGCTGTAAGGATCAGGTACCGCTTGTGACCTGCTCGATAATCTTGCCCTGACCATCAAGGGCAAGTGCAATCAGAACACCACCCCGTCCGGCCCCGCCATCAACAGACAATGTGAATTCCCGTTCCTGCAGGCCAACCTGCGTCTGGGAAGCACCACGAACGATGCGCGCACAGTCATAATAGCGTTCGGTAATGGCCTCGAACATTGAGCCCCCCCACCAGAAGGTATCCGTTTGCCCGGTCAGCGGACGCGAGCCATCAAGCCCCGCATGCACAAAGATCAACCTGCCATCCGTTGTATAGGCCGCATGTTTCAAGTCCGACATCAAAGCGCTGTGACCACTATGGCGACGCAATGAATCGGCGAACTGCGACGTCCATTGTGAAATGGCATGTGCGCCCTGACGCATGATCGACTGAACGTGGGCGGGATCAAAACCATAGGCGCGTGCTGTTCCGGCAATGCCGCGTGTCAGCATCCAGTCAAAGACTTCACCGGGATTCGGGGCGAACTGGATTTGCTGCAACTTCGACAGCATTTCTTCAGAAGCCCCCCGCAAGAAGGCGATATCAGCAATATCGACCCCGTCCTGTGCAATGAAGTAGCGACGAAACAGCAAAAGCTCATTGATGGTCGCAATGACATTCTCGGCCGTGCCATCACCCCAGTAATTCCCGAGATAAACGAGCCGGTCACCAGACTTGATACGCTCGGCAAGCTTGCGATGGACGGCGCACAATGCGCCATGATCGCCATTGATCGCGCCGACAACCCAGATTCTCTCGGCCGGCTTTATCGGCGCCAGAACTGCACTCATCGCTGTAACCTGCCTAAAACAAAAAATAAAACCGGCCCAAGGATAGCTTGTGGGCCGGCTTTTATAAATAGTTGTATAGCTGACTTATGCAATCAGGCAGCTTTTTGCAAAAGCTTCTCGAGTTTGCCTGACGCCTTGTCCTTGTCGATTTTCTCAATCGCAGCCAGTTCGTCAACGAGGCGCTCAAAGGCTGCTTCGTAGATCTGGCGTTCGGAGAAGGACTGTTCCGGCTGGGTCGCGCTGCGATGCAGATCACGCACAACTTCGGCAATCGACACCGGATCACCCGAGTTGATCTTTGCTTCATATTCCTGTGCACGGCGCGACCACATGGTGCGTTTTACACGTGCACGGCCCTTAAGGGTAATAAGAGCCGAGTCCATCTGTTTTTTCGAGGAAAGCTTGCGCAGACCCGAGTTGCCAACCTTGTTCACCGGCACACGCAAGGTCATGCGGCTGGATTCAAAGGTAATTACATAAAGGCGCAATTCCTGACCCGCGATTTCCTGGGTTTCCAGGCCACCAACACAGCCAACACCATGTGCGGGGTAAACAACATAATCGCCAACAGCAAAGGGCAACTTATCCGACATCAAGCATCCTTCCGGCCCAATCAGGCCTGGTCATTCAACTGTAACACTATAGACCCAGTGACGCGAAGAGCTGCACACGACCAAGCTTTTGGCGAAGTCGCGGTTTCAGACAGGGATAAAAATACGGAGATCCGGCAATTCGGAACGAGCCTGTCGAGCCCTTAACGCGAGTTGCCCACAATAGCACAACACGCCACTGGTTCACAGATTTTTTCGGTGTGTCTGGCTCAATGCAGCCATGCATTTAACCCGCTGGCAAATACCAGCGGGTTAAAATCGTATAAAATCTCGGGGGTTAGACCGACATTCAGTCGCCCGTACCCGGTGCTTCGCTCAGCAATTCGGTCTTGCCCGACTTGCCGTTCCATTCATCAGCATCGGCAGGAGCATCACCTTTTCGGGTGATATTTGGCCATACTTCCGCGAACTTTCGGTTGATTTCCAACCAATTGTCCAGATTCGGCTCGGTATCGGGAATAATCGCTTCGGCGGGGCATTCGGGTTCGCAAACACCGCAATCAATGCATTCATCAGGGTGAATAACCAGGAAGTTCTCACCTTCATAGAAGCAATCGACGGGGCAAACCTCGACGCAGTCCTGATACTTACACTTGATGCAGTTTTCCGTCACCACATAGGTCATGGTGTAACTCCGTACAGGTTGCGAGGCCAGATTGCGGCTGCACCCGCGCTTGGCCTGTTCTCTCTCTGGGGATTGGGTTATCACGCACAGCAGTTGTGTGCAACTCCAATAAAACCCCATTTTTTTACGTAGTATTCAATTCTTGATGCAATGCGGCATGGTGGCAGTATTCGATCACCGGCATCGCGCCGAAAAGCAGCGCAGACCATACAGATTTCTCTGCGTTTTTCCAGTTTGCAAACATCTCGGATAATTGCTTTTAACCCGGCAAAGCCATAGTCTGCTTTTGATTGAGTGGAACTAGCGGATTTCTGGGGTAACGCGTGCCTGACAAAAGCCTTGATCAGCAACGGCTTAACTGGCGGGATCGCTTGTCTGTCAAACAGGCAAGGATTGCGGTTGTCCTTACTTTGCTTATCGGCCTGCTGTTCAGTGGCATTCAGATCGTCTGGGATTTGCGTGAGGAACAGAACCTGATTGACCGAACTGTCATGCAGGTTTTGGCAACATTACGCGAATCCGCGACACAGGCAGCATACGGACTTGATGAAACGCTTGCGGCGCGTGTGGTTTCGGGCATTTTCGAATATGAACCGGTTTATGAAGCCATCCTGCGCGACAATTTTGACAACATTCTTGCCCAAAGAAACGAACAGCCGATCAGCACAAACCGGACCTTCCTGTCCAAACTGATGTTTGGCGAAAATCAGGAATATGAAATCCCGCTTGAGGCCGGAAGCAACAATGACCTGGTCGGGCGGCTGAGCGTCAAGATCGACACCGACATGATTGCTGACGGATTTCTGAATCGCGCAACCCGCATTCTGACATCTGGCATATTGCGCAACCTGATACTGGGTCTGGTACTGGTCACATTCTTCTATGCAACGTTGACCAAACCATTGCTGAAAGTGGCAAGCCTTCTGCGTAAAATAGATCCGCAAACCCCCAATGCCGAGGCCATTACAATCCCCGAAAGCCACGCCCGTGACGAACTGGGCATGATCCTTGGAACCACCCGGGGCCTGATTGAACGCATTTCGGTAACGCTTGATAAATTGCGGACCACCGAGCAACAGGTCAGAGATCGCGAGAACCAGCTGACCGCCATTGTTCAGAATGTCGCAGACGGCATTTTGACCATTACCCCGACAGGCAGGATCGTAGAATATAACGCCGCTGCCAAACAGCTTCTCGGGCTAATGCGTGATGAGACGCCACAAGGCAGAACGTTGCATGAATTCCTGATGCCACGTGCGATACCGCTTCTGGAACATAGCCTGGACGACCTGACCGCACATGCCATCGTCAATCAAACAGCAGAAAAACGTCTTACCCTGCCCATCCGGCGGGCCGATCAGAGCGAGATTGATGTTTCAATCGCGTTTCGCGTGATACCGGATGCCGCGACCCCGATGATGACGGCGATCCTGACCGACATCACGGTAAGAAAACGCTATGAAGAACAACTGGTCTATATGGCCAATCACGACACGCTGACCAACCTGCCCAATCGCAGCATGCTTGAACACAGCCTATCGAGTGCACTTGGCAAACATAAAGACGCATCAAAGACCCGTCACGGGGCCACGGCTGTTCTGTTCATTGATCTTGACCGTTTCAAGGTCATCAATGACAGTCTCGGACATGATGTTGGCGACCTGCTGCTTAAGGCTGTGGCAGGCCGGTTACAAAAAGTAATCGGTCGACAGGAGGTTGTTGGTCGTCTTGGCGGGGATGAATTTCTGATCATCATACCCGATCTGAAAGAAACACAGGATGCCGCAATCCTGTCACAGGCCGTGCTTGATGCCCTTGCCCCGGCATTTGACATCAAGGGACGCGTTTTGTTTGTCACACCGTCAATCGGCATCGCCCTTTATCCATCAGACGGCGAGGATTTCCCTGCCCTGATGCGCAATGCCGACACCGCAATGTATAGTGCAAAGTCCGGTGGCGGTGGCACCTATCACTTCTTTACCAAGACAATGAATGAAAGTGCCATGGCGCGCCTGGTGATCGAAAACGATCTGCGCGAAGCTCTGGCCCAGAACCAGTTCGAACTGCATTATCAGCCCAAACTCGATCTGCGCACCAACCGTATCTCCGGCCTTGAAGCGCTGATCCGCTGGAAACAGCCGGGACGGGGATATATTTCGCCGATGCAGTTCATTCCAGTTGCAGAAGAAACCGGATTGATCGGCAAAATCGGCGAATGGGTGATCGGCGAGGTCTGCCGTCAGATTGACGAATGGAATGCCCAGTCTGTTCCCCCAATGCCAATCGCCATCAACCTGTCACCCAGACAGCTTATTGAAGGCCGGATTACAGAAACCATATCACGCATACTGACAGATACCGGGACGCCTGCCGCACGCATCATACTGGAAATCACCGAAACGGTGATGATGCAGGACATCAAGAAGTCGGCCGCCATTCTTGACGAGTTACGCCATCTTGGTTTGCAGATTGCTGTGGACGATTTTGGCACAGGATATTCGTCGCTTGCCTATCTCAAGCGGCTTCCGATCAATTCCATCAAGATTGACCGGTCCTTTGTTCGGGATGTGACGATTGATACCGATGATGCCGCCATTACACGCACCATCATCCTTATGGGTCACAATCTTGGCCTGAAAGTTGTCGCCGAAGGTGTTGAAACCAGGGAACAGATGGCGTTCTTGCGCGAAAGCGGATGTGACGAAGTACAGGGATTCCTTGTTGCCACCCCGCTCCCGCCGGATGAAATCGTCAAACATATCATGCGGCTTTCCGAAAATGCCGCGACTGAACTATAATTGTCGCCCCGCAACACATTGAACCGCTTACCCGAGAAGACATATGGCCCAACAGCGTTCCGTCCTGCTTGTCGATGACAGCAAATTTGCCCGACTTCTGGTCAAGGCGTTCATTTCCAGTAACTTCACTGACTGGTCAATTGACGAAGCCGAAGATGCCAGCAAGGCGCTCGAGATGGTCGAGGGCAAGACATATGACTATCTGCTGCTTGATTTCAACATGCCCGGCATGAACGGACTGGAACTTGGTGAACAGTTGCGCGGACGTTTCCCCGATGCGGTCATCGCCCTTCTGACAGCCAATATTCAGCAGGAAATCCAGAAAAAGGCTGAAAGCCTTGGCCTTGAATTCATTGCCAAGCCGCCGACCGAGGAAAAAATTCGTGACTTCATTGCCGCGCAGGAAGCGGCGCGATGATTGATCTCAGCGAACTTGAACATGATACAATAAGCGAACTGATCAATATCGGCGTTGGTCGCGCTGCGTCGTCGTTATCGGAAATGGTTGACCAGCCGGTTGAGCTGACCGTTCCGCGCATCACGTTCGTTGAACGGTTTTCAGATACGGATCTTGCCCGCGCCCCGACCGAGGTTGTTTCGGCCGTAAGCCAGACCTTTGATGGCCCGTTCAAGGGCGAAGCCATGCTGGTCTTCCCCGAAGAACGCAGTCTGGAACTGGTGCGCAGTCTGCTTAAGGTTGATGTCCCGCTTGACACGCTGACCGATCTGGAACAGGAAGCCCTGATGGAGGTCGGCAACATCATTCTCAATGCATGCCTTGGCAGCATTTCGAATGTGCTGGGCGAACCTATAAACTGTTCCATGCCGTCATTTCGCAAACGTGAAAGCCGGTCGCTTCTGGATGTCGATGATGGAGATCTTGGCACCGGAAGCAAGCCGGTTCTGATGATCCTTCACGTTCAATTCATGTTACGGCAAAACGATATCGACGGGTATGTGCTGTTTGTCATGGATCTGGATTCCATTCAGATGCTGCGTGAACTGGTGCGTCGTTTTATTGCCAACTCGCTTGGTTAATTGGTGAGGTGAATGAAAAAGCCGCCGCCCGACCCGACCACAGAAGCCACACCGTCCTTTGATCTTGGTCGGGACAGCAATGCTGCGGAATTGTTCGCAGCATTGCTTGATACCGCCGACACAGGACTTGTTGCACTTACTGCTGACCGGACAATTTGCCATTGGAACCAGTGGATGCAGACCCGGTCCGGCTTGCGGGCCGATCAGGTTCTGGGCAAATCACTTCATGACGTCTTTCCGGAAACCAGGCTGGGGCGTGTCAGTCTGGCGATTGATGATTGCCTGAAATTTGGCATGCCTGCGGTGATTTCACCGTCGCTTAATCAGGGCGCCTTGCCGCTTTCCCCGCTGCCACAATTTACAGCAAGTTTTGAGCGCATGGAGCAGTCCATTCGCATACACCCGATCAAGACACGCAATAGCGGAACGTTATGTTCGCTGATCATTCGGGACGTGACCCTTGCGGTGCAGCGCGACCGGCTTTTGCGCAAACAGGCTGCCGAACTGGCTGACCTTGTGACCCAGTCCAAGCGCAGTGAAGATCGCACAAAAGCAATCTTGCAAAACACCATTGATGCCATTCTTGTGGCATCAGATGACGGCAATATCGAACCGCTGAATTCGCGCGCACAGGAACTTTGCGGGCCGGATGGCGATCCGGAACTGCGTAATATCATCCGCTTTCTTTTGCCAGACAGCGACCATATTCCGATTACCCAACCGCCGTCCAACCGGTTGCTGACCGATCTTGGCACCGGCGTGATCGAAGTCATGGCCTTTACCAAAAGCGGGCGCAATATTCCGCTTGAGGTCGCGATCAGTCATTTTTCCGCCGATCAGCGTTACCATTACATTATCACGCTTCGTGACATTTCCCAACGCAAGCGCCACGAAATGGAAATCCAGCGCACCATGGCGGAGCTCGAACGTTCAAACAGCGAGCTTGAACAATTCGCCTATGCGGCATCCCATGACTTGCAGGAACCGCTTCGGATGGTATCGAGCTATACCCAGCTGATTGCCCGGCGTTATGAAGGCAAGCTTGACGAAACCGCCGACGAATTCATTCATTACGCTGTGGACGGCACCCAGCGCATGCAGCGCATGATTGACGATCTTCTGACCCTGTCGCGGGTCGGACGGCATGGCAAACCGTTCCATCCGGTGCCACTTGATGATCTGTTCGATGCCATAGTCGTCAATTTCAAGCGCGCCGGTTCCGCCCCCGAAGGCAACATCATCCGCGAAGGCCATTTGCCAACCGTGATGGGGGATGCCAGCCAGTTGCTTTTGCTGTTCCAGAATCTTGTTTCAAACGGATTGAAATACAGTGACCCCGAAAGCGGACGGGTGCGGATTTTTGCCGCCGATACCCCCAACAGCCACCGGATTTTCGTTGCCGATAACGGTATTGGCATTGACCCTCAGTATCACGAAACCATCTTCGAGATTTTCAAACGTCTGCATGGATATGGGGATTATGCCGGAACCGGTATCGGCCTTGCGATCTGTAAAAAGATCACCGATCGCCATGGCGGTATCCTCAGCGTTAGCAGCAATCCCGGCGAGGGCAGCACCTTCTGTGTTGAACTTCCAAAAGAATTGCCGATTGTCGCCGCTTCCGAAAGCATGTAGCTTTCAGTTTACGTAAGCGTAAAGATGATTGAGCCCCATGACTGACAGCTATTCCATCACAGATCTTGCCCGCGAGTTCGAAGTTACCACCCGAACCATCCGGTTTTACGAAGATCAGGAACTGATTTCCCCGGAACGCCACGGGCAGACCCGTATCTATAGCCAGCGCGACCGTGTGCGTCTGCGCCTTATCATGCGGGGCAAGCGTCTTGGATTTTCGCTTAAGGAAATTCGTGACCTGCTTGATCTCTATGATGGCGATCGCAGCGAAATCACCCAGTTGACCATCCTTGTCGACAAGATCAATGAACGTCGCGAAACCCTGCGAAAACAGCGAGAGGATATCGACGCGACGCTTGATGAACTCGATAAACTTGAAGAAACCTGTCAGGACGAGCTGACCCGTAAAAAGACCGGGTAAGGCGCCCCTATTCGCTATTTGCTATTCTCCGGCCTTGACCGGGGCACCCGTCTCGGACAGGCGGGCCTCGGATGGCCGCGACAGGATAAACACACTGACCGGGATGGCGACCAGTAACTGGATCATTACCACCCAGCGGCTTTCAATAAAGATCAGCGATGCGGCGATCACCACCACAAAGGCCAGAATCGCCAGCATCTTTGCCCGGCGACTGATCACGCCATGGTCATTCCATTGACGGATTGATGTGCCAAACTGCGGATGGTTGCAGATCCAGTCATGCAGGCGCGGCGATCCCTTGGCAAACAACCAGGCCGCCAGCAGCATAAAGGGTGTAGTTGGCAGAAGTGGCAAAAAGATACCAACGACACCAAAACCGACAGAAAGCCATCCAAGGGCCAGATAAATATGCGAAACACGCACCATAGATTTCCTGTTTACAGTCCGTCACGCCCCTGACAGGTTAGACGCCTGTAATTTAGGCGCTCGGATTGCAAAATTCAATCAATAGCCGACTATTACACTCAGTTATTTTTACTTGCGCCTAACCACTCGAGATTCCGCACGGTTCATCATGCTTGAAATTGAAAATGGCCTTTATCTGGATGAACGCCATCTGCACTTTCAGTTCGTGCGTGCGTCCGGTCCGGGTGGACAGAATGTCAACAAGGTCTCAAGCGCCGTGCAGATGCGCGTACGCATTGATGACCTGACCGAACTGCCCCAGCGGGTGCGTGATCGTTTGCGGGAACTGGCCGGAAGCAGGCTGACCAATGATGGTGAAATCATCTTTGATGCCCAGCGCCATCGCACACAGGAACGCAACAAGCAGGACGCGATTGAACGGTTGCTTGCCCTTTTGCGCAAGGCGACCGAACGCAAGAAATACCGGGTCAAAACCCGACCGTCGCTTTCGGCCAAACGCAAGCGTGTGGACACCAAAAAGAAGCGCGGCGACATCAAGAAAATGCGCCAACGCCCCGTCGACTAGACGCCCGGAACATCCCTGGCCCAGATGTAACCTTGGCCCAGACATAACTTTGGCTCAGACATAGCCTTGGTTCGGGCATGGTATTGCTTTTGGTATATCCTTGTCTGGGATATCCTTGCCGGACACATCCTTGATCCAGACATGTCCCTGATACTGTTTCGATGCCACACCTAGGCGTGCGGGCATTTATGAAGCCAGTCATCCATCAGGGCCGCCATTTCCGCATTGTCGATCCCCGTCCTTGACAAAGACTGCCAGGTCGAAAATTGCACAGCATGCTGTGCCACGGCCCGGCACATCTTGCCACGGCGGCGCTCATCATCCTGACTTGCCAGCATATCGGCAGTCAGCATTTCAAGATAAGCATCAAAGCCTTTCATCTTCTCGTCCAAGGCCGCGACATTTGCCCGGTCGCGATAACAGTGATCCCACATATAAGCGGTCTCGCTGTAATATTGATACAGCATGCTCAGGATCGCGATCGCCCAATCCCCGGTCGCCACCGACTCGCGCCAGCTTTCCGGACCCGGCGGCGGGTTCAATTCAAGCCAGTGCGATGAACATGCGCCAAGCAGTTCATTTTCCTCAGGAAAATGACGGTAAACCGTCAGGCGTTGCACCCCCGCGCGATCCGCAATCGCACTGATTGTCGTCTGTGCCGGGCCAACTTCACCATGCAAATTCATGGCAGCCTCGACAATTTTCAGACGCGTTTCGCCTTCCTTATCAGCGCGCAATCCTTTGTTATATTTACGTTTTTCCATTTAAACAAACACTATCGTTCACACAAATATTGACAAGCGACTTTTGTCTTTCGTATTTCAATGATCACAAATGATCATTCATTTATCAACCCGTGCTTCTGCCCCACAGAGCACAGCTGAATTACGGAGCATCAAAATGCATATCCCCTCGATCGCCACCGCGATCCCGGTTACAGACAGCGTAACCGTCATCCCGTCCTTTTTACCTGTTGCCGGTTTTGGCGTTTTGCCCATCAACGCAACGCTGATCAGTGGCGCTGAACCCGTTCTGGTCGATGCCGGTATCCGTGCCGTTCAGAATGAATTCATGGCAACATTGGCCAGTTGCGTCACGCTTTCCGAACTACGCTGGATCTGGATCACTCATGCCGACCCGGATCATACAGGCAATCTCAAAGCGCTCCTTGATGTTGCCCCCAACGCAACCATCATCACGACCTTTGTCGGAATGGGCAAGTTGAACCTTGCAGGTTTTCCCGTCGAGCGAGTCAGGCTGGTCAATCCCGGTGAGACCTTTGTGGCCGGTGGACGCAGCTTGCAGACCTTCACACCTCCAACCTTTGACGCGCCGGAAACAACAGCGATCTTTGATCCGCTTGAACAGATATTGTTCAGCTCGGACTGCTGCGGCGCGTTGTTGCCCGATATCTATCAGCGGGCAAATGATATTCCCGACGCCATCCTGCGCGACGGGATCATTGGCTGGACGCGGGTTGACGCTCCCTGGCTGGACTTTGTCGATGGCACACAATTCGAGGCATCGCTTGACCAGTTTCGAGCCCTGTCGGCGCGCCACGTTCTGAGCAGCCATCTGCCCCCGGCAGAGAACATCACAGACCGATTGCTGGATGCGGTTTCTGCCGCCCGTTTGGCCCCGGCCTTTAGCGGGCCCGATCACGCAACCTTTGAAGCCATCATGGCAAAGGCAGGAGCATAATTTCATGAAACACCAATTATCACCGAAATATATCACCAACCGTGATGTCGTCTTGCGCTTCTTTGAAGAAAGCCACAGCCACAACCCCGGTATCGTCTATGACCTTGTGACATCGGACATCGTCACACATGGTTTCCCCTGTCAGAACCCGCATGATCTTGACAGCTATCATGATTTCTTTGTCGGGTTGAATGCGGCCTTTCCGGATATGGCATTCACCATTCTGACCATGGTTGCCGAGCATGACCATGTCGCGGTCCGGTTCCGCATTCAGGCAACCCATCGTGATGTTTTTGCCGGTATTGCGGCATCGGGTAACAAAGTCGATTTCACCGGCATGGTTCTATATCGTCTTCGCGATCTTAGAATTGCCGAAACATGGCTTCACCCCGATGTCACGACCCTGATGGCTCAGTTAACGACACAATAAAAGCCCCCTGCTTTGACAATGGCCAATGCCCGGTTCGCAATGTGTGCGTACGCTCTTTGTACCGTTTGCACTGTTACCACCCTTTACACCCTGCGAACCGGGTTCCTATAACTGTGTTCTCATGACATGCAGGTTTACCAACATGACGATCAACTGGGACGACATCGCCAAAGCCACCCTTCCCGCCAATTGCGGGTGGAAGGGGACCTATCGCGTTCGATATTCCGAGATCGGTGAAAATGACAAAGTCATGATGTCGGCTCTCGCCGACTATATGCAGGATGCCGCCGGATGGGGGGCCCGTATCCTCAAACTTGCCTATGACGATACGGTTGATCAGGGGATTGCCTGGGTCCTTGCCCGCATGGTCATTCATATCCGCGACTATCCCGGCAATGGCGAGGATATCCTGGTTGAAACATGGCCATCGGGTGTCTCGCGCCGTGTCGCCACCCGTGATTTCCGACTGAGCAACAGCAAGGGTGACGTGATTGGCGTTGCCCAGAGTTACTGGGTGATGTTTGATCTGCGAACGCGTCGCGCGGCGCAATGGCCGGACTGGATCGAGGAGCGCCTACCCGATCCGCCGGGTCCGAAACTGATCGAACCGCCCTTGCGTCCGGCATTCACCAATGATCCGCTTCCGGTGATTGATAGCATCAAGGCCCGCCCATCCGACCTTGATCTTTATGGGCATGTGAATAATGTGCGGCTCATGCAATGGGTGCTGGGCGTTGCCGGACCAAACAATCGGCCCGACTTCCAACCTGAAAGCCTTGATATCCAGTTCCGCACCGAATGCCGGGTCCATGAACGGGTTGATCTGCGCCATGCAAATGGCTTTGCCGCTATCAGCCGCGAAGAAGACGGCACCGACCTTGTCCGGGCCAGTATCGTCGCGCGCAATCGCATCGTATTGGCCTAGAAAGCGCAGTCCGACAAGAGCAATCAACTGCCCATCATGGCTTCGAATAGATCGGCAATCGGCTTGAAGCTTTTGCGGTGATGGGGGGTCGGGCCAACTTCGCCCAGACCAGCCATGTGCTTTTTCACGCCATAGCCCGCATTGCCTTCCCAGCCAAAAAACGGATAGCGCGTTGCAAGACGGGCCATCGCCCGGTCACGCACCACCTTGGCAACGATGGACGCCGCTGCAATCGAAAGCGACTTGCTGTCGCCCTTGATCACAGTTTCAACGTTACAGGGCAATCCCGGATCACGATTGCCATCCACCAGCGCCTGATCCGGCACACAGGGCAACCGGTCCACCGCACGGCGCATGGCAACATAGGTTGCCTGAAGGATATTGATCTGATCAATCTCGCGCACCGACGCGGCACCAATGCCGACCTCGGCACAGGCCATGATCACATCAAAAAGCTTGTCGCGTTTTTTGGGGGACAGCTTTTTGGAATCATTAAGTTCTTCAAGCAGTACGGTCGGAAGGCCGTCACCGCGTGGCAAGATAACAGCAGCAGCCACAACCGGGCCAGCCAGCGGTCCGCGACCAACCTCGTCGATCCCGGCAATGCGTCCCTGATACTGATCTTCTATGGCAAAGTCTGGCATGGCGTCGGTTGTCTCATTGTTTCCTTGGTCATAGCAAGCCACCCGAATGCCGACAATATTGCAATTTCATCGGGCTGACCCCGCCGGTTTTTCCGATTGCATCTGACGATAGCGCTCAAAAGTGATCTCATGGAAAACATATCCATCCTGCAAACCGGCTTCGACCATTCCAAGTCGGGCGGCAAGCTTGCGGGATGCCGTGTTATCCGGATCAATCGCCGCAACGATCCGCGAAAGTTCAAGATGTCCCAGACCATGATCCATTACGGTGCGCGCTGCTTCATAAGCGATGCCGCGCCCCCAGTAATCAGGATGCAGTCGCCAGCCTATTTCGATATCCGGGCCAACTGCGTCTTCCGGAATCAGCAAGATCCACCCCATGAAGCGTGCAGGATCGGATTTGGCAAAGATCGACCAGTATCCAAGCCCGACCCCGTAATCCTGATTGATCCGGTCCCGAATGAATGCGCGATGTTGATCAGGATCATCCCAGGGCCCGGCAATGAAATCAACCACACCCCGTGCCCGGTCCATGGCAAGGCAGGCATCAAAGTCATCCATGGTGCGCGGCCTGAGGATCAATCGATTGGTTTCAAACTGCATTCGGCCCCGTCCTGAATAGTGCGATCCGATCATCATAACAAAAACGGCACCGGATGACCGGTGCCGTTTGAATAATCAAAGGTCCCCTGCCTTTCAGGTTTCCTTTTCCTTGTATTCTTCGCTGGGGTCATAGCCCTCTGGCCCGACCGGATCAAATGTTGCCCAGCCTTCATCCTGTTTGGATGGCGGCAGATCCTTGTTCGGATCAACATTGAGCAGCATATAGGCCTTGGCGATCAGGTTTGCTGTGATCGGTGCGGTCAGGAAAATGAACAGCGTGATCAGCAATTCATGAATGGTGAAATGCCCCCGCTCCACCCAGAAGAACAGCATGGAAGCAATCAGAACACCACCCAACCCGACGGTACTTGCCTTGGTCGGCGCATGCAGACGCGGCAAAAGGTCCTTGAGCTTGATCATTCCGAACGATCCGACCAGCAGGAACAATCCGCCAATCACGATCAGAAGCGAAATGATGAGTTCAACAAAAAACGGCATCTTATCGCTCCCTTATTCGATGATGTCGCCACGCAAGACGAACTTGCAATAGGCCACCGTTGAAACAAAACCGAACATCGCAAACAGCAATGCGCCTTCGAAATACATCGCCGTTGCCTGCCCGATGCCATACAGCACCAGAAGCGCAATCGCGTTGATCGCCATGGTATCGACCGCAAGAACCCGGTCTGCCGTGGTCGGCCCGGCTGTCAGGCGATAGAGGTTCATCAAAAGGGCCAGTGCCACACAGACGAAACCGAAATTCAGTGCATATTCGATCATTCGAAAATCTCCTTCAGACGGCGTTCGTAGCGGTCCTTGATATCATCGACCACGCCCTGTGCATCTGGTGCGTGCAGGCAATGAACCAAAAGACTTTTGGCATCGGCACTCAGATCAATCGTCACCGTGCCCGGCGTCATGGTGATGGTCCCGGCAAGGGTTGTGATCGCCTCGGGCGAAGTCAGATCAAGCGGAACGACAACGCATTTTGACTCAAGGCTTTCGGTCTTGCGAAACAGGATCAGACCGGCAACCACAACGTTGGCAACCAGAATGTCCCACATAACGATCAGGCCATATTCACAGATAGCATAGGCATTGCGCACTCTGGGGCGCGCAGGCCAGAAATTGGCAGTAATCAGCGGAATGATCACTGCAAGGATAAGTCCGAAGACAACGGCACCTGCCGAAACCTCGTTGACCAGGAACACCCACACAACCAGCAGAACCAGTGTCAAAAGCGGATGGGGGAGATAACGTTTCATCATTATGATCCTTGTCCTTTCCGCTTACTGACCCAGCAATGCCAGGGCGTTTTCGCCCAGCACAGCCTGAATGTAACCCGAGGTGTCGAAAATCTGTGCAGCAACGCCATGCAGATAATCCGTTACCGGACCACCAAATACCGTCAGCACGACCAGAGCGCCGAGCATGCCGCACGCCGCAACAATCGGCAGAACCGGCCATTTGGCGCCTTCGACGGTAATTTCGCCTTCGACCGAGGCACTCTTCCAGAACAGAACGCTGCCTGCACGGCCAAAGCCGATAATGCACATCAGCGACGTCACCAGAATGATCGCCCAGATCCAGACCATGGCGTCACTGTCGCGGGCCGCATCAAGGATCTGCAATTTACCAAGGAAGCCACTTAACGGTGGCATCCCGGCCATCGCAATCGCCCCGATAAAGAACAGAACCGCAAGGAAACCCGATTGATGGAATGTCGGGGCGGTGTTCAGGCTGTCACCAAACTGCCCTCGGCGAGATATTATCAAATCAGCAATCAGGAACAGGGCCGCTGCCGAGAAGGTCGAATGCAGCAGGTAATAAAGACCTGCGGCAATGCTTTCGGGCGTAAACAGTGCAATCGCCGTCAGCAAGGTCCCCATGGAACCAACCACGGAAAAGGCAATCAGCCCGTTCAGACGCTTGGCTGCCAGAACGCCGGTCATACCCAGAACCAGCGTGATCAGGGCTGCTGGCAACAAATAGGGCTGTGCCAGCCATGACATGTCTCCGGCCATGTCGCCAAAGGCCAGCGAATAGACACGCAACACGGAATAGGCACCGACCTTGGTCATGATCGCAAACAGGGCTGCGACCGGGGCCGGTGCATTGGCATAAGTCCCCGGAAGCCAGAAATGGATCGGCACCAATGCCGCCTTAACACAGAAGACCAGAAGCAGTACCAGCGCACCTGCCCGTAAAAGGGCGGCATCCCCCGGTGCGACATTACTGACCTGAATGGCAAGATCGGCCATGTTCAGCGTTCCGGTCACCGAGTAGATCATGCCGACACCAAGCAGGAACAAGGCAGATCCCGTCAGGTTGATGACGACATATTGCATGCCGGCCTTCAGACGATCTGCCCCCGCGCCATGCAGCATCAAGCCATAGGATGCAATCAGCAGAACCTCGAAGAAGACGAACAGGTTGAACACGTCGCCCGTCAGAAACGCTCCATTCACGCCCATCAGCTGGAACTGGAACAGCGCGTGGAAATGCTTGCCGCGCTGATCCCATTCGCTTGAGGCGAACAGGACAACACCAAGCCCCAGAAGCGAGGTCAGGAACACCATCATCGCCGACAAGCGGTCAAGAACCAGCACGATACCGAACGGAGCAGGCCAATCCGACAATGCGTACATTTCCGGATCATGGCCATTGGCAAACACCACCAGCGAAAGCGTCACCCCGACAAGGGCAACCGTCGCTGCAATCGAAAATACGCGCTGCAAGATAATGTCGTGACGAACCGCCAATACAATCAGGGCGGCCATCACGGCGGGCAGCACTATGGGAACAACAATCCAGTCACCCATCAGTTTTTATCTCCTGCTTCGGATGGCGCACCAACCGGGCGACCGTCAACATGGTCATTGCCGATTTCAAGATAAGCCCGGATCGACAGAACAACGATCAGGGCGGTCATGCCGAATGAAATCACGATGGCTGTCAGGACAAGTGCCTGGGGCAGCGGATCGGTATATTCGGTGACACCATCACGCAGGATCGGCGGCATATTGATCGTCAAACGTCCCATCGCGAACAGGAACACGTTCACCGCATAGGAAATCAATGCCAGACCGATCACCACCGGGAAGGTCCGCCCGCGCAGCAACAAATAAGTGCCGCACGCGATCAGAAGCCCGATACTGCTTGCTACAAGAAATTCCATATCAGGCCTCCTTTTCCGGGGTTGCGACAGACACAGACGGATCGTGATCCATCGGATCGACATTCACATCCACATGTTCGGCCATCCGTTCGACCTGTGACAGTTTGGCAAGTGCCAGCATCACCGCCCCGACCACCGTCAGGAACACGCCAAGGTCAAAGCCCATTGCCGATGCCAGTTCAAATTCGCCAACAATCGGAAGATGAACATGAACAAAGCCGCTGGTCAGGAACGGAAGTCCGGCAACCCAGGCAGAAACACCGGTAATCGCCGCCGCAATAACGCCCAGACCAATCATGCCGTGATAGTTGACCTTCATGCGGTTCTGGGTCCAGCCAAAGCCCGACGCCATATATTGCATGACCAGCGCAACCGAGACGACCAGACCGGCAATAAAGCCACCGCCCGGTTCGTTATGACCACGCAGGAAGATGTAGACACCAACCATCAGTGACAGCGGCAACATCACACGGGTTGCCACCACCATCATCATCGGGTGACGATCCGCCGAACGACGGTTGCTAACGACCCAGTTGGCAAGACGTTTGGCTGCTTCGCCCTGGGTTACGGTTTCGATAAGCGCAAAGATCGAAAGTGCGGCAATACCCAGAACGATGATCTCGCCAAAGGTATCAAAGCCACGGAAGTCAACAAGGATGACGTTCACAACGTTGGTCCCGCCGCCTTCGATCTTCGAGTTGGCCAGATGATAGGCCGAAATCGAATTTGGCAGATCACGGGTCATGATTGCCCAGATCGCCCCGCCAACGCCAAGACCCGCTGCAACCGATACAATCACATCACGAAGCTTGCGACCCGGCATGCTTTCCTTTGGCGTTTCCTTTGGCAGGATATTAAGGGCCAGCAACATCAGGATCACCGTCACGACCTCGACCGAGATTTGTGTCAGCGCAAGATCAGGTGCGGACAGATAGATGAAGCCAAGAGACACGATCAGGCCAATCACCCCAACCAGAAGCAATGTCAGCAACCGGTTGTGATGCATGAATACCGACGCGATACAGGTCACGACAAGCAGTAACCATGCGATTGCAGCAGGCGGTGAAACGTCAAGGAGTTCACGCGATCCTGACAGGTAATCGGGCTGGGCATAGAAGCCCGAAACACCGATGGCAACCGCAGCCATGACCATGATCGCCAGATAGCGCTGCAAGGAACCATTATGCAGGTTGTCCGAGATCAAACGGCTCAGGGCCACCAGCTTGACCATTGCGCAGTCAAACATCGCCTTTGCATCCGGGCGCGACAGGTTTGCAGTCTTCGACAGAAGACCGGCATGCCCCATCAGAAGAACAGCACCCAGAACAAGCGCAATCGCACTCATACCAAGCGCCGGGGTCAGGCCATGCCAAAGTGCAAGGTAATATTCCGGCAACTCACCACCGATCACCGCACCCGAAGTTGCCGCAACCAGCGGCCCCGCAATGGTGCCCGGGAACAAACCGATCAGAACCACGAGAACGGTCAGGAATGCAGGCGGCGCCCACATGCCAAACGGCGGATCATGCGGGTGATGCGGCAGGTTCTCGTCACGCGGTTTGCCCAGCCAGACATGGAAGATAAACCGGAAAGAATAGGCAACCGAGAAGATTGCACCGATGGTCGCGAGCGTTGGAACAAGCCAGGCCTGATCAAACCAGACCGTATGCCATGCTTCTTCAAGCATCATTTCCTTGGACAGGAACCCGTTAAACGGAATGATGCCCGCCATCGATGCCGCCGAGATAATCCCGATGGTCCCGGCAATCGGCATCAGGTTCAACAAACCACCAAAACGGCGAATATCACGTGTGCCGGTTTCATGATCGACAATACCTGCGGTCATAAACAGGGCCGCCTTGAAGGTCGCATGGTTGATGATGTGGAACACACCGGCAACGGCGGCCATCGGCGTACCGAACCCGAACAGCATGGTTACAAGACCAAGGTGGCTGACCGTCGAATAGGCCAGAAGCCCCTTAAGGTCATGCTTGAAGATCGCAATCCATGCGCCCAGAACCATTGTCACCAGACCGGCGGTCGCAACGATATAGAACCATTCCGGCGTACCCGACAGAACCGGCCACATGCGGGCCATCAGGAAGATGCCAGCCTTGACCATGGTTGCCGAATGCAGATAGGCCGAAACCGGTGTCGGTGCGGCCATGGCATGCGGAAGCCAGAAATGGAACGGGAACTGTGCGGACTTGGTGAAACAGCCCAGCAGGATCAGGATCAACGCCGGCACATACATCGGCGATGCCTGGATCAGATCGGCATGCTGGAGAATATCGGTCAGGTTATAGGACCCGACAATATCGCCAAGGATCAGCATCCCGGCGATCATTGCAAGACCGCCAGCACCGGTCACGGCAAGTGCCATGCGGGCACCCTGACGACCTTCGGGCAGATGTTTCCAGTAGCCGATCAACAGGAACGATGACAGCGATGTCAGTTCCCAGAAAACCAGAAGCAGCAGGATGTTATCGGAAAGAACGATGCCGACCATGGCCCCCTGGAACAGAAGCAGGAACACATAGAAGCGCCCCATTGGATCGTTCTTGGACAGATAAAACCGCGCATAGATAATAATCAGCAAGCCGATACCAAGGATCAGCGTTGCGAACAGCAATCCAAGGCCATCAAGGAAGAAGGTCACATTCAGACCCAGTTCCGGCAGCCAATTGTAACTGACCTGAAATACCTCGCCGGCGATAACTGCCGGGGCCTTGGCCATCAGCAATATCAGGGCTAGCAGCGTGACAGAACCGGTAGCAGTAGCGCATGCATTGCGCCCGGCCCTGATCATTATGGCGGGTAATACCGCCCCAATGAAGGGAAGCAAAACAATGAGGGTGAGACTCATGAAAGACCCTTATTTTTGGATAATCGCCGCATCGCCCCCAGCGCGAGACAGCAAGAAAATTCCGGCAGAAGGTAATATTTGTTCAGAAAATGGTCAAGAAAACCAAAACGGCGCAGCTTTTCGCCTTGCGACTGTCAAGTGACACCGATCACCTGCAAATTTGCAGATCACCGCATATTGGCTATTTCCGACCACCCGCCAAAAGAGATGCCGCGGGCATCATACGCAGACGAACCATTGCAACCGTACCCAGTACCGGCCCAATCGACAGCATGGCAAACGCCCCCCACCAGCCAGCCCAGTCAGCAATAACAGGCACCAGATGAATTGAAACCAGTGCAATCAGAAACCCGATGGCATTTTGCAGGGTCAGGGCTGTCCCGACCTGGTGGGGATCGGCAAGTTCAATCACGCAGGATGAAAACTGTGCGGAATCTGCGATCACTGATATCCCCCAAATAATGCAGATCACGATCAACAGCGCAAAAGGCGCATCGGCAAATGCCCCCACGACAAGTGCGCAGGCCCCGCTGACCACCATGGCGGCAATCGTCACCGTCGTTCGTCCGATCCGGTCTGCATAGTACCCGCCTGCCAGTGATCCAAAGGCACCAACTCCAACAATGGCAAAGGTTGAAAGGGCCGACCAGACACCGGGATTGTCGACCATACGGTCAGAAAAGGCCCCATACAGGAACAGGCCGATCCAGCCCCACATGGCATAAAGTTCCCACATATGCCCGAAATAGCCATAACAGGCATGACGCAGTGGCTTGTTCGCCCAGATTTTCCCGACCATGCGCGGATCAAAGCGCGGCGAACGCCCCGGCGTCCCGCCCAGATGGACAAACAGAACAGCAATGGCCGCGATATAGGCCGAAGCACTTGCCGCGACGATTACCAGACGCCAGTCAAGCGGAACTGCCACCGAAAACAGATGCGGCAACGCTGATCCCATGGTCAGTGCACCAACCAGAAGCCCGACCAGAAACCCGGTATCTCCGCGTGACCAGGTGGCGACCATTTTCATGCCGACGGGATAAATGCCCGCCATGCAAACGCCTGTGATCAGGCGCAGCAAGATCACCATCACACCATCAATCGGCACAAAAAGGATCAGGATGTTGGCCGTTGCCGCAATGATCGCCGATACGGCCCAGAAGCGGCGCGGTTCGATCCGGTCGGCCAGCCCGAAAACGGCACTGGTGACGGTCCCCAGAACAAAGCCAAGAAGAACAGAGCTGGTAAACAGCGATGATTGCACCGCACCGATATTGAATTCGCTGCGCAATTGCGGCAGCACGGCGGTTGCGGAAAACCACAGGGCAAGCGCCATTAACTGGCAAACCGTAATGATAGAAACGGCGAAGCTTTTGCTCCTGCGCACCTTGGTCTCCCCTCCTCATATTCGATGTTTTGCACATCATACACAGATGCTTGCAAAAGCCTATCTTGGAACTCTTTGAAATTCTGACCGTTCAGATATCAGGCACGTTTTTCTTTCACCCTTATGCCGGACGGTAACGATGAACATCCTTGATCAATATGCAAATGGCGTGATCACAGCTCTCGGCTTCTTCTGGAATGCCTTGTGGGCCTTTGTTCTTGGCTACGCGATCAGTGCCGCGATCCAGGTTTTTGTCCCCAAAAGCCGTCTGGTTCAGCACATGGGTGATGGCAATTTCACAAGCATTTCGCTGGCCGGGATATTTGGCGCGCTTTCAAGTTCCTGTTCATTTGCCGCCTTGTCCGCCGCGCGATCCCTGTTTCAGAAGGGTGCACATTTCATTGCCACCGTCGCCTTCATGTTTGCATCGACCAATCTGGTCATCGAGCTTGGCGTCCTGATCTTCCTGTTCCTTGGCTGGCAGTTTCTGGTCGCCGAGATTATTGGCGGGATCATCATGATCCTGATTTCCGCCATCCTGATCAGGATCACCTATCCATCCAGACTGATCCGCACGGCCCGTGATCATGCAGATGAAACGTCCGGCGCTGACGATGATGAATTCGATTGGAAAAAACGCATGACCTCAGTCGAGGGATGGCAAAAGGTCGGCAATCGTTTTGTCATGGAATGGCAGATGGTCTGGCGTGAAATCCTGATCGGTTTCACCGTCGCCGGTTTTATTGCAGCATTTGTTCCAGACAATGTCTGGCAGACATTGTTCCTTGCGACCGGTGAAACACAATCCGGTGCGGAGCTCCCATTCCTCAGAGTTCTGGAAAATGCTTTGATTGCGCCCTTTGTCGCGGCAGCAACTTTCATCGGGTCGATGGGCAACATCCCGCTTGCCACAGTGCTTAGTGCCGGTGGTGTTAGCTTTGCCGGGATCATGGGCTTTATCTATTCGGATTTGATGGTGCCGCCGCTGGTCAAGGTCAATGCCAACTATTACGGCTGGAAAACCGCGCTTTATATTGCGGGTATTATGTATATCAGCATCGTGATTACCGCCCTGATGCTGCATTATGCATTCGCCGCCATTGATCAGGTTCCCGAAAGCAGCCGCGATATTGCCGAGATCAGCGCATTCGCAATCAATTACACATTCTTCCTTAATCTTGCGGCCTTTGTGCTTGCCGGTGTTCTGGTCTGGTTGCGGTCCGGTGCAGGCAAATCAACGGCGCATGATCATGGAAGTCATGAACCGGGTCACGGTCACGGTCACGGTCACGATCACAACCACGATCACACTCATGAACACGATCATAACAAGGGTGGCTTGTTGTCACCCAAGAACGTTCTGGTCGGGGCCGTTTTTGTGATGCTTGCCGGTGGTCTGTTTGTGCAACTTGCGACCCTGGCATAAAAAAAAGCCGCCCGGTCAGACCGGACGGCGCAAGTTTCCCGAGCGGGAATAAAAACAGGATCTGGTCGATCAGGAATGATCGCGTCAGGAATGATCACGACGGTCATCAATCACCTTGCCATCATTGGGCAGGCTTCCGTCCGGGTTCCAGCCGACGACGCCGCGCAGCTTGCAAATGCCTGCCATCGTTTCGGCAATTGCATTCATGTCCGCAGCCGCCTGATCGCCTTCACACAGAAGGGTCATGACGTCATTGTCATTTTCGCGCGTGACCACCAGACGGGCCTTGGAAATAGCAGAATGACGTTTAACGATTTCGGCAACCTGCTGGGGATGGACAAACATGCCCTTGATCTTGGTGGTCTGATCGGCACGCCCCATCCAGCCCTTGATCCGGTCATTGGTGCGCCCGCACGGGCTTTGACCAGCGGCAATCGCCGACAGATCACCTGTGGCAAAACGGATCAGCGGATAATCCATATTAAGGGTGGTGACGACAACTTCGCCGACTTCGCCATCGGCGACCGGTTCGCCCGTCCCCGGACGGACGATTTCAAGAATGATGTCTTCGGCAACGATCATCCCGTCCTTGGCATCACTTTCATAGGCAATCAGGCCAAGATCGGCACTGGCATAGCATTGCAGCATCGCGATATCGCGCTCGGCAAACCAGTCGCGCAAAGCAGGCGGCAATGCCTCACCCGAGACAAGCGCACGCTTGATTGACGAGATGTCAGCACCAAGTTCCTCGGCCTTTTCAATCAGGATTTTAAGGAAGGATGGTGTTCCGCTATAGCCTGCAGGTTTGAGGTCGCTGATCGCCTTGACCTGGGCTTCGCTTTGTCCGACGCCTGCCGGAACAACCACACAGCCACACGCCCGTGCGCCGCTATCAAAAATAAAGCCGCCCGGCGTCAGGTGATAGGACAGACAGTTATGCACGATATCGCCCGGACGGAAGCCCGCAGCGAAAAAGGCACGTCCCATCCGCCACCAGTCATCTCCCTTGCCCTGCGGGTCATAGATCGGGCCGGGGCTTTGGAACATGCGCGCCAAGGCAGGAACCGGCGTGGCGTTAAGCCCTGCAAGCGGTGCATCCTTGGCCTGTGCATCAATCAGGTCGGACTTGCGCGTAACCGGCAAGGTTGCCAGTGCGGCCCGCGTCGAGATCATTTGCGGATCAATATCGGCCAGAATGCGACCATAGCCCGGTGACTTGGTTTTGGCATGATGAACGATACGCGGCAGTGCCGCCATCAGTCCGGCTTCGCGGTCGGCAGGTTTGCGTGTTTCACGTGCGTCATAATAAGTCGTCAGCATCTGCCCGTCTTTCATCCAGATTCATCAAGCAAAGATATCAGATCGTTACAGCCAGCGTTTGCGGCGCTTGTATGATTTGATGTTCTTGAAGCTTTTGCGTTCTTCCGAACCACCGCCAAGATAGAATTCCTTGACGTCCTCGTTGTTCAGAAGCTCGTCACGCGTGCCATCAAGAACCACCTTGCCGCTTTCCATGATATAGCCATAGTCGGCAACCTTAAGCGCAAAGTTGGCGTTCTGTTCAACGATGAGCATCGTGATGCCCTGTTCGCGATTGATCTTTTCGATGATCCCGAACACTTCCTTGACCAGAAGTGGCGACAGACCCATTGACGGTTCATCAAGCAGGATCATTTTCGGACGCGCCATCAAGGACCGCCCGATTGCCAGCATCTGCTGTTCCCCGCCCGACAGATAACCGGCAAGACCGGTGCGCTCTTTCAAACGCGGGAAATATTCAAAGACCATCTCGATGTCATCTTTGACGCCCTTGTCCTTGCGGGTATAGGCCCCCAGACGCAGGTTGTCGATACAGGTCATGTCTTCGATGATGCGACGGCCTTCCATGACCTGAAACAGGCCGGAGCGCACGATGTCTTCCGGGTTGCCATTGGCAATCTGCTGGCCCATGAAATTGATGTCGCCACGGGTGACTTCGCCGTCTTCGGTTTTGAGCAATCCCGATATGGCCTTGAGCGTTGTCGACTTGCCAGCCCCGTTCGGGCCAAGCAGGGTCACGATTTTGCCTTGCGGAACCTCTAGAGATACCCCGCGCAGGACAAGGATCACCTCGTCATAGACAACTTCGATGTTATTGACCGACAGCATCGGTTGTGCGGTGTCAGTTTTGCGGGCGGGCTCTGCCATGGTGTCCCCTTCGAATAATCTCTTTGGGATCCCCCGCTGTCGGGGGCAGGGCATCTTGCGTCTTATGCCCTGCCCCCGGACAGTCCGGGAGACATTCTTATGTCTGAACTCAGGTCCTAGTAGCCGAGCCAGTCGTCACGACGCGGCAGGGTAACGGTGGTGATTTTCTTGACCGTTACGTCACCGCCTTTGGCGCTGCCGTTATAGATATTGACGGTGTTGATGCCGCGATGGTCCTCGGCAGTCCAGGTTGCTTCCATGCAAACACCTTCAAGACCTTTTGGCACCCACATCTGACGTGCATACATGCCGGCCTTGATGTTCGCGCCGGTGATACCGCCATTTGCCTTTGCCCATTCCATGGCTTCTTTCATGTAATAGGCCGAGCAAATGCCACGGATGTAATGATGGGTGCGGAATTCGGAACCCGAGCTGTCAGACATCTTGGAGATTTCACGTACCAGATCCATGCCCGGAACGCCTTCATCGGTCCAGAAACTGGTCATGGCCGGGAAGACATAGTTTTCTACATCACCGATGGTCTTGAGCGTTTCATAGTCACCCGCCCAGATGTTAGCCAGCCATTTCGGGGTTGCACCGACCGTATCGCAAGACTTCACAAGCGAAACAACCGACGGTCCCAGGTTGCCAAGATAACCGTAATTGGTACCGGCTTCCTTCATGGTCAGGCACTGTGCCTTGAAGTCACCCGGCTTCATCGAAACAACGACCGGCGCAGTTACTTCGAAACCAAGTTCGGTTGCGTATTCAGCACAGGCTTCTTTCGGTGCGTTCGGATAAGGGTGGTTATCCCCGATATGCGAGAAGATCGGCTTGCCGGAACCGCCGGACTGTTTCCAGTCTTCGGCTGCCCACTGAACCATGGCGCGGCAGGCGTCGGAATAGGATGCACCATAGAAGAAGTTATACGGTGCCGGCTTTGCCGTTTTCGGGTTTTTAGCCGTCGGATCGGTCAGGTGGCCGGAATAGGAAGCGGAATAAACCGGAACTTCATCCTGTGCCACAAAGCTGATCAGAGCTTCGGTGTCACCGGTGCCCCAGCCCTGCATGGCAACCATGTTGTTGCGCGAACGCCATTTCTTGTAGTTCGCAATGGCCTGGGGAACCTTGTAGGCATAGTCAACAGATTCAGAGTCCAGCACCGTTCCGTCAATACCGCCATGGGTATTGATGTAGGAAAGCGCATCACGCACACCATCAGCATAGAACTTGCCGATAAAGCCGGTCGCACCGGTGATATCCATCAGATGGCCGACAAATACTTCGTCTGCCTTGGCTGCCGAGAATGACAAGCCGGTCGCAACCATCGCGGTCGCAGCAATCAGTCTTTTCATAACGACGTCTCCCTTGGACGTTTTCATCAAAGATAGCCTCCCGGTCTCCCCGTTTTGATCCCGACCTTTTTGTTTCTGGCGGTCGGGTTCGGGGTCTTTATCAGTACGAGAAGGGATAAAGCTTCCAGTACGCCCTGATCTGCTTCCAGCGATGGGCAAGCCCGTCCGGTTCGAAGATCAGGAACAGGATGATGGCCAGACCAATCGCCATCTCCTTGATATAAGCCAGCCCGTCGGTCACTGCCGTCGAATTGGCCCATTCGAAAATACTCAATGCGCTGACACCGCTTTCCATGACTTCGGGCAAGAGCACCATAAAGACGGTTCCCATCAGGGTGCCTTTGACCGAACCAAGACCACCGATGATGATCATGCCCAGGAACTGGATCGACAGCAGAATGGTGAAACCCTCGGCAGACACAAAGCCAAGGTAATGCCCGTACATCGCCCCGCCGACACCGGCATAGAAGGACGAGATGGCAAAGCTCATCAGGCGATATTTGGTAAGATTGATCCCCATGATTTCGGCCGACAGATAATGGTCACGGACTGCCACAAAGGCACGACCATCACGGGTCCGCATCAGGTTGGTGCCCAGAAGATACATCACCACCAGGAAGAACAGCGCCACATAGAAGAAGCTGAAATCATCAAGGATTTCATAGCCAAACACATTGATCGGATTGGCCGCCGCCCCATAGGAACCACCGGTAAACCAGTCAGCCCGGGCAAAGAAGTCTTCAAGGATGAACTGGGCCGCCAAAGTTGCAATCGCCAGATAGAGCCCCTTGATACGGGCCGCAGGCAAGCCAAACAGCATCCCGACCGCCGCCGTCATCAGACCGGCAAGCGGGATCGACAACAAGACCGGAATCCCGGTCATATTGTTGATCCAGGCCGACGCAAATGCGCCGAAGCCAAAGAACGCGGCATGCCCAAGTGAAATCTGTCCGGTAAAGCCGACCAGAATGTTCAGCCCCAGCGCCGCGATGGCGAAATAGGAAATCTGGATGAACAGGTTGACGTAATAGCCATCCAGAACAAACGGGATCAACGCCACTGCAATGATGCCAAGAATGGCGGCATTGCGGACATAGGTTGTGTCGAAAATGCGGGTATCCTGACGATAAGTCGTTCGGAAGTCACCGCAGGGACGCATCGAAAATCCAGCCATAATTCGTTTCCCCGTCCCTTAGATACGTTCGATGTCTTTGGTGCCAAACAGGCCATATGGCTTGATGCACAGAATGATGATCAACACATAGAACGGTGCGATCGAGAACAGGTTGCCCCAGTTCAGATACTGGCCATCGACAAACTCGGCGGTGTTTTCAAGCAGGCCGATAATCACACCACCAACGATGGCGCCAACAATTGAATCAAGCCCGCCCAGAATGACCGCCGGGAACACCTTGATCCCGATCACGGAAAGTGCGGAAGACACGCCGTTGACCATGCCGATCACAATCCCCGCAATCCCCGAAACAAGTGCCGAGATGGCCCAGGACATTGCAAAGACGGTCTTGACTGAAATACCCAGACTTTGCGCAACCTGCTGGTCAAATGCAGTTGCGCGCATGGCCAGGCCGAGCTTGGAATATTTAAAGAACCAGTAGAAGCCTGCCATGATGAACAGTGAAATCACGAAACTCATGATGTAGGCGGTTTCGATTTGCATCCCGAGCAGATTGATCGACCGGGTCTCGAATACTTGCGGATAGCTTGCCGTCGTGGCACCGAAAATCCACTTGGTCGCGGCCTGGAAGAAAATCGAAAGGCCGATGGTCACCATGATCACGGAAATGATCGGTTCCCCGATCATCGGACGCAAGACGACCATCTGAAGGATGATGCCAAACGCCATCATAAACAGCAGCGTAAACAGGAAACCCAGCCAGAAAGGCAAACTCATTTCCACCAGAAACGCATAGCAAACCCACGCGCCAATCAGCAGAAACTCGCCCTGGGCAAAGTTAACGATCTGGGTTGATTTATAGATCAGCACAAAGCACATCGCGACGACGCCATAGAGTGTGCCGACAATCAACCCGTTCAGCAGAAGCTGGAACAGAAGTTCGAAATTCATGTTGCCATCCCTGTAATGGCGGCCCGCGATCCGATAGACCGGGACCACAGTTTTGCTGCTGCCTTATTCGGCGGCTTTCGGGGCCGTCTGTGCGACCTTGTTATCTTCGAGATCGACGACCTTCACACTTGTCTGGATGCGGGTTTTCGACCCGTCCTGGAAGGTGATCATGGTGTCGATATCCACCGTGTCATTGCCGGCATAAACCGCATCAATGATGTCGGCATATTTTTCGGCAACCACGCCACGACGCACTTTGCGTGTACGGGTCAGTTCCCCGTCATCGGCATCAAGTTCCTTGTAGAGAAGAAGGAAACGCTTGATACGCTGTGCTTCGGGCAGGGTCTTGTTCACCTCGTGGATTTCCTTGGTGATCATGTCATAGACCTGCGGCTGGGCGGACAGGTTGGTGTAGTTGGTAAAGGCGATCCCGCGCTGCTCGGCCCATTTGGCCATGATCGAATAGCGAATGCAGATCATGGTCGACAGGAACGGCAGATCCTTGCCAAGGATCACGGCCTCGGCAATGAAGGGCGAGAATTTCAGTTTGTTCTCGATAAACTGCGGCGAATACCGAACCCCGGTCGATGTTTCTGCCAAATCCTTCATACGGTCGATCACAACAAGATGCTTGTTTTCGTCCTTGAAGTAGCCGGCATCACCGGTATGCATCCAGCCATCCCTGACATCTTCGTCATAGGCATCCTGGTTTTTGTAGTAACCGGTAAACATCCCCGACGTGCGGGCAACGATTTCGCCAACCCCGTTTTCATCGGTGTTGATGACCTGAATGTCGGAATTATCAAAGGCAATCCCGACTGTATCGAAATCAATGTCGTCCGGCTGATGGATGGTATAGGCACCACACAGTTCGGTCTGGCCATAAAGCTGGCGTAGCGGCACACCCATGGCATGGAAGAACTTGAAGGTTTCCGGGCCAATCGCCGCACCACCGGTTGCCGCCGAACGCAGGTTCGAGAACCCCAGGCGGTCTTTCAGGGCATTCATCAGAATGATGTCGGCCAGCTTGGAATGACCACCATTATCAAGGGCCGTGCGGGCCAGCGCCATACCGGCATCAAACATCTTTTGTTTGAACGGTGTGGAATCCATCATCCGGGCGCGGACATCCGCTGCAATGGTTTCCCAGACGCGCGGTGCCAGCAGAACAAAGTTCGGGCCAATTTCGCGCAGGTCGGCCATCATGGTTTCCTGCTCTTCGACGAAATTGACGATCTGGCGGCTGATCAGGGACTGACCAACCACATAGACCTGTTCCATGATCCACGGAAGCGGCAGGACAGAGACATAGTTGTCACCGGGATATTTCGGGTCGGCACGCAGATAGGCCGCACAATGATCGAGAAAATCACCGGAATTGAGCATTGCCATTTTCGGCTTGGACGTGGTGCCCGACGTCGTACACAGGATTGCACATTCATCACCACGGGTATCCGCAACCATCTGGTCATAGATACCGGGATTTTTGTCCTCAAGCGCGCGGCCAAGCTCATAGAGCTTTTCAACATCCATCAAACGTGGATCATCATATTTGCGCATCCCGCGCGGGTCGCAATAAATGATGTACTCGACAGTCGGGATATCTTCACCAAGCTCGATCAGCTTGTCGCATTGTTCTTCGTCTTCAGCGATCAGGATCCGGGCACCGGAATAGGTGATCAGATAGGCGACTTCTTCATGAAGGCTGTCCTGATACAGACCGACCGACATACCGCGCAGCGCGTGGGCTGCGATTTCACCCCAGACCCATTCCGGACGGTTTTCACCAATGATGCCGACAACATCACCCTGGCTGATGCCAAGGCTACGCATGCCAAGCGTCATCCATTTGACGCGGTCGTTATAGTCTTTCCAGGTGAATTCCTGCCAGATGCCGAATTCCTTTTCGCGCATGGCAATTTCACCGCCAAAATTGCGGGCATTATAGGCCAGCACTTTCGGGAAGGTATCAAGCGACTGAACGTCGGCATAATCGGGGATATTGCTGCTCATGCTCAGGCCACCTGCTCGTCTTCATCCGTTTCGTCGTCTTCTTCGCCGAGATAGGCTTTCTTGACGTGACTGTTGGCCATCACCTCTTCGGGGAGGCCTTCGGCAATCTTGCGTCCGAAATCAAGAACCATCACGCGGTTCGAGATATCCATAACCACACCCATGTCATGTTCGATCATCACCACCGTCATGCCCCACTCTTCGTTGAGGTCGATGATGAAGCGCGCCATGTCCTCTTTTTCTTCGAGGTTCATGCCCGCCATCGGTTCATCAAGCAGGATCAGGTCAGGGCGCAGCGCAACAGCACGCGCAAGTTCCACGCGCTTGCGCAAACCATATGAAAGCGTGCCCGCTGTTGCCTTGCGGATATGGGAGATTTCAAGAAAATCGATCACATCCTCGCAGAAGCGGCGATGTTCGAGTTCTTCTTTCTGCGCGCCGCCAAACCAGTAAAGCGGCCCGTTCATGAAGTTGTTCTTCAGAAGATGGTGGCGACCGACCATGATGTTATCCAGAACATTCATATGGCCGAACAACGCCAGATTCTGGAAGGTACGTCCGATGCCAAGTTCAGCACGGTCATTGGGCTTGAGCCCCGTGACATCCTGCCCCTTGAACGATACGGAACCAGATGTCGGGCTATAACGCCCGGACACACAGTTCAGCATTGATGTCTTACCAGCCCCGTTCGGACCGATAATCGAAAAAAGCTCGCCCGGCTGGACCGAAAAGCTGACATCACTCAGCGCACGCACACCGCCGAAAACCAGCGACACGTCGCTAATCTGCAAAATAGGACTCTGTGACGTCATGCCGTCGCATTCCTCCCTGACTTGGGCCGCAAATGCCGCAGAACCGCAAACCGGGTTCATTTTGGTGAAATTTGCAAACCGCTATTCAGTTTCCCTGATGATGTGTCGGATTTTTATACGACCCTGACCTTACGGAAACCGGGCCTGACACATTTAATAGGCATTTAAGTACCAATTTCAGCATATTGCGTCAATGCAATGATCAGCAAGGGATTGGGAGTTTTCTACAAATTCGCACTGCACAATCAAAGCTTGCCCGCCTTATTGTATTCTTTCTACCCTTGATTACGTAACGTTATCTGACGGACCGATCAGTTAGATCTTTAGCGCTTCGTCGCGTTGCAAAATTTTCTGGCGATCCTGCACCGCACAAATCCAGACAGACAAACATCCCCCATCAACCCCGTTTATCCGATGCGTGAAAACCGAATCGCACCGGATTCGGAATATGTCGGATCGGCACAGAAGAATCCCGATGATGACTTTTGACCGTCGCACTCACAGACAGATGCGGCAGGCGACAAACAGGTCTGAGCAAAACAGACTCGACCAAGACAACGCCCCTATTGAAAGGCGAAATCGGACGCCACATATCGACCAAAGGTTTTTCTACGCTTGTTGTACTTTGCCAAGATGCTGCGATCAGCGGGTTTTATCTAATACCCCTTCACGGGGTCTGGACTTTCACAGGGATTTGTGGTGTAACCCCGTTGCACATGCATATGTAGCCGTGACCCGCGTCACGCAACACAGATAGCCCACCGCTCGGCGCTCCGACGGTCGGGGTGTCTTGTCACGACAAGCCCTTTTAACCACCTTGAGGAGGGTCTGATGTCCATTTGTGGC
>Ga0207828_100099_pt1 | contig 108566 bp, 107 predicted proteins | sample TtaePargueraPR_11_FD_187276 | JGI IMG/M metagenome (GOLD analysis project Ga0207828, IMG submission 187276) | Aerobic enrichment media microbial communities from Bioluminiscent Bay, La Parguera, Puerto Rico - Tt and P2 (3) (SPAdes) | ecosystem: Environmental > Aquatic > Marine > Unclassified ... | reverse complement strand
CCGGATCGGAGGGTTCCGGAGGTGGCCTTCCCACACCCGCGCCCGCTTTCCCTTCCCTCGCCCACCCCGCTGCGACCAGCGCCGGCCTTGCCGCCGCAAATCTCGCTGCCCCTCCCGCAGGCGGGAGGGGTTGGCGGCGAGAATACTCCCCTCCCGCAAGCGGGAGGGGCCGGGGGTGGGCCCGGACAGGACAGCAAGAGCCGGCCCGCAGGGCGAGACCGGGCGGCGCGGGGCCGCCCGGTCGCGGGTCAGCCCTGTACGCTCTCGACCATTTCGAGCGCGTTGGAGAGCGAATAGCTCGGGGCCTTGAAGCGCGGCGGGAACTCCTCGAAAGTGCCGAGCATCTTGACCACGAATTCGGAAATCGGGACCAGCACGAACTGGCGTTCCTGGAACCAGGTCTCGTAGCAGACCGATTCCTCGAACCCGCGTTCATAGGGGTCGCGCCGCAGATTGTAGAGCTTGGGCGCGCGCATCGAGACGAAGGGCTCGCGCCAGATCATCCAATCCTTGGCCCGCTGCTCGGCGAAGACGCATTTCCAGTCGCCATAGCGGACGTTGAGCAATTCGCCGCTGTCGCCGAAATAGAAGAAGGACTTGCGACCCGATTCCTCCTGCTTGCCTTCGAGGTAGGGCAGGATGTTGACCCCGTCGAGATGGACCTTGAAGGTCTTCTCGCCGACCGTCTTGCCCTTGACCAGCTCGCCCTGGATATCGGTTTCGCCGGTGGCCGCGGCATAGAGCGTCGGGACCCAGTCGGTATGCGAGACGATATCGTTGAAGACGCTCCCGGCCGCGATCTTCGCCGGCCAGCGGACCAGCGCGGGGACGCGCCAGGCACCTTCCCAATTGGTGTTCTTCTCGCTGCGGAAGGAGGTCGTCCCGCCGTCGGGCCAGTTGAGGAACATCGGGCCATTATCCGACGCATAGATCACGATCGTGGTCTCGGCGATGCCGAGCTCGTCGAGCAGGTCGAGCAGCTGGCCGATATGGCCGTCGTGCTCGACCATGCCGTCGGCGAAGATGCCCTGGCCGGTCACCCCGCGCGATTCCTCCTTGAGCATGGTCGGGAAATGCATCCGGCTGGCGTTGTGCCAGCAGAAGAAGGGCGCGCCGGCCTCGTGCTGTTCGCGGATGAAGCGCAGGCTCTGCGCGAGATATTCCTCGTCGACCACCGGGATGCGGTCGAGGTCGAGCGGGCCGATTTCCTCGATCTTCTGCTTGCCCGGCTTGCCGAAGCGCGGGTCCTCGCCCTCCTGCTCCTCCTCGGTCGCCCAGCTGTGGACCACGTCGCGCGGGGCGTAGCGGGCCTTGAAGGCCGGGTCCTTGGGATAGTCCTCGTTATAGGGCTCCACATGCGCGTTCAAATGGTAGAGATTGCCGTAGAATTCGTCGAAACCATGCGCGGTGGGGAGGAATTCGTTGCGGTCGCCGAGGTGGTTCTTGCCGAATTGCCCGCATTTGTAGCCATGCGGCTTGAGCAGTTCGGCCAGCGTCGGGTCCTTGTCCGACAGGCCGAGCTTGGAGCCGGGCAGGCCGACCTTGGACAGGCCGGTGCGGACCGGGGTCTGGCCGGTGATGAAGGCCGCGCGGCCGGCGGTGCAGCTGTTCTCGGCATAGTAGTCGGTGAACATGCCGCCTTCGCGGGCGAGCCGATCGAGATTCGGTGTCTTGTAGCCGAGGATGCCGTGGCTGTAGCAACTGAGGTTGTCGGGCCCGACGTCATCGCTGAAGATGACGAGGATGTTGGGCTTGGCGTCAGACATTGTCCTGCTCCGTCTTGGGGGTTGGTCGGCGCGCAGCCTGGCACAGGGCGCGGGCAAAGTGTATCGGGTCAAACCCCGAGGCCAGGGCGCTGGAGCTGGTTTTCGGCGCGGGTGCGCGCCCGTTCCTCGCCCACCCCGCTATGACCAGCGCCGGCCTTGCCGCAGCACGTCTCGCTACTCCTCCCGCAAGCGGGAGGGGTTGGCTGTACGAATGCTCCCCTCCCGTGTGCGGGATGGGCCGGGGGGGGTGGGACCCTAGCGGCTCACCTCGACCGTGGCCTGGGCGCGCAGCGCGCCGACCCGGACCAGGACCGGGCCGTCGGCGGCCTCGTCCTCGACCACCAGCTTGACCCAGAGCGCATCCCCGGCCTTGAACCAGGCGGTTTCGCGCGCGGCGCGCAGGGCCTCGAGGCTGGCCACCTCGGTCCCGCCGGCGCTGCGGGCGAAGCCGGGCAGTTCGAGCAGGACGTAGGAGCCTCGGTCCATCTCGCGCAGCGAGAGCGAGAGCGTGTCCCGCCCGGTGTCGACCCGCAGCTCGGTCCCGCTGCCGATCGTGGTTTCGCCATTGTATTCGAAGCGCATCCCGTCGCGGTCGAGGACGATCGGATCGGTGATCGGACGGTTGCCGAAATCGGGGAAATCGCCGGCAATATGGAAACGGCCCATGTCGCCCCGGCACACGGCGGCGCCCCAGGCCGAGCGGATCTCGCAGCTGCCTTCATGCGCGGCAATGCCGTTGGCGACGACGATATAGGCGCCGGGGGTGCCGCCGACCGAGCCGTCCCGGTCATGGAAGGCCGCGCTGCGATAGGCCGCGCGGCCGCCGAAATCGGAAGCCCAGCGCCGGTCGACCGGCGGGAAGCTGACCGGCTGCGCGTTCTCGAAGGTCAACCCCTCGACCGCATTCTCCGTGCTCATGCCGAAGCTGGTGAACAGCAGGTAGGACAGCGCCCCGGCATCGCGCAGCGCGTTGGGCTGGTAATTGACGAACTTGCTGTCCACCACCTCGTGGAGGTAATCGTAATATTCATAGCCGCGGATCGGGAAATCCGCGCTCGCGGCGGGCAGGCTGCGGCCATAGGCCACTTCCTCCGGCCGCGTCGGATTGCCGATATTGTCGCTCTCGCCGACGAAAAGCGAATTGGCGACCCGCGAGGTATAGGGCGCCGTGCCCGGCGCGCCGGCCGCATGGGTGAAGCCGATCGCATTGTCGGCCAGTTTGAGATTGGTGTAGAGGTGATATTCGCCGCGGCTCCAGATCGCGCCGTTGCGGTTCTTGTAGCCGGTGTAATTGTCGATCACCGAAACCACCGGCTCGCTGCTGGTATCCGCCGGATCGGCATAGCTGATATGGCTGCCGCCGCCGATGTTGAAGCTCCCGTCGGGCGCGGGACCACGATCGAACATCACCCCGTCGAAATTGGAATGGGCGGTGTTGCCGGTGAATTCGCGCAGCCTGGTCCGGCGCGGCCAGGTCCTGGCGCTGATCTCGGTGCCTTCGAACTGGCCGGTGGGATGCTGCGGCAGGGCGATCCAGAACCCGATCTGGTCCGACCCCGCGGCCACATTGTCGCGGTAGATATTGTCGGGATTGGTGATCCAGAAGGTCGAGGCGGTGTTGTCCGAGGGGATCAGCACATGCTCGGAACGCTGGCCGGCGGTGGACTGGTGCGCGAGGACGAGATTGGTCGGCTCGCAGGGCAGGACCGGGTGGCACTTGGTCTGGATGCCGAGATTGCGAATGAATTCATTGCCCGTCTCGATCCCGTCTTCCATGAAGAAGCAGTGGCCCACCGTGTTGTAGGTCACGTTGTTCTCCACCCGCAGGTTGTTGGTGCCATGCACCGTCACGCAGCGGCTGAAGGTGTCGTGGATCGCCGCATTGCGGATATACTGGCCCCGGCCTTCGCCGATGAGGTGCCAGTGGATCGGGTAGCGGGCCAGGTTGAGATGCTGGCCCATGCGGTTGAGTTCGACCCCCGAGACATACATTTCGGAGCCGGCCATCGCCATGATGTGCCCGCCGAAATAGCTCTCGAGCGAATCCTCCGAGGCCTCGATCCGGATATTGCGCGTCAGCAGGCCGACCTCGCCACGTTCGTCGACGCCGAAGGTGATCTCGCCGAAATGCATGTAGTCGAGCGGCCGGTCGAGCGTGATCGCAGTGCCGCTGACCGCCGCAATGCGGCGCCTCTCGGCCTGCCGGGGATCGAAATCGGTCGAGGCGAGGACGATCTCGTCACCCACCCGCCAGCCGCGGGCGTCGAGAACCTCGATCCGCGCGCTCCCGGCCTCCGCCGTCTTCGCCAGCTTGGTCCAGCTGTGCTCGCGGTCGCCATGCAGGTTGAGCGTGCCGCGCATCAGCAAGATTCCGCGGTCGCCCATGGTGTTGACGTCTTCGCCGGGAACCCGGTCGGTGAGCGTGATGGTCGCGGCATGCCGGTGAGGGCTGGCCTCGGTGCCGATCTGCAATTCGCCGCCCGGCACGTGGATCCACTCGGTCTCCAGCGCGAGGTCGCGCTCGTCCGCGAAGCGCAGCCGCCCCTGGATCGTCAGGCTGCGCAGCGCGGGTGGGCTGACGTCGAGGACGACATCCATGTCGCGCGCGATGACCACCGCATCGCCTTCTTCCGGAACCTTGCCTTCCGGCCAGCTGGCCGGATCGGACCAGAGCAGGGTCCTCCGCGCTCCGGCCGCGGCCGGAGCGCTGCCGGCGTCCGCATGCGCGTGATGGTCCTGCGCCCGGGCCGCGGACCCCGGGCCGAAAGCAAGGGCCAAGGAAACAAGCAAGCATGCAAAAAGCCGGCGCGGCTGCTGGGCCATGGCAGTGATCTCCCCCTCGCGGGGCTCGCGGCCCCGCCTTTTTCGTTGCCCGCGAATGTGCAGTGCCGGGATGCATTTGCCAAGAGACTATCCGCCGCCGGCGGAATCACCGATCGCCAAAGCGGCGAGGAAGCCGCGATACGGGAACCCGGCCCGCGTCGCCAGCAAGCGCCGGGAGAGGCAGGAGGGCCCGAAGGCCCGCCCCGGCTCAGTAGCCGAAGCGGAAGCCGCCCCAGACCGTCAGCGGGGCGCCGAGATCGATCGAGCCGCCCTGGTTGCGGGTAAGCACCTCGGCATCGAACAGGTTCTCGCCGCGCAGGACGAAGCTGAAGCCCTTGCCGAGCGGAATCGTGCCGTAGAAATCGAACGTGGTCGCCGCCGGCAGGACGTCGCTTTCCTGGTCGTCCTCGAACTGCTCGCCGACATGGCGCAGGGTGAGCGAGAGGAGGATGTCCTCCTGCGGCTTCCAGCCAAGCGTGGCGCTGGCCGACCAGTCGGGTGTCTGCGACGGGCGATTGCCGTCGAGCGCCGCCGCTTCGGCCGTCCCGCCGTCGACGGTCGCGTCGGTATAGGTCAGCGAGCCGCGGAAGAAGAACGGGCCATTGCCGCCGATCCGGCTTTCCAGCTCGACTCCCTGGGCGTCGATCGCCGGAAGGTTGCGGCGCTGGCGCAGGTTCTCGCCGATGGTGACATTGGCGATCGCATCCTCGACCCGGTTGTCGAAGGCGGTCAGCGCGAAGGAGACACCTTCGGCAGCGGTGAAATCGAGCCCCGCCTCGAAGCCCTCGAGGCGTTCGTTGTCGAGTTCGGGATTGGCCAGCGTGGTCACCGGGAAGACCACGAAGGGCCGGTAGAGTTCGTTGAGCGTCGGCAGGCGCAGCCCGGTATAGGCCGCGCCGCGCAGGCGGAAGCCGCCGCCGAGATCGCCCACCGCGCCCGCGCGCCAGGAGACGTCCCAGCCCGAACGGTCGGCATAGACATTGTCGGTCAGCAGCGCGCCGCTACCGTCGAGCGCGCGGTAATAGCCGTCGTTGATCGTCCAGCGGTCGGCCCGGATGCCGCCGGTCAGCACGACCGGGCCGAGCACCTGGTCGTATTCGGCGAAGAGGCCGAGATCGGTGCTGTTGCCGCCGGCGAAGCGTTCCTCGGTGCGGCTGCCGGTAAAGGCGCTGTAGGCATCCTCGAACAGATCGCCTTCGGAGCGGCGGTAGTCGACCCCGAGGCGCAGGACCTGGTCCTCGCCCAGCGGCGGGCGGATCTCGATCTTGCCGCCGAGGCCCGAGGCCGGCGTGTCCTTCTGGTCGAGCACCGGCACGAAGCGGGTCGAGGAAATCACGATATTGGAGAAATTGCGCCACTGGCCATAGGCCACCGCATCGAACTGCCAGTCGCCCCGCCCGACCAGGCGCAGGCTGACGTCCTGCCCCTCGGTGGTGTTGTCGGCGCCGTCGAAGCGCAGCGTGCGCCTGTCGTCCCAGACCAGGCCGCGGGCCTGGACCTCGATGTCGCTGCCGAGCTGCTGGACCACCCGCGCCCCGGCCGACCAATTGTCGTAGCCGGCACGGACCGAAGCCGGCACGCGCTGGTCTTCGGGCGTGGTCCAGAAGCCGTCGCCGCGGTCCCAGCGGCCCGATATCTCGGCAAAGCCATTGCCGAATTCGGGCGCGAGCGTGGCCGAGAGTTCGCTGTCGCCGCGGGTGTTGACCAGCGCCGAGGCGGAGAACAGGCCGAGTTCGCCCGGACCGGCGCTTTCCATCGCGATCGTGCCCGCCAGCGCCCCGGTGCCGAAGGGCCCCGAGCCGCCGCCGCGGGTCAGCGCGATGCGCGAAAGCCGCTCGGGCACCAGCGCGGTGAAGGGGATGTGGCCGAAGAAGGGATCGCCCATCGGCACGCCGTCGAGCGTGACCAATGCGCGGCTTGCGGCGTTGCCGCCGAGCGCGCGCAGCGTGGCGCCCTGCGCGGTCGGATTGGCCGAGCGGCTGTCCGAACGGCGGAACTGCTGGAAGCCCGCGACATATTTGAGGACATCCTCGACCCGGCCCGAACCCGAGCTCTCGAGCTGCTCGCGCGTGACCTCGACCGTCGAATAGGCCGGTTCGGACGGAGTCGCCTCCAGCCCGCGGCCGGTGACGACGATCGCCTCGTCGCTTTCCGCCGCGAACACAGGGGTTGCGACAAGCAGGACAGCCGTCGAGGCGAGCCATGCGGGGCGGAGCTTGGTTTCGGACAAAGTCATCTTGATGCTTCCCTTAGCGTCACAATCTTGCCGCGTCACCCCGCCTCTGGCAGAGATAAGGTAAATTGCGGGAGAAGATTGATGCGAATGATCGTGGCGAGTGCCCTTGCGGCCGCAGCTGCCATGTCCCTGACAGCCTGCAAAGTGAAATCGGAAGAGGAGACGGAGTTGGCGGCACAGGGCGAGACGAAGGCGGCGGACCAGCCGGTGGTGGCCACGGACCATGCGGCGCTGCTCGCGAGCCCGGATCCGAAGCTCGCCGCCAACAAGCGGCTGGTCTACGACATGTACCGGATCGTGCTCCAGGCCGGGCTGGCCGACCGCGCAGGCGACTACATCGCCGAGGATTACGTCCAGCACAATCCCAACGCCGGGCAGGGTCTCAAGGGGCTGCAGGACTATGTCCGCATGACCCGCCCCGAACGCGAGATCGAGGAGGTGCTCGAACTGCCGCTGGTCCATCTGATGGCCGAGGGCGATTACGTCACCACCGCCTTCGTCCGGCCCGAACAGGACGCCGAGGGCCGGACCTATTATTCGACCTGGTTCGACCTCTACCGGATCGAGGACGGCAAGATCGCCGAGCACTGGGACCCGGCGCTCAAGACCGAAGCCCCGATCGATCCCAACAAGAACCGGCTGGAGGAATAGCGGCAGGCCGAACTGACCGGGGTCAAGGACCGCCGCAGGCGGACCTGCTCGAATGAATCGAATGCAACAGCAAGGCGGAGTCCCCGGGGTTTGATCAGCAGCAGCAGCGAAAACGGACCCGCGCGGGGCGAGACAACGCCCTCGGCGCCGGTCTGGTTCGACGAATTCCACTCCGGCCTGACCCGGCGAACCCATTTCGCGGTCTCGGGCAATTTGCGCGACCTCTACCCCCATGCCGGTCCGTCGGGGCTCGAATTCCTCTCCTTCGAGCAGGTGCTGTGGCGGATTGCCCGCGAGCGCGGCTTCGCCGCCCTGCTGGTCTACGATCCCGCCGACGGGCTGCGGCTGCACGAGGAATGCGGCGAGGAAGCCGGCGAAGTCCTGCGCCGGCGCGGGATCCCCTTCGGCGAGACACTGGCCAGCCCGGTCGCCTTCGCGCAGCTGCACCACAGGCTGACGACGGTCGACGGCCTCCCCGTCGTGCTGCTGGTCGACTACGCCAACCATCTGTTCGACGCGCCGGCGGAGCTGTCCGAAGCGCTGGTCGAGGCCGACCTCGCGGGCCGGCGCGGCCTCGCCGGCCAGGCCGGGCCAACGGCCAGCCCGACCATCTGGCTGACCGACCTGCCGGGCGACCTGCCGGCGTGGTTCGTGCGCGGAAACGATGCGCTGCGCGAAGTCTATGTCGAGTTGCCCAATCTCGAGGACCGCCACGCCTTCGCCCGCGGGCTGGTGGGTTATTTCGCCGATGGCAGGGCCTTGGGCGAAAACGAACGGACCGCCTTCCTCGAGCAGTTCGCGCTCGAGGCCGACGGGATGACGCTGGTCGGAATGCGCCAGGTCGCGCTGCTGGCGCGGGACGAGGGCATGACCTGCGCGCAGCTGACCGAGGCGATCCGCACCGACCGGCTCGGCACCCGCCGCAACCCCTGGAAATCGCCGATCATGCGTGCGCGGGTGCTGCGCGCGCGGGACATCCTCACCCGGCGGGTCAAGGGCCAGGCCCATGCGATCGAGAAGGCGCTCGACATATTGACCCGTTCGATCGTCGGCCTGTCGGGCGCGCAGACCAGTTCGCGCCACAGCCGCCCGCGCGGCATGCTGTTCCTGGTCGGGCCGACCGGGGTCGGCAAGACCGAACTGGCCAAGGCGATCACCGAACTGCTGTTCGGCGACGACACCGCCTGCCACCGCTTCGACATGTCCGAATTCATGGAGGAGAACTCGATCAACCGCCTGATCGGCGCTCCGCCAGGCTATCCCGGCCACGAGCGCGGCGGCGAACTGGTCAACGCCATGCACCGCAAGCCCTTCAGCGTGGTGCTGTTCGACGAAGTCGAGAAGGCGCATCCGCGCGTGCTCGACATGTTCCTGCAGATCCTCGACGAGGGAAGGCTGACGGATTCGCGCGGCTCGACCGCCTATTTCTCCGAAGCGCTGATCATCTTCACCTCGAACATCGGCATGGTCGGCAGCGACCACACGCAGAACATGGGGATGAACATCCTCCCTTCCGACACCTATGGCGATCTCGAGCGCAAGCTGGTCGAGGCGGTGCGCGAGCATTTCCGCTTCGAGCTCAAGCGGCCCGAACTCTACAACCGGCTGGGCCAGAACATCATCGCCTTCGAATTCATCGACGGCGTGGTCGCCTCGCAGATCTTCGCCGCGATCATGGAACGGGTGATCGCCGCGGTCCGGGCCGAGCACGGGGTCGAGGTGACCATCGCCCCCGGCGCGCTCGACGATCTGCGCGCGCTCTGCCTGACCGACTGGTTCGAGGGCGGGCGCGGGATCGCCAACCGGATCGAGACCCATTTCATCAACCCGCTTGCCCGCGCGATCTTCCTGCTCGAACCCGAACATGCGCTGGCGGTGGATTCGGTGAGCGAAGCCGACGGCCGCACCGGCCTCGCCTGCAGCCTCCCCGGCGCCGGTTGAGCCGCGCCAGAAAAAAGGCGGCCACTCGGGCCGCCTTTGAGAGGAAACCAATCCAACGAGGAGGAAGATTGGCTGGGTCGCAGCGACACCATGCCAGCCGATCGCTCCCGCGCAACGCCGCATTCGCGGCCTTCCCGTTTCGGGACGGAGCGTGCGCGGCGGGTTAAGGCCCCTCAGGAAGGCGGCAGGCGGTAATCCGCGTCCTTGAGCGAGAGGATATAGGCGGTCAGTTCGGCGACATGGCGGTCCTCGAGCGTGAACTCCATCGCCTCGGGGTAATTATGCGCATCGCTGAGGAAGTTCGCCAGCGTCGCTTCGGTCAGGCCGGGGCGGTTGGCGATCTCGGCGAAGGCCGGGGCCTCGGGATTGGGCGAAAGGTCGGGTGGGGCAAGCGCGTGGCACCCGCCGCAGACCGCCTGGGCGAAGCTGGGCGCATCGGCATAGGCGGGTGCGGACTCGGGCGCCTCCTGCCCTGCCCCGGCCTGGCAGGAAGCCAGCAGCCCCGCGAATCCGATCGCCCAGATCAATTTCATCATGCCATTCCTCGCGCTAGCCGTACTGACGGGAGTCTAGCTGCTCCCGCCGGCGCGGCAAGGCATTGACCGAGCGCAATCAGACCTCGACCGTCCCGTCGACCAGGATGGTCTTGGTTTCGAGATAGGCCCACAGGCCCTCCTCGCCGCCTTCGCGGCCGATCCCCGACTGCTTGAAGCCGCCGAAGGGCGCACTCCATTCCATGCGCATGCCATTCTGTCCGACCACGCCGGTGCGGACCTGGCGGGCGATGTCATAGGCCGCCTGGGGATCGTTGGTGAGAACCGCGCCATTGAGGCCGAAATCGCTTTCGTTGGCGATGCGGATCGCATCTTCCTCGTCTTCGGCCGGAATCAGGCAGAGCACCGGACCGAAGATCTCCTCCTGCGCGATGCGGCTGGTGTTGTCGACATTGGCGAACAGGGTCGGCTCGATGTAGTAGCCCTTGTTCATATGCGCCGGTCGGCCGCCGCCGGTGACGAGATCGGCACCGCTCTTCCTGCCTTCCTCGATATACATCTCGACCCGTTCGAGCTGGCGCTTCATCGCCAGCGGGCCGAGCTGGGTGTCCTGCTCGTTCGGATCGCCGACCTTGATGCCCTTCATCACATTGGCGATCGCTGCGGCCATCTCGTCGTGCCGCGCCCTGGGGACGATCGCGCGGCTGAGCATGGCGCAGACCTGCCCGCTCATCACGGTGATCGTGTTGCCGAGGATCTGCGCCGCGGCCTCGGTCGGGAAATCGTCACGGATGATCGCCGCGCTCTTGCCGCCGAGTTCCATGGTGCAGCGGGTCATCTTGGCGCCGCAGACACTGGCGATATGCATGCCGGCCGCGGAGGAGCCGGTGAAGCTGACCTTGTCGATGTCCGTCGAGCGGATCAGGTGGTCGGAGGCTTCGCGGTGGCCGGTGACGAGATTGACCACGCCGGCGGGGATGCCCGCCGCCTCGGCCGCCTCGGCGAGGATATAGGCCTCCAGCGGCGTTTCCGGCGACGGCTTCATCACGATCGTACAGCCCGCGACCAGCGCATAGGCGAGCTTGTTGCCCATGATGCCGAGCGGCCCGTTCCACGGCGCGATGCCGACCACCACGCCGACCGGCTCGCGCGCAAGGACGACGGTATCGACCGCCTGGCCCTTCTTCTGCTCGGTGAAGGGGAAGCTGCTGCCGAGCATGGCGATCCCGCGCATCCCGGCGACCGCCCCGCCCTGCATCATCGGGCTGAAGCTGGCGAGCCCGCCGATCTGCGCGCACCAGGCAGCGGCGAGTTCGGGAATGCGCGCCTCGAGCTGGTCGCACAGGGCCATCAGCCTGGCCCCGCGCTCGGCCGGGGCCATGCGCGGCCAGGGGCCATGGTCGAAGGCCTCGCGCGCGGCAGCCACGGCGCGCTCCATGTCGGTCTCGTCGGCCTCGGCCACCGCACCGACGATTTCCTCGCTGGCGGGGTTCTCGAGCTCGATCATTTTCCCGCTGTGCGCGGCGACCCATTCGCCGCCGATATAGAGCTTGTCGGGATGGGCGATGTTGACGCCTTGGGGCAGCATGGGGGTTCTCCTCAGAAACTGGACAATATGGTCAGGCTTTGGGTGTCGAGCGGCAGGCCGCGTTTCTGCAGCTCCAGCTCGCGCGCGCGGACCTGCTTCTGCGTGTCGATCAGGAAGGCGTGGATCGCCCTGGCCTGATCGGGCGTGATCGCATCGTCCCAGCGGGGCATGCCGTTGGCGAGCAGCAGGCCTTCGAGCACGATCTGGTCGAAGGCCGCGTGCGTGCCCTTGCTCATCCGCCGCAGGTCGGGCAGCGGCGCGCGCGGCTGGTTCGAATGGCACATGGCGCAGTTCTCGGTGAACAGCGCGCTGCCCATGGCGATCATCTCCGGCGTCGCGTCGGCGAATTGCGCGGGCGGTTCGGGCGCAGGTTCGAGCGCGGGCAGGTCGGCCGGGATCTCCACCGCGCCGCCGTCGAGCCGGAAGACCAGCAGGCGGTTGGCGTTGGGCTTGGAATAGGCCGCGGCATAGGGGGGCACGAAGCCCCAGCCGCCGCCGCCCCAGCCGGCCTGGACCGCGATATACTGCACCCCGTCGACCCTGTAGGTCATCGGCGCGGCGAGGATCGAGGTGCCGGTCTCGATGGTCTTGAGCAGTTCGCCGGTATCGGCGTCGCGCACCATCAGCCTGCCCGCGAGATTGCCGTGGACGACGAGCCCGCCGGCGGTGGCGAGCACCCCGCCGCGGTCCTGCCAGCCGTCCTGCTGGACCTGCCACTTCACGTCGCCGGTTGTGGGATCGATCGCCTTGACCGTGCTTTCATAGGGCTTGTCCACCACCTGCTGCCATTGCGGCAGGGCCTTGATCGCTTCCTGCATCGGCGGCGGCAGGGTCGCCGCGGCAGCCTGCAGGTCGGCGGTGAAGATCAGCGCCGCATCGGCGTTGAGATTGCGTTTCTTGTGCGGCGGGTTCTCGGCGCCCGGCGGCACGAACATGAGATTGCCCATGTCGACATAGGGAGCGAAATAGAGGTCGCGGTCCGGGTCATAGGCGGCCGCATGCCAGTTGCGCGCGCCGCTGCTGGCGGGGAAGACGATCTTCGGGCCGAGCCGGCCGTAGTCCGAATATTCGGGAGTCAGGATCGCCTTGCCGGTTTCGAGGTCGAAGCCCGAGGCCCAGCTGGTGCGGACCATCTGGTGCGCGTGGTAGAGCTTGCCGTTCTCGCGGTCGACCACGAAGAAGAAGCCGTTCTTGGGCGTGTGCAGCACCACCGGCCGGTCCTGCCCCTCGATGGTCATGGTCGCGAGCGTCATCGGCTGGGTCGCGGTCAGGTCCCAGCTGTCCTGCGGGGTCTCCTGGAAATGCCATTTCATCGCGCCGGTCTTGCGATCGACCGCGACCAGCGAGTTGAGGTAGAGGTTGTCCCCGCCTGCCGGCGAGCGGATGCTCATCGGATAGGGACCGCCATTGCCAACCCCGAGGATCACCTGGTCGAATGCGGGATCATAGGTGATCGCGTCCCAGATCGTCCCGCCGCCGCCGATGTCCCAGCGGCTCTCGGGGTCCCAGGTTTCCAGCGCGCGCTCGAGCTCTTCGGTCTCCTGCGGTCCGTCCTCGGGATCGTGCGGGATGGTCCAGAAGCGCCAGGCCAGTTCGCCGGACTCCATGTCATAGGCGCTGGCATAGCCGCGCACGTCGTATTCGGCCCCGGCATTGCCGATCACCACCATGTTGCCGGCCACTTCGGGCGCGCCGGTGATGGTGTAGCCGCGGCTGCGGTCGGTGACCGTGTCGGCCTTCCACGCCACGGCCCCGGTCCCGGCGTCGAGCGCATAGAGATAACCGTCGAGCGAGGCGACGAAGACCTTGCCATCCGCGACCGCGACGCCGCGATTGGCCTGGTCGCAGCAGGCATAGCGGTTGTACTGCATGTCCACTTCGGGGGTGAAGGTCCACAGTTCCTCGCCCGTCGCGGCGTTGAGCGCATAGATCCGGCCGAGATTGCCCGAGGTATACATCACCCCGTCGATCACCACCGGGGTCGCCTCCTGCACGCGGTAGGTGCCGAGATCGTATTCCCAGGCGAGCCCGAGGGCGCTGACGTTCTCCTTGTTGATGTCCGTCAGCCGCGAATAATGGCTTTCGGCCCAGTCGCCGCCGGGATTGTCCCAATCCTCGTTCGCGCCGATCACCGAGGTATCGATGCTCGCGGGATCGAAACTGTCCGCGCTGCCGCAAGCCCCCAGCAGCGCCAGCGCAGCCACGGCCGCAAATGCCCTCAGCTTGATCATGCCGGCCACATTCCCTGATGCTGTTCGAGTACGCTGCGCAGGGCGCGCGGTTTCCTGCCGGTGATGCGCTCCACATCATCGGATTCGATATCCATGAAGCCTTCGCGGATGGACTGGCCGAAGGTCACCATGCCCTCGCTCGCCCAGGGGATGGGCGTGTCGGGCGTGAGATCCTCGGAGCGACGCACGGCGCCGATCGAATCGAAATAGCGGTACATGCCTTCGTCATCGACATCCTGGACCGCGATCGGCTTGCCCGCCATCTCCGCCACCAGCCCCATGGCATCGGGCAGGGTCCAAAGCTCGGGCCCGGTCACGTCATAGGCCTTGTTCTCGTGCCCTTCCTGCGTGAGGACGGCGACGGCGATCGCCACACAGTCATCGCGGCTGACGATGGGCACGCGTCCCCCTCCGGCATTTTCCGCCTTGGTGCCGGCAGCCAGCGCCGGGATCGCCATGGCGGTGGCCACGGCTTCGGCATAAAGGCTGTTGCGCAGCATGGTCCAGGCGAGGCCCGATTGCTCCAGCAGTTCCTCGGTGGCGATGTGATCGAACCCTTCGACCGACGGATTGCCGGGGCGACGCACGCCGAGCAGCGAGGTATAGACGATATGCTTCACCCCGGCGGCCCTGGCCGCCTCGATCGCGTTGCCGTGCTGGCGCGCACGCTGGCCGACCATGGTAGTGGAGATCAGCAGCAGCTTCTCGCCGCCCTGCATTGCTTCGACCAGCCCGTCGGGGCTGTCGAAATCGGCCGCGCGCACCTCGGCGCCCTTCGCGGCGAGATCGGCCAGCCGGTCCGTTGAACGCGACAGCGCGATCACTTCCTGGCCCATGTCCAGCAATTGTTCGGCGGCGGCATGGCCGAACTGGCCGGAAGCGCCGGATACGATGATCTTGCCCAAAATCCTCTCCAATACGTCGGGCGGAAACGCGCTCCGCCCAGCTTGCGCGCAACCATAACGATTGTTACGGTTGTGGCAACAAGGGAGAGGTTACGCATGACCAAGCTTTCCGTCGAGGACCGTCTCGGCCTCCAGGACCTGATTGCCGATTACAGCTGGGCGCTCGATTGCGGCGATGCCGAGGCGCTGGTGGAATGCTTCACCGAGGACTGCCTGATGAGCGAGGAGGTGTTCGAGGACCCGGACATCTGGGAAGGCCATGCGGGCATCCGCGGGCTGATGGCGCATTACGCCAATGCCCCAGGCTTTCCCGGCCGCCAGCATCACGTGACCCAGACCAAGCATTTCCCGCAGGCCGACGGTAGCGTGAAGATGAAGAGCTTCGCCTTCGTCACCGAATGCGAGGACGAGCCGCCCTACCTCCTGCGCTTCACCGGCTGGTATGACGATCACGCGGTCAGGGGCGCCGACGGCAAATGGCGCTTCCGGAGCCGGATCGTGCGGCTGTGGGACGGGCAGGTGCTCGAGAAATTCCCCGGTCATGGCGAGTGGAAGCCGCGCAAGCGCCCGGCCAGCCTGATCATCCGGAAATAGCCCCCGGCCTGGCTTCCTTTTCCCGCCAAAGGGAAAAGGGTTGCATTGCTTGGACCCCATATCCTTCTTCGCTAGAGACCGGGTCAATCAAGACCATTTCGGGAGGGAGCCCATCATGATCGCCAAACACGCCTTGACCGCCGCCGCCAGCCTTGCCGCGCTGACCATCGCTGCCCCGGCCATGGCCGCCGATTGCGGGGCCCTGGCCGGGATGGCGCTGGAGGACGGCAAGGTCACCTCGGCCACTCTCGTCGCCGCCGGCGCCTTCGAACCGCCGCCCTCCCCCTTCGGCCCGCCGCCGGGGGTGAACCCGTCCAATCCCTATGCCGAACTGCCGGCCTTCTGCCGGGTGCAGGCCACGCTGACCCCGTCGAGCGATTCGGACATCAAGGTCGAGGTCTGGCTCCCGCTCGAGGGCTGGAACGGCAAGTACGTCGGGATCGGCAACGGCATCTGGGGCGGGCAGCTGTCGCTCTCGCAGCTCGGCGAGCCGCTTGCGCGCGGCTATGCGGTGGCGACCACCGACACCGGCCACACGGGAACCGGCCTGACCGCCGAATGGGCCGTCGGTCATCCCGAGAAGCTGATCGATTTCGGCTATCGCGCGGTCCATGTGATGACCACCACCGCCAAGGCCGCGATCACCGAATTCTACGGCGAGGGGCCACAGTTCTCCTACTGGAACAGCTGTTCGACCGGCGGGCGCCAGGGGCTGATGGCCGCCCATCGCTATCCGGAGGACTATGACGCGATCAGCGCCATGGCCCCGGCCAATCCGATGACCGACCTGATGGCCCAGTCGATGTGGGCGAAATGGGTCACCGCGCGGAAGGAAGGCGCGGCGCTGACACCGCAGCAGCTCGGCCTCGTGCACGGCGCGGTGCTCAGGCAATGCGACGCGCTCGACGGGCTGGCAGACGGCGTGATCGGCCGCCCCGATGCCTGCGCCTTCCGGCCCGAGACGCTGGTCTGCAAGCCCGGCGCGACCGAAGGCTGCCTCTCCGCCCCGCAGGCCGAGGCAATGCAGGCGATCTACGACGGCGTGCGCGACAAGGCCGGCGCCCTGCTGCTGCCGGGCTGGCCGCGCGGGGCCGAGATGCAGCTCGCCGCGCTGGTGATGGGTGAGCGGCCTTTCCCGGTCGCCTATGACTATTTCGCCCTGCTCACCCATGGCGAGACCGCGGGCTGGGACTGGCGGCAGATGGATTACGGCGCGGAAGTGCGCGCATCGCGCGCCTATGGCGCCGATATCCTCAACGTGCCCACCGACGGGCTCGATGCCTTCTTCGCCCGCGGCGGCAAGCTGCTGCTCAGCCATGGCTGGAACGACGGGCTGATCCCGGCGAGCAACACGCTGGGTTTCTACCGCGGCCTCTATGGCGAGCTCCCGGCTGCGCAGCGCGACGCGCAGCTGCGGCTGTTCATGGCCCCGGGGATGGAACATTGCAGCGGCGGCGAAGGGCCGAGCCAGTTCGACACGCTCGGCACGATCGACGCCTGGGCGACGACCGGCCTGCCCCCGCAGCGCATCCTCGCCACCCGGCCGACTGCGGTGCCGGCCATGCCCGGCGCCCCCGCCATGCCTCCGCGCGATCCGATGAGCCGACCGCTGTGCCCCTATCCGATGACCGCCCGGCACGACGGCGAAGGCGACCCGGCGCTGGCGGAGAGCTTCCGCTGCGCCGTGCCCGGGAGCTGAAACGTCGCGGCACCCGTTCGCGTGGAAGGCGAACGGGTGCCGCGCCTGCAGCGGCTGGTGGGACTGGAAGCGCCGCAGCAGGTGAGCCGGGCCCATCGGCCCTGGATGTTGCAGCTTCACGGCAGTTGCAAAAATTCCCGGCCCGAGCCGGCTGCTGTAGCCCTATCCGGTAATTGTGCAGCCTGACGGCGAGAGGACTCGATGGAGCCGGACAGCTTCGCTTGCCTGGCGCGCCGGGGGAGCCGCCGCCCTTGCCGGATTGCGCGGTTGCAGCGGCTGGGATAGCTTTCCCGGCAGCAGGGAGGCGGCTCAGGTGAAGTTGAACATTACGTTTTTCGCCATGGCGCTCGCAGTGCTACCGGCAGCAGGCGCGCGGGCGGCGACCGATGCGGCAGACGGAACGCTGCTATCGTCAGAGCCCTGCCCGCCCAATCCGGTGGCTTCCTACGAAGATTATTGGGCCGAAACCCGCCGCGATCTCGACGAGGAAACATTGGCGGCTGCCGAGGAGGGCATCGCCATGCCGCCGGTGGATGACGCCTTGCTGCGCACCGCCATCGAAAACCCGGAAGAAGTCACCGAACACCTAGCCTATGCGGGCTTCGAATGCCGCGAGATCCGCTATGCCAGCAGCGGGCTGGTGATCGCCGGATACCTCTGGAAGCCGATCGATACGATCGGAAAGCGCCTGCCATTGGTCATTGTCAACCGTGGCGGCAATTCGGATTTCGGCCCGATGACAGCCTGGCGGCACTGGGGCTGGCACGATTTCCTGCGTGCGGGCTATGTCGTTCTGGCTTCGCAATATCGCGGCGGACCGGGCAGCGAAGGGCAGGACGAATACGGCGGGGGCGACCTTGACGACGTGCGTGCCCTGATCCCGCTGGCGGGAAGCCTGGGCTATGTCGACACGGACAACGTCTTCGCCTTCGGCGGGTCGCGCGGAGGCATGATGACTTACATGCTCGCGCGCGGCGACAGCCCACTGCGCGCCTTCGCCATCCGCGCCGGCCTGGCCGACCTGTCCCAGGCTGTCGAAGATCGCCCGGCCATGGGCAGCCACGTTTTTGCGCGCCTGATGCCCGATTACGCCGATACCGAAATCGCGCTGGCGCGCCGCTCGGCCACGCGCTGGGCCCATGAGATCACGGTTCCCGGCATTCTGTTTCACGGCTCGGACGATTGGCGGGCCGACGCGCAAGGTTCCCTGCAGGTGGCCGAGGGCATGATGCGTGCCGGCACGCAGGTGGAGCTGCATCTCTACGCCGGAGATACACATTCGATGACGCTGAATCGCACGGACATGATGCGTCACGCGATCCGCTTCTTCGACCGCTACCGGGTGGCCGCCAGGCCTACGCCCCCGACACGCAAATGAGGGCCGGAAGCCTTCAGACCCGCACCAGCACCCAGCCGAGCACCAGCCCCTTGTCGCTTGCGGACTGGCCGGAGCCGTTCGCGGCACCGGCAATCGCCCCGCCGGGATTGGTGGCGAAATCGGCCAGAACCTCGACCCAGTCGGCCCCGGCCGCGCTCGACAGGCGGCCCAGCGCGCCCCAGCCAGGCTGGCAGCTGGCCGCGGTGCAGCGGCCCGCGCGGGCGTCGATGGTCGCCACCTGGCGGTAGCCGGCCTCGCGCGCAACATCGGCCAGCAGCAGCAAATCGGCATGGCGGGTGACCCCGGCGATCAGCGCGGGGCCGGCCCCGGCGACCCTGCGCATGAAGCGGACCCGGTCGCCCTCGACCGGCTGCGAGCGGCCTTCGGTGGCCTGGGCGAAGCGACGCCCGGCTTCGAGCGAGCCGTCGTGGAGCAGCACGGCCTCGTCGCCCTTGTGCCAGCGCCAGCCGGCGAAACCGGCAAGCGCCGGTACGGCGAGCGCCCCGGCCATCATGCCCCTGCGGCTGGTGCGGATCACGAGGCACCTCCCGCCGCGGCTTCATGCGGGCCGGCGGCGAGATAATCGGCAATCGCCTGCATGTCCGCGTCGCTCACCTCGCCGCGCGGGATGGCGGGCATGTTGCCGATCCCCTGGCGCGCAGCGGTGATCACGTAATCGGCGGTCAGGTCCCCGCGCAGTTCGAGGTCGGGCTGGTCGACCCGCCGCGCGAGCAGGCCCTGGCCCATGCCGTTGGCGCCGTGGCACATCAGGCATTTGACGACGTAGAGCGCCTCGCCGCCAGTGGCGTCGGGGCGGTCGGACAGGGTGACCGGCTCGGGCATGGGGGCCGGGCCGGCGGCGGGCGCTCCGCCCTCGCCCTCCTCCACTTGCGAACAGGCGGCCGCACCCAGCGCCAGCGCAAGGGCGGCGGTGATGAACAGAGCTTTCCTCATGCCTTGCGCTCCCCTCTCAGCCGGCTGGGCCAGATGCCGCTCTTGCCCGGGGCGATGATGCCGTTGGGATCGAGCGCGTCCTTGATCGTCTCGTTGAGCCGGCGCAGCGCCCCGCCGTTGAAATCATAGCTCCCGGCGACGAGATCCATATAGTCGAGATGCGTGCGGTATTCGCCATAGCCCTGCTCCTTGGCATCGGCGACCAGCTGGCGGAAAAAGCGGTCGACCTTGCCGAGGTGTTCGGGATCGTCCTGGCTGAACAGCATGGCGTTGACATTGATCATGTGGCGCTCGCCGAAGACGAAGCTGCCCTGGTAGTCCATGCCGAATTCCTGATAGCGGGCATAGGTGCGCTGGAACTGGGCGAGCGCCTTGCTCCCGTCCTGCTCGATGATCGGCGAAAAGCCGATATGACCGCCGCGCCCGCCATACCAGTTGGAATTCTGCATCGGGAAAGTGATCGGCGTGCCGGCCCAGCCGTCGCCGCGGATCGGCTCGCCCTGCTTCCAGCTGGCTTCGCGGATCGACGAGGGGCCGCTCTTCTCGACCGCGGCCTTGATGATCGCATATTGCGCCTTGGCCACGTCCTCGCGCCCGGGAACGGCGATCGAAAGGCCCCCCCAGCCGATCCCGAACTGCTTGCGGATCGCGTCGATCACGTCCTCGCTCAGCGCGCCCGGCTTGTCGGTCCACTGGTCGCGGGTGGTCAGGGTCGAGGCGAAGCGCAGCCAGTTGCCGATCGAGGAATGGCTGGCCATCACGCGTTCACGGCGCAGCGGGGCGAGCGCATCGACGATGTTCTTGAGATCCTCGGGCCGGTCCCATTCGATCGAGAGGCTCAGCTGGACCTCGGGCGCGGGCATCAGCCACATGCCCATCTTGGTCACCACGCCGAAATTGGACTGGACGAACATCTGGTCCCAGCCGGGGCCGAAACCATAGGCGTAATTCTGCCAGGTCGGCGCATCCTCGAAGGCGCCCATGCCGGTGCGGACCAGTTCGCCGGAAGGCAGCACGACCTCCAGCCCGATGATGTTCTTGGCGTGCTCGCCGAAGGGCGTGTAGCCCATGCCGCGGTCGAGCGCATTGCCCATCACCGAACCCCAGCTGTTGCCCGGGGTGGACATCCAGTAGGGCAGGTCGTTGGCCTTGATGAAATCATAGAGGTCGTAGAAGCCGACGCCGGGCTCGACCACCACCGTGCCCATCTGCTCGTCGAACTCGATCTTCTTCATCCGGCTCATGTCGAGCACGACCGAGCCGGCCAGCAGCGGCGCGCTGCCGCCATAGCCGAGGTTCTTGCCGCGACTGATCGGCCACAGCGGCAATTGCAGCTGGTTGGCCACGCGGACCACCGCCTGGACTTCCTCGACCGATTCGGGCGCCACCGCGCCGAGCGGGTGATGCGCCGCGGGATCGACGTAGAACTTGTCCTTGTAGCTGTCGCGGTCGAGGTCCTCGAAGAAGACCTGGTCGGCCCCCAGCACGCGCTCGAAGGCGCGCTGCGCCTCGGCGGCCCTGGCGGCGTCGTAACCGGGTGGAAGCGGAATATCGGCCATTGCTGCCTAACCTTTCAGCTGGATGCCCATTGGGTGCGCGCCGGCGGCCGCGCGCCGCCGTCGAGCCGGATGACCTCGCCGTTGACCAGCGGGGTGCGGATGAGGAAATCGACCACCTGCGCGAAATCCTCGGGCGTGCCCGCGCGCTTGGGGAATTCGATGTCCTTGATCAGTTCGGCGACCATGTCCTCGGGCAGCATGGCCACCATCGGCGTCGCCATGAAGCCCGGCGCCACGCCGTTGACGCGGATATTGTACTTCGCCAGATCGCGCGCCCAGACCAGCGTCAGCTGCAGCAGCGCGGCCTTGCTCGCCGTATAGGCGCCCATCCCCTCCTGCCCTTCGAAACTGGCGATCGAGCAGGTGTTGACGATCACCCCGCGTTCGTGATCGGGGCCGAAGGTGTCGTTGCCCATCATGCGATAGGCGACCTCGCTCGCGACCGTGGCCGCGCCGAGGAGATTGGTCGCGATCAGCTGGCGGAAGGCCTGCATGTCGCCCGGCCCCTCGGGGGTGGCGATAGGACCCAGCCCGCCCATGCCGGCGTTGTTTACGAGAATGTGGATGCGCCCGTGGCGCAGCATGACCTGTTCGACCGCGGCCTTGACCGCCGCCGGGTCCGATACGTCGCAAGGAATGAAGTCGGCGCCCTCGGGCGCCTCGCCGGCGCGGTCGAGGCAGGCGACCCGGGCGCCCGCCGCCAGAAGGTGCCGCGCCGCGCCTGCGCCGAGGCCCGAATTGCCGCCGGTGACCACGGCTATTTTGCCGTTCGGATCCATCGCTCTCCCCTTCGTCGCCGCATCGCGACTTTAACGGTCGTTACTTTTGTTCTAGCCTCGCCGCGAGTCAAGCGGTCACTGGAACCGATTATGCAGGAGAGGCAGAAAATGGCTACCCGGGAGCAGCTCTATGGCGTGCTCGACCAGTTCGTCGAGGCCCTGCGCGGGCGCGATGCCGCGCGGGCACCCTGGCACGAAGGGCTGTTCTATTCGGAGAACAACGTCCGGCTTTCCCCGCCCGACGGGCTGTGGAACACGCTGACCGCGATTGGCCCCTATGACCTGCGTTTTGCCGACAGCGAGACGAACCAGGTCGCGCTGTTCACCTGTGTCGAGGAAACCAACGCCCTCTCCCCCGCCGCGATCCGGCTGGGCGTGCGGGACGGAAGGATCGCCGAGGCCGAGCTGGTGATCGCGCGCAATGCCGACGAGGGCTTCCCCTTCCACCCGCAGCATTTCGAGCGCAAGCCGGCGATGGAAGCGCTGGTGCCGGAGGGCGAGGAATCCGGGCGGGACGAGCTGGTGCGCATCGCCAATGGCTATTTCGAGACGATCGAGCGCAACGACGGGACGATCAACACGAAGTTCTGGCCGCAATGCAACCGGGTCGAGAACGGGGTGCAGACGACCAACAATCCCGATTTCCCGGTCCCGGTCGCGCGGATGGGCTGCGAGGAGCAGTTCCGGCTCGGCAATTACCTCTATGACGACCGGCTGCGCGCACGGCGCTTCCCGCTGGTGGACGAGGAGCGCGGGATCGTGCTCGCCTACGGCTTCATCGACCATTGCGGGATTATCGGCGATTACGAACTGACCGACGGGACCAAGGTCACCAGCCCGATCCGCCGCCCGCACAGCTATTACCTCGCCGAAGCCTTCAAGATCCGCGCCGGGGCGATCGAGCAGGTCGAGGCGGTGTTCCATTCGGTGCCCTATCACATGCCTTCGCCGTGGGACGGACGCGCCTGAGCGAGGCTGCTTGTCGAGCGGCCGCTTTTCCGTTCTAACCGTCAGCCATACGAACAGGGTCTGGGGAGGACCTGCCTGAATGATCGCCGCCAACCGCATTGCCCCGCTGTTCCTGCTCGCGCTCGTCTTCGTGATGGAGGGCTATGACATCGCCGCCATGTCGCTTGCCGTGCCGCGGCTGGAAGGCGACCTCGGGCTGGAGCCCGCCGGTTTCGGCTGGGTCTTCACCGCGCTGCTGATCGGGCTCGGGCTGGGCGGCGCGCTGCTGGCACCGCTGGGCGACCGCTTCGGGCGGCGCGCGCTGATCGTGGCCGGCTGCTTCGCCACCGGCCTCGGCACGCTGGCCACCGCCACCGCCACGAGCATCCCCGAATTCCTGCTCTGGCGCCTGCTGACCGGGACCGCGCTGGGCGCCTGCCTGCCCAATGTCAGCGCGCTGTCCTCCGAACTCGCGCCGGAGAAACTGCGCGCAACGATCATGGCGGCAGTTTCCGCGGGCATCCCGGTCGGCCTTGCCGGCGCCGGCCTGTTCGCGCCGGAAATCATCGCGCTGGGGGGCTGGCACGGGCTGTTCCTGGTCCCCGGCACCTTCGCCTGCGTGCTGGCCGCGGGGCTGTGGCTTGCGCTCGAAGGCGGGCTGCCGAAGGGGGCCGGCGAACCGGCCGCCAGCGACGCGCCGCGCGAAAAGCTGCCGCAGCTCGCGCTGCTCAGATCGCCCTGGCTGTTCCCCTTCGCGGTCTTCGCCGCCATGCTCGCCCTCAACGCGCTCAACCTCTACCTGCTCAACAGCTGGCTGCCGACAGTCCTGCCCGGCGCCGGCCTCTCGCTCGACGACGCCGCGCGCATCGCGGGAGTCGCCAATCTCGCCGGGCTCGGCATCGGGATCGGCGCCAGCCTGCTGCTCGACCGCTGGCACAAGGGCGCCACGCTGGCGCTGATGTTCGGCGCGATGGCGGCCAGTTTCGCGGCGATCCTGGTGGTTGCGCCCGGGGCGGCGGCGATGACCCTGCTGCTGATGGTCGGCGTGGGCGGCGCCAATGCCGGGGGCATGGTCCTGCCGGGCCTGTGCGCCTACCTCTTCCCCGCGCGGCTGCTGTCCTCGGCCGTGGGCATGGGCGTGCTGGTGGCGCGGCTGGGCGCCTTCGCCGGACCGCCGCTGGGCGGGGCAATGATCGCCGCCGAAGTCCCGGCGCAGAGCTTCCTTGCGGTCGCCGCGATCCCCGCCGCCGCCTGCGTGCTGGTGGCGCTGCTGGTCGGCGCGGCGCTGAAAGTGAAAGGCCGGGTGGAAGCCGGGCCGGCAGCGCCGCTTACGGCCTGAAGTCCAGCCCGCCGACGCGTTCCTTGAAGCGCCAGCCCTGCGGCGTCATCACCAGCAGGTCGCGGTACCAGCCGACCAGCGGGCTGTTGGCGCTCATCACCGGAAGTTCGCCTTCGGGCGCGGGATCGCCCTGGAACAGCAGGATGGCGGAAAAGGCCCGCGCGGTGGCCGGACCTTCGACATCGACCACGGTGTTGGCGATGACGTGCCGCTGGGCGCGCGGCGGGCGAGCCTTGAAGGCAGCAAGGATCGCCGCGCGGCCGACCACCGGCTCGCCCCCGCTCGGCCGGCGCATCACCGCGTCCTCGGTGTAGAGCGCGGCCACGCCGTCCCAGTCCTGCGCGTCGTTGAGGTTGGCGTAGTGGTTGATCAGCCGGATACAGGCGTGTTCGTAGAGTTCGCGATCTTCGAAATTCATGGAGTCTCCGCTTCGGCGTCCATCATAGCTTGGAGCATGCGGCGCCCTTCTACCGCATTGGTATCGCTTTTCACCATCAATTCGGGCGGCGGAACGCCATCATAGAGATCGATCATCTTCTCGATCTCGACCGAGGCGAAGATGTCTTCCTCGATCACCGGGGCGAGATTGCGGCGCATCTGCTCGACATCGACCTTGTCGTCCACCGCCACTGCGAAATGATAGTAGCAGCTGCGCGGCGTGCCCGGAGTGATGCAGTGGTAAACGCGGTTGACCGAGATCAGCTCTCCCGGTGCCTGCGGATGGCTCTCGGGATAGCGTACGATAGTGATCCCCGAATGGAGCCCGGGCAGATAACTTTCCATGCCCATGCTGCGATCGATCGTCTCGGTCGGATAGGTGCCGAGCCGTTGCATCAGCGGCGGACAGGGAGCGTCCCTGATATGGCGCATGGAGGAGACAAAGCCCGGGCGTTTCTCGAGCACTTCGGGCGTCGAGGCGTTTTCCGGCGTGCCGATACTGCTGCCGTGGAGAAAGGCCAGGTGGGAGAGGTCGAAGAGATTGTCGTTGAGCAATTGGTAGCGGCAGGCAACCTCGTGGAAGATCATCGTATGGCCGGTCAGCCCCTGCCCTTCGAGCCCGATGGCGGCGAGATCGGGCAGCAAGCCCCTGTCGGCCTTGTCCTCCTCGCCGACCCAGACCCAGATCCACAGGCCGTGTTCGGCCAGCGGATATTTGCGCACCCGGCAGGCCCTGGGCGTGTGCTCCTGCGAGGGAACATCGACGCATTGCCCGTCGGGCCCGAAGGTGAAGCCGTGATAGCCGCACACGATCGTGTCGCCCCGGAGCGTGCTCCTGGCGAGCGGGAAGTGCCGGTGCGGGCAGCGCCCGTCGAGCGCGACCGCCTCGCCCGCTTCGGTGCGGTAGAGAACCAGCGGCGTGTTGATCACCGTCCGGCCGATCAGTTCCCGCCCCAGTTCGGCGCGATTCGCGACCACGTACCACGCGTTGCGCGGCGCAAAACTTCCCTGGCTGAAGGGGTACATCGCGCGGCTCCTCTCGTTTCCTGCCATATTATCGGCCAAAAGTTTACACTGTAAACTTGATCATTGTCCAGCCTTGCCGGAAAGGAGGTTCATGACCCGACCGCCCAAGCTCGACCGCGACCGGATCGTCGAGGAAGCGATCCTCCTCCTGCAGGAGGAGGGGCTCGACCGGCTGAGCCTGCGCAATCTCGCCGCGCGGCTGGGCGTGCGCGCGCCGGCACTGGCGCGCCACGTCGGCGACAAGAGCGCATTGCTGGCCCTGATGTCCTCCGCCATTTTCGATCGGGCGCTGGCCCGGATCCCGCCCGGTTTGACCGGTCCGGACTGGCTCTGGCACTACGGGATCGCCTTGTGGCAGCAGCAGCAGGAAACCCGCGACGTCGCCGCGCTGATTTCGACGGCGCCGCTCGTACCCGGCCTCGACGGCCGCATCACGGTACGGATCGCGGAACTGGTACGCAAAGCGGAGCTCCCGCCTGATCGCGGCATGCCGGCGCAGCAGGCCGTCCAGGCGCTGGTGACCGGCTACAGCACCTTCGCAAAGTCCGCCCGTGCGCCCGCCTTCAGCCAGGGCAGGCCGATCGAGCGCGCGTTCGAAAAGGCCCTGCGCGCGCTGATCGCCGGCTTCCTCGCGGGCAAGGAAACCTAGTCGGGCTTGGTTTCCTCGAGGAAGAGCGACTGGCCCTGCGCGTCGGTCGCCTCAAGCGTCTCGATCAGCGTGGCGAGGATGCGGTCGAGCGTTTCGACGTCCTCCGCCGCCAGCCGCGAGAAGAGGTAGTCGACCACCTTGCCGGTCTGCGGGCGCATGATCTCGTAGAGTTTGCGCCCCTCCTCGGTCAGCCGGAGAACCTTGCGCCGCCGGTTGGCGGGATCGGGTTCGACCGAAATCCGCCCGTGCTTCTCGAGCGTGGCGACCGCCCGGCTGACGCTCATCACATTGACGCCGGTGATCTCGGCCAGTTCATGGCTCGCCGCCGTGCCGAGCCGGCCGATCGGCATCAGCAGGCGGAATTCGTTGAGGCTGATCCGGTAGCGCGCGGACAGGTGAGTCGAAAAGGGCGCCATCAGGCGGTTGGAAAGCTTGAGCAGCGCGTGCAGCACATCGCCCCGGTCGGGCGCGGCGGAACCATCCGGACTGGCCTTGCTACCTGTCATGCGTGTGACACCTGACCCGACGCCACGACTCCCGTCAATTTGCGCATCCACCCCATCCCCGATTGTCTTTATCCCTACAGAGCCGCTTGGCTTGAACAATAACAAACGTTAGCGTCCTTTTCGAGGAATCAAAGGGAGAGTCACGCGTGAGCGCATTTCCGCAGACGATACATTTCATCGGTACCAACACGCCGCGCCGGCGCGAGATCTCGGTCCGCGACCTCGAGGTCGAGGGCGACATCCCCGCCGAGATCGAAGGCGCCTTTTTCCGCGCCGTGCCCGACAACGCCCATGCGCCGATGTTCGAGGACGATATCGCGCTCAACCATGACGGCATGGTCGCCCGCTTCAATTTCGAGAAGGGCCCGGATGGAACCAGCGTCGACTTCGACATCAAATATGTCGCGACCGACCGCTACAAGGCCGAGCGCGAGGCGCGCCGCGCGCTGTTCGGCCAGTACCGCAACCCCTTCACCGACGATCCCAGCGTCGCGGGCGTGGACCGCACGGTCGCCAACACCACCCCGGTCTGGCACGCCGGCCGCCTGTTCATGACCAAGGAGGACGGGCTCGGCCACGAGATCAATCCCCATACGCTCGAAACCGTCGGCAAATGGGATTACAAGGGCAAGCTGAAGAGCCTGACCTTCACCGCCCATCCGCGGATCGATGCCGAAACCGGCGAACTGTTCTTCTTCGGCTACGAGGCCGGCGGGCTGTGCGATCCCAATGTCGCCTATTGCGTGGCCGACAAGGACGGCAATCTCGTAAAGGAACAATGGTTCGAGCAGCCCTATCTCTCGACCATCCACGATTTTGTCATCACTGAGAAATACGCGATCTTCCCGCTCTTCCCGACGCTGGCCGATCTCGACCGGCTCAAGGCTGGCGGCGCGCACTGGGCGCATCGCCAGGACCTGCCGAGCTGGGTCGGGATCATGCCGCGCTATGGCGACGTCTCCGAGATGAAGTGGATCGAGGGCCCGATCGGCGTGTCCTGCTTCCACGAGGTCAATGGTTTCGATGACGGTGACCTGGTCCATCTCGACCTGTGCCTGACCAATACCAACGCCTTCGCCTTCATGCGCGAGGCCGGCGGGATCGACATCGCCCAGCAGGACATCCAGGGCGGGCTGGTGCGCTGGACGATCGACATGAGCCAGGCCGAACCGGCGATCCAGGAACGCCCGCTCGGCCCTCCCGGCGACCTGCCGCGGCTGGCCGACAAGGACCAGGGCCGGCCTTACAACCACGCCTGGTACCTCTCGATGAACCCGCAGGCCAAGGGCCCGCCCATGCTCGGCGGACCGGTCGGCGCCAATTTCAACTGCCTGCTGCGGATCGAGGTCGGCAACGGCCGCATCACCGCGATGGAAGTGCCCCCCGGCGCGGCGATCAGCGAGCCGGCGCATGTGCCCTCCTCCGAAGCCGGCCATGGCGGCTGGCTGCTGACGGTGATCGACGTCCCCAATGGCCCGCCCGGAGGCGATCCCGCGGACTATGCGAGCGAATTGTGGGTGGTCGAGGCCGACAATGTCGAGCGCGGCCCGGTCGCCCGGGTCAAGACCGGCATGGCGCTGCGCAGCCAGGTCCACGGCACCTGGGTCAGCCGCGCCAAGCTGGACCATTCGGTCCGGAAGGGGTGATCAGCTTGCCTTCTCCCATTGATGGGAGAAGGATAGGGTAGCTTGCTCCTGCAAGGAGACAGCGAAGCCTGGATGAGGGCTGACTGCAAGAAGACAGGGGCCCTCACCCAACTCTGGCTGGCCGGCAAGCCGGCAAGCCTGCGTAGCCCTCTCCCGCCAGCGGGAGAGGTTGGGGAGAGAGAGACCGATGCCGAAGCGCCTTCTGGTGGCCGCACTCGCGCTTGCCGCGACCGCGCCTGCCGTCGCCGAAGAATCCGCCTACCATGCCCAGCGTACCGCCTGGGGCGATCCGGATTTGCGCGGAAAATGGCCGATCGACTATCTCGGCCAGACCCCGCGCGAGCGACCCGCCGCCATGGGCACCCGCGCCGAGCTGACCGAGGAGGAATACGAGGCGCTCTACAAGGACGCGCAGGCGCAGCTCGACCGCTACGACGAGGAGGACGAGGCCGGGATCATGGGCATGGGCCACTGGGCCGAGCGCGGGCATCCGCTGCGCCAGACCTCGCTGATCGTGGCACCGGCCGATGGCCGCTATCCGCCGATGACGGAGGAAGGCGCCCGGCGCGCGGCGGCGATGAAGAGCAGCTGGACCGAGACGCAGTTCGACTGGGTCGACGACCTCAGCCATTTCGACCGCTGCATCACCCGCGGCATGCCGGGCTCGATGCTGCCCGGGGCCTATAACGGCGGGATCGAGGTCTTCCAGGCGCCAGGGATCGTCGCGATCAGCCTCGAAATGATCCACGACACGCGTATCGTCCATCTCGACGGGCGCGCGGCGCCGCCGGCGCATGTGACCAGCTGGCTCGGCTATTCGCGCGGGCATTGGGAGGGCGAGACCCTGGTGATCGAAACCACCAACTTCACCCCCGGGGTGGCGATCGGCAATGTCGGCGACAGCCCGCGTCCGGTGCCCAACAGCGCACAATTGAAGATCACCGAGCGGCTCACCCCGACTGCCCCCGACGCGATCCGTTACGAGGCCTGGATCGAGGACCCCGTCGTCCTGAGCGAACCCTTCAAGCTCGACTTCCCGTGGCGGCGCAAGGACGACTACGGCATGTTCGAATACGCCTGCCACGAGGGCAATTATTCGGTCCGCGACTATATCACCGCCACCGGCAGCCAGTTCGCCGGAGAACGCGAACGGGTCTGGCGCGACGCCGGCAGCGAATAGGAAAGCAGGAAGGGCGATGTTCCGGTATCTCTATCATGCCAGCCGGGTGATCTTCGGCGGCTGGTGGCTCTATTCGGGGGCGATGCATTTCATCGACCAGGCCTGGCAGCCGATGGGCCAGGAGCCCGGCGCAATCGCCTTCACCCAAGCACTGATCGATTCGGGCCTGTTCGAATGGATCAAGCTGATCGAGATCTTGCTCGGGATTACCATGCTCGCCAACCGGCTGATGCCGCTGACGATCGTCGCGCTGGTCCCGATCAACGCCGTGATCGTCTACTGGAACTTCGTGCTCGAAGTGGGGACGGTCGAATATGTGTTCGGCGCGCTGAGCATATTCTTCAACGCCGTGCTGGCCTGGCCGTGGCGGAGCTATTTCTGGCCGCTCTTCACGGTCACGGGCGCACCGGACTACTCCTCCGATCTCCGCTTGCTCCGCTAGCTCCGGTCCCTAATCTCCTTGCCACACAAAGGGAGAGGATGGGACAGATGATATTTTCGAGGAAAGCCCTGCTGGCAGCGGCAGCCATGACGCTCACCGCTCCGGCCAGCGCCGCACATCACGAGAAGGCCTGCGACCGGCAATGCCTGATCGACTTGTCGGACGATTATGTCGCCGCGCTGGTCGCGCATGATGCTTCGGCCGTGCCACTCGCCGAGGATGTGGTGATGGTAGAGAATCTCGCCCCGATCGCGCCGGGCGAAGGGCTGTGGGCGTCGCTCGGCGGAGCCCCGGGCGATTACGTTATCCACGTCCCCGACCCGGTCAGCCAGCAAGTCGGGATCATGCTGGTGGCGCCGGGCACCGATGGCGAGCCGGTGATGTTCGGCATCCGTCTCAGGCTTGCAGACGGCAGGATCACCGAGGCCGAACACATCGTCGGCAATGCGCTGGGCGAAGGCCAGACCGCCAATCTCCAGGCCCCGCGGCCGAACCTGCTCAGCGAAGTGCCCTATGAATATGCGGATTCGCGCGGGCGGCTGATATGGCTCGGCAAGAGCTATTACGACGCGCTCGACAACAACAATTCGCGCCAGTCGAACATGGCCGACGATTGCGAGCGGCGCGAGAACGGCTTCCAGACCGCCCGCAATCCGATGGTGCGGCGCTCGGCAGGTGGCAACGGCCAGGTGGACCCGGCCTTCGCCTATCTCGGCGGGCTCGGCTGCGCGGCGCAGATGGATACCAATATGTGGGAATACATCACCACGATCCACAATCGGCGGGTGGAGATCGCCGATCCGGTCACCGGGCTGGTCTGGGGCATGAGCCATTTCCAGCACGATTTCACCAAGCAGGATTTCGAACTGATCGGCGTGCCTGGCGTGCCCGTGCGGCACATGGAGTTCCAGCCCTTCGATATGCCCGCAATCCATATCTACAAGATCTGGGGCGGGGCGATCCACGAGATCGAGGCGGTCGGCTGGACGGCGCCCTACAAGAGCCAGGCCTTCTTCGAACAATAGGATATTTGGGGGCAGGATACGGAGGGCCGCAGGCATCCTGCCCCCGGGCGACCCGAGGGGCCCTGTCTTGGAGTGCTAGGGCTGGTCGGGTGTGCCGTCTTCGTCCTTGTCCATGGTTTCGGGCTGGCCGTCGCCATCGGTATCGTAGGCATCGGGCTTGCCATTGCCGTCGGTATCCCAGGCGTCCGCCTTGCCGTCGCCATTGGTATCCCAGGCATCGGCCTTGCCGTCACCGGACTTGTCCCAGGCGTCGGGCGTGCCGTCACCATCCGTATCGACGGTGGGAGCATCGGATTCCTGCGCCGAAAGGCCCTGCATCACCGCCGGCATGGCAAGTAAAGCAAAAGGAATGGCGACCACCTTCATTGTCTTATTCATATTCATCAAGAATTCTCCAGGGATTTGATACTTCGCCCCCCTGTCGAGATAGATTTGATACCGGAAGCTCTGCACGAACAAGTCGGGAAAGGCGGGCTGCATGTTTTCCGGGGCGGATTGCCACCTCGCCGTAAACCATCGCCAATAGGGAACGGGCTGCCGAGACGGGCTATTCGTGATCCGCTTCCCGCAGCTTCAGCAACGCTCCGATACCCCATCCCAAGGTACAAGAATCACCCCCTGTTGCATTTCCTGCAACAGGGGGTGAGGTTTTGTCGTTTGAGTGAATCACCGGTCAGGCCCATTAGGAACAGGCCTTTCAGGCATCCTCTCCCAAAACTTCCCGGCCCGGACGGAAACGTCCGGGCCTTTTTTTGTCCGGCGCCGATCAGGCGGCCGCGGCCGCTTCCTTCCTGGTCAGCGCAGCAGCGAGCTTCTCCGAAACGAAACCGAAGGCGGCGCCGATGACGACCGAGACCACGGTCGGCACGATCGCTTCGACCGGAGCCATCCCGGCGAGCAGGATCGGCCCGGCGATCGAGGCGAAGCCGTAAACGCTGGCGGGAATCGTGCTGAGCAGCGGGAAGGCGCTGGCAAGGCAGATCACTGCGGCACCGAGCCCGACCGCCACCGGGGCGGCAAGATAGCCCAGGCCGGCCAGTGCCCCGCCGGCGAGGATCACGGCAACCATGCCGACAAGGGCACCGAAGCTCATCCCGACAATGGCGGTAGTGCTGCCCTTGACGCCGCCGCCGCAATGAAAGTGGCAGCCCCAGGCAATGAACGAGATCCAGACCAGTCCCGGCAGGAAGGCAGCCAGCGGAACGACGAACAGCCAGGTGTCCACCACGGCCAGAACACCCACTGACAAGGCGAGCGCAAACAATGCAGGCATGATAATTCCCCTCTCCGAAAATATTGTTATATTTCAAGCAGTCCGATCTCCGCCGGCTGCGTGGGGGAGGCTATGTCAGGATGCGGCGCGCGTCCATCCCGATTCGCCGGCATTGCACAGAAGCGCGTTTCGGCAGAGGCTCCCGTCGGGAAACGGGGAGAGGTCAATGCCCAGATAGTGATCGAGGTCGACGGCAATCGGGCCACCGCACAATTCCTCTGGACCGGAGTGCCCACCACCGACGTCTGCGAACCCCGATGGTGGCCGTCAGCGCCCTGCCCGAAAGCATGCGCGCGACCTACGAACCCCGCCCGCGCTTCCGCTTCCCCGAATGAGGCGCGGAAGGGTTTCGCATCGAGGCGCGGAAGGGCTACACTGCGCCTCATGACCGAAGCCGAATATCTAACCGGCCGGATTCTTCTGGCCATGCCCGGCATGGCAGACCCCAATTTCGACCACAGCGTCATCGCACTCTTCGCGCATGACGCCGATGGCGCCTTTGGGGTCGGCATCGGCCATGTCCGGGCCGAGATCGGCTTTCACGAATTGCTCGAGGAAGTGGGGATCGATCCGGGCGAGGCGCCCGATTGCGACATCCTCCACGGCGGCCCGGTCGAGACCGGGCGCGGCTTCGTGCTGCATACGCCCGACTGGTCGAGCCCGGACACGATCGAGGCCGGCCCGCTCGGCGCGGTTTCGGGCTCGCGCGCGATCCTCGAGGACATCGCCGCCGGGCGCGGGCCGCGCCTGTGGCTGATGGCGCTCGGCTATACCGGCTGGGGCCCGGGCCAGCTCGAAGCCGAGATGCGCCGCCACGGCTGGTACGCCGCGGAAGGCCATCCCGCGATCCTGTTCGAGACTCCGGTCGACGCCCGCTGGCACGCGACCTGGCGCGCCGAAGGAATAGACCCGGCCTCGCTGGTCGGAACGACCGGCAACGCCTGACCGCTAGACCAGCGCGTAATAGCGCAGCAGGTTCCCGTCGCTGCGCCGCTCGCCGACCCCGATGAAGACATGCTTGGTCAGCCAGTCGTGCTTGCCGACCGGGCATTCGAAGGTCGGATTGCCGCGCAGGTAATATTCGTCATGCGGCACAGGTTCACCGCCGTTGAAGGCCCATTCGCGCAGCCGGGCCATGGTATCGGGCTTGCGCCCCCAGAGGTGCCCCCGGTTGTTGAGCAGGATGACCGTGCCGTCCTCCTCTTCCAGCAGGTAGCGCGCGTCGAAGCAGGCGACGTCGTCGGGCCGGAAATAGGCATAGTCGCCGCCCGAACCGGGGATGGCCCGCCCCTTCAGCCGCGGCCCTTCGAAGGTCCCGCCCTGGACCAGCACCGCGCTGCGCATCCCGCCGGCCGGCACCGGCGCCATGCTGTAGACTTCGGGAAAGGTCAGGCGGACCTCCATCACGAATTCGAGCCGCGGATTATCGATCGTGGAATAGGGACCGGCAAAGGGCGTGGTATCGTTGAATTCGCTCATCAGCGCAGCTCCAGCAGGCCGCCGTCGACGAAGAGATTGGCGGCGGTAATGAAGGATGCCTCCTCGCTGGCAAGGAACAGGACGGCCTTGGCCACCTCGTCGCTCTCGCCCATGCGGTGCATCGGGATATTGGCGATCATCATGTCCTTGAGCGCCGCGACCTGTTCGTCGCTCATGCCCGGATTGCGGTAGAGCAAAGGCGTATCGATCGGGCCCGGGCTGACCATGTTGAGACGGATGCCCCTGGGCACCAGTTCCTTGGCAAAAACCTTCATCGCCATGGCGAGTCCGGCCTTGGCCGCGGCATAGGTGCCATTGCCCTCGATCGCCCCATGCGCGCCGATCGAGCCGGTGACGACGATCGCGCCGCCCTTGCCCATGATCCGCACCGCCTTCTGCAGGGCAAAGACGCAGCCCTTGAGATTGATCGCATGGACATGGTCCCAGTCCGCCTCGGTAATGCCTTCGAGCGGGGCGAAGCCGCCGACGCCGGCATTGACGTAGAGCACGTCGATCCGCCCCTCGGCGGCCTCGATCCGGCGGACGACCTCCTCGGTCGAGGCGATATCGGAAATGTCGGACTGGTAGCCGGCACAGCCCGGGATCGCCGCCACCGCTTCTTCCAGCGTCTGGCTGTTCCGGCCGGTGACATGAACCCTGCCGCCCTCCGCCGCGAAGGCGCGGGCGGCGGCGAGCCCCATGCCGCTGTTGCCGCCGAAGACTAGGCAGACCTTGTCCTTGAATCGCATGACTGCCTCCTCAGAAGGGCGAGAGCGGGTTTTCGCGGTCGGGATCGACGTCCTGCATTACGTCCCAGTGTTCGGCGACCTTGCCGTTCTCGACCCGAAAGATGTCCATCACCGCGAAGCCGGGATCGCCTTCGTGGCGGATGACATGGTAATGCAGCATCACGTGGTCGCCGTCGACGAAGGCCCGCTTCAGGTGCTGGCTGCTTTCGCCCGGCTGCCCCCTGGCCCAGTCGAGGAAGTCCTTGAGCGCCGCGCGCGTGGGGATCACATGCTGGTGATGCTGGACGTAGTCTTCGGCGATATAGTCGTCGACCCGGCTCGAATCGAGCGGGACGAGAACATTCTCGAACATCTCGACCACCAGTTTGAGATTGGCTTCTTCCTGCTCTGTGCGGCTCATCGCTGCTCTCCCTTGCCGGTTTCCTAACGCTCGTTACAAAGACGCGCAAGGAGAGGAGAGCCACGATGACCGAGATACGCAGCCGGGCGGATTACGAAGCCTATGCAAAGGCCTTCAACGCCCGCGATTACGACGCGGTGTTCGATTTCTATGCTGAGAACCCGCGGATGGAATTCTTCGGCGTGAAGATCACGACGCGCGAGCAACTCAAGGAATTCTACCGCTTCCTTCATGCCTATGTGAAGGAAACCGTGACGATCGAACGGATCGCCGTCTCGGACGAGCTGGCGGCCGTCGAGGGCGTGGTCCGGATCGAGGGGACCGCCGACCTCACGCGCGAGGCGCTCGACGCGCGCGGGCTGCAGCAATTCTTCCCCATCGCCCGGGGCGAGGTGCAGGAACTGCGGCAATATATCCATTACCACCTGCAGGATGGGAAGATCGCAAGCGTCGGCTGCACGCTGGCGTGACGGGATTGACATCCTTGTCATGCAGCCCCGGACCGGGCACAGTCCCGCCCGCAGCACGGGACGGCCCGGTGCGGACGCCCTCGCCTCGCACACTGCCCACAAGCTTCCTCTTTTCACAGTTGCGTTGATTTCGCGTATGTGAAATACAGGCACGCGATAGAGGAGGAAATTCCAGCGTGATCCATACTACCCATGTCGGCAGCCTGCCGCGCGGCCCCGAACTCGTCCCTCTGCTGCTCGCCCGGGACAAGGGCGAAGCCTATGACGAGGCGGAATTTGACCGCGTGGTGCAGGCCGCCATCGACGAGGCGGTGCGCAAGCAGGTCGAGGCCGGCGTCTCGATCGTGTCCGACGGCGAACTCGGCAAGGTCGGCTATTCGACCTATATCATCGAGCGCCTTTCCGGCTTCGGCGGGCACACGCCGCGCAAGCCGGCCAGGGACCTCGCCGAAGTGCCCGAACTGGCCAAGAAGCTTGCCCATATCATGGGCGCGCAGGAATTCACGCGCGCGAGCGCGATCGACAAGGTCGAACTGGTCAACCTCCAGCCGCTGCACGACGACATCCGCCGCTTCAAGACCGCTCTCGAGCGCGAGGGAAAGGGTGTGCGCGCCTTCATGAATTCGGCCTCGCCCGGGCTCATCACCGCCTTCCAGCCCAACCAGTACTACCCCAGCCACGAGGCCTATCTTGCCGACCTGGTCACGGCCATGCGCCCCGAATACGAAGCGATCGTCGAGGCCGGCTTCGACCTCCAGCTCGATTGCCCCGACCTCGCGATGAGCCGTCACACGGGCTACCAGGACCTCAGCGACGAGGATTTCGTCAAGGTCGCCCAGGCCAATGTCGAGGCGCTCAACGAGGCGACCAGGAACATCCCGCCCGAACGGCTGCGGATGCATGTCTGCTGGGGCAATTACGAAGGGCCGCATGATTACGACATTCCGCTCGAGCGGATCGTCGGCACCGTGCTCTCCGCCCGGCCCTCGACCATCCTGTTCGAGGCGGCAAATCCGCGCCACGAACACGAATGGGTAGTGTGGAAGGCGGTCGACACCAGCGGCAAGATCCTTGCCCCCGGGCTGATCGACAGCTGTTCCAACTATATCGAGACGCCCGAACTGATCGCCCAGCGCGTCGAACGCTTTGCCGGCTTTGTCGGCAAGGAGCGCGTGATCGCCTCCTCCGACTGCGGTTTCGGCACCTTTGCCGGCTACGGCAAGATCGACCCCGCCGTGGCGTGGAAGAAACTGGCGAACCTGCGCGAGGGCGCCGACATCGCCGAACAAAGGATCGGCTGACCATGGCCCCGGTCGGAAACCCCGCCGCCTCCAGCAGCGTCAAATCGGCCATCCGTACGCTCGACATCATCGAATATGTCGTCGCCGCCGATCGCCCGCTGGTGGCGCAGGAGATTTCCAACGCGCTCGCCATACCGGTTTCGAGCCTGTCCTACCTGCTTTCGACCCTGGTCGAGCGCGGCTATCTCGAGCGCCAGGGCCGGCGCTATACGCCCGGCCCCGGGCTCGAACGGCTGCAGGCGCGCGGCCACGGCTTCCGCCTCGCCGACCGGGTCGCGCCGCTGGTGCGTTCTCTGCGCATGCAGCTCAACGAAACCGCGAGCTTCTTCGTCCGGGTCGGCTGGGAAGTCGAGGCGATCGCCACCGAGACCAGCGAACAGGCGCTGCGCTATGCGGTGAACACCGGCACGCACCTGCCGATGCACACCATGGCCAGCGGCAAGGCAATCCTCGCCGCCATGGGCGAGGAGGAATTCGAGCGCTATCTGGCCGAAAGCCGGCGCGAGAAATTCACCGAGGCAACCGTCACCTCGGATGCCAGGCTGCGCAAGGAAATCGCGGAAGTCCGCCGCCGCGGCTATGCCACCACACGGCAGGAATACAGCCTCGGCATCCACGGCATCGGCCATGTCGTGACCATGGGCGGCGAGGTCATCGGCGCGCTCTCGGTCGCGATCCCGGTGGTCCGCTACAGCGAAGCGGTCGAAGCCCATGCGGTCGAATTGCTTTCGCTCACCGCGGGCCTGCTCGAAGCGAGCTAGGGCCGGCCCGGCCGCGCGCGGGCCAGCACCAGTTTCTCGGTCAGGTCGGCCCCCTGCTGGCCGGTAATCTCGTACAGCGCCTCGAATTCCTCCTCCCCGGCAACATCGGCCAGTCCGGCTGCCAGTTCCGGCGCGGCGGCGATCGGCGAGAGCGCGCGCAGCCCGGTCTCGCGTTCGGCCGCAACCACGCCGACCAGTCCTCCGCCCGGAGTCCGGAAGGAGGCAAGGTAGCCGTAATCGCGGTAATAGGCGGTCGAGGCCAGCCGCAAGGCCTCCTCGCTGGCGTAGCGCCGCCCGCTCGCGCGATCGACCAGTTCGTCATAGGTCTCGCCCACCGAGAAGCCCGAGCCATCGAAGACCGTTTCCTCGAGCATGCCCATGCCGCTGACCAGGCCGAGATAGATCACGTTGGATTCGCGCAGCGTATTGCTGTCGATGTCGGAGGCGGCAATCACCCGCACCGGCCGATCATCCCGCGCCAGCACCGGCATCAGGGCCCGCAGCGCATAGGCGCTCGAAAAGGGCAGGTAATTGAGCCCGACGTCCTCGCTGCGCTCGTAACGCGCGGGGTCCGACTCCTGCGCGCGGGCGAGGTCGGTCGGCGAATTGATCGAGAAGTCGCGGATCAGCCGGCTGTTCTCGGGGCGGAAGGAATCGAGCTCGCCGAAAATGTAGTAGTCGCCGAGAACCAGGGTGATCGGTCGCTCGCTGTCGAGGAAGGGTTGCCAGATTTCATTGGCCCGCGCCTGCGAACCCGCTCCGCCGGCGCGCAGAAGCCAGCCAAGCATGAACGCCGCCAGGAGCGCGACGACGAGGCCTGCCAGCCAAGCGCGGCGGGCGAAGGCCTTGCCTCCAGGGACCACGGCGCCGGCGGGGTCGCGCACCCGAAACCGCAGCGCATAGGTTCCGGCAGGGAGCACCAGCCGGCCGCCGGCCCCCGCGGCAGCGGCCCCGGCATAGTGTTCTTCCAGCCGCTTGCGGAGGCGATGGATATAGACCCGGACGGTCGGGTCGTCGCCGTCGTTCGCGACGCTTCCGAAAACCGCCTCGGCGATCTCCGCCTGCGAGGCGGATTCGGCGTCATCCCCGCGCCCGGCGAGAAAGTCGAACAGGTCGAGCAGCCGGCCACTTTCGCCGAGCACGCCCGTGCGGCGCAGGCGATCCGCCTCCTGCGCGAATCCGGCGGCTGCTTCCTCTGCGCCTTCCACGTGCCCAAACTCCCGGAATTCTGCGGTGTAACGCCGTGTAACGGGCGGTTACCGTAATTTACTTATGCCGTCCCGCATAGGCTGCAAATGCGAGACGAAGTCAACAAGCAGGAAGCAGCCTTGTCCCATAACAGCCCGGCGAAGCCCCCCCGCCTCGCCTCCTCCCTTGCTCTCGCCGCCGGCCTCCTCGCCTGGCCCCAGGCCGCCTTTGCCGAAGAACTGACCGAATCCGACGCCTCCGATACGGCGGAAATCCGTGACGGCGAAATCATCGTCTACGGACGCGGCGAGCAGCGTATCGGCCTTGCCGGCGCCGCCAGCGAGGGCGGTGTCGCGGGAGCGGACATCGACGTTCGCCCGCTGCTGCGCCCGGCCGAACTGCTCGAGGCGACCCCCGGCATGATCGCCACCCAGCATTCGGGCGGCGGCAAGGCCAACCAGTATTTCCTGCGCGGCTTCAACCTCGATCACGGCACCGATTACAGCGTCTATATCGACGACATGCCGATGAATTTCCGCACCCATGGCCACGGCCAGGGCTATCTCGACGTCAACGGCCTGATCCCCGAGACCGTCCAGCGGGTGGACTATCGCAAGGGGCCCTATCGCGCGGATACGGGCGATTTCAGCTTCGTCGGCACCTCGCAGATCACGACCCACGACATGCTGCAACCCTTCGCCCTCGCGGAAGTGGGCAGCTATGACTACTACCGCTTCGTCGCCGGCGGTTCGGTCAAGCTCGGGCAGGGCGATCTCCTCGCAGTCGGCCAGGCCAAGTTCTACAACGGGCCGTGGGACCTGCCGGAGAACTTCGAGAGCTACGCCGGGCTGGTGAAATATTCCGCCCAGCTCGGCGAGGGCATCTTCAAGGCCTCATTCAATTTCTACACCGCCAGCTGGGCCCCGACCGAGCAGTTGCCCGAACGCGCTATCGGCACGCTGGTCGAGGACGTCTACGGTACGCTCGACCCGACCCTGCGCGGACGGGGCGATCGGGAAATCCTGACGCTCAACTATGCCGACGAGGACTGGAGCTTCTCCCTCTGGGGCCAGCGCTACGACTGGAGCCTGCTGTCCAACTTCACCTATTTCCTCGAGGATCCCGTCAATGGCGACCAGCTGCGCCAGTACGAGAGCCTGTGGGGCTGGGGCGGCAGGGCCGAGCGCAAGTTCGAAATTTCGGACGCCCTGTCCTTCCGGGTCGGCACCGAATTGCGCGAGGACATCATCGATCCGGTCGGGCTCGACCATACAAAGAACGGCGAATTCCTCGAAGTCACCAATGCCTTCGCCGTGCGCGAGAGCAGCGCCGGCTTCTACGCCGAGGCGATCTGGCGCCCGGCCGAGCGCCTGATGGTGATCGGCGGCCTGCGCAACGACTGGTACCGCTTCCGCACCCGGCCTGTCGGGGGCGACGCCTGGGGCGGCGTGGTCAAGGACGACAGTTTCGCGCCCAAGATCGGCCTCAACTACGAGGTCGCCGACGGAATCGCGCTCTATGCCAATTACGGCGAAGGGTTCCATTCCAACGATGCGCGCGGCGTGACCAATCCCGACGATCCCGCCCCCGGCCTGGTCGAGGGCGATTTCGAGGAGGTCGGCTTCCGCTTCGAACGCAGCGGGTTGATCCTGACCGGGGTCTATTGGTGGAGTTCGATCGAAAGCGAGCTGATCTATGTCGGCGACAGCGGCGCTGTCGAACCGAGCGATCCGGGCGAACGGAATGGCTACGAGATCACCGCGTTCTGGAAACCAAACGGCTGGCTGGCCGTGGACGGGGTATGGGCCGCATCGAGCTCCCGCTATGTCGGCCTGCCCGAAGGCGAGAACCGCGTCCCGGGAGCGCTGGAAAGTTCGGGCGAGCTCGGTGTTTCCGCCGTTTTCCCGGAGTTCAACGCGGCCGCCCGCCTGCGCTATCTCGGCCCGCACGCGCTGATCGAGGATAATTCGGTCCGTGGCGAAAAGACTGTGCTGGTCAACCTCAGGGCAGCCTGGACGCCAAGCAATTTCGGCGGTTTCGAACTGTACGGCGAAGTTCTCAACGCCCTCGATTCCGATGCACACGACATCGACTATTTCTACGCTACCCGCTTTCCCGGCGACCCCGCCGATGGCGTCGAAGGTGAAATCAGCCGCGTGGTCGAACCGCGCCAGCTGCGGATCGGGGTGAAGAAGACCTTCTGACCAGTTCGGGGACCCTTCGGCTCTGGGTTCCCGGAAACGACAGGGGCGCGGCAGACACGGTTGCTCCGCCGCGCCCCTGTTTCCCCTCCCTCAGTGGAACTGGGTGTGTCCCTCCTCGTCGATCGGGTTGCGATCGTTCTGGGCGCACTGGAATTCATAGAGCCGCCCGTAGCGATCGCGGCGGTAGGACAGCGTGGTCTCGAACGGTTCGGCCAGCGCTTCGGGGTCCTCGTAGCGGATCGTGTTGAGCAGCAGGTCGGGATCCCCGGGCGAGAGGCGGATCCGCTCGGTCACCACCAGCCGGTCCGAATGCGGCATGCCGACGGACAGCTCGAGCGTATCGAGTATGGCCCGCGTATCCACGACCAGCACATCGCCTTCCCAATGCCCGATCGCATCACCATGAAAGGTCGGGTCGGCGTCCTCCTCGTGCCGGCGCCCGTCGGTCCAGATCGTGCGGGTCTGCATCCAGGCTTCCTGGTTGACCGTCACCCGCCCCGGCGTGAACAGGAATTCATAGGGATATTGCGCCAGCTGCATGATCCCCGGCATGCCGGGCGGGCTGCAATTGCTGCGCTCGCGCGGGACCACGCCGTTATTGTCCGCCACCGCCTGGCGCCAGGCTTCGTAGCGGGCGAGATAGTCCCCCTTGAGCCGGGGCCGCGGTGGCGGCGGACCGCCCGGCGCGCCGCGCTGGAGGAACCAGATCCCGCCCCAGTCGGGCAGGCCGTCGAGTTCGGCGTAATGCCCGCGGGGATTGGCCGCTCCCCCGCCTTCCGCGATGCCTGCAGGAGGTGGCGAATTCGGCGCCGCGCCGAGCTGGGCCATGACGGGCGAAGAAGCGGCAAGCAGGACGGCTGCGGCCAGCCGCTTCATTCTACCTGCCCCAGGCTCGAACCGTCGGCCAGCACCACCCCGGCATAGGAAGCGCCGGGCGCGCCGCTGCGCAGCGGATGGACATAGAGCCTGACCTTGTCTCCCTGCTTGAGCGTGGTGCGCTTCCAGCCAGCCTGGATGAGATTGTTGGGGCTGGTCATCTCGATCGACCAGCGCTCGGTCTTCCCGCCGACCGGCACGTCGACCAGGATGAAGGCGTGCGGGTTCTGCCATTTGAACTGCGCCACCGTCGCCTCAAGCTCGAGCGTCCTGTTCATGTCGAACATCGAATAGGAATGGTGCGCCGCAAGCGGCACGGCCGGGCCCAGCAGCAATGCCGCACAGGCCAGTTTCAGCGAGCGTGTCATTGTCCTCTCCTTCACAGCTGCGGCACGTTCACCGGCGTGCCATTCTTGGGCAGGCCGCTGTCGAGCACGGTTCCATCGGCCTTCCTCAGGTCGAGGAACAGCCCGCCATGCTCGCCGTTGCGCAATGGGGCGACCCGCAGGCTGATCCTGTCCCCCTGCCTCAGCGAGCCGCGCTTCCAGCCCTGGCGCTTGAGATTGTTCGGGCTGTTGAGCTCGATCGACCAGTGCTGGACCTTGCCCTCCACCGGCACGTCGATCTCGATGAAGGCATGCGGATTGGTCCACTGGAACTCGGTGACCGTGCCGTCGAGCGTCATCATCTGCTGCTGGTCGAACATGGCGAAGCTGTGATGGGCCGCGGCCGGGCCGGAGAGAAGGCCCGCCGCCAGCAGCAGTGCGGATGCCAGCCTATTCATTTCCGGTTCCTCCGATTGCGCTGTCCCCGCGCGCCTCGGCCGTTTCGCTGCCGAGGTCGGTCCCGGGCAAATTGGCGTTATAGGCGAGGATGCAATTGGCCTCGTTGATGTCGGTGTAGTCCTGCCGCGTGTAACTCTTGAAAGAGGTCCACTCGCCCTCCCACATCTGCGGATCGGTGAGGATATAATCCACGTTCATCCGGGATCCGCCGTCGCTCATGGTAATGCGTTCGATCAGTTCGAACTGGTCGGAGATCGGGATCCCGGAATCGATGAAATGGTTGTCGGTCTCGAAATATTTCGTCCGGACGACCAGCGTCTCGCCCTCCCAATGGCCGATGCTCTCGCCATTGTAGGACGGCACGACCAGGTCCGGGTCGGAGAATTCGCGCCCATCGAGGAAGATCGTCCGGACCGAATTGTTGAAGCCGGAAATCACGTAGATCGCGGTCGGCAGCTGGATGAAGGCGTGCGGCCAGACACGCGTCATCAGCATCGGCATGCCGGGCGGGTAGCATTGCCCGATGGCGTCGCGATAGGTTTCCCCGCGTGCCTGCGCGGCCGCGGATTCGCGCAGCGCCTCGCGCCCTTCGGGGCCGAATTTCGGATAGGGCGGGCCGAACATGAAATGGGCGAAGCCCGCAGTCAAATCGACGAACCAGGTCCCGGTCAGGTCGAAGCCCGGGGCCGGGCGGTCCCTGGCCAGGTTCTCGGGCGCGAGCGCGCCGAGATAGCCGGGATGCTTGGGCACCATCTGGTCCAGCCGTTCCTGCGCGATCGGCACATATTCGCGCACGACCTCGGGCTGGACATCCCCCTCCTGCGCCGAAGACGGCACCGCGCCGAACAGGCAGGCGGCAGACGCGATTATTCCGATTCCCTTGGGCAAACCTGCCGGCATCCCGTTCTCCCATGCTTATCTTTTGCGGCATGCTGCCAGACAAGGCGCACAGGGTGCAATCGGAATTATTGGAGGCCCAACGAAATACCGCCTCAGCGGCGCTGGCGCTCGAGCAGCTCGATCAGCTCGTTGAACTTGGCGCGCTGCTCGGCCTCGTCGCCCGAGGCGATGGCCGAAGCGACGCAGGTCGCCGCATGGTCGCGCAGGACCGCGCTCTCGACCTTGGCCAGGGCCGCCTTCACCGCCTGCAACTGGGTGAGGATGTCGACGCAATAGCGGTCTTCCTCGACCATGCGCGCGATCCCGCGGACCTGGCCGGCGATCCGGTTGAGCCGGGCGATCTTGGCCTTGGCATCGCCTTCGCATTTTGCATGAGCCGTCATTCCGTTACCCCTTGTTATACCCCCAGCGGGTATTTAGATAGGACGCCTGACGGAGATCGCAAGACCATGAAACGCCAGTCGCTGTCCCTGCCGCGCCGAGGATTCCTGACGTCGCTGACCGGCCTCGCCGCCGCCAGCGCCCTGCCCATGCCCGCCTGGGCGCGAGGCGAAGGCGTGCCGCATGCCGGCAAGGGCTTCGGCGAATTGTCGGGCGAGGACATCCATCTTTCCATCGGCTCCGCGCATTTTTCCACCGGCAAGCGCGCCGGTCATGCCATCGCCGTCAACGGGACAGTGCCGGGGCCGTTGATCCGACTGCGCGAAGGCCAGGACGTCCGCCTGCACGTGACCAACAATCTGCCCGAGGACAGCTCGATCCACTGGCACGGCCTGCTCCTGCCGTTCCAGTTCGATGGCGTGCCGGGCGTGAGCTTCCCCGGCATCGGCCCGGGCGAGACCTTCAGCTATGAATTCCCGATCCGGCAAGCCGGGACATACTGGTGGCACAGCCATTCGGGCCTGCAGGAACAGAGTGGCCATTACGGGCCGATCGTGATCGAGCCGAGACACGATCATGGCCCCGCCTTCGACCGCGAATATGTCATCCTGCTGAGCGAGTTCACCCCGCTCCACCCGCATGAAGTGATGCGCAAGCTCAAGGTTGGCGAGCACTATTTCAACGACCAGATGATGAGCGCGAGCAAGGGCGAGATGTCCGGCGCCGGGCGCCGCATGTGGGGCGCCATGCGGATGAACCCGCGTGACATCGCCGACGTCTCGGCTCCGGCCTACACCTATCTCGTCAACGGCCATGGCCCGCAGGACAATCTCGAATTGCGCTTCGCGCCCGGGGAGCGGGTCAAGCTGCGGATCGTCAATGGATCGGCGATGACTTTCTTCAACATCCGCATTCCCGGCGTGCCGCTGACCGTGGTCGAATGCGACGGCCAGCCGCTCGTCCCGCACGAGGTCGACGAGCTGCAGATGGGCGTGGCGGAAACCTATGACGTGATCGTCGAACCGGGCGACGGCAGCCATGCCTTCGTCGCCGAGGCCATGGACCGTTCGGGCATGGGGTTCGCCAGCCTCACTTCTCACCCAGGCCACAAGGCAACGCCGCCATCGCTGCGCGAAATACCGACGCTGACCATGACCGACATGGGCATGGGCGCGATGGGCCACGGCAGCATGGCCGGCATGGACCACGGCTCCGGCAGCATGGAGCATGCGATGCGCGACACCGCGATCCTGCCCGACGACGTCAGGACCGGCCCCGGGCTCGACATGGTCGCACCCATGCCGGTCGACCGGATGGACTACCCCGGACTCGGTCTCGACAATGTTCCGCACCGGGTGCTGCGCTACACCGACCTGCGCGCACGCGACCGCGGTACGATGCGTGAGCCCACGCGGAGGATGGAAATCCACCTGACCGGGAACATGGAACGCTACATGTGGAGCTTCGACGGCAGGAAGTTCTCGGCCGTCACCGACGAACCGATCCGCTTCGCCTTCGACGAGCGCGTGCGGGTGACGCTGGTCAACGACACCATGATGGCGCATCCGATCCACCTCCACGGCCATTTCTTCGAGATGGTCAATGGCGCGGAGGCGGGGTTCCAGCCGAAGAAGCACACCATGGTGGTCCAGCCCGGCGGCAAGGCAACCTTCGACGTGACCGCCGACGAGCCGGGCGACTGGGCTTTCCACTGTCACCTGCTCTACCACATGCATGCGGGGATGATGCAGGTCGTCACGGTCCGCCCGCTCGACGGAGAGAAGGCATGAGGATAGCGCTCGCCCTGTTCTCCCTCGCCGCCCCCCTGACGGTCCATGCACAGGACCATTCCGGCCACGCCATGCCGGTCGAGGAGCCTGCACCGGAGGAGCATTCTGCGCATGACGCAATGAACCATGCGACGATGGACCATTCGCGGATGAACCAGGAGCAAATGGGTCATGGCAGCATGAACCAGGGCTCGACCGACCATGCCGCCATGGACCATTCGGCCCATGGCCCGGAAAGCACGAAGGAGTCCGTCCCGCTCGACGAGACCCCGCCGCCTGCTGCGCTGTCCGGCCCGCGCCATGCCGCCGATGCGGTCTGGGGCGCCGATGCCATGGCTCCCGCGCGCGAAGCGGTCCGCCGCGCCAATGGTGCCATGACCACCGGCACCTTCATGCTCGAACGCTTCGAAGCCCGCATCGGCGAGCACGAAGCCTATCTCTGGGATGCGGAGGCCTGGTTCGGCGGCGACGAGGACAAGCTCTGGCTCAAGAGCGAAGGGGAAGGGGAATTCGGCAGCGCGCTCGAGGATGCCGAGGTGCAGGCCTTGTGGAGCCACGCGATCGCTCCTTTCTGGGATCTCCAGACCGGTTTGCGCTACGATTTCGAACCCGATAGCCGCGCCCATGCGGTGATCGGCGTGCAGGGCCTTGCGCCCTACATGTTCCATGTCGACGCAGCCGCTTTCCTGTCCGACCGCGGGGACCTGACCGCGCGGATCGAAGCCGAATACGACCAGCGGCTGACCCAGCGGCTGATCCTCCAGCCGCGCATCGAACTGGAACTTTCCGCGCAGGACATTCCCGAACGCGCGCTCGGTGCGGGCCTGACCAGGATCGAGCCCGGGCTGCGGCTGCGCTACGAATTCGTCCGCGAATTCGCACCCTATATCGGGGTCGAATACGAAGCCAGCATCGGTGAAACCGCCGATATTGTACGCGCGGGCGGCGAGGATCCCGACGGCGTGCTGTTTCTCGCCGGCATTCGTGCCTGGTTCTAGTCGGCGCGCAAACAGAAGGGCCGCCCGCAGGCGGCCCTTCCCTCTCCAAACTGGAACGCGCCGGTCAGAGCGCGATCACGCCGCCATCGGCGCGGGTGATCACGATGGTTGCCGAACGCGGGCGGCCGCTGGCATTGCCCGACTGGCTCTGCGGCCAGTTGCTGGTGATGTTCGACGGATCGCCCCGTTCGCCCGGGTGCTGGACGTTGACGAACAGCGTCTTACCGTCCGGCGTCGAATCCACCCCGGTAATCTCGCATTCCGCCGGCCCGACCAGGAAGCGGCGCAGGCTGGCGCCCGGAGCGGCGCCGACGAAGGTCGTCTGCATCGCCGTGGCCCCGGTCGAGTCCGTATTGGTCAGCGTGGTGGTCGCTCCGTCGCCCACGCGGCCGGGGATCGCCGCCAGCATCATGCAGTTGGTGACGTCGGTATAGGCGCCGTCGTCGGTCTGGATCCACATGACCGGATTGCCCTGGCCCGATACCGCAGTCGGCCGCGAGAACCAGATCCCGTCCGGGCTCGAGAAGTCGTTGCTGTCGTCGAGACCAGAGAGATTCACGTTGGCCGGATCGAGATCGGCCCCGGCACCGAAGGCATAGATGTCCCAGGAGAAGGTGCTCGCCTCCGAGGAATCGTCGCTTTCGCGGAGGCGCAGGATATGGCCGTTGGGATTGCCGAAGCTGTCCGAGCCGTTCTTGGGATCGTTGTAATGTCGCGGGTTCGCGGCATCAGTGGCACCGAGCGGGCGCGAGGAGGCGTTGGTATTGGTCAGTGTCAGATACATTTCGCCATTGGCCGGATTGACCGCGGTCCATTCGGGACGGTCCATCGGGGTCGCACCGACCGCATCGGCCGCAAGGCGGGTGTTGAGCAACACGTCGGCCTGGCTGGCGAAGGGATAGGTCGCGTTGGCCGCGGTCAGCGGACCGTTGCCGAAGACCAGCGGCAGCCAGCTGCCGGTACCGTTGGCGTTGAACTTCGCGACATAGAGCGTGCCGTTGTCGAGATATTTGTCGCCGAGCGCGAGGCGGTCAGTCGCGGTGGCATCGGCTTCGTCCCAGGGCGTCGCCGAAACGAATTTGTAGAGATATTCGTTTCGGGCATCGTCACCCATGTAGAAGGCCGGGCGTACGCCGTTGACGAAACGCGAGGGCCAGCAGCCTTCATGGCCCATGCGGCCGAGCGCGGTGCGCTTGCGCGGGGTCGAGGCCGGATTGTAGGGATCGACTTCGACCACCCAGCCGAACTGGTTGGGCTCGTTGCGGAAATCGCCTGTGCCGTCATCGGCAGCGGCGGGATCGATCGCGGCGTGCCAGCGGGCGAAGCGCGTGTCGCCGGCATTGGCGGGGGCGACCGTGGCCCAGCCGTTGTTGCCGCTGCTCGAACGCACGCCGTAGCGGGTCATGGTGGTGACCGACTTGGGGTTGTTGCCGCCGGCGGCCAGGCGGGCCGCATCGTCCGTGTCGGTCGGACGACGGAAATAGCCGGCCCAGTTTTCCTCGCAGGTCAGCAGCGTGTTCCAGGCAGTGTGGCCGTTGGCGCAATTGTTGATCGTGCCGCGGCCGTCGGTGCCCGCGGGCGAATATGCGGTCTTCATGAAATCGGTGCCGCGCAGCGGGCCGTTGATGCGCATCGGCGTGTTGGGCGTGATCCGGCGGTTGTAGGCCGAGGACTGGACATAGTCCCAGCCGCCCGCGGCGCTGCCCTGGACCTCGATCACGCTGAGGCCATGCGCCTCGATTTCCTTGAGCGCTTCGGCTTCCGGACGCACGCCGCCCGGGGCGGTCGGGCCGGCCGGGTGGAGGTAGGTCTCGGTGATGTTCTCATGGTTCATCGCCAGCAGGCCGCGTGTGCTGCCGTTGGGGTCAGGCTGCGTTCCGGCGGCGTTGAGGCCGAAATAATAGAGCGCGTCGTGATGGTCGCCGGCACGCTTGTCGAAATCGCCGTCGGTGCCGTCATTGGCATAGGCCGCGACCCCGGAAGCGATCGGATCGCCGAGTGCATAGAGCACCGAAAGGTTGTAGCCGGCAGGGATGGTCACGACGTCGGAGAGGTTCTTGGCGACGGCAGCGAAGCCGAGTGCGGCCGGGTTGACCGTGATCCGCGTGGTGTCGGAGGAAACCAGTCCGCCGGCGCCGGTGGCGCTGAAGCGGAACACCAGCACTGTCGGCGAGGTTACCGCAGGAGCGGTGAAGCTGGCCGAACCGGTCCTGGCGTTTTCGAGCTCGACCGCCGGCCCGCTGACCTGTTCCCAGCGCATCGACTGGACGCCGCCGAGCGTGGTGGCGTTGCCGCTCAGCGTGACGATGCGGCCCGAGCTGGTGGTGCCGTCTTCGCCGGCCGAAGTGGTGAAGGCCGTGCCGACCACATCGTCTTCGCTGCAGGCGGCGAGGAGCGTCGTGCCGAACAGGGCCATGGCGGTCGCACCGGCGCCGCCGAGCAGCGTCTGGCGGCGCGACAGGCGTTCCTCGATGATGGCGTTGAGCGTCAAATTACCGGAACGGTTGGTGTCGACGTCGCCGTCATCGTAGCGGAAACGCGGATCAATAGTGGCCATGCTGGTGAGCTCCCCTTGCTTGACGGGATTGTCAAAGTGAGTCGGAGCTATCGCCTTCACATGGCGGGGCGGCGTCAGATCGTTGGCAGAATGATGACGGATTCGATCTGCGTGACGGTCTCGTTTCCGGCGTCGGACACAAAAAGGGCGGCCACCGAAGTGACCGCCCCTTGCTGTTCAACTTCTCAGTCGAAGGCTCAGGCGTTGGCGCCCACGCCGGCCTGGCGCCAGCTGTCGGCATAGGCCGTGCGGGCGACGTTCGAATAGGGAACCGGGCTGATGACGGCCTTGATTTCCGTCTGCACGTGCGGCTCGACGGTCGGCTTGGTGGTGCCGCCGTTGGGTTCGCCCCACACCAGCTTCACTTCCTTGCCCATTTCGACCTCGGAAGGATCGATCATGGCGAGGGTGAGCATCTTGCCTTCGTTCGAGCTGTAGCCGACCCAGGTCGACACGCCGATGACCTTGCCGTCAGCGTTCTTGACTTCGTCGAAGGGGTGCATGGCATAGACCGCGCTCGGGAATTCGAAGTACTTCGCACGTTCGCCTTCGGCATAGAGCGAGGACAGCACGCGCAGCATGTCTTCGTTGTCGAGCGCCAGCGTGACCTTCTGCTTGTGGGTTTCGCCGGCCATCTTTTCGAGGGCTTCGCGGCCGACGAAATCATGGTCGAACTTGACGATGTGGCCGTAGCCGATGTCCCACGGGGTCAGGTAGTAGCCATCGATCGAATCCGGAACATACGAACCGCCGATCGAGCAGGTGCCAGCATAGGAGTCGGCGCCGGCCCAGGCCCGGAAGTCCTTCATCATCTGGCTGTCGCCGGTGAAGAAGGCCGGAAGCGGCGAAGGCAGCCAGCCCGATTCCAGCGTGTTCGACGAATAGGCGCGACCGCCGACCAGCGTCAGGCCATCGTTCTTGCCGGCTTCCACCAGCGCCGCGTGCACGGCCTGGTAGTCTTCCCAGGGGCCGAAGAGCTCGTAGCCCGGCTGCCCGGCCATGCCGTGACGCAGGGCGATGACGTCCTTGCCGGAGATGTCGACGTGAGCCATGTTGAAGAACTTCAGGTCCGGCGCGGCAGTGCCCATCGCCTGGCTGAGGATCTTCATCGCATTCGGGCCCTGCAGCTGGAAGCGGTAGTTCTTGCGAACGCCGTCGCTGCGCTTCGCGGTGCGCTCGTCACGCTCGACGGTCACGTTCCACTTGCTGCCATCGGGCTTGGGATACTGGGCGTGGAATTCGACCCATTCGATGGCGGGCGCACGGCCGACCAGCGAGAATTCTTCCTCGGCGAGGTAGAACAGGATCACGTCGCCGATCACGTAGCCTTCAGGCGTGACGGGCACGTACTGCTTGGCCTTGTTGACCGCGAAGTTCTTGAACGAGTTGATCGCGGTGTATTCGAGCAGGTCCTTGGCTTCGGGGCCGCGGACATAGAGCTCGACCATGTGGTAGCTCTGGTTGAAGAGCACGGCGCTCTTGGCCCAGGCGCGCTGTTCGTTGCGCCAGTTGGAATATTCGGCGGGAACGCCCGGATAGACGTTGGGGCCGACCTGCTGGTTGCGCAGGAAATCGACGACGTCGGCCTGGGCGTCCAGCTTCTGCTGAAGGGTTTCACTCATTGATGCCTCTCCGTTTCAGTTAAAGGCGGGTGGTCAAACTACGCCGGCCGGTCGAGCCAGCGGGCGATGGCTGCGTTCACCGCTTCGGGAGCTTCGAGCTGGATCATGTGTCCGGCTCCCTCCACGATGACGAGTTCCGAATTGGGGATCGCCGCGGCGATCCCTTCATGTTGCGCCGGCGGGGCCCAGGCGTCCGCGCTGCCGGTCATCACCAGCGTCGGGCAGCGGATCTGCGGCAACAGGCCGGTCACCTCGGGCCGTCCAAGCAGCGCCCTGATCTGGGCGTCGAAAATGGCCTGGTCATGGCGCAAGCACATTTCGCGGCAGGCACCGTAGATTTCGGGAACCGCGCGGTTCGCTTCGGCCACCATCGGCGGCAGCCATGTATCGACCAGCGCCTCGAAGCCCTGCTCGTGGCCGATCGCCTGCAAGGCGGCGCGCTTTTCCGGTTCCTTCTCGCCGACCGGGTGGATCCCGGTCGAGACCAGTGCGAGCCTGCGCACACGGTCCGGAGCCATGCGGTAGACCTCGAGCGCGATCCGCCCGCCCATCGAATGGCCGAACAGGTCGAACTCCGCGGGTGCCTGCTCCAGCACCGACTCGGCCATCGCCACCAGCGAATCGCGCAGACCATAGCCGTTCACGGCGAGCGAATCACCGAAGGCCGCGGTTTGCGGCGCGTAGATGGCGGAATCGCAGATAAGGCCAGGCAGAAGGACGAGCATCGTTCCCAAGGTTCTTCGTAAGTGTGAAGATTTCACCTATACGAATAAGAGTGCCTTTGCTAGGGGCTTTTCCGCGAGAACGTCCGGCGCTATCGGGCGTGCAATTTAATTTCGGAATCACGGGTGTGCAGGCACCCGAAATTATGGGAGCAGAGCAGATGTCCTACGCCGCCATCCATCCCGACTGGGAAAAGCCGCGCAGCAATATGGTCGATGGCTATTCGCTGGAAATGACGGCGAAGGAAATCGAAGGGATCAAGGAAGCCGCCCCGCTGATCCGCCCCGGCACCCAGGTCGCCGTGACCTTCCTCCCGGGCGAGGAACTCGAACAGCGCGTCCAGGCCGCGGTGCTGGTGCGCGAACTCGGTTTCGAACCGATCGTCCACCTTTCGGCCCGCCGGATCGAGAGCGAGGAACAGCTCGACTGGTATCTCGGCGAGATCACCAGCAAGGCCGGGGTGAAGCGCGTCTTCATCATCGCGGGCGACCCGCCCGAAGCCGAAGGCCCCTATGAGAATTCGCTGCAGATCATCGAAACCGGCCTGCTCGAGAAGCACGGGATCGAGATCGTCGGCGTCGGCGGCCACCCCGAAGGCCACCCCAACAACACCGCCGCCGAGCTGTGGGACTGGATGGAAAAGAAGATCGCCGCCGTCCGCGCGCACGGCATGACCCCGCTGGTCGTGACCCAGTTCGCTTTCGACGACGAAGCGATCGTCGCCTGGCTCGCCGAAATGCGCGACCGCGGGATCGACGTGCCGGTCCGCCTCGGCGTCCCCGGCCCGGCCGGGATCAAGCGCCTGCTCGGCTTCGCCAAGCGCTGCGGCGTCGGCGCCTCGGCCTCGGTGATGAAGAAATACGGCATCTCGCTGACCAATCTCATCGGCAGCGCCGGCCCCGACAAGCTGGTCAATTCGCTCGACAAGATGCTGGGCGACGAGCATGGCCGCGTGCGGCTGCACTTCTATCCCTTCGGCGCGCTGACTGCCTCGGCCGAATGGATCAATGGCTACGACGCCAAGCACTGAGCGGGACACATCATGGCTGACATCATCGACGGCCGCGCGGTCGCGCGCCAGTTGGACGACAAGACCAAGGCCCAGGTCGACGAAATGCTCGCGGCCGGCCTGCCGCGGCCCGGCCTGACCGTGATCCTGGTCGGCGAGGACGGCGCGAGCCAGGTCTACGTCCGGCGCAAGATCAAGGCCTGCGAGAAGGTCGGCATCCATTCGACCGAACACCGCCTGCCCGCCGACACCTCGCAGGATGACCTGCTGGCGCTGATCGACACGCTCAATGCCGACCCGTCGGTCCATGGCATTCTCTGCCAGGTACCGCTGCCCGACCATATCGATACGCGCCTGGTGCTGCGCTCGATCCGCCCGGAAAAGGATGTCGACGGCTTCCACCCCGTCAATGTCGGGCGCCTCTCGACCGGCACCGGCGGGATCGTCCCCTGCACCCCGCTCGGCGTGATGATCCTGCTCGAATCGGTAATCGACGATTTCGTGGGGCTCGACGCGGTGGTGATCGGCAAGTCCAACATCGTCGGCAAGCCGGTCGCCAACCTGCTGCTCGACAAGGAGTGCACGGTCACCGTCACCCATATCCATACCGAGAACCTGCCCGAGATCGCCCGCAAGGCCGACATCATCGTCGCCGCCGCGGGCGCGCCGGAGCTGGTCAAGGGCGACTGGGTCAAGCCCGGCGCTGTGATCATCGACGTCGGCATCACCCGGATCAAGGGCGAGGACGGCAAGGAGAAGCTGGTCGGCGACGTGGCCTTCGACCAGTGCCAACACGCCAGGGCAATCACCCCGGTGCCCGGCGGCGTCGGCCCGATGACCATCGCCTGCCTGCTCGCCAACACGGTCCAGGCCGCCAAGGCCCAGCTCGGCGTGCACGAGGGCGAGACCGGCAACCTCTATCACGACGCGCCCGACCGCTCGATGCACAGCAGCACCGCGGCCTGATCCACGCCGGAACGAAATAACGACGGGCGGCGCGGGGTGAATTCCCTTCGCCGCCCGCTTCGTGCATAGCACCTGTCCAGGAGGAGGTGCCCCGCGTGAACCCACAGTCCGATTGTGACGTGCTGATCGTGGGCGCCGGCATTTCGGGCATTTCCATGGCCGCGCATCTGGGTCGGCTCTGCCCCGGTCTGCGTTACGGCGTGATCGAACGGCGTGAACGGACAGGCGGAACCTGGGACCTGTTCCGCTATCCCGGCGTACGCAGCGACAGCGACATGCACACGCTCGGCTTCCGTTTCGAACCCTGGACCGATGCCAGGGCCATCGCGGGGGGAGATACGATCCTCGCCTATCTCGACCGCGTGGCCGACAAATACGCCATCCGCGAACGGATCGAACCGGGCACGACTGTGGTGGCGGCCGACTGGCGCGCGGACGAGGCGCGCTGGCGGGTGACGCTGGAGACGGCGCTGGGCCGCGAGGAGCGGACCGCCAATTTCCTCTACCTCGCCTCTGGCTATTACGATTACGACCAGCCGCACGAAGTCCGCTTCGACGGCGCGGACACGTTCCGCGGCGAGATCGTCCACCCGCAATTCTGGCCCGCCGGCCTCGAATATTCGGGCAAGAAGGTGGTGGTTATCGGTTCGGGCGCCACGGCGGTGACACTGGTTCCGGCGCTGGCCGCAAAGGCGGCCCATGTGACCATGCTCCAGCGCACCCCGACATGGATGTCCGCCGGACCGAGCGAGGACGGCTTTGCCAACCTCCTTCGCCGCCTGCTGCCGCCCCGGCTCGCCTATTGGATCACCCGCCGCAAGAACATCGCCCTGCACGGCTATTTCTACAAGCGTGCGCGGCGCGAGCCCGAGGCCGTGGGCCCATGGCTGAGCGGAAAGCTGCGCGAGACGCTCGGCGAGCACTACAGCGAGCGCGACTTCCTTCCGCCCTACCCGCCCTGGGACCAGCGCCTGTGCCTGGTGCCCGACGGGGACCTGTTCGAAGCGATCAGGTCGGGCACGGCCAGCGTGGTGACCGCCGCAATCGATCGTTTCGACGCGGGCGGCGTCCGCCTCGCGAACGGCGACCATCTCGACGCCGACATCATCGTCACCGCGACCGGGCTGCGCCTTTCGCTCGGAGGCAAGATCGCGATCAGCCTCGACGGCAAGCGGGTCGATTTCAGCCGCCACTGGATGTATCGCAGCTGCATGTTCTCGAATGTGCCGAACCTCGCCGCCGTATTCGGCTATCTCAACGCGGCCTGGACCCTGCGCGCCGACAACACTGCCGATTATTGCTGCCGCCTGCTTGCCGCGATGGAGGCCCGGCGTGCCGATGCTGTCGTCCCCTGCCTCGCCGAGGATCATGGACTGGAGGAAGTGGACCCGATCCCCTTTTCCTCGGGCTATCTCCAGCGTGCGCGGGCCCTCTTCCCCAGGATGGCAGCGACCCTGCCCTGGCGGCTGGGCGAGGACTACGCCGAGGATTGCCGCGACTTGCGCAAGGTGCCCGTCGCCGATGGCATCCTGCAGTTTTCGCGCTTGAAGCCGTTCGAGACAGCCTGACCCATGACCGGTGCACGCATCTATACTGCCGCTCTGGTGGTGATCGGCGACGAGATACTCTCGGGCCGTACGCAGGACGCGAATATCGCGCAGGTTGCCCGCTGGCTGCAGGTTCAGGGCATCCGCCTGATGGAAGTGCGGGTGGTGCCCGACGTGCTCGAGACCATTGCCGGCGCGGTGAACGCATTGCGCGCGCAGCACGACTACCTCTTCACCACCGGCGGGATCGGCCCGACCCATGACGACATCAGCGTCGATGCCGTCGCCCATGCGCTCGGCGTGGCGGTCATCGTCCATCCCGAAGCGCGCGCCATCCTTGCCGACTATTACGAAACCCGCGGCGGCCTCACCGAAGGCCGGCTGCGCATGGCGCGCACGCCCAGAGGCGCCGAACTGATCCGGAACCGCATGTCGGGCGCGCCCGGGATCCACATCGGCAATGTCTACATGATGGCCGGGGTACCGCATATCTGCGCCCAGATGCTCGACGCGCTGACCGGAACGCTCGCAGGCGGCGCGCCGTTGCTGAGCGAGAGCGTCGGCGGCTACATTCCCGAAAGCGAGGTCGCCGAGATCCTGCGCGAGATCGAACGGAACCACGAGAACTGCCAGATCGGCAGTTACCCCTTCTTCCGTGAAGGCCGCGTCGGCGCCAATTTCGTGATCCGCTCGACCGATCCGCAGGAGCTGGCCAGCTGCCTCGACACGCTGTGCGAAGCGCTCGGCGAGGAAGGCTTCGATTTCACGCCGGGAGGGATCTGACCTTCCGCTGCCCGACGGGATTCGTCCTGTCGCCATGTCACATTCGCCGAGGGACAATCGTCATGCTGTTACCCTACCAAGGAAAGGTAACGTGATGACACTCCGGCTCAATCCCTTCACCGCAGCGCCCGAGGCAATGCAGGACTATCTCGCCTTCAACCATACGGTCCATGGCTATGGGCTGGAAAAGGCGCTGGTCGAACTGGTCAAGATCCGCGCATCGCAGCTCAACGGCTGCGCCAACTGCCTCAACATGCACACGGCCGAAGCACGCGAGGCCGGAGAAAGCGAACAGCGCCTGCACCTGCTCGCTGCCTGGGAAGAAGCGCCCTGCTTCAGCGAGCGCGAAAGGGCCGCGCTGGCCTGGACTGACCATATGACGCTTGTTGCCGGCAAGCGTGCACCCGACCATGTCTATGCCCTGCTGGCCGAGGAGTTTACCCAGGAGGAACAGGTCCAGCTGACCATGATGATCAACGCCATCAACGGCTGGAACCGGCTCGCCGTCGGCTTTGGCCTGTTCGCGCCGGAACTGGGCTGGTGAGCAGCGGCGAACCGGCCGACGCCTTTGCCGGCCATCGACCCAGCCTGCTTCGGCTCGCCTATCGCATGCTCGGCTCGATGGCCGACGCCGAGGATGTGGTCCAGGACGCCTGGCTGCGCTGGAACCGGGCCGAGCGGGACGAAGTCCGGAACAAGGGGGCCTTTCTCGGCAAGGTGGTGACGCGCCTCTGCCTCGACCGGATGAAATCGGCGCAGTTCCGGCGCGAGGCCTATTTCGGTCCCTGGCTGCCCGAACCCGTGGTCGAGGAGGAAGTCCCGGAGGACGTGACCCTGCCGCTGCTGCTCGCGCTCGAACGGCTGTCACCGCTGGAGCGGGCCGCCTTCCTCCTCCACGACGTCTTCGGCCAGGGCTTCGACGCGATCGCCGAAACGATCGGCCGCGATCCTGCCGCCTGCCGCCAGCTGGCCAGCCGCGCGCGACAGCATGTCCGCTCGGAAAGGCCGCGTTACCCGGTCTCCCGCGCGCATGGGCTGGAAATCGCCGGCGCCTTCTTCGCCGCGTCGCAGGCCGGGGATGTCGCGGCACTTGGAGCCATGCTGTCCGAAGATGTCCGGCTCCATTCGGACGGCGGCGGCAAGCGTCCCGCGGCCGGCCGGGTCCTGAACGGGATCGGCGAGGTCATGCGCGCGCTGGCCGCCATCAGCCGCCTGGCCGGACGAGATCGCTCGCGCTCGATGCGGCTTGTCCATGTCAACGGCCTGCCCGGCTATGTCACGCGCGAGACCGACGGCCTGCTCCAGACCACGGCCTTCCTGATCGACGAGGACAGGATCACGGCGATCTATGTCATGCGCAATCCGGACAAGCTCGAGCGCCTCGAACGGACGCTGCATTAAAACGGGCGCCGGCCGGCCGTTTGGTTTTGCCTTTCCCCTGCCACTCCGCCAAGCTCGCAAAAAAGCGCAACGAGCAGCGGAGGAGCAGGTGAAGGCGGGCATAGAAATGCATATGACGGAGCATCTCGATACGCTCCTCGCCGGTCTGAGTGCGCAGGCAGAAGACTCTTCTGCGCCCTTCGCCACGACCCGCTACACTGAAAACGGACAGGAACTCGCGATCGGCGACGGGCTGTGGGGCACCTGTGACGCTACCGGTCCCTATCGGCATGATTTCACCGATCCGGAAACCGGGGCGGCGATGTGTTTCACGACCGTCACCGAAGGCGGAAAGCGCGGGATCCTGGCGCTGCGGTCGGAGCCGGGCGAGATCGAGACGATCGTGGTCCGACCCGGCCTGATGGGCAGCGTCAGCGCCTATGCCGACGGGGCGGACCGGCTCGACGCAGCGGGCGGCGCCGATCCGGCCTGGTTCGCACCTATTCCCGAAGCCGAACGCGTGAGCCGCGAAGAGCTGGTCCGCATCGCCGACGCCTATTTCAGCGCGATCGAGCGCAACGACGGCCAGGGCTTCTATCCCTTCGCCGAGGACTGCGTGCGCTACGAACACGGCTATCGCACCAGCGGCGAGCCCGACGCGCGGGACGCCGGGCTCGCGCGCGATCCGGACACGCCCTACATTCCCGACTTCAAGGCGCTGGGAGTGAAGGAGCAGTTCGAGACCGGCTTCTTCCGTTTCGTCACCCGCATCCGCGACCGCCGCTTCGTGGTGGTCGATCCCGCGCTGGGACTGGTCGCGGCCCTGGCCTTCTTCGACCATGACGGCACGCTGCGCGAATACGAACTGGCCGACGGAACACCGGCCACCGCCGGGCTGACCCAGCCCTTCAGCTGGCAGATCGCCGAAGCCTTCCGGATCGAGAACGGCCTGATCACGCAGATCGAGGCGGTGCTCAATCCCTGTCCCTACGGGATGAAACCGAACTGGTAGCAGCTATTCCTGCGGCGGATCAGCCGGGGTCGACTCCGGCATGCCGGCATCGACGACATAGGTTACCGCGACCTTGCAGCCGCCGTCCGACAGGCATTTCCCGCTGTGGATCAGGCCGCGGGCGATGATGAAACTGCCACCGGCGGCCACCCGCTCGGTGGCCTGCCCGGCGCGGAGAATCTCGACCTCGCCCTCGACGACATAGGTCGCCTCCATCCCCGGGTGGGTATGCCAGCCGATCTCGCCGCCGCCCGGCAATTGCCTTTCGTACATCACGACCTCGGTCGCTCCGGGATGCGGCGGGTCGACATGTGCCGCCAGCGGCGCGGCGAGGATGGCAGCAATCAGGCTCATCGGCATTCCCCTCGCCCGCACCTATCGCACATAAGCAAGGGGCCGGGAAGGTTTCCCTTCCCGGCCCCCAATGCCTTCACGGACCGCCGCGCTTATGCGCCGGCGATTTCCGCCGTATCGATCTTGAGGCCCGGGCCCATCGAGGAGCTCAGCGCGAGCTTGCGGACATACTTGCCCTTGGCGCCCGAGGGCTTGGCCTTGACCACCGCATCGACCAGCGCATCGAAATTGGCCTTGATGGCTTCGTCGGTGAAGCTCATCTTGCCGATCCCGGCATGGATGATGCCCATCTTCTCGACGCGGAATTCGATCTGGCCGCCCTTGGCGTCCTTCACGGCCTGTTCCACATTCGGGGTAACGGTGCCCAGCTTCGGGTTCGGCATCAGGCCCTTGGGACCCAGCACCTTGCCGAGCCGGCCGACGACGCCCATCATGTCCGGCGTGGCGATCACGCGGTCATAGTTGAGGTTGCCGGCCTGCATGTCTTCCATCAGGTCTTCCGCACCGACCTTGTCGGCGCCGGCCTTGATGGCCTTTTCGGCGTTGTCGCCGCGGGCGAAGACCGCAACCTTGACGTCCTTGCCGGTGCCCGAGGGCAGCGAAACCATGCCGCGGACCATCTGGTCGGCGTGGCGCGGGTCAACGCCGAGGTTGAGCGCGACTTCGACGGTCTCGTCGAACTTGGCCGAAGCCAGTTCGCGCAGCGTCTTGAGCGCATCGGCGAAATTGCGCAGTTCCTGGTTATCGCCCAGCTTTTCGGCGACCAGCTTCTGCTTCTTGGTCAGCTTTGCCATGGGATCAGCCCTCCACCACTTCGAGGCCCATCGCGCGGGCGGAGCCTTCGATGATCTTCGTCGCCGCTTCGATGTCGTTGGCGTTGAGATCCTTCATCTTCATCTCGGCAATCTCGGCCAGCTTCGAGCGGGCGATCTTGCCGGCCGAAACCTTGCCGGGCTCCTTCGAGCCGGACTTGAGGTTGGCAGCCTTCTTGATGAGGAAGCTGGCGGGCGGGCTCTTGGTGACGAAAGTGAAGCTGCGATCCGCATAGACCGTGATGATGGTCGGGATCGGCATCGCCTTTTCGAGATCCTGCGTGGCGGCGTTGAAGGCCTTGCAGAATTCCATGATGTTCACGCCGCGCTGGCCCAGCGCCGGGCCGATGGGGGGCGAAGGGTTGGCGGTGCCGGCGGGCACCTGCAGCTTGATATAGCCTTCGATCTTCTTGGCCATGTGGCCACTCCTTTTCACACTGTCGGGCCTGGCCGGGTCTCCCGGCATCCACCCTCATGTTAAGCGGTCAGGCAGCGAGCTTCCTCGCCTCCCGCATGGTTTCCCGCCAATCGCAGATTCGCGGGAAGGCGGCCCCATAGGGCCGAATCGCCTATTTCACAAGCTCGACCTGTTCGAAGTCGAGTTCGACCGGGGTCGCGCGGCCGAAGATCGACACGCTGACCTTGACCTTGTTCTTGTCGAAATCGAGCTCTTCCACCACGCCGTTGAAGCTGGCGAAGGGGCCGTCGAGCACCTTGACGCTGTCGCCGATCTCGTAATCGACGTCGATTTCGCGCTTGGGCTGGGCGGCAAGTTCGTCGCGCTGGCCGAAATAGCGTGCGGCTTCCTTCTCGCTGATCGGCTGCGGCTTGCCGTTCGGGCCGAGGAAGCCGGTCACCTTCGGCGTGTTCTTGACGAGGTGGTAGACGTCGTCGTTGAGCTTGAGCTTGGCCAGCACGTAGCCGGGCATGGTCTTGCGCTCGACCTGGGTCTTCTTGCCGCGCTTGACCTCGGTCACCGTCTCGGACGGGACCTCGACCTGCTCGACCCCTTCGGACAGGCCGAGGCGCTCGGCCTCGGACAGGATCGAATCGCGGACCTTGTTCTCAAAGCCGGAGTAAGCGTGAATGATGTACCAGCGGGCAGCCATTGTTCTCTTCCGTATCCCCTGATGCCGATCAGGCCAGCGACAGCAGCCAGCCGACGATCATGCCGAACAGCGAGTCCACGCCAAGGAAGAAGACCGAGAGGATGACTATCATGATCCCGACGAAAATCGCCGTGGTCACGGTTTCCTGACGCGTGGGCCACACCACCTTGGAGGCTTCGCTGCGGACCTGACGGAGGAATTCACCCGGGCTGGTTTTAGCCATGGCTTGCTGACTCGCTTTCGCAAAAACTGTTTCGCCTTCCACCATGGGGTCCGCGCCGCCCCGGTTCAAGTTCCGGGAGGGGCTGCGTTCCACCAATGTAGGAAGATGCCGGCAGATAGCGCCGCGAAAGCGGCAAGGCAAGGCAAGAGATCAAGAGATTCCGCCGCCGCACAGGGGACCACGGCAGAAAATACTTTCTCCTGTAATATTTTGCTCTGGCACTTGCTGCACTGCAGCGATAGCCTGCCCCGCAAACGACAGGCAGTTTCAAGGGGAATTCGGGTGGCAGCAAGCGAGATGGATCCGGCGACGGAATTGGCGACCAATGTCGCGGACCTGCTTTGGGCAGGTCAATGGGCAGGGGAAACGCTTTTGCCTTTGCCCCCCCTGGCCATTGCTTTGCTTGGGGTCGGCCTGTGGATCATGGTTGGCCTGCGCTTCTATCCATTGCTCAAGCTGGGTTCGGCTTTTGCTGGCCTGTTCAAGGGCAGAAAGAGTGCCGGCGCCGGCGAAATCAGTCCCTTCGCCGCCTTGTCGACCGCGCTTTCCGGTCAAGTCGGGACCGGCAATCTGGCGGGTGTGGCCACGGCTATCGCCCTGGGCGGGCCGGGCGCGATCTTCTGGATGTGGATCACCGCGTTGATCGGTATGGCCCTGGCATTCGCCGAAGGGGCATTGGCCATTCGCTACCGCGAAACCACCAGTGATGGCGTGAAGCGCGGCGGCCCGATGAGCTACATCATGCTGGGACTTGGCCCAAAGTGGGCGTGGCTGGCCATCCTGTTTTGTATCATGCTTCTCTTTGCTTCGATGGTGACCGGCAACGCCATTCAGGCAAATGCCGTGGCCGATGGGCTCAACGAGTTGTTCGGCATGGACGAATGGATGGGCGGACTGATTGTCGCTATCGCGGTGTTCATCGTTATCATTGGTGGCATCAAATCAATCGGTAACGTGGCGGAAAAGGTGGTGCCCTTCATGGCAGCCGCCTACATCGTAATGGCCATCATCGCGCTGATCCTGAACTTTCAGGACCTGCCAGAAACTTTCCGTCTGATCTTCCACGGCGCATTCAATCCGCAAGCCGCGACTGGTGGCTTTGCAGGAGCAGCCATCATCATCGCAATCAGGGCGGGTGTCGCGCGCGGCTTGTTCTCCAACGAAGCCGGACAGGGTTCGACCCCGATCGCCCATGCCGTGGCGCAAACCGACGATCCCGAACAGCAGGGCCGAATGGCGATGCTGGGCACTTTCATCGACACCATCATCATCTGCACTATGACGGCACTGGTGATCCTGACGGTGGAAGGCAATTTTTCAGGAGGCGGCGAGCAGGTACTGCATGCATGGAACTCCGACCTGAAAGGCTTTGCGATGACGAGTGGAGCTTATGCGGCGGCTTTCCCGTTCGAGATCGCCAGCATCCCGATCGGCACGCTCATTGCGAGCATCGCGCTGATCCTGTTCGTCTTCACCACCTTGCTGACCTGGTCCTACTATGGCGAGCGCGCGATCACTTTCATCTATGACCGGGTGCCTGGCTCGACCCGCGGCGGCGAAAAGGTGCTGCACATGATCTGGCGCGTGCTCTGGTGCATCGTGATCTTCCTTGGTGCTCAAGGGGGATCAGACCTAGTCTGGCGCCTTGGCGACATTTCAAATGGTGCGATGCTTCTGCCCAACCTGCTCGCCCTGGCACTGCTTTCGGGCGTGGTGTTCAAGCTGGCCAGGGGCGACAAGACCGCCGGCCCCGATCATCACGAGGAGACGCCGGAAGAGCCGGAGGAATACTGAGGTTGCTGGAAAACGCCTGGCAGGGGTGACAGGATTCGAACCCGTGGCCCTCGGTTTTGGAGACCGATGCTCTACCAGCTGAGCTACACCCCTGCAGCAGGCGGATTGGGCCCCTACAGCGCGGGGGGCGGCTTGGCAAGCAGCTAGCTTGCCTTCGCCCTCCCGCTTTTGCGCCGGGACTGGTATCAGGGCGCCATGCATGCCCCGACCGCCCAGGTAATTGCTCCGGAAATGCTCCTGCTCGCCTATCGCAGCGGGATCTTTCCGATGGCCGACAGCCGCGAGGACGAGGAGGTCTTCTGGGTCGAGCCGAAGATGCGCGCGATCATCCCGCTCGACGGGTTCCATCTGGCAAAGAGCCTGCGCAAGGCGCTGAGGCAGGACCGCTTCCGGATAACCTGCAACCACGCCTTCAGCGCTGTGGTGGAAGCCTGCGCCGCGCCGCGCGCGGATCATCCCGACAGCTGGATCAGCGAGCGGATTGCCGCATCCTATCGCCTGCTGCACCGGCTCGGCCATGCCCATTCGATCGAATGCTGGCAGGGCGAGGAACTGGTCGGCGGGCTCTATGGAGTCGGCTTCGACCGCGTCTTCTGCGGCGAAAGCATGTTCAGCCGGGTCACGGACGCATCCAAGGCCGCGCTCGCTGGCCTGGTCGCGGCGATGCGGCACGGCGGCGCGGAACTGCTCGACTGCCAGTTCATGACCGACCATCTCGCTTCGCTCGGGGCCGTGGAGATGCCGCAGGCCGACTATCTCGTCCTGCTGGCCGAAGCCTGCCGCGATGGGGCGGAAATGCCGCTGCCGGAAGCCTTCTATTCGCTGCTGGCGGGCGCGGATTCGCCCGGGAAGCTCATCGCGCAATCCTTGACCCAGACGTCATAGACCGGGTGTTCGACCACGTTGAGCGAGGGCGAGTTCTTGAACAGCCAGCCAGAGAAGACCCTGCGCCATTCGCGGTTCGAGCCGCTTTCGGCCCGTTCCTCGACCAGCACCTGGACGAAGGCGCCTGTTTCCGGCGGGCTTTCCCATTGCGGGGTCCGCTCGCAGGCCGAAAGACGCACGATGACATTGCCGACCCGCTGCGATTCGCCCGGTTTCATGACCAGGTCCTGCGAACGGTTGTTGCGCTTGTTGAGCAGGCCGAGGGTAGCCACGCGCTCGGCCTGCGGCGTCCCTGCACCTTCCTCGATCGTTACAGGCGCGGCCTGTCCCGTGGCAAGACCCGCCGGGATCTCGGTTTCGGCCGGCTCAGGGTCCGGGGTGGCGCTGTTGCAGGCTGCCAGCACGGCCAGGCTCGCAAGGGCAGAAGCCCGCTTCATGCTCAGGCGTCCGGGGACCAGGCTTCGTAATCGCCGGTTGCGCGTGCGCGCCGGCCGCCGCGTTCCATCGCTCCCTGCGGGCGATAGGCCTGCACCGTGCCGGTGGCATTGGGCGTATGTTCGGCTTCCCAAATCTTCGGCGGCGGCAAATGGCTTTCGGGCACGGCATCATAGGAATGATGCAGCCAGCCATGCCATTCGGCCGGTACCCGGCTTGCATCGTTGGCGCCGTTGTAGATGACCCAACGGCGCTCGTGCCCGTCGACGGTCTTCTTGTTCGAACGGAAATAGGTGTTGCCCTGGCCGTCGGTGCCGACCTGTTCGCCGTTCATCGCGCTGAACAACGAGGTGCCGATCGTCGCACCGTCCCACCAGGTGAAGATCTTGCCGAAGATTCCCATGGCTGTGCCGTTAGCCGCAAGCACGGGGATAGGGCAAGCGCGAAGCACGTGCCCGGCGCAAATTGCGGTTCATCGAGGCACGCCCTCCCAGGCGACCGTCGCGCCCGCTTCGATGCCAAGTTCTGCCGCGCGACCGCCATTGAGTTCGAGCACCGCGCTGACGGGTCCGGCCGAAGGGATCGAATCGAGCGAATAGGGCGTCGCATTGGCCGCGATATTGATGATCCTCCCGTCCGGCCCGACGAAGATCAGGTCGAGCGGGATGACCGTGTTCTTCATCCAGAAGCTCGCCGGACGGGCCGGACGATAGGGAAAGATCATGCCTTCGTCGGCCGCCATCTCGGTCCGGAACATCAGGCCGCGTGCCTGCTCTTCGCCGCTCAGTGCCACTTCGACCCGGAAATCATGGACCGTGTCGCCCTGCGTGATCCTTAGCGGAACCACCGCAAGGCCCGACACCGGATGGCGTGCGGACTGTCCCGCGGCGGCCGGCGGACCCGCCGAGGCGCTTTCCGCGACGGGCGACGAACAGGCGGCCAACACCAGCAGGGCGGCGGGAAAGAAACGCATTGTCATATGTCCTCTTGCTCGGCCTCGGCGACCCAGGCCTCGGCCTCTTCCACGCTGACAGCAGCGAGTATCTGCCGCGCGATCTCGAAAGGATGGCCGGAGCGAAGCATGGCAGCAAGCTGCTTTTCGTGAAGTACCCGGTCAGCGGGTGCGGAAGCAAAGGGGCCGAAGCGCCGCTTGCGCGCAAGGACCAGTGCCGCGCGACGTTCGGCGCCTCGGTCGGGGCGGCAGGTCTCGCCAATCTCCGGCGCCACCCCGGCCGCACCGAGCGCCTCGCGCACGCGCAGCGCGCCATAGCCACGCCGCAGCAGGCTGCCGCTCCTCGCGCGGGCGAACGCCTCGTCATCGACAAAACCGCGCGCAACGAAGTCCGCCACCAGCATGGCAGGATCAGGGGCGCCCTCGCCCGCCCAGCCGCGTTCGCGCAATTTCCGTTTCAAATATGTTTCAAGTCGCGCCGATGTGGTGGAAAATCGCGCCACATAGGCCAGCGCCAATTCCTGTAACGCCTCGGAATCCAAGGGCTTTACAGAACGCTTGCGCCTCGATTGCTTATGGTCCATGTCGTCCATCGGCCATAATGGTGCCACAGTCCCGTCTAATTGGGAAAGTGGGGGTGAAGTTAAGAACGGGTGAAATCCGGCACTTCATGCCCGGTTAACGTGCCTCTGGGGAGGGGGTTGCCGACAGGGATCAACAACGGGTTTCGCTAGAATCTATGACCAACGACGCCGCTCTCAAGCCGACGCCGAACCTTTGTGCGCTTCCGCGCCGCTTCTCGGACTTTGCCACCTTTGGCGACGCGCTCGACTATGCCGCACAGGGTTCCCGGGGAATGAACTTCCACGACCCGCGCGGAAACCTGGCCCGTGCCTATCCCTATTCCGAATTGCGCGAGGATGCGCTGGCGCAGGCGCGTCGGCTGGTTGCGCGCGGCGTCGCGCCGGGCGACCGGATCGCGCTTGTCGCCGAGACCGGGCCCGAATTCGCCTCGCTGTTCTGCGGCGCGATCTATGCCGGCGCCTGGCCGGTGCCGCTGCCCCTGCCGACAAGCTTCGGCGGGCGCGACAATTATATCGAACAGCTCTCGGTCCAGCTCGCCAGTTCCGACCCGACGATCCTGCTCTATCCGGCCGAGATCGCCGAAATGGCCGGTGCCGCCGCCGAGCGCAAGGGTTGCGCCGGAATGAGCTTCGAGGATTTCGCAGCCCTGCCGGCCGATGACTGCGAACTGCCGCAGCAGCGGCCCGATGACATCTGCTACCTGCAATATTCCTCCGGTTCGACCCGCTTCCCGCACGGCGTGGCGGTGACGCACGAAGCGCTGCTCAACAATCTTGCCGGCCATGGTCATGGGATGGAGATCGACGGGGACGATCGCGCCATCAGCTGGCTGCCCTTCTACCATGACATGGGCCTGGTCGGCTGCATGCTCTCGCCAATCGCCAACCAGGTCTCGGTCGATTACCTCAAGACCGAGGATTTCGCCCGCCGACCGCTCGCCTGGCTGGATCTGATCAGCCGCAACCAGGGCCACACGCTCTCCTATTCGCCGACCTTCGGCTACGACATCTGCGCCCGGCGCATTTCGAGCCAGTCCAACGTGGCCGAGCGCTTCGACCTCTCGCGCTGGCGGATCGCCGGCAATGGCGCCGACATGATCCGGCCCGACGTGATGCAGGGCTTCGTCAACGCCTTCGCCCCGGCCGGCTTCAAGGCCAGCGCCTTCCTGCCCAGCTACGGCCTCGCCGAAGCCACCCTCGCGGTCACGCTGATGCCCCCGGGCGAAGGCATTCGCGTCGAACTGGTCGAGGAGGAACGCCTCTCGGGCTCCCCGCGTGACCTTTCGCGTCCGGCGCGCTACCGCGCGATCGTCAATTGCGGCAAGCCGGTGCGCGACATGGCCGTCGAGATTCGCGGCGAGGACGGCAGCCTCAAGGACCACCACCAGATCGGCAAGGTCTGGTGCAAGGGCCCGAGCGTGATGCATTCCTATTTCCGCGATCCCGAAGCGACCGCCGACTGCATGACCGACGGCTGGCTCGACACCGGCGACATGGGCTATCTCAACGAGGGCGGCTATCTGTTCATCGTCGGCCGGGCGAAGGACATGATCATCATCAACGGCAAGAATCATTGGCCGCAGGACATCGAATGGGCGGTCGAACAGCTGCCCGGATTCAACCACGGCGACATCGCCGCTTTCGCGGTCGAGACCGAGAATGGCGAGGAAGCCCCGGCCGTGCTCGTCCATTGCCGCGTTTCCGATCCGGAGGCACGCGTGGCGCTGCGCGACCAGATCCGCGACAAGGTCCGCTCGATCACCGGGATGAACTGCGTGGTCGAACTGGTCCCCCCGCGCACCCTCCCGCGTACGAGCAGCGGCAAGCTGAGCCGGGCCAAGGCCAAGAAGCTCTATCTTACCGGCGAGATTGAACCCTACAATCTGGCCGCCTGAACCTCCGCGCTAGGGCGCATCTTCGGTCAAAGTTCCCCAACTGGCGACAACCCTGCCCGCTTCGCCGTCGCCAGAGGCATGCACCCGCACGCCGGAATCGGAGAGCGCTTGCAATGCGATCGCCCGCTCCGTTTCATTGCCCGCCAGATCCACGGGCGCATCGATGCGGGTCGCGGCCCAGGCGATCAGATTGAGCGCGGCGCGGCCTTCATCGGTCGGCTTGGCCTCCTCGTCGAAGGCGATTGCGGGCAGCGGCCGCGCGGGCGGGCGCAGGCGAATTGTCCAGTCGGGCTCCATGGCCGCAATCCGGCTTTCGAGCTCGCGATAGGCGGCCAGTGTCGCGCCCTCGAGTGGCCGGGCCGTGACCACGGCCCGGCGCCGTTGACGATCGACCACCACATCCTCGTCCTTGACACCTGCCACCAGCGCAAGCGAACGGCCGAGTTCCTCGGCGCGCCGAAGACTGGCTTCCTCCTGCGCCTGCGCCGCGGCCAGCTGGGCCCGCTCGGCTGCCGCCGCACCCGAGCCGACCTCGATCTGGGTCACCGTCACCTGGACCGGATCGTCGACCACCCGCTCGATCGCGCGCGCGGCGGTAGCCTCGGCATCCGCCCTGTACTGGGGAGTGAGGACTGTCGCCGCGACCAGAATCGGTTCGGCATCCCAGTTGATCTGCAGGTCCGCCAGCCGCGAGGAACCGGCAAAGCCGTCCAGCACAGCACCGCGGATGTCACGCTGGGCGCGCGATTCCTTGGCAATCTGGATCAGCGAAATGCCGAGCGGGATCGCCAGGGCGACAAAGGCCGCCAGCGTCACCCCGAATTGCAAATGAGTCTGCCGTTCGGTCAGGGAAGTCCGGAACCCGTAGAGCTTGGCCATGACGAAGGCCGTACCGGCGATCGTGACCAGATTGGTGACGAACAGCATCAGCGCTCCGCCGAAAACGGTCCAGTTGAAGGTCGCAAGGCCGAAGCCGACCACCGCCAGCGGCGGCATCAAGGCGGTGGCGATCGCCACGCCGACAATGGTCCCCTCGCGTCCGCGGATCATCGCATAGGCGCCGGCCACGCCCGAAAACAGCGCCACCAGCAGGTCGAACAGGTTCGGCCTGGTGCGCGCGGCGATTTCCGCCGTCACAGTCTGCAGCGGCGACATGAAGACGATCAGGGCGCAGAAGAGGATCGACATCAGCGAGCCGACGAAGAGCGACTTGGCCGACTGGCGGGTCCAGAGGAAATCGCCGATCGCCAGACCGAAGCCGAGCCCCATGATCGGCCCCATCAACGGCGAGAGCAGCATGGCACCGATAATCACGGCCGGGGAAGAGAGCAGCAGGCCGAGGATCGCGATGCCGGCGGCCATGGCCAGCATCAACAGGTAGCGCGCGCTCAGCAGGCAATCCTCGCGGCGCCTGGCGATCACGTCGGCCTGGTTGACCGTCCCGACCACGTCCTTGCGCCACCACAGCCTCCAGCTCGCCAATACCCGGCCAAAGGAATACGCGGTCTTTGCAGGTGCTTCGCTGGCCATGTGCCCTCCCATCAAGGCCCAAGATTTAGCCGCTTCCCACGCGAGCCGGAAGCCCTACATTGGTACAGGTGACAGGCCGGGCAGGCGCCCTCGCCTTGAAAAGCGTGTTATAGTTACCTAATACAGTGAAGAACCCCGCATCTGCGGGCAATTGGGGAGTTCAACGGGACGATTATGGCCAGCAATACGACGCAGACCACGACCAAGACCGCACCCGAGCTGGAACTGACGCCGCCCGATCCGGTGCCCGTCGTCAGTGCCGAGAAAGCCGCCGGCCTGGTCCCGGTGAGCGAGGACAAGAAGAGCAAGCTCGACGAAAAGGTCGAGGCCTTCGTGGCGGACCTGGTCGCACAGGACGCCAATTCGCCCGAATTCGGCAAGAAGGTCGATCAGCTGACCAACATGGGCCGCAAGGAAATCATGGCCGCCGCCGGCATGTCGAACCGCTTTCTCGACCGGCCCGTCCGGGCGATGGACCAGGACGAGGGCGTCGGCGCCAATCTCGCCGAATTGCGGCGGGTGGTCGAGGATCTCGACCCTGGCAAGCGCGGCAAGCTCTCGGGGTCGCGCAAGATCCTCGGAATCATTCCCTTCGGCAACAAGCTGACCAATTACTTCCGCAGCTACCAGAGCGCCCAGACCCATATCCAGTCGATCCTGTCCAACCTGTCGAGCGGCAAGGACGAACTGCTGATGGACAATGCGGCGATCGACGTCGAGCGCCAGAAGCTGTGGGAAGCGATGGGCAATCTCGAGCAGATGATCCACATTTCCCGGTCGCTCGATGCCCGGCTCGAGGAGAAGGCGGCGGAACTCGACGCCGTCGACCCGGCCAAGGCCAAGGCGATCCGCGAGACCGCACTGTTCTATGTCCGCCAGCGCACGCAGGACCTGCTGACCCAGATGGCGGTGAGCGTACAGGGTTATCTCTCGCTTGACCTGGTCAAGAAGAACAATGTCGAGCTGGTAAAGGGAGTCGACCGCGCCAGCACCACCACGGTCGGCGCGCTGCGCACCGCAGTGACCGTAGCCGAGGCGATGACCAACCAGCGGCTGGTCCTGCAGCAGATCACCGCGCTCAACCAGACCACGGCCGGCATCATCGATTCGACCAGCACCATGCTGGCCGACCAGACCGGCAAGATCCACGAGCAGGCCGCGAGCAGCACGATCCCGATGGAGACGCTCCAGCGGGCGTTCCAGAACATCTACGACACGATGGACAATATCGACACCTTCAAGCTGCGCGCGCTCGATTCGATGAAGCAGACGGTCGATACGCTGTCGAAGGAGGTCGAGAAGTCGAAGGGCTATATCGCCCGCGCCGAGGGGCAGTCCCAAGCGCAGGCCAACATCGCGTCGAGCGAACCGAGCCTGCTCTCGCTGGATAGCTGATGGCCGATACCACCCACCAGAGCCGGGACATCATGGAAGCGGCCAACCGCAGCCTGCAGGCGCAGCGCGCCGGCGGGACGCATCGGCCGGCCAAGTCGATCGGCCGCGGTTCGGCGGACCTCAAGCGCAAGGACATGTGGACGAGGGTCAAGCGCGTGCTCTTCGCGATCGGTGCGATCTATCTGACCGCGGCCGTGGCCGGGATGATCATCAACGGGATCGGTTTCACCGGGGTGATGCTTACCGTGATCGCCACGCTCGTCGCCATCTTCGTGTTCGGCAAATACCCCAAGATGAAGATTCCCCAACGGGCCGAACTCAACCGCGGCAATGTCCGGCAACTGGTCGGACGGACCGAGCTCTGGCTCGAGGCCCAACGCCCTGCCCTGCCCGCGCCCGCCGTCACGCTGGTCGACCAGATCGGCCTCCAGCTCGACGAATTGGGCCGGCAACTGGAAGGGGTCGACCAGGCCCATCCGCAGGCGCAGGAAGTACGCAGGCTGGTCGGCGAGCACCTGCCCGAAATGGTCGATTCCTACCGCCGGATCCCGGCCCAGCTGCGCCGCGAACAGCGCGCCGGCTCGAGCCCCGACGAGCAGCTGGTCGACAGCCTCGGCAAGATCAGCGGCGAGATCGATTCGGTCACCCGCCAGCTTGCCCAGGGTTCGCTCGACAATCTCGCGATCAAGACCCGCTACCTCGAATACCGCTATGGCGGCGAAGGTGCCGAAGGAGGGCCCGCCTGATGCGCGTCGCCATCCCGCACCATCTCGAGCGCGCGGAAGTGCGCCGCCGCCTGCATGCGCACAGCCACGAGATCGCCGACCAAATCCCCGGGGGCATGGCCGAAGTCGCGAGCCAATGGGAAGGCGAAGACCGGCTTACCCTGCGCATCTCCGCACTTGGCCAGGACCTGCTCGGCGCGATCGAGATCGAGGAAGGCCAGGTGGTGTTCGAGATCGACCTGCCCGCCGCGCTGTCCTTCGTTCGGCCGATCGTCGAGAACGCGATCCGCAGCCAGGGGCAGAAGCTGCTGACCTAGAGCTTGCGTTCTAGTTCGAGATAGTCGGAGGGTATCTGCAGCGCCTCGGTCGCCAGCCGGGTTTCGCGCAGGAACAGCGTCAGCGCCCACATCAAGAGGGCAATGGCGAGCATGAAGGTCCCGGCCACCACGCCCTGGATTTCGATCTCGAGGATCTCCTCGATGAACAGCAGCGCCACGGTCAGCCCCACGGTGAGGCCGGCGATGACCAGGATGAGCAGCGCCCGGCTGATCGTGCGGATACGCATGTCGATGATCCGCATCTCACGCACCACCATGTCGTGCGGCAGACCTTCGGTTTCCCCGTGGCGATCCTGCAGCTTGCGCGATCGGTCGACCACCCGGCCGAGCCGGCTCGAAAGCACGTTCATGATATTGCCGATCGCCACCAGCAGGAAGACCGGGGCAAGGGCAAGCTGGATGGTCTGGGCGATCATGATCGTCGCTCTTTAATCCATCCATGGCGCAAGGGGGAGCCGCATTTTTGCACCGCCTGTTGCAAGCAGCGGGATTCAAAAGAAGAATCGCTGCTGCCAGTAGAAGGTCGCGCGGACCGGCTCGCCGCGGCCATTGGTCGCCGCGCGGAAGCGCAGCCGTTCGAGCGCCAACCGGCAGGTCACCTGGTCGGTCTCGGGCAGGCCGGAGGAACGGTAGATGCGGCAGGACGAAGGCACGCCGTCGGGCTCGACCGTCAGCGCGATGATCACACTCTTGCCCAGGCGCGCATCGCGCCCGCCGGAAGGGACGGGATAGTCGCGCGCATCGCTGATCTGGCCCGAGACATGCACCGGCTTGGTCGCGATGCCGCTCCCGCCGCCCTGACCACCCGCGCCGCTGCCGGTCCCTTCGCCAGCGCCGCCGGCACCGGTGCCCGCACCTTCCTCACGCGCGCCCGATTGGTTCGCCCTGCCGGTCGAAGCCGCGCGCGGAGCGGGCTGCACCGGCTTGGGATTGGGCCGGGCGACGACCTCGCGCGCTACCGCCTCGCGCCCCACCTCGCCGGCGGTGCCGGGGTCGGGCTCGGGCGGAGCAGGAGGCGGTGCGGGCTCCTCCGGCACCGTAACGGTCACCGTGACGAGCGAAGCCGCCTGTTCGACGACCGAAGCGGTGAAATCCGGCGCAAAGACCCGGACGAGACCGATGATGGCTAGAAGGTGCAGAAGAACGATGCCGACCAGCAGCGGCCAGCGCGCCCGGCGGCGGCGGCCAGTGAACCGCGCCCTCGCGGCCGGCCCGTCCTGCGTCTCGCCGGCTTGTTCCACGTTCCTCATCCTCCGCGCCTTGGGGGCCGGAAAATGCCCGAGCCCCCGGCCATGCACAAGGGCTGCACAAGGATGATGGCCGAGGAATGGAGAGGTGGTGAGCCCTGCTGGGCTCGAACCAGCGACCTACTGATTAAAAGTCAGTTGCTCTACCGACTGAGCTAAGGGCCCACTCACCGCGCGCTGCCCTAGGGAGGGGGCGGCGCCGGGTCAAGCGTGCGTTTAGCTGGGCGAGGGAAAGTCCGCTCAGCGGGTCGCGCCAGGCCGGTGCGATGGCCGTGGCGGGGCCGAGGACGAAATCCCGTTCACGGAAGAGCGGGTGCGGGATGAGGAGCGCGTCGCTCGCCCAGCAGCCACCGTCCCACAACACGATGTCGAGGTCGAGCACACGCGCGCGCCAGCGCTGTCCGCGAGCCACACGGCCGAAGGCGGCCTCGGTCCGCTTGAGCAGCGCCAGCATGGCCTCGGGCTCGAGAGGGCTGTCGACCAGCACCGCTCCATTGGCGTAGCGGCGCATGGAGGGGCCAACCGGCGCGCTGCGAATAACGGAAGCGGAGGCCAGGATCCGTATGCCCTGGTCCTCAAGCGCGCGCCGCGCCGCGGCAAGCACCGCGCGCGGTCGGCCATAACGCGCGTGGCGCATGTTGGAGCCGAGCGCGAGGAGGTAGCGGTGCCCGGGCAAGGCGCTCAGATGTCCTGGCAGATGCGCGCGTAGAGTTGCGGCCGGCGGTCGCGGAAGAAGCCCATGCCCGCGCGGTGCTTCGCGGCCCGGGCGAGGTCGAGGCTCGCCAGCAGCACGCCAGTCTCCGCCGCGCCGAATTCGGCGAGCCAGTCGCCCCATTCGTCGCAGATGAAGCTGTGGCCGTAGAAGGCCTGCCCCTCTTCGGTTCCGATGCGGTTGGCGGCGACCACGGGCATGCAATTGCTGACCGCATGACCGAGCATGGCCCGGCGCCACATCCGGCTGGTATCGAGCTGTGCGTCATAGGGCTCGGAACCGATCGCGGTGGGATAGAACAGCACTTCGGCCCCCAGCAGCGCCATGACCCGCGCGCATTCGGGATACCACTGGTCCCAGCAGATCCCGACCCCGATGCGGGTGCCGGCGACGTTCCACACCTTGAAGCCGTCGTTTCCGGGGCGGAAATAATATTTCTCCTCATAGCCCGGCCCGTCGGGGATATGGCTCTTGCGATAGGTGCCGAGAATCTCGCCGCGCTCGTCGATCATCGCCAGCGTGTTGTAGTAATGCTGCCCGTCGCGCTCGAAGAAGCTGGTCGGGATCGCCACGCCCAGTTGGCGCGCCAGCCTCTGCATCGCGACGACCGAGGGATGCTCCGCCGTCGGGCGCGCCAGGGCAAAGAGCTCCTCATCCTCCACCTTGCAGAAATAGGGCGAGGAAAACAGTTCAGGCGGCAGCACCACCTGCGCGCCCTGCCCGGCCGCCTGGGCGACCAGCGACGAGACGGCCTCGATATTCTCGCGCTCGTCGGCCGAACCGAGAGCAAGCTGCAAGGCAGCGACGGTGAGATTGGTCATGGCCCGCCTCTATGCGCCCGGCTGGAACAAGGCAATCAGCTGCGCTTGCGGAACAGCAGCGTCATCCGGTCGCTTTCGCCGATGGCGGTCCGGCGCTGGCGTTCGGCTTCGGTATCCGCCCCGTTCAGGCTCGGCGGGAGCGACCAGACGCCGCCCGGCCAGTTCGCCGGATCGGCCGGATTGGCGTTGATCTCACTCCTTGCGACCAGTTCGAAGCCATAGGCCCCGAACAGCGCGATCACGTCCTGCTCGCGCTGGTAGCCCTTGCTGCCGTCGGTATAGGCGAAGGGCGCATTGGCGCCGACACGGTGCTGGACCACGCCAAGCAGGCCGTCCTCCTTGAGCAGGCGGTGCGCGGCCAGCAGCGAATCATGCAGCCAGCCGAAGCGGCGCATATTGTGGACCTCGCGGAAGATCAGGAAGCGATCGGCAGTGCCCTCGAGCGCCGAATGCACCGTGTCGGTATTGGCACCGATCACCCTTGCGCCGTCATAGCCGACCCAGTCGCGGGCGTCGCGCGGGATCCGGCTCTCGGCATTGCGGTACATGTCCCAATAGCCGGTCAGCTCGGGATGGAGTTCGGGATTGAGGCCGATATAGGTTCCCTCCCGCCCGAGCCAGGGGATCAGCACACGCGAATACCAGCCGGTTGCCGGCATGTAGTCGACCACGGTCATCCCCGGTCGGATACGGAAGAACTCGAGCGTCTCGGCCGGGTGGCGCCAGGCGTCGCGAGCACGGTCTTCGTCGCGGCGCGGATGGGCGAGGACATCGGCCAGCGTCTGTGCCGAAGGCGCGGGAGTTGCCTCCTGCTCGGCAACCTGCTGCGTCGCGGGCTGTTCGGCGGGACCGAGCAGCGAATCGAGCACGCCGCGCAGGACTCGCTCGCCGGTCGAAGGCTGCTGTGTCTGCTGCTGCGCCGCAGCGGGAGCGGCGAGGCCCATCGTCAGCAGGGCCGCACAGGCCATCGGAATACGCATGAAACATTCTCCTCCAAGATCCCGAATGCCAGCCTAGCCGGGCACAGGTGGATGACAAGCGGGCAATTCGTCCCCATCTCGCGCGGCGGATATTGCAAGAGGAAGACCCGAACATGGCTATCGAACAGGCAATTGTCGCAGGCGGCTGCTTCTGGTGCACCGAAGCCGTCTTCCGCGACGTGATCGGGGTGAGCGAAGTCGAAAGCGGCTATATCGGCGGGACAGTCCCCGACCCGACCTACAAGCAGGTCTGCTCGGGCGCGACCGGCCACGCCGAGGCGGTCCGGCTGACCTTCGATACCGCGGTCATCACACTTGCCGAAATTCTCGACATGTTCATGGGCACCCACGATCCGAGCCAGCTCAACCGCCAGGGCAACGACGTGGGCACGCAGTACCGCTCGGCGATCTTCCCGCTCGGGGAAGCCCAGCGCGCCGAGGCCGAAGCCGCGATCGCCCGCTGGAACGAAGGGCATGGCGGACAGGCCGTGACCACCATCGAAGGGCCCGCCACCTGGTATCCGGCCGAAGACTATCACCAGGACTATTGGGACGGCGAAGGCCAGCGCAATCCCTATTGCCTGGCCGTCATCCCGCCCAAGCTGGCCAAGCTGCGCAAGAGCTTCGCGGCAAAGGTCAAGCCGGCTTGAGGTAATTACCCGTTAACTGCCTGTTTACGCAGGCGGGCAGGCAAAGCGGGCGATGAAGAAGCCGTCCAGCCCGCCGTGCGCGGCAAGCATGCCGGGATCGGTGCGGAGCCAGCCTTCTGGTGTGATTTCCAGCCCCTCGGGCACTTCCTCCGCCGTGATCGGGTCGGGTTCCAGCGCGATCCGCGCCGCCTGGGCCGGACCTTCCTCTGGCTCCAGCGAACAGACCGCATAGACCAGCTTGCCGCCGGGTTTAAGCCAGCGCGCGGCGCGGGCGGCAAGGCCCGCCTGTAGTTCGGTCATCTCGGCAATCTGGCGGCCCCCGATCCGGTGCAACACGTCGGGGTGGCGGCGGCAGGTCCCGGTCGCGCTACAGGGCGCATCGATGAGGATGGCATCGTAGCGCAGGTCCGGTTCCCAGCGCAGGGCGTCGGCGGCGATCACTTCGGCCGACAGCTTCGTCCGCTCCAGATTCGCGCGCAGCAGTTCCAGCCGCCGTTCGCTGACATCGAGCGCGGTGACCTCCCAACCGGCAGCGGCCAGCTGCAGCGTCTTGCCTCCGGGCGCCGCGCAGAGATCGAGCGCATGGCGGCCCCGGCCCTCCCCCAGCAGCCTTGCCGGGAGCGAGGCGGCGAGATCCTGCACCCACCAGGCGCCTTCGTGATAGCCGGGCAGGCTTTCGACGCTGGTCCCGCGCGGGAGGCGCAGATGCCCGGGCGCGAGGCTGATCCCGCCCAGCTTGCCCTGCCATTCGGCCAGGCTGTCCGAGCGGCGCAGGGTGAGGTCGAGATCGGGCGGGCGGGCCAGTCCCTGCGCGATGGTCTCGGCCCGCTCACCCCAGCGCAGCCGGACGGCATCGGGCAAGGTCGGGACGTCGGGCAGGTGTGCACCGCGCTTTCCCAGCGTCGAGAAGACGCCATGCGCGAGCCGCCGCGGACCGAAGGCAAGCAGCGGCAGGCAGGTGGCAACCACGGCATGCGGCGGCGTGCCCAGTTGCAGCGACTGGGCCAGCATCAGCCGCAGCACGGCGCGGGCCTTGGCATCGTCGGGCAAGCGCTTCTTCGTCGCGCTGTCGATCAGAGCGTCGAGATCGCCCAGCCAGCGCAGCACTTCCGCCGCAATCGCCAGCGCAAGCGCGCGGTCGGCCGGTGCGGAAACGTCGCCCAGCGCCCGGGCGGCGGCCTGGTCGAGCGTCTCGCCCCGGCGCAGGACGGCATCGGTCAGGCGCAGGGCGGCGCGGCGGGCGGGAAGTCCTTGGGGTGTGGTCATGAATTGGCGCCCTTAGGACAATTTGCCAGCAAGCGCCAATGCGCCCATAGGACAATCATGACCAAGCGCGCGACCCGACGCCCGGACGGCTTCAGCAAGCCGGCTCACTGGACCAGCGAACCCGCGCCCGAACCGCGCGCGCCGGACAGCGCAGCGAAGGATCCGCGCGGCCTGTCCCCGACGCGCTACGGCGACTGGGAGAAGGACGGGATCGCGGTCGACTTCTGAAGTCAGGCCGCGAGCCAGCCCGCCAGTTCGCGCCGCATCAGCGCCTCGAGCATGACCATGCCCGGCGCGCCGGCGTTGAGGCAGGCAAGCGCGACAAAATGCTCGCCGCCGGCCTGCTCGAACTGTTCGCGCCCGCGGATTCCCAGTTCCTCGAGCGTCTCGAGGCAATCGGCGGCAAAGCCCGGTGCGGCCACCGCCAGCCGTTTGGTACCGGCGCGCGCTTCCCGTTCGATCAGCGCATCGGTCGCCGGTTCGAGCCATTTGGCCCGGCCGAAGCGCGACTGGAAGCCCGTCTCGATCCGGATATCGGGCCGGTCAAGTGCATCCGCCAGCAGGCGTGAGGTCTTGCGGCAATGGCAGTGATAGGGATCGCCGAGGTCGAGCGTGCGCGCGGGCATGCCGTGATAGCTCAGCAGCAGCACTTGCGGCACCCAGCCGAGCGCATCGATCTGCGCCCCCAGATCCTTTGCCAAAGCGGCGATATAGAGCGGATCGTCGTGATAGGGCGGGAGGGTGCGCAGCGAAGGTTGCCAACGCATTTCCCGCAGCTTGTCCGCAGCCTTGTCCACAACCGTGGCCGTCGTCGCCGCGCAATATTGCGGATAGAGCGGGGCGAGCAGAATCCGCTCGCAGCCTTCCTCCACCAGCGCCTGCAATTCGTCGCCGATCGCCGGTGCCCCGTAGCGCATGGCCCAGCGGACCACGACCGCCCCGCCCAGCCGCGCCCGCAATCCCTCGGCCTGCTGCCGGGTGATCGCGGCCAGCGGCGAGCCGTCCTCGGTCCAGACCTGGCGATAGGCATGGGCGGATTTCTTCGGCCGCGTCGTCAGCACGATCCCGCGCAGGATCGGCTGCCAGACGATCGGCGGAATCTCGACCACCCGCGGATCGGACAGGAATTCCTTGAGATAGCGCTTCACCGCGCCAGGCTCGGGCGCATCGGGCGTGCCGAGATTGACCAGCAGCAGGCCAATCCTGCCGGTGTTCACCGGCGGATGGCCGGCGGGAAGGCTTTGCGGCTGTTGCGTCATAATCCACCGGATAGCAGGGGCAAGCGACGCAGGCGCAGGCCGGTCGCGGAAAACAGGGCGTTGGCGATGGCCGGGGCGGCGACCGCCACGCCCAGCTCGCCGGGATCGGCGGGATCGGCGTCCGAGGCGATGAATTCAACCTCGACTTCGGGGCAATCGGCCAGCACCGGCAGGGCAAGATCCGCCAGCCGCGTAGCGGTGGGCAGGCCGCGCGCATAGTCGCTCGAGGAACCGAGCGCGAGCGCCATGCCGTAGAGCAGACCGCCCTCGACCTGCTGGCGGGCGATGTCGAGATTGACGATCCGGCCGATGTCGACCGCCGCGCTGAGCTTTTCGACCCGCACCCCGCCTTCGCCCTGCACCGCCGTGGCGACCAGCGCGATACGGCCTTCCCCGATCCGGTGGCAGGCAAGCCCCTGCCCGCTCTGGTCGACCCCACCATCCCAATTGCCGAGCCGCGCGGCCTGCTGGAGACAGGCGGCCAGCCGGATATCCTCGCCGAGCATCTGGATCCGGAAGGACAGTGGCTCGCGCCGGGTGCGGTGGGCGATCTCGTCGAGGAAACATTCGGTGAAGAAGGCGGTATAACCATGGGCATTGCCGCGCAGGCGCCCGGTCGGCAGGCCGATCTCCACCGGGACGTGATCGAGCGCGACATTGGGTATACCATAGGGCGGGACTGCGCCTTCGCAGGCGAGCGGGTCGGCCCGCCCCGCGGCATCCTCCATTGCCGACCAGCTGGTGGCGTTGGCGAAGAGACGGCGGCCGAATTCATGGCTGGTAGAGGGCAGTGCCAGCTTGGCGCGCCAGTGGCTGATCGTCCCATCGACCGCATATTTCGCGGAGAGCAAGGCGGAAACCGGCGTACGCGGCCGGCCCGCGAGATGTTCCTGCCAGCGCGACCAGGTCAATTGAACCGGGCGGCCGATCTCGCGCGCGATCAGCGCCGCCTCGACGGCATGGTCCTTCTCCAGCCGCGCATCGAAGCTTCCGCCGGCCGGTACGGGATAGAGAATAGCCTCGCTCTCGGCGATACCCAGCGCGCGCGCGGCCGCGCGGCGGGCAGCCTCAGGCGCCTGCGAAGCAAGCCACAGCTCCAGCCGCCCGGCGTCGAAGCGTGCGGTGGCGCTCGCGGTCTCGAGCGTGGCATGGAGTGCCGGTGCGACATCGTAGCGCAGCGCGAGGGTCGGGGTCTCCATCCCCTCACGCCCGCTCCCGCGCTCGGCAATACGGATCCCCGCCTGCGTACGAATGGCGTCGTCGAGCTTCTCTCCGATCCGCCCGCTCTCGACCGGACCGCGCAAGCGGAATTGCGGAGCCATGGCATCGAGTGCGCGCTCGGCCGCCCACCAATTGTTCGCCGCAACGACCAGCCAGCGCTTGCCGCGCACGATCCCGACCAGGTCGCGCATGCCGGCGACTGCCTCGACGTCGAAATGCGTCAGTTCCGCCTCGTCGATCGGGCCGTGACGGATCGCGGCATGGACCATTTCGGGCAGGCGGATGTCACCGGCAAATTGCAGGCTCCCGTCGACCTTGGCCGGCAGGTCGATCCGCGGAAAGGCCAGTTCGCTCTCCGTCCCGCCCGGAGCCGGCGCTTCGGCGGGCGCGCCGGGCAGCAAGGGAGGTGGGTCGGGCGGCGTGAATTCGGCGGCCGCCAGCGCCAGCTCGCCAAAGCTCAGGCGCTTGTCGCCATGGGTGATGAAGCCGCTCTCGGCGATACATTCCTCCCAGGCGATGCCCCATTCCTCGGCCGCGGCCATGGCCAGCAAGGCCCGCGCACTGGCACCGGCCGCACGGCAGGACGCTTCGTAGGCGGCAAGCGACAATCCATCAGCCGTCGCGGCGAAAGCCCCTTCCTCGGCAAAGCGGCGGACGAGCAGATCGTCGGGACCGTCGGCCAGCGCCGGAAGCAGCGGCCGCCAGAGCGGTGCCCAGCGCGCCGCCAGCGGGAGATTGGCATAGGCACCCGAGGACGGTGCCGGCTCGACCGCGACCTGCCGCCAGTCGGCGCCCAGTTCCATCGCCACCACTTGTGGCAGCAAGGTGGTCACGCCCTGGCCCATTTCGAGCTGCGGCACCGCCACGGTCACCACCCCGTCACGAGCGATCTTGAGCCAGGCATCGAAGGCCACTTCGCCGTCGCCCGGTGCCAGCGGGCTGTCGTAGCTGCGCGGGAGCAGCGACCAGGCCACCAGCAGCCCGCCGCCGAGCGCGGCCCCGGCCAGAACGCCGCGGCGGCCCAGCCGCATGCCCTAGCCCGCCTTCCGCCCGAGCCAGTCGCCGATCCGCGCGGCGATGGCGACGAAGGGACGGGCATCCTCGCCCTCGCCCAGCGCGGGCGGCATGCCCGCGTCGCTGGCGCTGCGGATCGCCATGGCCAGCGGAACCCGGCCGAGGAAATCGAGCCCGAGATGCGCCGCGGCGGCCTCGACCCCGCCCGCACCGAAGGGATCGCTGATCTCGCCGCAATGCGGGCAGGCATAGCCGGCCATGTTCTCGACCAGGCCGATGACCGGGACCTGTCCGACTTCGAACAGCTGGATCGCGCGCTCGGCATCGATCAGCGCGAGATCCTGCGGGGTCGAGACGATCACTGCGCCGTCGGGCTTGTATTTCTGCAGCATGGTCAGCTGCACATCGCCCGTGCCCGGGGGCAGGTCGACGACCAGCAGTTCGGTATCGCCCCATTCGGCATCGATCAGCTGGCCCAGTGCATTGCCGGCCATCGGCCCGCGCCAGGCAATGGCCTTGCCGGCTTCGACCAGATGCCCCATCGAGAGCATCGGGATACCGAAACGGCTCGGGACCGGAATCAGCTTGCTGCCTTCTGCGCGTGGCCGGTCGCCTTCGGTCCCCAGCAGCTTGGGCTGCGAAGGGCCGTAAATGTCGGCATCGACGATCCCGACCTTGCGCCCCGCCTTGGCCAGCGCGATGGCGAGATTGGCCGCAAGCGTGGACTTGCCGACCCCGCCCTTGCCCGAACCGACCGCCAGGATCCGCCGGCGCGGCTTGTCGGCCATCAGCGCCACCCGCACCTCGGAGACGCCCTCGGCATCACGCAGCGTGTCGCGCACGGCGATCTCCATCCGGTCGCGCGCAAGCTGGTCGAGCCCGGCGGCATCGAAGATCAGCGTCGCCACGCCATCGCGGAGCATCAGGGTCTGGAGTCGTTCGAGCGCCTTGGCAGGAAGGCGCTGTTTCAGGCTGTTTTCGTCACTCATGCCGCCCCGTTAGCGAAGCTTGCGCGCCCTTGCAGGGAAAATCGCGCAATCCACCCTGTTTTTCATCCGATACCTTCCTATAACAGTTGCATGACACGCGTGGGTGGTTTCTTCGAACGGTTCGGACTCGCAATGGCCGGAAAACGCAACCCCTGGGGCGATCCCCCCAAGGGCAACAACGAAGCGGGCGACGGGGCCAGCGAGCCTCCGGGCAACGACAAGCCCCGCGGGCCGCGCAACCCCTGGCTCCCGGGCAGTGGCGGCGAGGGCCCGCGCCGTTCGGCGAGCATAGAGGACATCTTCAAGCATCGCGGTCCGGAAGGTCCGCGCCGCGGCGGTGGTCCCGGCGGACCGAACTTTCGCCTGCCCCAGCGCCCGGGCGGCAAGAGCTGGCTCCCGCTCGGGATCGCCGCGATCGTGCTGGTATGGGTCGGTGCGACCAGCATCCACCAGATCGCTCCGGCCGAAAAGGGCCTGGTGACCTGGCTCGGCGGGAAATACTACACCACGCTCGATTCCGGCTTCCGCCTGACGCTGCCCTGGCCGCTGCAGTCGGTCGACAAGGAGAACGTACAGGAAATCCGCTCCGAGACGATCCCGACCGGCGGCGACGAAAAGCTGATCCTCACCGGCGACCAGAACCTGGTCAACCTGTCCTATCTGATTCGCTGGAACATCCGCGATCTCGCGCAATACCGCTTCCGCCTGTCCGACCCCAACGACACCGTGCTCGAAGCCGCGGAGACCGCAATGCGCTCCTCGGTCGCCGAACAGGAGCTCGATACCGTCCTGTCGGGCGAAGGCCGCGCCGAGATCGAGCAGAACGTCCGCATGCGCATGCAGGCGATCCTCGACGCCTACCAGGCCGGGATCGCCGTCCAGGGCGTGGAAATCGACAAGACCGACCCGCCCGAAAGCGTGGTCGACGCCTTCAAGGACGTCTCCGCCGCCGAACAGGACGCCCAGGCCGAACTCAACGGCGCCCGCCGCTATGCGCAGCAATTGCTGGCCCGCGCGCAGGGCGACGCGGCCGCCTTCGACAAGATCTACGAGGAATACCGCCTGGCACCCGAAGTGACCCGCCGGCGGCTCTATTACGAAACCATGGAAAGCGTGCTGTCGCGGACCGACAAGACCGTGATCGAGGCCGATGGCGTCACCCCCTACCTGCCGCTGCCCGAAGTGCAGCGCCGCAGCAGGCAGCCCGCGCAGGAGGGCCAGTGACCATGGAACAATTGTGGGAAAACTATAAGCTCGCCCTGATCGCGGTCGTCGTCGCCGCGGCGCTCGCCATGTCGAGCATGGTGATGGTCGGCGAATCCGAACAGGCCGTGATCCTGCAGGGTGGCGAGCCGGTCGCGACCATGAACAAGTTCAATCCCGACGATCCCTTCGGTGCGACCAATGCCGGGATCTGGTTCCATGTCCCGCTGATCCAGCGGATACAGAAGGTCGATCGCCGGATCCTCGATCTCGACATGGAGCGCCAGCAGGTCCTCACCAGCGACCAGCAGCGGCTGCAGGTGGACGCCTATGCCCGCTTCCGCATCATCAACCCGGTGCGGATGATCCGCAATGCCGGGAGCGAGGCCAATGTCGAGGCCCAGCTCTCACCGATCCTGACCTCGGTCCTGCGCCAGGAACTCGGCCGCCGGACCTTCAATTCGCTGCTGACCGCGGAGCGCGGCAACGCCATGAGCAATATCCGCGACGCGCTCGACCGCGCGGCGCGGCAATATGGCGCGCAGGTGCTCGATGTACGGATCAAGCGGGCCGACCTGCCCGAAGGCACTCCGCTCGAAGCCGCCTTCCGGCGCATGCAGTCCGACCGCCAGGAGGAAGCCGAGACGATCCGCGCCGGCGGCCGCCGTGACGCGCAGATCATCCGGGCCGAGGCCGAAGGCGAGGCCGCACGCATCTACGCCACCGCCTATGGCAAGGATCCCGACTTCTACGACTTCTACCGTGCGATGGAGAGCTACCGCCGGACCTTCGAAACCGGGACCGCCGAAAGCTCGATCATCATGAGCCCGGACAACGAATACCTGCGTCAGTTCCAGGGCCGGCGTTGACCATTCAATCGGTGTTCAGCCGGAGGACCGGATAGCGCCCGGGTGGGACGATTCCAGCCATTGTTGAGCACCGTACAGAGAGGAAAGACAAGGACGTGAAGCCCGTGCGATACGTTTATGGAGTTAGTTCGGCCCTGCTGCTCAGCGGCGCGGCCGTCTCGCTGATCACCGGAGTCCCGGCCGGAGCCCAAAGCAGCGGCCAGCCGGTCAACCAGATCGTCCCGCTGGCCGGGGCGCCCGCCAGTTTCGCCGACCTGACCCAGCAGTTGCAGCCCGCGGTGGTCAATATCTCGACCACCCAGCGCGTGGTGGTGAACAACAATCCCTTTGCCGGCACGCCCTTCGCCGACCTGTTCGGCAACCGTGGCGGCCAGCGCCAGCAGACCCGCCGGGCGCAGAGCCTCGGCTCCGGCTTCATCATTTCGGCCGACGGCTACGTCGTGACCAACAACCACGTGATCACGGCCGACGGCCAGGGGCAGGTGGAAGTGATCACAGTCACGCTCGAGGACGGCTCCGAATACGATGCCGAACTGGTCGGCGCGGACGTCGCCTCCGACCTCGCCGTGCTCAAGATCAGCCGCCGCGAGCCCTTCCCCTCGGTCCGCTTCGGCGATTCGACCCGCGCGCGCGTCGGTGACTGGGTGGTCGCGATCGGCAATCCCTTCGGCCTCTCCGGCACGGTGACGGCCGGGATCATCTCGGCCGTCTACCGCAATACCGGTGGCGGCGGTGCCTATGACCGCTACCTGCAGACCGATACCGCCATCAACCGCGGCAATTCGGGCGGCCCGCTGTTCGACATGCAGGGCAATGTGATCGGCATCAACAACGCGATCTTCTCGCCTTCGGGCGGCAGCGTCGGGCTCGGCTTCGCGATCCCGGCGGAAATCGCCGCCCCGATCGTCGAACAGCTCAAGTCCGGCCAGGCGATCGAGCGCGGCTATCTCGGCGTGCGGATCGGCCCGGTCACCGAAGACCTCGCCGACGCGCTCGGCATTCCCAAGGACCGCGGCGAATTCATCCAGTCGGTCGAACCCGGCGAAGCCGCCGCCCTGGCCGGCATGGAAGCCGGCGATATCGTGACCATGGTCGACGGCAAGGAAGTCCGCCCGGACCAGACGCTGTCCTTCCTCGTCGCCAATGTCGCGCCGGGCGAGACGATCCCGGTCGAAGTCTATCGCGACGGCCAGCGCCGCACGCTCAACGTCACGGTCGGCAAGCGTCCGCCGGAAGAGGAACTCGCCAACCGGGTCTTCGATCCCGACAGCGAGAACCCGATCGAGAACCGCCCGCCGAGCGAAAACGGCGTAATCGAGGACGCGCTGGGCGTGCAGGTCACCCCGCTGACCACCGACATCGGGCGCCAGCTCGGCGTCTCGGGCGATACCACCGGCGTCGTGGTGGTGGCGGTCGATCCGAATTCGGACGCGGCGACCAAGGGCATCCAGCGCGGCGACATCCTGCTCTCGGCCAATTACCAGCGCCTCGCTTCGGTGAATGCGCTCGAAGCCGCGATCCAGGATGCCCAGGCCAATGGCCGCGAGGCCCTGCTGCTGCGGATCCAGCGCCGCGGCCGCCCGGCGGTCTACCTGCCGGTGCGCCTCAACGACGGCGCGGAGTAAGGCCAGGCCCTTCCTCGCAATTGCAGGAATGCGAACGCCCCGCCCTAACCCGGCGGGGCGTTTTCCTTGAGGCGGGTCAGTCGAGCGGGATCACCCCGGTCCGTTCGCGCGGGACCACCGGCATCGGTGCCGGTGCGCGCAATTGCGGCCGGCGCGGGGACGGTGCGGGCTGGCCGGTCGCTTCCTCGAGAAAGTCGTCGCTCGCCGCCTGCGGGGCATTGCCGGCACGCGGGGTAGGGTTGGCCGGGACCAGCCCCGCTTCGGGCGTGGCGCCGGGAAGGCCCTGTTCGGGCGGGAATATCTCCTCGCGCGGGGCTTCGGGCCCGGTCGGCTCGACCAGATTGCCGTTCTCGTCGACAAACCAGTAATCGACCCGGTCGCCGTAGTAATATTCGTCGTCGGGCTCGAGCTGCCATTCGGGAAGCTTGAGCTCGGTATCGAATTCCTCGACCGGGCGATCCTTCACCGCAACCTTCATATAGGCCGAAAAGGCCTGCGCCGGCGCCCGCCCGCCCGAAAGGCCGGGCACGGCCCGGGCGTCATCGCGGCCCATCCACACGGCCGTCGAAACCCCGCTCGAGAAGCCGACGAACCAGCCGTCCTTGTTCGAACTGGTGGTCCCGGTCTTGCCCGCGACCGGGCGCCCGATCTGCGCCGCGCGGCCGGTGCCGGTGCTGACCGCAGTCTGCATCAGGTCGGTAATGCCGGCAGCGACATAATCCGGCACCAGCGAGCGCAACCGGGCGGGCGCGTGCTCGTAGAGCACCTCGCCTTCGGATGTCGCCACCTTGATGATGCCATAGGGTTCGACCGACTGGCCGCGCTGCGAGACTGCAGCGATCGCGCGCGCCATGTCGATCACCCGCACTTCCGAGGTTCCCAGCACCATCGAGGGCAGGGTGTTGATCGGTGTGGTGATGCCGAAACGGCGCGCCATCGAGGCGACCGAGCTGAAGCCGACCTCATTGCCGAGCTGCGCCGCCACCGTGTTCTTCGAATAGGCGAAAGCGGTGCGCACGTCGATCTCGCCGGCATAGTCGCCGCCCGAATTGCGGGGGCTCCAGCCATTGATCGTAACCGGCTCGTCGACCACCCGATCGTCGGGCGTATAGCCTGCCTCGAGCGCGGCGAGATAGACAAAGACCTTCCACGCCGAGCCGGGCTGGCGCACGGCATTGACCGCGCGGTTGTAATTGCTGGCGACGTAGTCGGTCCCGCCGACCAGCGCGAGCACGGCCCCGTCGCGGTCGAGACTGACCAGCGCGCCCTGCGCGCCCTTCGGGGCATTGGCACGGATCGCACCGCTGGCGGCTTCCTGCAGCGCGGGGTCGAGCGTGGTCCAGACTTCGAGCGGGGCGCCGGTCTCGGGCAGCAGGAGGTCAAGCTGGGGCAGGACCCAGTCGGTGAAGTAGCGCACCGAATTGCCGCTGGTCTCCTTGCGCAGCTTGACCGCGGTGACGTCCGCCGCGGTCGTGTCGCTCGCGCTGAGCGCACCGTATTTGCGCATCTGGGCGAGCACGACATTGGCCCTGCCGACCGCGGCGTCGATGTCGGCAGTGGGCGAATAGCGGCTCGGCGCCTTGACCAGCCCGGCGATGATCGCCGCTTCCGCCGTGCTCAGCTGGCGCGCGGAATGGCTGAAGAACTTGCGGCTCGCGCTGTCGATTCCGTAGGCGCCGCCGCCGAAATAGACCTTGTTGAGGTAAAGCTCGAGGATCTGTTCCTTCGAGAACTTCCATTCGAGCCCCATGGCGAGGATCGCCTCGCGCGCCTTGCGATCGAAGGTGCGGTTGGAATTGAGGAACAGGTTGCGGGCAAGCTGCTGCGAGATCGTGCTGGTCGCGCCGAGCCTGTCGTCGCCGGTCAGCCAGACATAGACCGCCCGGCCGAGACCGAGCACATCGACGCCGAAATGCGAATAGAAGCGGCGGTCCTCGACCGAGACCATCGCATCCTTCATCACCCGCGGGATCTCGTCGGAGGAAAGCCACTGGCCGTAGCTCGGCCCCATGGCGACCAGTTCGCTCCCGTCGCGGGCGCGGACGATGATCGTCTGGCCGGCCTGGCTGTCCATCAGCGAGCGATAGCCCGGCATGTCGCGGGCCGCGACATAGACGGCGATGAACAGCGATATCCCGGCCAGCACCGCGACAGCGGCGCCGGTGATCGCAAGCCGCTTCGCCCAGGTCTTCACGAATCCCTGGGGCTTCCTCGCCTGCTTCCTGCGCCTGTTGGAAGAACGCTTCCCCCGCCTGCTCGCCATCTGGCCGAACCAACCTTGCTACCGGTGCAGCGCACCCATTCCGAACTTCGTCCGGTGCATAGGCTATTTGTAACCCAGCGTTAACGGGCTCGCGCGCGGTGTCCCCGACGCTAATCCCCGGGCTCGAAATCGAGCGAGGCACTGTTGATGCAATAGCGCAGCCCGTCCGGGCCGGGACCGTCGGGAAAGACATGCCCGAGATGGCCGTCGCAGCGCGCGCAGCGAACCTCGGTGCGGATCATGCCATGCGTCGCATCGCGATGCTCGTCGACCGCCTCGTCCCCGGCCGGGGCGGTGAAGCTCGGCCAGCCCGAGCCGCTGTCGTACTTCGTTTCGCTGGCGAACAGCACCTGCCCGCAGCCCGCGCAGTGATAGAGGCCGGTCGTCTTGTTCTTCTCGTATTTGCCGGTGAAGGCCCGCTCGGTGCCGTGCTGGCGCAGGATGCGATACTGCTCCGGCGTCAGCCGCTCGCGCCACTGGTCGTCGGTCAGATCAAGCTTGTCGGTCATGGAATTCTCCTCCCGCTGCATATGGTGAGAGCTGCGGCCGGGCTCAAGCGCCCGAGAGGTCACGGCGTCCCGCTAGAGCTCACCATATTGCGCAGGCGGGTGGATACCGTCCATCCGCTCCTTCAGCAGCGGGCGGAAGCTCGGGCGGCTCTTGAGCGCGTAATACCATTCCTGCGCCTCGTCGTGTCCGGTCCAGTCGATCCCGCCGAGATAGTCGGCGACCGAGATCTGCGCAGCGGCGGCGAAGTCGGCAAGGCTGATCCGTCCGCCACCGAGCCAGGCGCGGTGTCCGCGCAGCCAGTCGATATAGTCGAGATGCTCGTGCGCGAGCTTCATCGCCTTGCGCAATTCGCCCGAATCCGGCGGCGCCTTGAGGAACAGGCGCTTCTTCATCTTCTCGTTCTGCAACCGCAGGGTCACATCGCCGAAGAAGTTCTCGTCGAACAGCGCGACCAGCCGGCGGATTTCGGCCCGGGCCTGGGCATTGCCCGGCAGCATCGGGGGGCGCTCGTCGGCTTCCTCGAAATATTCGCAGATTGCGCGGCTGTCGGACAGGACCCGTCCGCTGTCCCGGTCGCGCACCACCGGCGTGCGCCCGGCGGCGTTGAGCGTCAGGAACTCGTCGCGCCCTTCCCACGGCCGCTCCTGCTCGAGCTCATAGGCCACGCCCTTCTCGGACAGGACGAGGCGCACCTTGCGGCTGAAGGGACAGAGGGGGAATTGATAGACTTGCCACATGGATCGTATCCCTGCAGCCTATGCCGCAAGCCCGCGCGCGCGTCCACCGGCAAGCGCAGGAACCTTGCCGGCATTCGCGCAGGGGAAGGAGCAGGCCATGGCCGAAGGCGAGATCACGATCACCCATCCCGAACGGGTGGTCTTCCCGGCGGCCGGGATCACCAAGCTCGCTCTGGCCGATTACTACCGCACCGTTGCCCCGCTGATGCTTCCCCATCTGGCGAAGCGGCCGGTCAGCCTGGTCCGCTGTCCCCGGGGGCGCCAGAAGCGATGCTTCTACCAGAAGCACCATACGGGTGGCTTCGGCCCGCATGTGCTGAGCGTGGCGATCGCGGAAAAGGATGGCGAGCGGGAACCCTATATCTGGCTCGACGGCGCCGCCGGAATCCTCGAATGCGTGCAGATGGGCGCGATCGAGTTCCACCTGTGGGGCAGCCGGGTGGACCGCCTGGAAGCGCCCGACCGGATGGTGTTCGACCTCGACCCCGACGTGGGAATCGGTTTCGGCGAGGTGGCGCGCGCCGCATCCGACCTGCGGGCGAGGCTGGCGGACATGCGCCTCGATAGCTTTGCCCTGCTGACCGGAGGCAAGGGCGTGCATGTCGTCGTGCCGCTGGAACCGGGCCATTCATGGGATGCACATCGCGATTTCGCCAGGGCGCTCGCCCAGGCCATGGCGGATGCCGAGCCGGAGCGCTTCACCGCCACGATGAGCAAGGCAAGGCGCAAGGGGAAGATCTTCATCGACTGGCTGCGCAACGCCCGCGGGTCGACCGCCGTCGCGCCCTATGCGGTGCGTGCGAGGGAAGGCGCCCCGATCGCCGCGCCGGTTGGCTGGAACGAGCTGGCAGAACTGCAGCATGCCCGGACCTACAACGCCGCCGACGGCAAACACCTGCTCGAACGCGCGGCATCGGCCACTCTCGCCGGCTGGGGCGAAGCCAGCCAGCCCCTGCCCGGGAGCTAAAGCCCGGAGGCCTCCAGCGCGAACAGGCAGGGATCCATGACCTGCGCCAGGTCCTCGCCCTGCATCCGTTCTGTCTCGCGCCGGGCCAGCGCCGCGACCTGTTCGCGCGTCAGGCCGCGCTCGTCCATCAGACGCGCCATGGCCCGGACGAAATATTCGCGCCCGCGTTCGCCCAGCGGCGGATAGGCAAGCGCCGCCGCCTCGCCCTGCGCCTGGCGCTGGGCAACCAGTGCGAAGGCGGAGGAGCAGCGCAGCAGCATCTGCTGCTCGAGCGTCATCGGCGGGATGGCACCGGTCTGGGCGGACACGCCGGCGGGCACGAGGGACAGCGCGGCGAGCAGGGGCAGGCAGAGTCTCATCCGGCCTCCCTGGCACAGCCAGTCTGAACGCAGGCTTCAGCCGGCGGCATCGGCCTCGCGGCGGGTCTGCTCGAAATTGTCGCGGCGGATCTTCTCGAAACCGACGCGCTGTTCGAAGCCCGGGTCCTGCGGATAGTCGCGATAGTCGGCGAGGATTTCGCCGAACAGTTCGGCGACCTCCTCCTTGTGGTCGGGATGGGTGAAGATGTTGGCGCGGTTCTCGCGGATCCCGTCGAGGATGCGCGCGCCGATGATGTCGGGCTCCATCCCGAATTCATGCACCCCGGCGAGCCGCTCGACCGCCTCCTTGTCGACCGGCTTCATCGCGCCCTTGAGCGCCTCGGGCCGGATGTCGTCACTGGCATAGATATAGCTCTTCACCAGCCCGGGATGCACGACCGAGACGCCGATGCCGTATTTGTACATCGAATGGCGCAGCGAATAGGACAGCCCGCGGACGGCGAATTTGGCGGTGTTGTAGATCCCCGGCGCGCCACCGGCGATGAAGCTGGCCATGCTCGCGGTATTGGTGATGTGGCCGCCCGTCACCTCGCCCGATAGCGCCCGGTCGCGCATCCGCCCGGCGAAGGTCTGCACCCCGTTGATCACGCCCTGGAGGTTGACCCCGAGCACCCAGTCCCAGTCGTCATAGGAGGAATCCTCGATCGTCTGGAACAGATTGATCCCGGCGTTGTTGAACAGCAGGCTGACCGGGCCGAATTCGGCCTCGACCCGGTCAGCCGCCGCGGAGAAGCCTTCGCGGTCCATCACGTTGAGCTGGACGCCCATGACTTCGCGGTTGTCGAGCGTGGCCAGCGCGGCATCGATTGCCTCCTGGCGGATGTCCGCGATGGCCACCTTGCAGCCCTCGTTCAGGAGGTTGCGAACGATGCCGAGGCCGACGCCGTTTGCGCCGCCGGTGACGAAGGCCGTGCGGCCGGCGAAATCCTGCATGGTAAGCCTCTCTCCTATCCGGCCGCGGCTTCGGCCGCGCGGTCGTAATGTCGCACCGGATTCTCGGTGCGCGATTGACGCCCGTCAAGGAACTCGTTCCAGATCGTCCGGCGGGAGAAGAGCCAGCGCCCGTCCTCCCGGACCAGCTCGTCCTCATAGGTTCCGAAGCTCTGGATCGCCGGCGTGCCGCCCGGGCCGCCATCGGTCATTTCCCACCAGAAGGCGGTGGTCCAGGCCCGGTCACCCTCGACCCGGATGACCAGCTGGTCGAGCACGTGGCGCAGCAGCGCCGGCGTGCCGTCCTCGCGCTTGAAGATCGTCCCGATTGCCTCGCGGAACTTGCGCGCGCCCTCGCGGATCGCCTCGCGGCCGGTCAGCGTGGCCATGGCGTAGTCGAGCACGCCGTCCTCGGTGAAGCATTCGGCATAGGCATCGGCGTCGTGCCAATCCATGGCGAAGAGATAGCGCCCCATCAGGTCCCTGATCTCGGCGCGGTCACGGGCCAGCCGGTCGCTCATGCCGCACCCGCCCGGGCGTCGATCCCGCGCACGGGATTGGTCTCGCCGGTCGCCCGGCCTTCGAGGAATTCGTTGAGGATGCGGCGCCTGGTGAAGAGCCAGCGCCCGTCCTGCCGGACCAGCTCGTCCTCATAGGTCCCGAAGGTCCCGGCCTTGGGCTTGTCGCCCGGACCGTCATTGGCCATTTCCCACCAGAAGGCGGTCGACCAGGCGCGGTCGCCCTCGATCCGGATGACGGTCTGGGCGATGATGTGGCGCAGGATGGCGGGATTGCCCTTGGAATCGGTGTAGATTCCGCCGATCGCCTGCTTGAAGGCGCGCACGCTCTCGCCGATCGCGGCGCGTCCCCTGGCGGTTCCGCGGGCGTATTCGAGTTCGCCGTCCTCGGTGAACATCGTGCCATAGGCTTCGAAATCGCCCCAATCCATGGCGAAGAGGTAGCGCGCCATGAGATCCTCGATCTCGGCCCGGTCCTGGGCGTAGCGGCCCGAATAATCCTGCTGCGATTGCGTCGACAAATGTCTCTCCCTTGACCTGTCGCAATGAAGGAACTGCGACCGATTGCGACAAAATTTGTGTTTCGCCTTTCTCTATTCATCTCATAGAACGGGCGACAAGAAGATTTTGCCGGGCGGCCCCTCGGATGCGGCCGCCGCGCAAAGGGAGGGGTAGCATGGCAATCGCACCGACGGGCCCGGAGCTGGCGACCGAGGCCAACAGGGCCGCGGCCGGCGACGTCGGCCAGCAGCCCTGGCCCTCCGAAAAGGCCGGCTTCTTCGCGCTCTTCGCGATCGTCTTCGCCACCTTCGTCACCTTCGTCGACCAGACCGCCTTCGGCCTCCTGGCCGAGCACATGAAGGAAAGCTTCGGCATATCGGACTTCGTGCTCGGCCTCCTGCTCGGCCCGGTGACCGTGGTCGCCTATGTCGTGGTCGGCATCCCGCTCGCGCGGCTGGTCGACATCTACCCGCGCAAATACGTCCTTTCGGTCGGCATCGCCGCGCTCGGCACGATCATGGCGCTCGGCGGCATCGCGCAGAACCTCTGGCAGCTGGTCAGCACGCGCCTCTTCGTCGGCGCCAGTTCCTCGGCCAATGGCCCGGGCTCCTATTCGATGCTGGCGGATTACTTCAAGCCGCTGCGAATCCCGCTGGTCTTCGCCCTGCTCCAGCTCGGCTTCATCCTCGGCCAGTCGCTCGGCAATATCCTCGGCGGTCGGCTGATCGCCTGGACCGACACGCTGGGCGAGACGATCTCTTTCCTCGGGATCGAGATCTTCAGCTGGCAGCTGGTGCTGATCATGGTCGGTGCACCCGGCCTGCTCGCTGCGCTGCTGTTCCTCGCCGTGCGCGAGCCGCCCCGCCGCAGCCCGCCCGAAACGCGCCGGCTGACCGCCCCCGACGCGCCGCTCTCGCGCAAGTTCGCCGCCTTCATGGGCTGGGACGCGGCCAAGGCGATCTGGGCACGCAAGACCGTATTCCTGCCGCTGTTCCTCGCGCTCGCCATGTCGGCGACCGAAAGCCAGGGCCTGCCGCAATTCCGCGTCCCCTTCATCGCCCGCACCTATGGCTGGGAAGTCAACCAGATCGGCGACGTGCTCGGCACGATGATGCTGGTCGCCATGCTCGCCGGGATCGCCGCCGGCGGCTTCTTCGTCTCGTGGATGGGCAAGCGCTACAAGGATGCCAATATCCGCGCCACAGCGATCATCTTCACCTGCACCACCGTGGTCACCATCGCCATGCCGCTGATGCCGACCGGCGAGCTGGCGCTGGGCTGCATGGCGCTGGCCGCCTTCTTCGGCCTCGCCGGCGCGCCGGCGCAGAACGCCGCGATCCAGCGCATCGCCCCCAACGAGATGCGCGGCCAGGTCACCGCGCTCTACCTGTTCATGTTCACCTTCTTCGGGGCGCTCGGCCCGGCGGTGATCGGCGGGGTCTCGACCTTCGTGGTCGGCGACGAGCAGAAGATCTGGCAGGCGATCCTGATCACCGCCTGCATCTTCCTCCCGCTGGCGACCTTCTTCATGTGGCGCGGGATCCGGCCCTATCGCGAGGAGGTCGAGCGGCTCGAAGCGCTCGGCAAGTAACCCCTCGCCGCAAGCACCGTTGACTTTCCTTATGCGGCTGCGCAATTCGTAAGCAACGCTTACAAACCGGGAGAGAATCGCATGTCCGATGCCAGCCGCATCGCCGCGCTCGAGGCCGAACTGGCCGATCACAAGCTGATGCATGTTCCGACGATGCAGCCGCCCACGGGCAAGAACACGATCGCCAGGCGGCGGGATGACCACGAGGGACGCGGCGCGGAGCGCGCGACCGAAAAGGCCTGAGCCCGCAGGGCGCCCTTCCCCCGGGGCGCGACAGATCAAGGACATATGACATGACCCACTATCCCTCCCTTCACATGATCATCGACGGCAAGCCGGTCTCGGGCGGCGGGCGCCGGACCTTTCCGGTCGTCAATCCCGTTACCGGCGAGGCGCTGGCCGAACTGCCGCTGGCCGAGGCCGCCGATCTCGACCGCGCGCTCGAGGTCGCCCAGAAGGGCTTCGCGATCTGGCGCAAGTCGACCCCGCAGCAGCGCGCCGCCGTGCTCCAGGGCGCGGCCCGGCTGATGGTCGAACGGCAGGAGGACCTCGCCCGCGTCGCCACGATGGAACAGGGCAAGCCGCTCGCCGAAAGCCGTATCGAAGTGATGATGAACGTCGGCCTGTTCAACTTCTACGCCGGCGAGGTCTTCCGCCTCTACGGCCGCGAACTGGTCCGCCCCGACGGCATGCGCTCGACCGTCCGCCACGAACCGGTCGGCCCGGTCGCCGCCTTCGCTCCGTGGAACTTCCCGCTCGGCAATCCCGGCCGCAAGCTCGGCGCGCCGATCGCCGCGGGCTGTTCGGTCATTCTCAAATCGGCCGAGGAAGCCCCCGCTTCCGCGCTCGGCATTCTGCAATGCCTGCTCGACGCCGGCCTGCCCGGGGAAGTGGCGCAGGCGGTGTTCGGCGTGCCCGACGAGGTCAGCCGCCACCTGCTCGGCTCGCCCGTCATCCGCAAGCTCTCCTTCACCGGCTCGACCGTGGTCGGCAAGCACCTGGTCAAGCTGGCGGCGGACAACATGATCCGCACCACCATGGAACTCGGCGGCCACGGGCCGGTGCTGGTGTTCGACGATGCCGATGTCGAGACCGCGCTGGCGACCGCAGTCGGCGGGAAATACCGCAATTGCGGCCAGGTCTGCGTCTCGCCGACCCGTTTCATCGTCCAGGAGAACGTGTTCGAGAAATTCCGCGACGGCTTCATCAAGGGGGCCGAGGCGCAGGTGGTCGGCGACGGCCTCGCCGACGGCACGACCATGGGCCCGATGGCCAATCCGCGCCGGCCCGAGGCGATGGAACGGCTGATCGGCAATGCCGTGAGCAAGGGCGCGAAACTCGGCACCGGCGGCGAGCGGATCGGCAACCAAGGCTATTTCTACAAGCCTTCGGTCCTGTCCGAGATCCCGCTCGACGCCGAGATCATGAACGAGGAGCCTTTCGGCCCGGTCGCGCTGATCAATCCCTACCGCACCGAGGAAGAGATGATCACCGAGGCCAACCGCCTGCCCTTCGGCCTGGCCGCCTACAGCTGGACCAGCGACGCCAAGCGCCAGCGGCGTCTCGCGGCCGAACTCGAAGCCGGCATGGTCGGCATCAACAGCCACATGATCGGCGGGGCGGACAGCCCCTTCGGCGGGGTCAAATGGTCCGGCCACGGCAGCGAGGACGGCCCCGAAGGGGTGCTCGCCTGCATGGTCACCAAGGCCGTGCACGAGGGTTGACCTTACGGCGAAGTTCCCGTTCGTCCTTCGACAAGCTCGGGACGAGCGGGCCTTGTATCTGTCTCCCAACTCCGTTTGTGCCGAGATGCTGAGCCTGCCGAAGGGCTAAGCCAAGCACGCACGCAACCAAAGAGGATGCCATGACACACGAACTCAAGACCGGCGGCGACCGCGGCTATCTGCGCATCGCGACCGAGGAAGCCTTCGCCACCGCCGAGCAGATGGACGCGATCCTGCGGCTGGTGAAGGAAGGCCGCGCCGACAAGGGCACCGTCAGCCTGTGGGGCTTTTACGGCACGTCCCCCAGCGAGCGCACCACCTTCATCCGCGAACGCCTGCTCGACCTCGGCGAACTGCGGATCGCGGCGATGGACGCGGCCGGAATCGACAAGGCAGTGCTGGCCCTGACCAGCCCGGGCGTGCAGTCGCTGTTCGACCTCGACGAGGCACGCGGCATTGCCAGCCGCGCCAACGACCAGCTCGCGTCGGCCTGCGCGAAATATCCCGACCGCTTCATCGGCATGGCCGCGATCTGCCCGCAGGACCCGCAGTGGTCGGCCGGAGAACTTCGCCGCGCCAAGGAGGAACTCGGCTTCGTCGGGGTGCAGGTCAACAGCCACACCAATGGCCATTACCTCGACGAGGAGCAGTTCGACCCGATCCTGCGCGCCTGCGCCGAACTCGACCTGCCGCTCTACATCCATCCGCAGGGCCCGCCCGACGGGATGATCGGCGGGATGGTCGAGGCCGGGCTCGAAGGCGCGGTGTTCGGCTTCGCAGTCGAAACCAGCTATCACGCGCTGCGCCTGCTGACGACCGGCGTGTTCGATCGCTATCCCTCGCTCCAGCTCATGCTCGGCCATGGCTGCGAGGGCCTGCCCTTCTGGATCGACCGCACCGATTACATGTTCAACGCCGGCGTGCGCTCGAACCGCTACCCGCGGCTCAAGCCGCTCCAGCACCCGCTGCACCACTACCTGCGCAACAATGTCTGGGGCACCAACAGCGGCCTGCCGAGCCCGGCCAGCATCGAGCTGATGATCAAGGTCATGGGCGAGGACCGGGTGATGTATGCGATGGATTATCCCTATCAATACGTCCCCGACGAAGTCCGCCTGCTCGACGGGATGGACATGCCGCAGGAGCAGAAGGTCAAGTTCTTCCAGACCAACGCCGAACGGGCCTTCAAGCTGTAAGTTCTGAAATCCTCCCCGGGCCGGGCTCGGGGAGGAAAACCGCCGGACCGCAAGGGCTGGCGGCAGGGGTGCAAAGATGCAAAACCCCTCTTCGGCCGCAGGCGCGGCTACCCCCTCCCCGCGACACGCATGGGGAGGCTCTGGGAGGAGTGAACAAGGATGTCGTCAGTGCCCGCCGATACGGAGATGAGCCAGGTCAAGCGCGTTACCAGCGCGGGCTGGTATGCGCTCACGCTGGTCTCCGCCATGCAGATGATGAGCCTGCTCGACCGGCAGATCCTCTCGATCCTCGCCACCAATATCCGCGAGGACCTGCAGATTGGCGATGCCGAGCTGGGCCTGCTCTACGGCACGGTCTTCGCGCTGTTCTACTCGCTCTTCTCGCTCCCGCTCGGGCGGCTGGCCGATGGCTGGATCCGCACCCGGCTCCTGGCGATCTGCCTGTCGGTGTGGAGCTTTGCCACCCTGCTGGCCGCCTTCGCCAGCGGCTTCGCGCTGCTGGCGCTGTCTCGGCTCGGCGTCGGGATCGGCGAGGCGGCCGGGCAGCCGGCCGGCTATTCGCTGATCTGCGACGAGTTTCCCAAGGAACGCCGCGGCGTGGCCACCGCCGCCATGGCCATCGCGGTCTCGCTCGGCCTCGGCCTCTCGATGATGCTCGGCGGGGTCGCGGCCGACTGGTGGGACAATCGCTACACGGCGGGAACCGCGCCGGGTGGTTTCAAGGGCTGGCAATTCGCCTTCATCGTCGCCGCCCTGCCCGGCTTCCTGCTCGCCTGGCTGATCTGGCGGATGAAGGAGCCGGTCCGCGGGGCGATGGACGGGATCGTCAGCAAGCCCGACCCGCACCCCTTCAAGGCCAGCGGCGAGGTGCTCGCCGCGGTCACCCCGGGCACCAATTGGTGGATGCTGTGGCGGCGCGACGCCGGTACCGGCCAGTGGATCGCCAATTTCGCCGCGCTCGCGGTGATCCTCGGTTTCGTCACACTGGCGGTGTCTCTCGCCAGCGGCTTCTCGCCGCGCCCGCCGCTGGAAGTGGCCGGGCTTTCGATCAATCCGCACCTGATGCAATGGGGCGTGGTCGGGATCGGCCTGTTCGTGATCTTCAACCTGTTCCAGAGCTTCAAGCTCTCCGACGCGCCGGCCCATGCCGTGGTCGCCAGCCCCTCGGTCATGCTGCTGATGGTGGTCGGCGGCTTGCAGACCGCGATCAATTACGGCGTGATGGGCTTCACCCCCAGCTTCATCATGCGCGAATTCGGCCTTTCACCCAGCGCCACCGGGCTGCAGTTCGGCCTGCTCTCGGCCGCGCTCGGTGTGCTCGGCCCGATCATCGCCGGCCCGCTGACCGACAAGCTCAACCGCCACTTCTCGAGCGCGGGGCGGATCGGCCTGGTGCTGCTCTCGCTCGGGATCACGCCCTTCATCGCGATCTGGGTCTATACCGCCGCCGACGCGACCAGCTTCTATATCCGCTTCTCGCTTTATTCGCTGATCCTGACCATGTGGATGCCGCCGCTCTACTCCGCGCTGATGGACCTGGTGCTGCCGCGCATGCGCGGGATCACCTTCTCGACCTACACCATCATCATGACCATCCTCGGCCTCGGCATCGGGCCCTATCTGGTCGGCATGGTGAGCGACGCCAATGGCGGACAACTGGGCAGCGCGATCCTCTCGGTCAATTTCGTCGCCCCCGTCATCGTGGTCCTGCTGATCGTGGTCATGCTGCGGATCCGCAAGGACGAGGAAAGCGCGGTCGACCGGGCCCGCGCCGCCGGCGAGGAGATCTGACGATGACCACCGTTCGCGAAGCCGCCTTTGCCATTTTCGAGCATTTCGGGGTCGACAAATTGTTCGGCAACCCCGGCAGCACCGAACTGCCCATGCTCAAGGCCATGCCCTTCCCCTATGTCATGGGGCTGAACGAGGCGGTGGTGATGGGCATGGCCGACGGCTATGCCCGGGCCAGCGGCAGGCCGGCGCTGGTCAATCTGCACAGCAGCGCCGGGACCGGCCATTCGCTCGGCAATCTCTTCACCGCCTGGAAGAACAACACGCCGATCGTGGTCACCGCCGGGCAGCAGGCGCGCAGCATCCTGCCCTATGACCCCTTCCTCTTCGCCGAACGTCCGACCGAATTCCCGCGCCCCTATGTGAAATATTCCGTCGAACCGGCGCGGGCGGAGGATGTCCCGCAGGCGCTGATCCGCGCCTTCATCACCGCGCTGACCCCGCCGATGGGGCCGGTCTTCGTCTCGATCCCGGTCGACGACTGGGACCGGGAATGCGAAATGCCGCTGCTGCCCGAGGTCGCGCTGACCCGCACGCCCGATGGCGACGGGCTGGAACGGATCGCCCGAATGCTCGACGCGGCAGAGAGGCCCGCGCTGGTGCTCGGCACCGGGGTCGCCAATTGCGGCGGGTGGCAGGACGCGATCGAACTGGCCGAGACCTGCGGCGCCAGCGTCTGGGCCGCGCCCTATGCCGCGCGCGAGACCTTCCCCGAGACCCATCCGCAATTCGCCGGCTTCCTGCCCGCCTGGCGCGACCAGATCCAGACGCTGCTCGATCCCTTCGACGCGATCCTCGTCGCCGGGGCGCCGGTGTTCACCTATCATGTCGAAGGCAGCGGCCCGCACTGGCCGCCGCATGCGAAACTGGCCGTTCTGAGCGAGGATCCCAACCACCTCGCCGCCCTTCCCGGCGGCTTCGGCGTGCTCGGAGATGTCGGCGCGGGGCTCGGCATCCTTGCCGACTGGGTGAAGGAACGCGCCTTCACCGGCACGAGCCACCGGCACCAGGACCCCGCGCCGGCGATGAACGCGCCCTATGTGCTCAAGCGGGTCGCCGAACTGCGCCCGGCCGAAGCGGTGATCGTCGAGGAAGCGCCGACCGCGCGCGGGCCCGAGCACGACGTGCTGCCGATCACCCGCGAGGGCGGCTTCTACACCTGCGCCAGCGGCGGGCTCGGCTATTCGCTGCCCGCCTCGATCGGTGTCGCGCTGGGACAGGACGACAAGGTCATCGCCATCCTCGGCGACGGCAGCGCGATGTACACGGTGCAGGGCCTGTTCGCCGCGAAACTGGAGCAGGCGAACGTCAGCTTCGTGATCCTCAACAACGCCGCCTATGCCGCGCTGACCGGCTTCTCGGGCGAATTCGGCATGAACCACGTGCCGGGCTGCGACCTCACCGGGCTCGACTTTGCCCGGCTGGCCGAAGCGCAGGGCGTGCCGGGCAAGCGGGTGGACAGCGTCGAGGAACTCGACGCCGCGCTCGCATGGAGCTTCGCGCAGGAGGGTCCGAGCCTGCTCGATATCCGCATCGCGTGATCCTCTTCAACAAGCCCTATGGCGTGCTCTCCCAGTTCACCGACAAGGGGACGGAAACCGCGCGCGAGACGCTCTCCGCCTATCTCGATATTCCGGGGGTCTATCCCGCCGGACGGCTCGACCGGGACAGCGAAGGGCTGCTGATCCTGACCGCCAACGGCCGCGAACAGGCGCGCATCGCCGATCCGAAATTCAAGCTCGCCAAAACCTATCTCGTGCAGGTCGAAGGCGAGATGACCGAGGCCGCGCTGGCCGCCTTGTCCAAGGGCGTCATGCTGAAAGACGGCATGACCCGCCCCGCGGAGGCCAAGCGGATCGACGCGCCCGATCTCTGGCCCCGCAACCCGCCCGTCCGCTTCCGCAAGAGCGTGCCCGACTGCTGGATTTCCCTCACCATCCGCGAAGGCCGCAACCGGCAAGTCCGGCGAATGACGGCGGCGGTTGGCTTCCCGACGCTGCGGCTTGTGCGTTGGAGCATTGGGGACTGGACGCTGGAGGGGCTAGAGCCGGGGGAATGGCGCGAGGTCCGTTGAAGGCGTAGACCCAGCCATCACCCCGCTCAGCCTGGGCCGGCCGAAGGCGGGAGGCTGGGTGCTCCCTCTTCATGCTTCGACAGGCTCAGCATGAGCGGGGCGCATATTCAGGGGAAGAGGCAGCCAAGGCACCAAGAAAAAGGCCCCTCCCGCTTGGGGAGAGGCCTTTCTGAATTACTCGCCTTCCGCTTCCTCTTCCTTCGGCGGAGCGGGCGGCGGGCCGAACTGCGGCGCGCCGGGGGCGACCGGGTCGAAGTCGAACTGCTCGGCGAAGCGCAGACGCGAATCCGCCTCGCCCTCGGGCTCCGCCTCGCCGCGGGCGATCGCCGCGCGGTGGGCGCGGCTGGCACTGATATAGTCACGCGGCATGTAATTGCCCTCGTGGCAGGCATATTCGAAGAACTGGTAGTCCTCGTTGCGCGACCATTCGATCCGGGTGGTCCAGGGCTTGGTCCACACGTCCGGGTCCGAATAGGTCAGCTCGTGCACGATCGTGTCGGGCCCGGTCATGGTCAGGCGCTCGACCGTCTTGGCCTTGAGGCTGGTCGGGATCGTGTTGAAGGGCGGGACGTGCTGCGTCGCCATGTTGAGCGGCGAGCCGTTGCGCTTGGAAACATCGGTGGTGGCGCTGTCGCCATGCTTGATGTTGGTGGTCTCGATCACCAGCGTCTTGCCTTCCCAATGCGCGCGCGAATAGCCGAGCCAGCCTTCGACCGCAGTCGGCAGCGGCTCGACATTGTCGCCGATCGGGATCACGCGGGTGCCGAGCATTTCGAGCACGATCACGATGTAGCCGGGCGACTGGAAGACGCGGATGCCGTTGTTGTAGCGGAAGGGATACATCGAGGCAGGGAAGCCACGGCTGACGCAGCGGTCCCAGCTGTCGAAATCGTCGACCCAGTCGAAATCGATCCCGGGAACCCAGCCCGAACGGCCTTCCTCGTAGAGCTTCTGCGCTTCGGGCGTGAGCGGCGGGAGCTGGCCGTCCGGCGGATCGATCAGCATCGAGGTGCGCCAGGCCATCGAGGAGTTCTTCGTCCAGTCGACCAGGCCTTCGGTGCCCGCGGTGCCGATCCCGGTCTCGGTCGCGGCGGCGAAGCCGGCGTCCGAACGCTCGGCATTGGCGATCCGCTTGTCGTGCTCTTCCTTGGTCAGCCAGACGCGGTTGCCGTAGCCGGGCATGCGCTGGAACAGGATGCGGGTGGCGGGCAGGTTCTCGATCGGCCAGGTGCCGGTGAAGTCGTAATCGCCCCAGGGGTGCTTTGCCGGCGTGTAATCGGTCGGCACCGGGGTCACTTCGGTGAGATCGTCCGGAACCGCCTGCGCGCTGGCGGCAATCGGCGTGATCGCCATGGCGGCGGTGGCAAGCGCCGTGGACAGGCGCATTGCAAGTGAGTGACGTTTCATTCCAGGACCTCCCGTTAGAGTCGCGCCAGGGCGCGTTCGTTGACTCTATCCTAGCCGGGGAATCCGGAATGGGCCAGTGCCTGATTGGCGAATTCACACGGGCGGCGGGCGGCTAGAGGCCGAGTTCGGTCAGCCCCGGATGCTCGTCCGGCCGGCGGCCCAACGGCCAGTGGAACAGCCGGTCCGCCTCGCCGATCGGCGCATCGTTGATGCTGGCGATGCGCCGGTGCATCAGGCCGTTCCCGGCGAATTCCCAGTTCTCGTTGCCGTAGGAGCGGAACCAGTGCCCGCTGTCGTCGTGCCATTCATAGGCGAAGCGCACGGCGATGCGGTTCTCATGGAAGGCCCAGAGTTCCTTGACCAGCCGGTAGTCGAGCTCGCGCGCCCATTTGCGGGCCAGGAAGGCGGTGATCGCAGCGCGCCCCGAGAGGAATTCGGCCCGGTTCCGCCAGTGGCTGTCCGGCGTATAGGCCAGCGCGACCTTGTGCGGGTCGCGGCTGTTCCAGCCGTCCTCGGCCAGGCGCACCTTGAGGGCCGCCGCATCGGCATCGAAGGGCGGCAGGGGCGGTCGCTGTTGGTCCATCGGTTGTTTCCTTCTTCCTATCTGAGCCTTGCGCGCAGCGCGGCGTTTTCCCGTTCAAGCTCGACCAGCCGCTGGCGTGCCGGCTCGAGCCCCTCGGCGATTTCGGCGGCGGTGAAGCGCTGCACGATGTGCTGCGAGCAGTTCCAGTCGAAGGCCTCGAGCCGCAGGCGGACGATCCGTTCGACCTTGCCACGATAGTCGGGCGAGGCAACCGCCGCAGCGAGTTCGGGCGCCGCCTCTGCCACCAGCACCTCGGCACGGGCGTAGATCTTGAGCCTTTCGCGCCGGGCCTGGTCGAGCAGGATCAGGCAGGCGCGGTCGTTGTCGCGCAGGTTCCCGACGGTGATGAACTGCCGGTTGCCGCGGTAGTCGGCGAAAGCCAGGCTGCGTTGGTCGAGCACCCTCAGGAAGCCGGGCGGGCCGCCGCGGTGCTGGACATAGGGCCAGCCGGTGGAGGAGACCGTCGCCATGAAGAAGGTATCGCGCCGGGCGATGAAATCCACTTCGCGGGCGGTGAAGCGGTCGCAGGCGCGATCGCCGCGGAAATCGGCATAGGTCCGGTCGCTGCCCGCTTCGGCCTGGGCCGCTTGAACGCTCGGGGTCCCGGCGATATCGAGGAATCCGTAAGGCATGGCGTGTCTCCCTGCATTTCGATCCGACAAGAAAGGTGGGCCGGGGCGGCGGGGGATGGAGTGGTCGGAACCCCGGCCCACCGCCCGTCAGGCCGCTTCGGAGGCGTGCACGACGGGGAAGTCGATCTCGGTCTTGGCGACTTCGTTCAGGTAGTTGGTGAAGCTGGTCTCGGCGACCAGCGCGACGATCTCGACCACTTCGGCATCGCTGAAGCCGGCCATGCGCACGATGGCCAGGTCCTGTTCGCCGACATGGCCGCGCTGCTCGGTCACCTTGCGCGCGAATTCGACCGCCGCATGGGCCTTGGGATCGCCCGAGGAGCCCTGGCGGGCGAGCGCGATTTCCTCGGGCGTGATCTTGGCCATGTTGAGGCCGATGTAGCTATGCGCGGAAAGGCAGTAATCGCAGCCATTCACCTGCGAGACCGCCAGCGCGATCCGCTCGCGGGTCTTGAGGTCGAGCGTCTTGGCCAACGCCGCATTGGCGCTGGCATAGGCGGTCAGCGCGGCGGGGCTGAGCGCAATCAGGCGGAACAGGTTCGGCACCGAGCCGAGCTGCTTGTGGACGGCATCCAGCGTCGGTTTCGAGGCTTCGGGGGCATTGTCGAGCGAGGGAATCGCAATACGGGTCATGGGGTCTCCTTGGGTTGCAGCGAGCCGTTGCCGGCCCGGCGCGGAGACATCTGGGCTTTTGTAGGAAATAGTATAATAGGCATTCTTCAAGAATGTTATTTGCGATTTTCGGGAAGATCATGGACCGGCTGGAAGCGATGGAGATGCTGCTCGAAGTGGTCGATCTCGGCAGCTTCTCGGCGGCCGGGCGCAAGCTGGGCGTGCCGGTATCGACTGTCAGCCGCAAGATCTCCGATCTCGAGGACACGCTCGGCGCCCGGCTGCTGGTGCGCACCACGCGCCGGCTGGCGCTGACCGATACCGGCATGAACTATGCCGAGGCCGCGCGGCGGATCCTCGAGCAGGTGGAGGAGGCCGAGCGTGAGGCGGCGGGGGAATTCTCGATCCCCAAGGGCGAGCTGACGATTACCGCGCCGATCATGTTCGGCAGGCTGCACGTGCTGCCGGTGGTCAGCGAATTCCTCAAGCTGTTCCCGCAGATCGATATCCGCCTGCTGCTCTCGGACCGCAATGTTCACCTGGTCGAGGACCATGTCGACATGGCGACGCGGATCGGCAGCCTGCCCGACAGCGGACTGGTCGCCACCCGGCTCGGGCGGATGCGGACGGTGGTCTGCGCCAGCCCGATGCTGCTCGCCCGCCATGCCCGCCCGCGCCGGCCGGAGGATTTGCGCGCGCTGCCCTGCGTGACCTTCGACACCCCGCTGCCCTCGCCCAACTGGCAGTTCCGCGAGCCCGGCAGCGGCGCGGTGATCCAGGTCGGGATCAAGCCGCGGCTGGCGGTGACCTCGAGCGACGCCACGCTGGCCGCCGCGCTCGATTGCGCGGGCGTCGCGCGGCTGCTGCATTACCAGGCCGCCGAGGCACTGGCCGAGGGGCGACTGGAGATCCTGCTCGAGGAGTTCGAACCCGAACCCGCGCCGGTCCATATCCTCCATGCCGCGCGCGGGCAGATGCCGCTCAAGCTGCGCCGCTTCCTCGATTTCGCGACGCCGAAGCTGCGCGCCCGGCTCGAGCGGCTGAGTTCCGGTGGCTAGAGCACGCGCCAGACCCAGAGCTTGATCGAACGGGCATAGCGCGCGCCGGCGCAGATGAAGATCGAGCGGTTGAGCCAGTCGTATCTGCCCTCGGGCGCGATGAATTCGGGCACGGTACGGAAATAATATTCGGAGGGGTCGACCTCTTCGCCCGCGACCAGCCGCCGCATCACCTCGACCGGGCCGTGGCGCAGGCCCCTGTTGCGGATCTGGATCAGCTCGCCATCGTCGGTCTCGATCGCGTAGAGCGCATCGGCCACGGTCACCCCGTCGGGCCGGGTCAGCTGCCAGTCGGCCGAATTGCCCATCAGCCGCCCGGAGATCTTTGGCCCCTTGACCGCTCCGCCCGAGAGGATCGGGATGATCCGCCTTGTCCCGTCGTAGGTCTGGCCGATCTGGCGCGGCTCCTCGAGATCGCCGGTGGCTTCATAGACAAACTCAAGCTCGGGCTTGATCATCGCGTTCCTTCTCCCTTTTGACCTATGGCAAGCAAGGCCTATCGCCCCTAGCGTAACGGTCAAGCGAATCGCGCGCGAAATACGTGCCAGGGAAACGGGAGCATTATCGGATGTCGGACATTATCAAGGCGGACTATGTCATCATCGGGGCCGGCAGCGCCGGCTGCGTGCTGGCGAGCCGGCTGACCGGGAGCGGCGAGCACAAGGTGGTGCTGATCGAGGCCGGCGGCGACGACCGCCCGCTGCGCGAACCGAAGCAGTTCATGTCGAACATGATGATCCACATCCCGCTCGGCTTCGGCAAGACGCTCAACGACCCCAAGGTCAACTGGCTCTACGAGACCGAGATCGACGAGGGCACCGGCGGGCGCCCGCACAAATGGCCCAAGGGCAAGGTGCTGGGCGGCTCCTCCTCGCTCAACGGCCTGCTCTATGTCCGCGGCCAGAGCGCCGATTACGACGGCTGGGCGCAGATGGGCGCGCAGGGCTGGAGCTGGGACGACTGCCTGCCCTATTTCAAGAAGAGCGAGGACCAGCAGCGCGGGGCCGACGCCTTCCACGGCAAGGGCGGCCCGCTCGCCGTGTCCGACTTCCCCGAGGAACACCCGGTCTCGGTCGCGCTGGTCGAGGCCTGCCACCAGGCCGGGGTGCGCGACAAGGCCGACCTCAACGACGGCGACCAGGAAGGGGCAAGCTTCTTCCAGATGACCGCCAAGGACGGGCTGCGCTGCTCGACCGCGGTGGCCTTCCTCCACCCGGCGATGGGCCGTTCGAACCTGCAGGTCGAATTGCGCGCCATGACCACCCGCATCCTGTTCGAGGGCAAGAAGGCGGTCGGGGTCGAATTCGTCCAGGACGGCAAGACCCGCGAGGTCAGGGTCACCCGCGAGGTGATCCTCGCCGCCGGCAGCGTGGAGAGCCCCAAGCTGCTCGAGATCTCGGGCATCGGCCAGGGCGCGCTGCTGAACGAGCTGGGCGTGCCCGTGCTGCACGAAAGCAGGGGCGTGGGCGAGAACATGCAGGATCACGTGATGATCGGCTGCCAGGCCCGGCTGAAGGAGGACTGGCACTCGATCAACCACCTCTCCACCGGCCTCAACCTGGTCAAGGAAGTGGTCAAGTTCGGCCTCACCCGCAAGGGCCTGCTGTCGATGGCGGTGGCGCATGGCTGCGCCTTCCTCAAGACCAGGCCCGAACTGGCGACGCCCGACATGCAGATCCACGTCATGGCCGGTTCGATGGACCTCGAAGTGCTGGCGACCAAGCAGCAGCTGGCGCTCGAGAAGCAACCCGGCCTCGCCTCCAACCCCTGCCAGCTGCGGCCCGAATCGCGCGGCTCGATCCACGCCCGCAGCGCCGACGGGCGCGAGCCGCCGCGGATCACCTGCAATTACTTCGCCGATCCGATCGACCAGGAGATGGCGGTGACCCAGCTCAAGATCATCGAGAAGATCTGGCAGCAGCCGGCGCTGGAACCCTATATGGTGCCCAATCCGCACCCCTTCGGCGAGGACGACTACCAGAAGTTCGAATACGCCAAGATCGCCGCGGCCACGGTCTACCACCCGGTCGGCACGGTCGCCATGGGCCCCGACGAACGCTTCCCGCTCGACCCGCAGCTGCGCGTGCGCGGGGTGGAGGGGCTGCGCGTGATCGATGCCTCGGTCTTCCCCCGGATCACCAGCGGCAACACCAATGCCCCGACGATCATGGTCGCCGAAAGGGGCAGCGAGATGATCCTCGCCGATGCGAAGGAAGCGCTGGCGGCGTAGCCCCTCTTCCGCACGCCGTCCGGCGCGCTGCGCCGGACGCGGCTAGGGCGCGGGGGTCTCGGTGATCGCCTTGAAATAGGCGAGCGTCTCGGGGAGCACCGTCTCGGGCTCGGCCGGGGGGTAATGGCTCAGCTTGACGATCACCGTCCGGCTCTCCGGGTGGACGTAGATGAACTGGCCGGCGAGGCCGACCGCGGCGAAGGCACCGGGCTCCTCGTCGACCTGCCAGGTCTGCAGCCCGTAGCCGGGCAGGCGCTCGCCGGTCGGGAGCATGGCGGTCATCTGCTCGGTCCAGCCTTCGGGCAGGATCCGGACCGTGCCGCGCTTGCCGCCGTCGAGCAGGACCTGGCCGAGCCGCCCGAAATCGCGCAGCACGGCGTTGAAGCCCATGCCGTTCAGCGCCCGGCCCGCGCCCGGCGGACCGTCGGCGAGCCAGAAGGCGTCCGCTTCGGCTCCCATCGGGCGCCAGATGCGCTCCTCCATCTGCCGCTCGAGCGGGAGCCCGGTGGCCTGCTCGAGGATCCAGCCGAGCAGCATGGTGTCGAGCGTCGAATAGTTGAAGGTGCTGCCCGGCGCCTGCGCGCGGGTGGTCTCGAGCGCGCCCGAGGCGAAGCGCATGCGGTTGAGCACGATCGCCTGTTCGTGGAGCCGGCCGGCAAAGCTCGGGTTCTCGCCGAAATCATAGCGCTCCTCGTAAGCCACCCCCGAGCGCATCTGGAGGATCTGGCGCAGGGTCACCCCGTCATAGCCGGTCCCGGCAAGCTGCGGCAGATAGGCTTCGGCCGGATCGTCGAGCGAGCCGATCTCGCCCTTCTCGAGCGCGATCCCGACCAGCATGGCGGTGAGCGTCTTGGACATGGAGAAGCCGATATGCCGCGTTTCGGGCCGCATGCGGTTGCGGTAGTCCTCGAACAGGATCCGCCCGTCGCGGATCACCAGCAGGGCATTGGTGAAGCTGTCCTCGGCAAAGCGCTCGTAATCGCGGCGCTCGCCCGCGAAGGTGATCGCGGGCATGGCAAAGCCCTGCGCACGGCCGAATTCCCATGGCTTCGGCCCGCGCCCCACCGCCCGGCTCTCGAACACCGCGCCGGTCTCGCGGAAGGTGAAGCTGTTGACCGAGGGGTTGAGCAATTGCCAGCGCATGGCCACCACCGCCGGGGTCAGTTGCTCGGCCGGAGCCGGCTCCGCGGTGGGGGCGGGAACGGGCGCCTCGGCCTGCTCGCCGCCGCTCTCCGAACAGCCACCCAGCACCAGCGCCGCCCCGAGCAGCGCCCCCATCCATTTCGCCATTCCCGCTCTCCCTGTTGCTTCGCTCTGCGAATCGGCGATTCCGGCGAGGGAATCAAGCCGGGATGATCGAGTTTCCCTCCCGCTGGCGGGAGGGAGTGTCTGTCAGCCTCAGGCGCCGGCGGGGAGAGTGTTTGCTCGCCTCAGGCGCCGGCGGGGAATCCTGTCTCTTGGCTGTCCTCGCTCCCTGCGGTCGCTGCGGGCGCGCGGTCGCGCTTGCGGGCCGCTGACCGCGGCCCGGACTTTCGCGAGACGGCCGAGGCAGGCGGCCTCTCCCCTCCCGCAAGCGGGAGGAGAGCCAGGGGCCCGGCACCATCCGGGCTGCGACCAGCAGCCCGCAAGGCCAAGCGGCCGCCCGCAGCGAGCGTAGCGAGCGAGCGAGGACATCGCACGCCGGATGGCGTGCGCCGGCAAAGCCCACACCAATCCATCCGGCGGCGAGCCCGGACCTTGCGCCCTCGGGAAACACGACAATGCGCGGCCGGCGCGGCGCCAGGAAGGAGCGCGCGCGGGAGCGGGCGGAGGAATTGCGAGGAGGGCCGGCGCCTTCCGCATGCGCCGCGCCCGGCCCGTATCGGCCTTCCGGCGGCGCCGCGACCCCGGGCCCGCAAGGGGCGGTACGGCACCAGCGGGTCGCTCCCGCACCTGTAACGGTCCGAAGCCGCCAAGGGACTGACGGCGTTCCCGAGGGGAACGCAGCCGAAGGTCGGGCGGAGCCGTCATCCGGAACGCCGCGT